>Ga0181577_10001254_pt1 | contig 20637 bp, 12 predicted proteins | sample 101ome_21_FD_132468 | JGI IMG/M metagenome (GOLD analysis project Ga0181577, IMG submission 132468) | Coastal salt marsh microbial communities from the Groves Creek Marsh, Skidaway Island, Georgia - 101413BT metaG (megahit assembly) | ecosystem: Environmental > Aquatic > Marine > Intertidal...
ACATCGATTTGAACGCGAGGCCTAACTTCACCGTACACAGTGACCTCCGCGCGAGCACCCGTTCGTGTGGCACGCTCAATATAAACCCCAATACGATTGGTCACCGCCTCACCCACTTCCGGCTCTGGTGCGGTTCTTACGAGACCGATCACAACGAGCAGCGTGACCACAACAACAACAAACGGGCCGATTATTCGTTTCATTTCAATTGACGCCAATAGGGTTAGACAATGGTAAAGCTCCAACGTTTAAAACTGACTCACAGGACCCATGAGACATCCGAAGGGTTCTACGGCCAAAGCCGGTGACTCCGTCGATCACGACTATAATGTGGAAAACTTACCAGATACCAGTGAGAAGTAAAGGTTACATTTTTGCAAAACCACTCTCTCCGCTACCCGGCATACTAAACAGCCCGTGGCCGCTTTCTGATGAGCGCGACCACAGCACAGATTCACAGGGCGCTTTCAGACGATGTTTGCCTCGCAACGGCGACCCCAACTACATGGAAATATTAGCATAGGGGACGTACCGACGCGATTTTGCGCGTACGAATAATGTCACACTGCTAGAATGTGACATCAGACATCTCACTATGACTCGGAGAGGCGAAATGGAAGGTGAAACAACCGGCAAGTTTGACATCGTGGTGTACGGAGCAACGGGCTTTACCGGCGCACTGGTGGCCGAATACCTTTTTCAGTCCCATGGAGACATTAGCTGGGCCATCGCAGGGCGATCACAAACCAAACTCGATGCAATTAAACACCAGTTAGGCGCCCCTGAGCTTGCCACCCTTGTTGCAGACAGCGACAGCGTGGAGGACATGACCCGACTCGCCGCTCAAAGTCGTGTGATTATTAGCACTGTCGGCCCCTACGCGCGTTACGGAACAAACCTTCTCGAGGCCTGTGCGGCAGAGGGAACGCACTACTGCGACCTAACCGGCGAGCCACAATGGATGGCAGCGGTTTTCGAGCGTGTCAGCAGTGCAGCAGAAGAGTCAGGCGCTCGTTTGATTCACTGCTGCGGTTTCGACAGCATCCCCTCTGACATAGGAGTTTTCGTTGCGCAAAAAACCATGATGGAGAAGCACGGTCTGTACGCCAGTACAGTGAGTGGCCGTATGGGCCAATCCAAAGGCGCTGTAAGCGGCGGCACAGTTGCAAGCATGCTCCTCGCAGTCGAGCAGGCGGTTAACGACCCGATTGCAAGAAAAGCGATGAATGATCCTTATGCCCTATACCCTGCCGAACTTGAACCCGGCACGGACGGACCCGATCAAAAAGGTGTTCAATGGGACGACAGCTTTGAAAGCTGGACAGGCCCATTTGTGATGGCGGCCATCAACTCAAAAGTCGTCCGTCGCTCGAACGCGCTCGCAAGCCTGCTTTACGGCGCGGATTTTTCGTACAACGAATCAATGCTCACGTCCAACCGGCGAGCTGCGCTCCTACTCGCCGGAGGAACGGCGGTAGGAACGGCTGCCTTTGCCATTGGTCCGCTTCGCCGGTTAATCGCCAAACGACTTCCACAGCCTGGCGAGGGGCCAACCCTCAGCGAGCGAGAGAGCGGCTTTTTCGAATTCTTTGTTCAGGCCCATCACCCAGAGGATGCAGCCAAAGATGTCAGGATTAAGGTGAGGGGAAAACGTGATCCCGGCTATGGCGCAACATCGAGAATGATTGCGCAAGCGGGGCTTAGCCTGGCGTTTGATGATCTTGATGTAGAGGGAGGAATCTGGACGCCTGCCTCGGGGCTAGGCGACCACTTGGTTGAGCGACTGGCTACGGTCGATATCCACTTCGAAGAAGTATCCCTCTAAGGCTAGAGGGGTTCGTAGCTGAACCGCTGCCCACCAAGAGACACCTCAAACATGAAGCCCCCTTGGGACAGGGTAAACACGGCCATGCCCTTATAGAATCCCGAGCCATCCACCTCGGTAAGCTCGCCGTTGGCGGCTGTCACAGATGTCCGCCCACCACCCCCGGTGCTCAGTTCTGCACTCGCACCTGAATTCAGGGCAACCGCCGCTGCCTGACCACTGAACTCAAAGTTGCCCGAGGTAAACTCGCGCATCGACCGGGCATCCTCAAAGAAGATAATTTGTTTGTAGACCTGCCCGCCAAATTGCAAGCCAAGACTGACCTGAGTCATCGTCGCCTTACCAATGGGTTTGCCTTCCTGGTAAACCATGCCTTTGCCCTGCGCACCGCCGATAAGCAGACCAATTTTTCCAATGCTTGGAAAAACGGCATAACCGTAGGACGCATCGATGTAAGAGCCAGCCCCTGCCTCACGAAAAGCCTCTATCGCCACGTCATTTTTATCCGCCCAAGCTGAGCTTGAAGCAAAGAAAAACAGCGCAAACATCAAAGAAAAACGGTTCAACATACTTTTATACCTATGCAAAACATCTACAAATGCGGAGAATCAAGTCATCGCCGTCTGACGATGACATCCGCGACTAAAACACTGCCGTACCAAGTTTACACCTTAATTAAGGACAACGGACGATGCATCAAGTTCAAAGTACCGCAAAAACTACCTCCCTTCCGAGTGCAATCTCCGACGAGGCCATGGCTGTACGCGGTGCATTGTTGGAGCGTGGTCTGGAAACGCCGATGGTGGTCAATCACCTGACGCGGGACCAACGTTACGATCGCATCCGGGAAGCATTCACTACGGTGATGGAGACCCTGGGTCTGGATCTCCGAGATGACAGTCTGGAGGAAACGCCACATCGCATCGCCAAGATGTATGTGGATGAGATTTTTTCCGGCCTCGACTACAGTCAGTTCCCAAAAATCACGGTCATCGACAACAAGATGAACGTGGAAGAGATGGTGTGTGTCGATAAGATCGATCTTACAAGCACCTGCGAGCATCACTTTGTCACCATCGACGGTTTCGCCAAAGTTGCTTATATCCCCAACGAAAAAGTCATTGGCTTGTCGAAAATCAATCGCCTCGTCGGGTTTTTCGCGCAACGGCCACAGGTCCAAGAACGGCTGACACAGCAGGTTCTGGTGGCACTACAGACCCTGCTTGGTACAGATAACGTCGCAGTGACCATGACCGCGGTTCACTATTGCGTTAAGGCCCGAGGTGTCAAGGATGGCAACTCGACAACACGCACAACGTCATTGGGCGGTGTCTTCAAATCGGATCCAGCATCCAGAGCAGAGTTCCTAAGCTAGTGCCCCGCCCCCACGTCTTGACGTTCTTGGACAAGCGTTACCAGGGAATCGTTTCTCCGGCCCAGTCAAGGTAGGCGAGCTCTCCATCGGGTTCCAAGCGATCGAGAATATCGATCAACTGTGCCGCTGAAAACTCAGGGGTGAATAACTTCCCCTCGGGTACCGAGCGCTGAAAGGGCTTCGATAATGGCGAGTCCACGGTCCCGGGGTGGTAGGCAACCAGCTTGGCCTGCTTGTTTACTCTACGGACCTCGATAGCGGCGCATTTCATCATCATATTGAGTGCCGCCTTGCTCGCACGATAGCTGTACCAGCCTCCAAGCTCGTTATCCCCGAGACTTCCGACACGTGCCGACAGCACCGCAATTCTCGGCGCCTTGGATTGCCGGATTAATGACCAGAACGCAGCAAGGGAGCGCATAGGGAGCAGCGCGTTGATGGTCATGATGGTATTGAAGTTATCAGCGTCTAACTCACTTACCTTTCGCTCAGGGCGCATCGAATCGTTCGTTAGCATGCCGTTAGTCACAACCAACCGAGAGAGACACCGTCCCGTCGCTTCAATGTCGGCCGCAATACGTGCCAGCGATGCGTCGCTGTAGTCCGTTACCAGTGTCTGTACGCCCGATAGGCCCACCTCGGCCCGACTGAGCACATAAACCGATAGCTCAGGATCAGTCGCCATCTGCCTGGCTACTGCCTGCGCGATCGCTCCACTACCGCCGACAATGATTGCGGCCGATTTCTGGTCAGTAACCGACAACCGTACCGTCCTTTCGCATTTCGGTTGCACCGGTCAGCACACCCGTTCCAGGGTCGCGACTGATGGCTTGATAGCCTCCGAACTTACCTGCCGTATCGTCGACCTTTACCTCGTGCCCGCGTGCACGGAGCGCTTCGACAGTCGCCGTAGGCACTCCAGGCTCGACAAATAAGGTCCCGTAATCAGTGGAGCGCCCCTCGTCCGGACTCGACCCGCCATCATGAAGAAAACGCGCAGCATCGCCCGCTTCCTGCAGATTCATCCCGAAATCTGCAATATTGACCAACACTTGCACATGACCTTGAGGCTGCATACCGCCACCCATGAGGCCGTAACTCATAAAGGGCTGATCTCCCTTCATCAGAAACGCGGGAATGATGGTGTGAAAAGGTCGCTTACCCGGGGCGTAGACATTTGGGTGGCCCTCTTCGAGTGAAAATAATTCTCCTCGGTCCTGCAGCATGAAACCTAAGCCCGTAGGAACGAGCCCGCTACCCATGCCACGGTAGTTCGACTGAATAAGCGAGACCATCATGCCATCGCGATCCACGACCGTTAGGTAGGTCGTGTCACCCTCGCCTTCAAGTGGCACCGCCAAGTGTTGGGGTTCGATGACCGTATCCGGTCTAATACGTGCAAATTGCCGCTTGGCATATGCTTCACTGAGAAGCTCATCAATCGGTATCTCTGCAAAGGCAGGATCGGCAAAGGTACCTGCCATACTCTCAAAGGCTAGACGCTTGGCTTCCACCATGTAGTGGAAAATATCGGCGGATCCGCGCTCGAACTCGCGCAAATCGATTTGCTTGAGAATGTTGAGCATCATCAGCGCGGCGAAACCTTGGCCGTTGGGCGGTAACTCGTACAATGTGAAACCGTGATACTCGACGCCGCGAGGCTCGACCCATTCCCCTGTGTGGGCTTTCAGATCATCGAGCGTCAAGTCAGCACCAATCGTTTCGAAGTAATCCGCCATTGCCTGCGCTATAGATCCCTCATAAAACGTACTTCGCCCCTCAGTCGCGAGGGCACTGAATGTCCGTGCCAAATCGGGATTTTTGAAAATCTCGCCTGCCTTGGGTGCCACGTTGCGCGGAAAGTAGGTTTTCGTGGCGTTTCCCCGCTCTTCAATCATGGGAGCAACCGATTCAAACCGCTTTCGGTTGCCTTCAAAACCGGCCGCGATCACCGGGCTCAGCGGAAAACCGCTGCGTGCATAGGCTATGGGAGCTGCCAATACAGCGCGCATCGGCAGACGACCCCATCGGTCATGAAGAGCAAACCACCCGGCCACGGCGCCGGGGACGGTAACCGACAATGAGCCGTGCGATGGAATACCAACATAATCCTCAGGAATTTTGCCTTCGGCTTTCATCGCCGCAATGGCCTCTCTCAGCTCATCAAGTGACCGATCCATCGGCGCCCGACCAGATCCGTTGTAGCCATATAACTGCTTGGTCTTCGGATCCCAGACAATTGCGAATAGATCTCCGCCGATGCCGTTGCCTGTAGGCTCCATCAACCCGAGCGCCGCGTTGGCCGCTACAGCTGCGTCAACAGCCGACCCACCCGCCTGCAGTACGTCAATCGCAATATTAGATGCTAGGGGCTGCGCGGTAGCGGCCATGCCGTTGACGGACATCACCGGACTTCGTGACCAGTCCGCCCCCACGGGTCGGGCACCCGGCCCTAAATCCTGTGCCACTGCTATGCATGCAAAAAGTGTGGTTGATACAGCGGCTAGCCATCGCGTTGATCTGTTTTTCATGGTGAACTCGTTACTCTGTTGGTCTCGTAAAAATGATTGCAGTAGGACACCTCATATGTCGAGCATTAATAAGGTCGCGTTTATCGGATTGGGCGCCATGGGCTACCCAATGGCCGGTCATCTCAAGCGAAGCGGATTAGACGTCTGTGTTTACAACCGGACCGAGACTAAAGCCTTTGCCTGGGTGGACGAGTACGCCGGACTTTCCGCACCGACACCAGCGGAAGCTGCTGTGGATGCCCAAATTGTATTCCTCTGCGTCGGTAATGATAGCGACGTGCGATCCGTTACGGTGGAAGCTGAAGGAGTTTTGTCCACTATGACCGCCGGGACGTTGCTGGTTGATCACACCACAACCTCCAAAGCGCTTGCCGAGGAGCTGCACGAGGCCTGCGATGAGCTCGGCATCTCTTTTATCGACGCGCCTGTATCAGGCGGGCAAGCAGGGGCAGAAAACGGCGTGCTGACCGTCATGGCTGGCGGAAAGGAATCGGCATTTGAGGTCATGGAACCTGTGATAGCGGCCTACGCAAAACACACACAGCGCATGGGCGATGTCGGGAGCGGTCAGGTCACAAAGATGGTAAATCAGCTTTGCATTGCCGGAATCCTTGGCGGCTTATCGGAGGCCTTCCACTTTGCGGAATGCGCCGGCCTGGATATCGACGAGGTGACACTCGCTATCCAAGGCGGTGCGGCTCAGTCTTGGCAAATGAATAACCGTGCGGGGACGATCGCTCAGCGTCACTACGATTTTGGATTTGCCATTGACTGGATGCGCAAGGACTTGGGCTTCGCTCTCGACGTGGCCGAGCAGATGGATCTCCATCTCCCCATCGCGAAAATGGTAGACGACCACTACACCGATATTCAACGCAATGGTGGTGGCCGATGGGACACCTCAGGGCTGATCGAGCAGATCCGAATACGACGTGAGAAGGTACTAGCTGCAAAGTCAGCAGAGCGCGTAACACACTCGGGTGGCTGCCACTGCGGTAGTGTTCGGTGGACAGTCGAGGCCCCTTCTGTTTTGGCGACACATACGTGCAACTGCTCAATTTGCGACATCAATCACTATCAACACCTGTTGGTTCCCCAGAGTCGATTTAAACTCACCAAGGGCGAAGACGCGCTGTCGTTGTACACCTTCGGCAGTCACGAAGCGAAGCACCACTTTTGCAAGCACTGTGGCGTTAAATCTTTTTATGTCCCGCGATCGAACCCAGACGGTGTCAGTGTCAATGCGCGCTGCCTATCCATGGACACCGTGGAGGTCGTCTACGACAAACCGTTTGACGGTAAGAACTGGGAAAAGAACGCCGGCTCACTAGCCCACCTCTCGAAAGAACGTTGAACAATGAATCGAACACCAAACTACTGGAATACGACTCCACTGGAAGAGTTGACCACTCAGGAATGGGAGTTGTTATGCGACGGTTGCGGAAAATGCTGCCTGCACAAATTGCAGGATGAGGATACCGATGAGGTTTTTTACACGCGCGTCGCCTGCAGATTGCTGGATATGAAGTCAGGCGACTGCTCTGACTACGAGCGGCGTTTTTCACGAGTGCCGGACTGTATGGATGTCAGAAAAATGTCCGCATCGGAAATGAAGTGGCTACCGTCGAGTTGCGCCTACAGGCTTCGTTCAGAATCCAAACCCCTTCCCGACTGGCATCCCCTGATCAGCGGTCATATCTCGACCGTATTCAAAGATCCCCATCGTATTCGCGGTCGTGTTGTTTCTGAGACCGACGTAGCAGAGGATGACCTTGAGGATTACATCATTTGATGGATCGATGCCTGATCAAGCCGTAGGTTTTACCGAAGCCGCCGGCGGAGAGTAATAGCCTAGTAATCGCGGGTAACCACTCTTTGTCTTTCTGCTAAAGCGAGAATCCCAAGAATCCCACACCGTGCCATGCCGAACAGCCATCACATGGCGAGGTATGACCGCAATAAAATGACCATCTCGTGGGATTTGAGGAAGGTAGGCATTTTTAGTGAGCGTCAGCTCCCAACCTTTTCCTGTGAGGTAGAGATAGTGAACCGGCGTCATCACGCCATCTGATATCGAAGGATAGAGGCCACCGGTCATCTTTTTTTGAAGGTACGACAGGTCCTGACGAACGTGGTTGTACGACTCACCCGTTGTAAGGCATATCGCACGAACAACGCAGTCCGCGCGGCCACGAAAACCGGCTTCTTCTCGCCCCCCGTCGTGTTGTACAAATTCCAACACTGCGCTCGCCCCACCCTATGTATTGGTATTATTTCGAAATATAATGGCGGCTGGATCAATGTGAGGTGATGTTGTGGCAGTGAATTTTACCGACATTGAGGAGGCTCATCGGCGCATAGCACACCTGATTGCCAAGACACCGCTACTGAATTCGCCTCGTCTGGATGCGATCGCCGGTCGCCGGCTGTGGCTAAAAGCCGAGCCTTTGCAAATAACAGGGAGCTTCAAATTTAGTGGCGCCTGCAGTGCGATTAGTACGCTGTCGGACGAGGCGCGTAGCCGAGGGGTCATTGCTTATTCATCCGGCAATCATGCGCAGGGAATTGCCCTAGCCGCAACGTTGTTTAAGACCCGTGCCACCATCGTGATGCCGCACGATGCGCCAGCGAACAAGGTCGCCAACACACGAGCCTACGGCGCTGACGTCGTTCACTACGAGCGAGGGGTGGAAAGCCGAGAAGACATCGGAGCAGACCTTGCGAAGAAACACGGACTAACATTGATCAAACCCTATGATGATCCCGCGGTCATAGCCGGCCAGGGCACAGTAGGCCTTGAATTATCTGATCAAATCGCTGAACTGGGGTTGTCGGTCTCGGCCGTTTTATGCTGCTGCGGTGGCGGGGGCTTGAGTGCAGGAATCGCAACGGCTTTGGCGGCCACACATCCCGATGTGACCCTTTACACGGTTGAGCCGGAGGGTTTCGACGATACTGCTCGATCGCTCTCTCTGGGAAAGCGTGTCGCGAATGAAACCGAGCAAGGATCAATTTGCGACGCGATTGTCACTCCTTCACCCGGTGAACTCACGTTCCCGATACTCAACGCATTGGCCGGCGGAGGATACGCTGTCAGCGATACCCAAGTAATGCGTGCGATGCGATACGCTTTCGACACCCTCAAACTTGTGACTGAACCAGGAGGAGCCGTCGCACTCGCCGCCGCTTTATTCGCACAGGATCTCCCACCATCCGATGATCTTCTTGTCATCATCTCCGGCGGCAACGTCGACGAGGCGATGTTCACAAAAGCGCTGACTATTAGCTGAGTAAATACCTGCTATTAAGCCTGTGACAAATTACCAATTTTGGTGATCTACGAGACTTTGACCGCCGTATGTTCAGCGTAATCAAGCGGTGGGGAGAACCGGCGCGCCGGAGCTTGATGGGAATGGTCGTTACGGACACAAGGACAACCGTACCGGCACCATCTTATTTCCCCCCTCCGCAGGCGATTTTTCGAGAGGGAGAATATCATGAGCGATGACCGTACCTGGGGCGTAGTTGCGTCTCAGTCAGATGAGGATGCGCTTAGAAATCACATCAATAGCACCGCGGATGAGTTCCATTCCGAGGTCGCCTCACGCGAGATTCATTGGCAGCATCCATCCTGTGGTGCTTGGCTTTCCCGAGAAGACGAAAATGGCTGGGTGGGCTGGGACGCTCGCGGTGAGTCCACCGGCATTGAAGCAGACTGCTGGACACCCTGGACCTCTGTTTTGGATGAGTCGGCAGCGCCCTACTACAAATGGTTTACGGGCGGACAAACCAACGCTTGTTTTAATCTCGTAGACCGACACCTCCTGCTCGGAAGAGCCGATAAGACAGCCATTATTTTTGAGGGTGACCGATGGGACCCGTCGAAGAATAACGGCCGAGGCGGCCCCGTTACCGAGCAGCACTTCAGTTACCGACAGGTCTTTGAAGAGGTTATTGCGCGCATGCAGGTGCTCCGCGATCTGGGCTTAGCCAAGGGCGATCGTATTGCCTTCAACTTACCCAACATTCCCGAGCAAGTTTTTTATATGCTCGCGGCCCAACGTATGGGCGTGGTCTACACCCCTGTCTTCGGTGGTTTCTCGGCGAAAACCCTGTCCGACCGTATCCACGATGCGGGAGCAAAGCTGGTCATCACCGCAGACGGCGGCTACCGAAATGCAGAGAGTGTGGGTTACAAGGGAACCTACGCTGACCCGGCACTCGATAATTACATCCCAAGAGAGACCGCGCTCGCCACACTGAAAGCAGTACTGGCAACGTATGATCTGGGCGACTTAGCAGACACGCTGTATAGCGACGTCCATAACGCTCTGGGGAGCGAAATAACCCTGGAAAGGTCGGATGTGATGCGTGAGCTTGGCGCCTCACTGGCCAGTCAGAACGCGATAGCACCAGAATTGACCGCGGAGCTGCGAACAGCGGTGGCCCGCCAACTCGCGGACGCGAAGCACAACGTAGAAAACGTCATTGTCGTCGAGTACACCGGCCAAGAAGTAGTCGAGCATGCGCGTGATCGATGGTCGAACGATCTTGTCGCCAACGCCAAGGCGACGATTGCAAAGCACCTCGGTGTTTCAGACTTCGGCGCCCTCGCTTCCGAGGATCCGGCCGCTTTATGGGCTAAACTCAACGCAGTACTGCCTGTTGAGAGCGTCGACTCCAACTTCCCGCTGTTTATCATTTACACATCTGGATCGACGGGCAAGCCAAAAGGTGTAGTGCACACACATGGCAGCTGGCTGAGCGGTGTTAGCCACACCATGCGCACCGTGTTCAACGCATCGGAAGATGACACCCTTTACGTCATTGGTGACCCGGGCTGGATTACAGGTCAAAGCTATTTGATTGCCGCACCCTTGGTGCAAGGCATGACGACTGTCATCGCTGAGGGCTCGCCCTTGTTCCCTCATGCCGGTCGGTTCTCCTCGATTATTGAGCGCTACAAGGTCACCTTGTTTAAGGCGGGCTCAACCTTCCTGAAGGCAGTCATGACGGACCCGGCAAGTGCTCGGGAAATGGCCGATTTTGACATGTCCACACTGCGTGTGGGCACGTTCTGTGCTGAACCGGTATCGCCGGCAGTTCAACAATTTGCCATGGACAACATCTGCAAACACTATATCAACTCTTATTGGGCTACCGAGCACGGCGGCATCGTGTTTAGTTGTCCCTGGGGTGGCTACAAGCCACTCGCAGCCGATGCCAAGACATGGTCGCTTCCCTGGATTCAAGCTGAAGTACGCATTGCCGAAACAACCGCTGATGACGGCACCGTAACGGCGTGGCGAACCGCGGAATCGGGTGAAAAAGGCGAGCTCGTAATAACACGTCCCTACCCTTATCTGGCACGCACCCTTTGGGGCGACGCTGACAATCTGTTTGACGATAGCTGGCGCGGAGACATTGACCGTTTCAGTGAGGTCTACTTCAACCGTTGGGGCGGTGAACTGACCTATACCCAGGGAGACTATGCACGCCAGCACGATGATGGTGCATTTACGCTACATGGACGCTCCGATGACGTTATCAACGTATCGGGGCACCGAATCGGCACCGAGGAAATTGAAGGCGCCATACTTCGCGACAAGACGCTGCGGGAAGATTCCCCCGTGGGTAACGTCGTAGTAGTCGGTGCGCCGCACGACGAAAAAGGCGAGACGCCGGTCGCATTCCTTGTGGCGGCTGCAGGCCGAAAGCTCTCCGATGATGATTTAGCACGATTGCAATCGCTGGTGCGTTCGGAGAAAGGCGCTACAGCAGTGCCTTCAGACTTCCTTGTCGTATCGGCTTTCCCGGAAACACGTTCCGGAAAGTACATGCGGCGAACACTTCGATCTATCTTGCTCGACCAACCGCTAGGCGATATCTCGACCCTCAAAAACCCTGAATCCGTCGATGAAATCCGCACGGCAGTCGCCCAGTGGAAGGACTTTGGTCGTTTGACCGAGGCGCGACGGGTCGTTCAAACGTGGCGCTACCTCCGCGTTGAGACCCACGAAATCGCTCCGGGCCGCTTGGTTGCTTTGGTCGTTATTAGTAGCCCACCCGTGAACGCATTGAGCGAACGAACCTTGGACGAGCTGCACACTGCGCTGACGCAGCTAGCTCACCAGGACGACCTATCGGCTATGGTCGTGACGGGCGCCCGAAATACTTTCGTAGCGGGTGCAGACGTTAAAGAGCTGCTGAAAATTGGTGAGAAAGGCGACTTGGAGTCTGCTCAGACCTTACCGAACGCCGCTCAGACGGCCTTCGCTACGCTTGAGAATCTGGATATTCCCATCATTGCGGCGGTTAACGGGCCAGCACTGGGAGGCGGTAACGAATTGGTACTCGCCTGCTCGCACGTCATTGCGGCGAAGCATGCCGAGTTCGGCCAACCTGAAATCAATCTGAACCTGCTTCCCGGCTATGGCGGAACGCAACGTTTGACGCGCAAACTCTATAACGCGCACGGTGTTGATGGTGCTGCACAGGCACTGCGGATGATGCTCGATGGTCGTACGATCGATGCAGATACAGCCCTTGAGATTGGGCTTATCGATGACATTGTGACGACCGAAGGGCTCTCGACGGTTGAAGCCGCCATGGCTACGCTGAGAGACCATTTCGCAGGTGGCGACGCCCTAAAGGTATCCATGGCGCGGCGCAAGAAGCTTAAGGATCAGCGCGAGCAGTCCGTCGCAATCGATGAATCACTGCTGAATCATCCGGGCGTAGCCCTCGCGCTTAAGCAAATCCGCGCCAGCGGCCGGAACAAGCCAGTCGATTTCATCATTGATGCGATGCTCACCGGTGCTCGCGATGGTCAGGCAGCCGGTCTCCGACGCGAGGCTGAGTTGTTTGCGCAAGGCGTCTGTGATCCAGAGTGCGGTACCGAAGGCATCTCTGCATTCCTTGAGAAGCGAAGTGCACCGCTGCCCCCGAAACCCACAGACGTGCAGCCTGATGCCTCTCCAGAGGAGCGTGCAGCGCTTATCGATGATGGCAAGTTACTGCCCATGGGAGCAAGCTTCTTCCCCGGTATTACACCAATACCCGAGTATCAGCTCGGCTATGGCGTGATGCGATCACACGAGGACGGTAGACCGTTGCACGGTGATCCCGCAATCGCAGAAAAAGAGCTGGTATTCCCCACACCCACACCCGCTCCTAACGAAGCACTGGTCTACATTCTCGCCTCTGAGATGAACTTCAACGACATCTGGGCGATCACAGGCATTCCAGTGTCTCCTTTCGATGCAAGAGATGCCGATGTTCAGGTAACCGGTTCGGGCGGCGTCGGCATGGTAGCGCAGTTGGGGCAGGACCTGGTCCGTGAAGGCCGTCTGTCCGTTGGCGATATCGTGAGCATCTATTCGGGTCAGAGCGAGCTGATGGCACCGGATCAGGGCTTGGATCCTATGGCTGCGGATTTCCGCATTCAGGGCTATGAGCGTAACGATGGTAGTCACGCCCAATTCCTTACCGTTCAGGGACCACAGTTGCACGCGAAACTGCCTGGCTTGAGCATTGAAGAAGCCGGCTCGTACGGCCTCACGATGGGCACCATTCATCGAGCGCTTTACAAAACACTCGCCATCGAACCGGGAAAGCGCCTGTTTGTTGAAGGTGCATCAACGGGTACCGGCTATGACTGTCTGCGCAGTGCGCTGTCGTCCAGCTGTGCCGCATTGGGCATGGTCTCCAGCGACAGCCGCGGCGATCGTGTCGAGGCGGTTGGTGGTCACGCGATCAATCGTAAAGATGATCGCTGGGCCGATATCTTTACCGCAGTTCCCGATGACCCCAGCGAATGGGCCGCATGGGAAGCCGCAGGCGAAGCATTTGTCGCAGAGGCCGAGAAGAAGGTCGGAGGTCAAATCGACTACTCGGTCTCTCACGCCGGCGAAACTGCCTTCCCTCGTTCATTCCAGCTTCTTGGCGACAACGGTGTACTGACTTTCTACGGCGCGTCGTCAGGTTACCGCTTTACCTTCATGGGTAAAGCCGGCGCCTCAACACCGGCTGCGCAGTTCTCAAAAGCAGGATTACGTGCAGGCCAGTCATTGCTCGTTGTCTATGGTCCCGGCGCTGAGGATGGCATTGTCGACCCTGTCGCGATCGAAGCCATCGAAGTCGGTTGTCAGCGCGGTGCGCAGGTAGCTGTTCTGGTAGATACCGTCTCTCAGCGCGAATTTGTTACCTCCCTAGGATTTGGCGCACAGATGAAAGGTGTGGTGAGCATCGAGGAAATCGAGCGTCGTCTCGGTGATGACTTTGATCCACCCGGGCCGTTCCAGCAGATGCCGAATCCATTCACGGAGTCGGCAGCGTTTAAGGAGTCCGTGCGAGCCTTCTCGGATCGAACACTCAAGCCAATTGGCTCTGCGATCGCACCCTTGTTGCGCAACACGCTCGACAAGCGCGGTCTCCCCGACGTCATCTTTGAGCGGGCCGGACGTGATGGTCTAGCGCTTGCTACATCACTGGTTAAGCCGAACGTCGGCAAGATCGTTTATTCAGAGGATCTCAAGGGTTCTCGCTTCAGCTTCTATGCGCCTCAAGTATGGATGCGTCAGCGTCGAATTCTAATGCCCACCGCAGAAATTCGCGGTACGTACCTGAACACGTCACGTGAATTTGCGGAGATGCAGGAGCGTATTGCGGCCGGTCATATCAACATTCTTCCACCCACTATTATTTCCATGGAAGACGTCCCAGAGGCACACCAAGCCATGTGGGAAAACCGTCATGCGGGCGCTAACTATGTGGCCATGCATGCGTTACCACGGACCAATCTCAAGTCACGCGATGAGTTGTATCGCGCTTGGGCTATCCGCGACGCGATGGAGCGTGGCGAAACACTCACAAAAGTTGAAACAGGATCAGCAGGAGCACTCCGATGAATGATATGAGCGATATCCCCCAGGATTTGCTAACGCAGTCCATCGCTGGGCGTCGACTCGACAACAAATGCATCATCTTGACGGGTGCGGCCGGCTCCATTGGCAGCTATATCACCCGTCAGCTACTGCGCGAAGGCGCACGTGTGATGCTAACCGGTCGAGATCAGAGCAAACTCGATGATTTCATGGGCGATCTGGTCGGCGAAGGCTTCGAAGAAACCTTCATGGTCAGTGCAACCGGCGATTGCGCGGATCCCGAGGTCTGCCGTCAGATTGTTGCGAAAACCGTTGCCGCCTTCGGACCGATCGACGTATTGGTTAACAACGCGGGCGCTGCGGGACCTAAGTTTACGCTGCGGGATATCCCTTTCACCGACGCAGAAAAGCGCGCGGCCGATTCAGACCAGACCATGTTTGATTCAGCAATGAATCTATTGGGCGCGCCCTGGAACATGGCACGAGCGGCCGCGCCACACATGTCAGCCGGTGGCAGCATCATCAACGTCTCTACGATCTTTTCAAGAACACACTATTACGGGCGTATTCCATACGTTGTCCCCAAGTCAGGCCTGAATACACTGGGCAAAGGCCTAGCGCTCGAGCTGGGCGAGAAGCAAGGCATTCGTGTCAATACACTCTTCCCAGGTCCCATCGAATCAGAGCGCATTGAAAGTGTGTTTGCGCGGATGGATGAACTGCAGGGCGTTGAACCCGGCAGTACCGGCAAAGAGTTCCGGGACCTTATGATTACAACGCGCACATCGGACGGTGGGCTGGAGTACAAGTACCCCACTCCGACCGACGTTGCTTCGGGTATTATATGGCTTGCATCAGATGAGTCCTCGGCACTCTCGGGACACCACATCGAAGTCACCAACGGGATGCAAGTACCGGCACAGAGCCGCTCGCAACTCGTTTCCTGGCCTGATAAGCGTCTCGAAGATCTTTCGGGGCAGGTTGTCCTTATTCTGGGCGGCGATGATTACCAGGAAGCCGTTACGTTTGCAGAGCGCCAGATTCAGAGCGGCGCCCGCGTCATGCTGGCCTTTAGAAATCTGACGACAGTCGGTCATGCACGTTCCCTGTTGCAGTCGCGTGATCTAGACGACGTGCAGCTATCACACCTCGACCCCTTGCGCAGAGAGTCGGTCGATCGCTCTATGCAGCTCATGTCGGATCATTACGGTCGTCTGGACGGCGTTATATTGCTGCCACAGAAACCGAATGGCGAGTACGGGTACTCGCTGTGCACTGCCAACGATGAAGACGTCGCTAACTTTGTTCGCGATGAGGTCGTCGCACCCGTCGCCTTCGCTTCAAGCTTCGCACGCAACATGGATCGTTTATTTACGGACGGCGAGCCACCGGCAATTGTCTATGTGACGAATCCGTCTGATCGTCACGGCAATCTGATGAACGAGATCATCCGTGCCTCGGTCGAGGCGTTGATTCGTGGCTGGCGACATGAAGACGAGACTCTGGCAAATGCCGGTGATCTCACGTGGGCAGTCCAGCCCAATCAGATGGTTCGCTATGACACTGAAGATGAAGAGGCGCAGACCTTTGCTGCCGATTGGGCGGCAACGCTGACCAACCGGGTCCGACAAATGGATTCGATTAATTTGTGGTTGCCTCGCAGCATCAAACGTTCAACGGGCAAAAGCTCAATGCCCTCCTCCATCTCCCGCGTACTGCCAGGACTACACAAGGGCCGTACCGCGGTAATCACCGGAGGCAGTCTGGGTATCGGCCTTCAGCTGGGACGCTTTCTTGCGATCGCAGGTGCCCGAGTACTCCTCAGCGCACGAAGCGAGGGTAAGCTGGCAGAAGCTCGCGAGGAGATTGTGGAGGAACTGCGCAATATCGGTTACCCAAGGCCTGAAAGCCGTGTGACTATTTTGGGCGGGATTGATGTGGGTGACCCCGATGCACTCGATCGGCTTCACGACCACGCAGTCGCGGAGCTCGGCCATGTCGACTTCCTGATCAACAACGCCGGCATTTCAGGCGCAGAAGAGATGGTGGTCGATATGACGCGTGCCGATTGGGACCGCACCATGGAAGCTAACCTTATCTCCAACTACTCCTTGATTCGTAAGTTCAGCCCAGCAATGAAAGCGGGCGGTCGAGGCTCTATCTTGAACGTATCAAGCTACTTCGGTGGTGAAAAATACGTGGCAGTGGCCTACCCCAACCGTGCAGATTACGCGGTGTCGAAGGCAGGTCAGCGTGTGCTGGCGGAGATTCTGTCACGCCACCTAGGACCAGAGATTCAGATTAATGCACTAGCCCCCGGCCCCGTTGACGGTGCACGCTTACGCGGCTCCGCCGAAGCGCCCGGACTTTTTGACCGCCGTGGACTACTGGTACTCGAGAACAAGCGCTTAAATGAGGTGCACAAAGCCATTCTTGCGGGTATGTCGACTGGTTTCAGCGCCGATGATGTCATGACGCTGGCGAGTAACGCGGTAGATGGCATTGATATCGATGCACTACCCAAGCCGATCGCACGTCTGGTTCTAAAGATCCGTGACTCCGGTGGTCTTGGAAACTCATCTAACTTCCTTATGCACACGGGTATCGCAGAGAAGCTCATGATGCGGCTTGTTCGCGCGGGCATCCTAAGCAATGAGCAGCGTGAGCAGTTCCTCGGGACCTTTGTCGACGCACCAGCCCCCTTCTTTGAGTTTGCAGAGACGTCAAAGCAGGCGGAGCAGATTGAAACGGGCATTTTGAACCGTCTTCACCTGCATAAGATGCCAACCGATGAGCAAGTCGGTCTGTCAACGGTATTCCACCTCGCAGACGACATTGTCAGTGGTGAAACCTTCCACCCGTCCGGTGGTTTGAAGTTCGATCGCTCAGTGACTGAGGGTGAACTGCTATTACCCCCCAATGAGAGTGAAATTGCGAAGCTTCAGGGCAAGCGCATCGTTCTGATTGGTGACTCGATGAAAAATGAGCTCGCCAACATCGCGAACGGCTTCCTGGCTCAGCACGTTGAGAAGCTCTGGGTACTGACCAAGACTGAAGATGCCGCCAATGCGATGAAACATAGCGTCGACAATCCTCACGGCATTGATATCGAGTGCCGGGCGATTGGCGATGAACTCGAATCGAGTCTCGATGACATTCTTCGCAATGAGGGTGGCTATGACGTAGTAGTCAGCAGCCCCTTTGAGCGCCTCCCGCTCAATGCGCTGGCAGCAAACGCGAACGAGCCTTGGGATCGCGTTCTCAGTGACGATGAGTTTAGGAAACTGGTTCATGATCAGCTGACGCATCACTTCCGCGTCGCACGAACCTCCGCATTGGTACCGAACTGTCAGATCGTTTTGATTACGCCGGACACATCGTTGGCATCGACACGCGAGGAGTTTGCTCTGGCGTTGTTCGTGAAGAACTCGCTCCATGCATTCACAGTGACCTTGGGTGTCGAGGGAGAGCGTCTACCGACGGTCCCAGCGATTAACCAGGTTCAGCTGACACGACGAGCGCATACCGAAGAGCCGTCAAACGATCAGGAACTGGCAGAAGAAATGACACGTTTGGTGCACGCGGTACTTCAGTGTTCAGTGCCAGCACCAACGCCGTCTGACAGTCGTTATCTTTCGAAGATCTTCCGTGGTAATGCAGTAACGGTGTAGCTCTGGGCAGGGTGATCACCAAAACCGGGGCTATGCCCCGGTTTTTTTTTGCCCAGCTTGCTCTTGTCACTTTCCTTTGCACGCGTCAGAGATACTGAGTAGTCTCGGAGGAAGCTAATAAAAAAAGAACAGGCTTATGTCAGATAGTGGTACTGCGCTCCCGTTTAGTACGAAATTCCTCTACGGGTTTGGTTCGATTGCCTACGGCATTAAAGACAACGCATTCGCCTACTTCCTGTTATTTGTTTACGTTCAGGTCTTCGGTCTTGCCCCTGACCTAGCCGGTTTAGCCATCTTGATCATGTTGATCTTCGATGCCATCTCCGACCCACTCATTGGGTATATTTCCGACAACACCAAGTCCCGCTGGGGTCGAAGACACCCCTTTATGTATGGGTCCATTATTCCCGTATCGCTGACCTTTTTTCTGATTTGGGATCCACCCGGTGGCGCTTCAGATCAAATGCTTTTCTGGTATCTGCTGGTCATGGGCATTGGCATCCGAACCACCATCACCCTCTACGAGATCCCCAGTACGGCGCTAGGACCAGAATTGACTCAGGACTATGTCGAGCGAAGCTCTTTGATTGCATTCAGAGCTTGGTTCGGCTGGTGGGGCGGACTGACCATGTGGAATCTTCTCTGGGTCTTTGTGGTCTACAGCAGTGCAAACGGTACGCAGGATGCCCGCTACATTCCCGAGACTTGGGTGGTTTATGGCATCGGCTGCAGTATTGTCATGGCCATCGCCATTCTGGTCACGGGCTTGGGAACCCACAAGCACATCCCACACCTACACATACCCTATGACGCTGAGACGGACAGTAAGCGCACGCAGGTAAAAACGGTATTGAAAGACATTTGGCTCACACTGAATGTCAGCCGTAACTACCGCATACTGTTCATTGCTTACATCGTTTGTAAGGCTGCCTCGGGGCTATTTACCAATCTCACGCTGTTCTTCTACAGCTATTATTGGGAGCTTGAGCCCTCGGATATTCTCACCATTGGCCTGAGTTTATTTCTGGCACCTGTCCTTGGCCTAAAGCTCGCACCCATGTGCAGTGGCCTATTTGGCAAACGGAACACCGCGATCGGCTTTTTTGCCGCCTCCATGGTCATGGAAAATGCACTGATTCTGCTTCGGGTTCTGGATCTCTTACCCTCTAACGATTCGCCCTTGATACTCGCTTGCGTTCTCGCCTGTCACTTTGCTGCTGTCGCTTGCATCATTGTAGCTGGAACGGCAGTGGGTTCGATGGTCTTTGACACGGTGGAGGAAGTGGAGACCGCCACCAACAAGCGAATGGAAGGAACGCTATTGGCGGCACGTTCGTTTGCTGAAAAGTGCATGGCGGGGGCTGGCGCGTTTTCTGCAGGTTTGATTTTGAGCTTTGCAGCGTGGCCTGAAGACGCCAAGCCCGGGCTGGTATCGCAAGCAACCTTAGACACGGTTGGCATCTATACCGTCATCGCATCGACAGCGCTGTGGTTACTCGGTCTCTTTTTCATCAGTAAAGTTCGCGAAAATAAGGAGACGCACGCTGAGCGGCTATCAGGACTTGCGGCCAAAGGTGCCCAATAAAATCTCCCGGAGCATCGCGGATTTCGCAGCACGTTCACGACATGATGAACGCCATGCCCACTCCCCTATTGAGTAAAGCTAGGACACGCACTTATGACATTCTTTAAACCCCAGTTCGTTATCGCCGCCTGCTCAGTGCTGCTACCCGTTCCTTCGCTCGCCGCAGATGTAACCTCAAAAATCGATGCCGTTATGCCAAAGGTTGTCGAATGGCGACGCGATTTTCACCAACACCCAGAGCTTAGCAATCAGGAATTTCGTACCGCCAAGATCGTAGCTGATCACCTAAGATCTCTGGGCATGGAGGTTGAAACCGAAGTGGCCCACACCGGTGTGGTGGGGACGCTTCGTGGTGGAGATGGCCCGGTCGTCGCCTTGCGTGTCGATATGGATGGACTACCTGTCACTGAACTGGTCGATCTACCCTTTGCTTCAAAAGCCCGCGGTATGTATCAGGGTCGCGAAGTCGGTGTCATGCACGCCTGTGGCCATGACAATCACGTGGCTATTTTGATGGGCGTAGCCGAGGTGCTCGCTGGTATGGGCGATGATTTACCCGGGACGGTTAAATTCATATTCCAACCGGCAGAAGAAGGCACGCCGGACGGGTCAGTTGGCGGCGCGGAGCTCATGCTCATGGAGGGCGCGTTTGAGAATCCACGGCCCGATGTCGTGTTTGGGCTCCACGTGTTTCCATTCCCAGCTGGCACCATTGCAACACGCCCTGGCGGACTCATGGCTTCATCAGATCGCCATCAAATCACC
>Ga0181577_10001259_pt1 | contig 20566 bp, 17 predicted proteins | sample 101ome_21_FD_132468 | JGI IMG/M metagenome (GOLD analysis project Ga0181577, IMG submission 132468) | Coastal salt marsh microbial communities from the Groves Creek Marsh, Skidaway Island, Georgia - 101413BT metaG (megahit assembly) | ecosystem: Environmental > Aquatic > Marine > Intertidal...
ACGTTCAGGCCATCGCACACTTTGTTCTACGTCACCGCGTAGTGAAAAACTATAAGGCCGAGGCGGAAGGAATTAGTGTAGACGACATCGTCAATAAGTTGCTTTAGTCTCAGATAACTAGGGAGGTTTAACCACCACGCTAGGTGACTTAGACTTGACCTCTATTCAAAATCGCGCTAGATTTTGATGGGCGGGTGGAGGGGAACTTTTATCCAAGAAGAACTTGCATGAACGATGGCGGGAATTGCTCAATAGGATGTTTAACCCCATCTAGGACCGTAAGCTTACTGTTCTTAAAATGCTTATGAAGCCTACGTTGTTTCGTCTTGGGAAATCATCTTGTCCGCAGAACCGACAAATAGGCTCACATCCACAGCAATTTCGTTTAAGGTATTTGGATTTAATGGCGGATTGTCCCCCAGGTTAACCATCATCGTCGCAGTGTCTGAACAAAGGTCTTTCCAGCGACCTGGGCCATGTCGCTTCTTCAAAATTTCTGCAAACTTTGGGACTTTACCTTCAATCACTTCGGGCCTCAACATCTTAATCTCTTGGGAAGCCACCTCTGGTGTCCAATTGAATTTAGTGGCCAGGGTGGTAATCGAATTCATCAAGTCTGGCTTTTTGTGTGCTAAGTTAAGCGCCACATAACCACCCATGGAGTAGCCAAATACGTCTGGTGCGGTTTTAAAGTTAGAAAGTGATTGTTCAAGTTCTCCTGTGAATTGGTTTACACCGAACTCCATTGAACGAGTAGTGTTACCGTGACCCGAAAACTCGAAATAATCTACCTGATTGTAGATGCTCTCAAATCCCTGAAGACTTTGGCGCATTTGCTCAGCGGAGCCAGATGCGCCATGAAGTACAACAAGATGTTTTTTAACTATTCAGCGAGCGTCTTTACCCAAAGCTTAACTCCATTTCCGGTGTTTTCTTTAGCAAATTTGCGCGCTTCTTCTTTAAAGTAGAATCTACCTAGATGCACATAGTTTACGTTGGTATTTTTATCTCGGTACACATAAGGACTTAATCCTTTATTTACCAATCGGTTAAAGTAAACGGTGGCATTTTTCTCTTCAGAGAATGAACCTGCAACAACCATAAACTGACCACTAATTTTTTGGTCACCATTTGTTTTATCGTCACCGCTTTTTGGTCGTTCTGTTCGATTAGGAGCAGGTTTCGAAACGATAACAACAGTGTCTTTCTCACGTTTGAGAGATTTAACACGGTCCAATTCGTCCTCTAAATCAGCAATGCGCTTCTCTTGCTCTTTCAGGTCGTTATTATGCTTTTTAGCGATGTCTTTCTTGAATTTATCAAACTCTTCTTTGTTCGCTTTTTCGTCTTCGTCTGATTTGTTGTTCAACGACAAACCAAGAAGTAGTTCATGAGATCCACCGAGTGCTTGTGAATATGCTCCATTCGACCAATCGTATGAATAACCGATTCGAGCTTTTTCCGCCACACGCACACCTGCCATAGCCGTAACGCCATATCCGTCTCGCACGCCAAAGCCTAACCACCCTTTCTTGGTCCAATCGGCAATAACATTGAAGTCTACTTGACCCGGAGCGTTACGCGTGTTTTTGTATAGTACAAGTGGTTGTAAAACCAAGTCATCATTCACATGAATATCATACGAAGTCATAACCATCAAGTGGTTTTGTAAATCGTATAAAATTGAGCTCTGTTGATAGTCTTGGAACTCCTGAGTTGCGCCCAAGAACTGAGGCACCGATACACCAAAGTTGAAATCTTTCAGTTTCAAGTTTGCTCCAACCGATGCATCTAAAACTGCACCGGGACGGTTGTTTAATAGCTGCAGTGCCGGATCATCCGGATCGGTTGCGTAGAAATTATCGGTATTAAACCTGTTCGAAACGAGTCCTGCCGCAAGCCCAAGAGATAGTATGTTGTCACCTCCTAGATCAATGTTATACGCGTAATTTCCGTAAACACTGTTTTGAGTCTGAAACAAACTGGCGTCGTTAATTAAGTAAACACCAACACCGATGTTCCCATCATTCAACTGACCACTTAGAGCAGCGCCAGCTGTTTGATACCCGTCTATCGCGATGTACTGATTTCTTCCAAACAAATTGGCTTCAGTGTTTCCACTATGACCGGTTAACGCCGGGTTGTAAATGAATTTATTAAAATAGTACTGGCTGTAAAGTGGTACTTGTTGAGCCTGCACGGTTACCACTACGAGCAGTGTGGTCAATGAGAGTATAGTTCTTAGCTGTTTCATTGTCTTATCGAGTTATTTGTAGTGGACCTCTAAATGCATCATATACGTCGCTTCCTTCTATGATGTACATATACGTGCCATCGGGAAGCGGTTCACCGTTGTATGTACCATCCCAATCGTGCTGGTAGTTCTCTGTTTCGAAAACAACCTTGCCCCATCGGTTGAGTACGGTAATTTTACTTTGGTCAACATCGGGAACGCCACTCAGATCCCAGGTGTCGTTGTACCCGTCGTCATTCGGTGACAGAATGTTTGGAATATCTATTTTCTTCGGCAGTGCTACAGTAACCGTAACAGAATCTGTGTCCGTACAGCCTTGCGCATTGGTCACGGTTAAAACATAGGTTGTGGTTGATGTAGGTGAAGCTGTTGGATTATCAATCGTTGGATTGTCCAGAGCAGTCGCAGGAGACCACAGGTACGTTCCACCTCCGGTTCCCATTAACGTGGTGGACTCTCCGTATTCGATAAACACATCTGAGCCTGCATCTGCCACTGGTGCAGGAACTGTATTTACGACAACGCTATCAGAACCGAAACAAAGATTAGAATTACGGCCATCCACACGGTATGTACCCGATTGGTTTACGGTTACACTATTGGTTGATGCACCGGTAGACCAACTGTATGTTTGAATTCCGGTAGTTGCTGTAAGTTGTACATCGTCTCCTTCACAGATTGATATAGGTCCGGCCGGTGTGATTTGCATTTTAACCGAGTCTCCTTGGAAAATTTGCTTCGTAGCCGAATCAAGACAACCGTTTTCAGTAGTAATGATTAGTGTCACTGTGTATGTTCCAGTTGCCGAGAAACTATGGCCCGCAATGGAAGAGAAATACTCATTTCCTTCAATCTTCCATAGGACATCCTCTATATCGTCAGGCGCTTGCACTTTAGTCGTATCGGAGAATGTACATGCTTGAGGGAAACATGGAATCGCCTCGGTAAAGCCAACATCCGGCTTTGCGAAAACTTCGACTTGCTGATAGGTAGTGTCGCGTGCACCCGAGTCGGTTGCTACAATAAGCCGAACTGTGTATAAGCCAGGTCCAATGTAGATGTATGATGGATTAACTCGAGTAGATGTATCAGTTGAACTCGTATCTCCGAAATCCCACTCATTCAGAACAATCGTTCCCACCAAAGCGGTAGAGTTGTTATTAAAAGCTATTATATCACCGTCGCAACCATCTCTCGTAACAAAGGCCCCAATTAGTTCGTCTTTCCCCAATTTGTTTGAACCGTTTTTGGCATTAGCGAGAACAAGGTCCGAAACCACATTCGTATTGTTCGAGCTTGTGATAACCCCAATATCATCCGCAGTTCCAGGTCCTCCAAGGTTGTCCCAATTTCCGGAGTTTTCATTTGCCAGCACGAGGTTAGCAGCGTCATTTGCTTCATCATCTCTCCCGTCTGTACTGTATGATGCTGTGTAAACCACATTGTCGTGGTTTACTGCATTTGCCGTTGTGATTTGCCAGTAATGGATATCTGAGACGTGAGACAAACCGCCTGTTAACAGTCTGTTTGGTGTTTGATTTTCTTTGAGCTCAGCTGTAATAACATCCCAAGCACCCGGCGTGGCATTTGTAAGCTCAATTAAAACCGGACGTATGCTGGTGGACGAGCCGATTGGGAAGCTTAGATTATCCGTACCTGATGTTCCTACAACCAAAGCAAGAGGGCCGTTTACATAGCTCCCGGCAGAGAAGCTGACATTTCCTGCTGCAGATGTAAATAGTTGCTCACCAACATGTACCAGTCCTCCCGTTGTGTTCAACACTCCGTTATTGAGACTGAGACCGTTGGTTACATAAAGCGTGTCGTTTATAAAGACTTGTTTGCCTGTCGTGTCGATGGTTAATGTACCTACACGAACATTATCAAAGGTTGAAATGAACAGCTGCTTATTGGCTAAAACATCCTCACTTGTATTGATATCTCGAACCAAAATGCTCCAGTCGTCCGACGCCTTCGCAATTGCTCTGTTCATAGATGTGTTATTGTCAAACCCAGATACGTATGCACTTCCATCCTTGAACGATACATAGGGGAATTCAACTTCGTCTAAGTGATGACGAATCTTATCTTCTATCGTAAAATTATTGTTGTGTGTTGCTGTCGACCCACGTTCGCCATCAAAAATGCACTGAGTGGCATCAATATCCATAGAACTGTATATATGTGATGCTGTTGTGTCGAAGTGAATGTAGTAGTCGGTTATGGCGTCAAATACCGAAGTATCTAACATTAAATGAACATTTCCGAGTGCCTGAATACCATCGGTTGAAGAAGCGTAAACCGTTTCATTCGAATGGAATTTGGTCTCAGCCGAATCGCTCGCAATTCGAACCGCAGTTGTAGTGCTGCTGCTAATTACCGACCGCTCTATAGCTATACTGTCTGTACGAATTCTTGTAAGTCCAGAAACATTCTCTAAACCGATTGCACAATCAACAATGGTATCGTTAACAAATGCTTTCACCGGCATATCAACTTCAAGCATGAATACACCTTGATCAAAGTTTGAAATTCGATTTTTTCGAACTTCTAAATTGGAGTTCGCGCTACAGTTTCGCAGGGATAGACCTTGAAAGGCAACATTCCCCGTTAAAGCGGATATGTTGTTTTCTTCGATGTAAACATTTGAAGCATTTTGGTTTATTCCGGTAAGAACAATGCCAATGTAATTTACAGCGAAAGTGTTGTTTTTGATCGTTATTGGTCGTTTACCTGCCGTGGTGAAGTCGTACAACGAAACGCCTACAGAAACCACATTGAAAAGGTTGTTTGATACCTCTGCGTAAAATCCATTGCCACAAATGATTCCGGTTGAACTTTCGTTGAAGTTGTAGAAACTGTTGTGGTTAAAACTACAGTCGCCATTTGGTTGAACGATGTTTCCAAGGGCTTCGATTCCGGCATTATTGAAGTTCTCAATTCGATTGTTCCGAATCCGAACATTATTAAAATCTCCAAAAACAATAACCGCATTCGAGTAATCAACATCTGCTCCGTTCACATCGTTGTTACTACTAACATTTGGATTGTCTCCGTCTATCAAGAATCCATCCAGAACAACATTGCTACGTGTAATTTGTACTAGGCTATTGCTGGAATTCGATGGAAATGTGATGTCTGTATTGTCCGGTGTAAGAATACTTTCCGCTCCTCGAGTACCGTTTCCTGGAACACCTGAGTTGGCACCCAGAATGGTAAGCTCTTTGTCTACAAGTTGGTAACCGTCATAAACCCCGGCTGCAACTCGCAAAGTATCCGAGTTGTTTGCCATCATCATGGCAAATTGTAGTGTTTGAAATGGGCCGATACCACCGCCTTGATCGGTGGGGCTGGTGCCATCATAGGTGTCGTCTCCTGCGATAGCGTCGACGTACAATGTCTGTTGTGCACTTGCACTGCTCACGCCAAATACGACGCATAAGAATAGCAAGGTTAGTGCATTAAAATAATTCCTCCTCATACAGTTTTGTTTCTATTGATAGCGTTGCACGCTAACATTCGTCTGCCAATTTAGACAATAAATGACAAAGACTGTGATAATGAAAGGTTGACAGATGTCAAATCTGTCTGAAAAAGTGGATGTTCTTATCGCTATAAATCAGCTGCTAAACGCTTAATTTTGGCAGCTACCTCAGTGCGAATAGGATACAAAGGTTCTCGCATAGCAGTGTCACAAATATTTAACTCGTTAAGTGCTACTTTGATACCTCCCGGATTCCCATCTTCAAATATGGCGTTCATCATGGGTAGGAGTTTGTAATGCAGGTATCGGGCATTTTCGAAGTTTCCGTCGAGGGCGTAACGCACCATTTGACTGAAATCTTTGGGATATGCATTTGCAACAACCGAGATGACTCCGGACATACCAACAGACATGAAAGGCAATGTGTAGCTGTCGTCACCCGAGAGTACAAGAAAGTCTTCCGGCTTGTTCTTAATCAACGACATACAATGATCGATGTTGCCTGAAGCCTCTTTCACCGCCAAGATATTCTCATGTTCTGCAAGTTTTAAGATCGTATCCAATTGCATCATAGATCCGGTTCTTCCCGGAACGTTATAGAGGATAATCGGAACCTTGCTTGTGTCTGCAAGCCTTGTATAGTGGTTGATGATACCTGCTTGGTTTGGTTTGTTGTAGTAAGGACTCGCGCTTAAGATGGCAGAAACACCATCATAGTCGAATTGTTCCATTCGGTTTACAATGGCATTTGTATTGTTACCTCCTATTCCAAATACAACCGGTATACGATTTTCGTTTACTTCTTTTACCGTTTCAAGAATCCGAGATTGCTCAAAGTCGGTAATCGTTGGGTTTTCACCTGTTGTGCCCATTACGACCAGGTAATTTACACCGTTGGACACCAAGTGCTCGGTAAGCCGTTTTAAAGCCTCGAAATCAATATCAAAATTTTCTGAAAAAGGTGTCACCATTGCAACGCCCGTTCCCTTTATCTTATCCATTTCCAAAATTTCTAATATAGATCATTAGTTCGTCGGTAAAGCGCATCAAATCTGTCTCGTCTGCTTGTAACATCAAGTCAAAACAAAAATCATAATCTGGCCAGTAAGGTCCGATGCGGAATTTTGCTTCAGACAGAGCGCTTACGCCCAGCAAAGGTAAGCATGGTTTGTCGTACAAGTTCAGCAGGTAATCATATTTTTCGCTTGTGAATCGCTGAAATTCAGATTTGTGCGGAATTTTAAAAAAGTCGAGGTGTTTATTACAAAAGAAGTCCGCAGGTGAATGTGGAATCAAGTGTGTATTTAATTCCTTGTCATCAAAGTACCCAAAGCTTGTAAATCGTAAATGATTTGTTTCACAGAACGCTTTTAGCTTCTTAATTAGAGCCTCATGTTGCTCGCTATCTGCGTCGTATAACAACGCCATTGTCCGTGCGTGTTTTACCGGGGTAAAACTACGAGGCACCTTGATTTTTAAAGACTCCTTACGAACACGCCACGAGCGATATTTATCCAATACACTAGCCATTAATCATACGGATGAATTCTTCTTCGCTTACGATTGATACACCTAGCTTACGAGCTTTTTCCAATTTCGCAGGTCCCATGTTTTCACCGGCAAGGATGAAACTCGTTTTCGCTGAAATTGAACCAACATTTTGACCTCCGTGGTTTTCGATCTCCTTTTTTAATTCATTTCGACTATACGTTGTGAAGACTCCGCTAACCACAATTTTCTTCCCTTCCAGAATATTGGAGGCTTTCGCTTCAGGTGCTTGTTGCTGCATTTGCAGGCCAGCCTCTTTCAAACGATTAATGATGTTTTGATTGGCTGATATGCCAAAATATGATACGACACTTTGTGCAATCTTTTCACCAATTTCATCAACTGCTATAAGTGACTCCAGGCTAGCTTCCATCAAAGCATCTATAGTCCCAAAAGCTTGGGCTAGTTTTTTCGCCACGGTTGAACCAACAAAGCGAATCCCTAGTGCGTAAAGAACTCGATCAAAAGGTATAAGCTTTGACGCTTCTACTCCATCTAGAATCTTTTGGGCAGACTTTTCCCGCAGACTTACTTCACGGACGTCACCAGTTTCGGAGTTTGTGATTGATTTCTTAAGTCCATTGAGTTGATCGAAGCTCAGTGTGTAAAGATCAGCCGGATCATTAAGAATTCCTGCTTCATACAACATATCTATTTTGCCTTCACCTAGGCTGTCGATGTCCATGGCTTTCCGTGAAATAAAGTGCTCAATGCGTCCCTTTATTTGTGGAGGGCACCCGGCATCATTTGGGCAGTAATGCGCTGCCTCGCCCTCTTTGCGTTCGAGGGAGGTTCCGCATTCCGGACATTCGTGGATGAAACTAACCGGTTGGGCATCAGGCTTTCGCAAGTCGAGATTCACACCCACAATTTTTGGGATAATCTCACCTCCTTTCTCTACGTACACAGAATCACCAATACGCACATCCAACTGACTTATTATATCTGCATTGTGTAAACTGGCTCGTTTTACTGTGGTGCCGAGTAATAAAACAGGCTCCAAGTTGGCAACCGGAGTAACTGCACCGGTTCTTCCTACTTGATAAGAAATTGAATTCAACGTTGTTTCGGCTCGTTCCGTTTCGAATTTGTAAGCGATTGCCCATCGAGGTGATTTTGCCGTGAAACCTAAATCGTGCTGAAGGTTAAAGTTGTTCACTTTAACAACGATGCCATCAATGTCGTAAGAGAGATTTTTGCGCTTTTCGTCCCAAGAAGAAATGTAATCCCAAACCTCATCAATGTTTTCTGCAAGCCTCATTTCATCACTCACGGGTAGCCCCCAGCTTTTTGCTTCAACCAATGATTCATGGTGTGAACGAAATCTATTCTCATCACCAATCACATGATATAGATAAGCATCTAATGGACGTTTGGCCACTTCAGACTGCTCTTGCATTTTTATGGTTCCCGCGGCACTGTTTCTTGGGTTAGCGAAAGGCTTTTCACCTGCGGCAACACGTTCAGCATTCATCCGCTCAAAGGCCTTTCGATGCATGAATATTTCTCCGCGTACTTCAACTTCGTTCGGAAAGTCTCCCACTAATTGATGCGGTATGCTTCGGATGGTTTTAACATTTGTTGTTACATCGTCGCCTTGCACTCCATCTCCACGAGTTAGAGCTCTGGTAAGCTTGCCCTCAACGTATTTTATCCCAATGGCAAAGCCATCAAATTTCAATTCACAGGTGTATTTGAAATTGTCACCAATCGCCTTACGAACACGATTATCAAAATCGATTAGTTCGTCCCTGCTATATGTATTACCCAGTGATAACATGGGCGTGTCATGAGCAACCGTATTGAAATCCTTGGTCACCTCACCACCTACGGTGGATGTTGGCGAATTCTCTTGCTTATATTGAGGGTAGGCGGCTTCTAGCGCTTCCAGATCTTTTAGCAGTTGATCAAACTCACGGTCTGAGATTGTAGGCTGAGCTAACACATAATAGTTGTAGTTGTGCTGTCTGAGCGACTGAGTGAGATCTATAATTTTTTGTTTGATTTCCGCGGACATGAACCAAATTGATTGGTCAAATGTATGGAATTCCGCAGTTACTGGATGCAGGATGAAGAGGGGTTTTCATGTGGTGTTGTGGAAGAGCCCCTCCGCCCAACCATTCCAACTTAATCATCTCTATCCAAAGGTGAAAGGCTTTGTCTCCCATGTGATTGAATCAATCACCTACCGAGATTGAATTTCTCCAACTCGTCTGAATTTATCTGTTTGGTATCGTATTGATCGGCCGCGTTGTTAAAAATGGAAACTTCATTGTGTTTGTGCGAAACGAGTACACCAACAGTCATAACCGGGATGCCTGCGTAATACCTATCCTCTCTCAGGCGAGACGGTCTAGCAATTACGACTTCATTCATGCAGATATGTGCTTCCTTTATATAGATGTCGATATCTACACTATCTCGTGGGCTGAAGGTTTTTTCGGCGATTGTTGAGTTGAACATAACAACTTTAACCGAGCAGTCTTCAGACGTGGAATCTAGGTTTGATAGATTCAGATTAAAACTACCGGTTACATCTGTAGTGGTCTGACCCAAAATCGAATCTCCTCGACTAATGGTAACAGAAACACCTACAACACCCATATTACCATCGGTGCTGTCGTATACGGTTCCTTCAACAACCATTTTTGAGACAGTCTCGATTTCTGTTGAATCCGGAGTTGTGTGATTTTTGGTGCTGAAGTTCAACGGAATTGATGCTTCAACCTTCGCTTTAACACCTAGCCAAATGGCGAAAAGAGCAACAGCCCATTTTACATAAAATCGGGGTTTAGATACTGGAGTGGTTAACCTATTCTCCGGAATTCGGATACACATGCCTCCTCGCTTGGTATACTCTTGCAAGACCTCATCATCCGACCAATTCGTTACATCAACAACACTTTTAGAACACTGCGTGCAAAAACGACCGTCTTGGTTAGGTTTCATCTCGTCCCAGTTTGCCGGACAAGGTTCGGGGATAGACAGATGTGCTTTCATAAACACAAGATAGGGAGGAAGAACGAAATTTAGCGGGTGCGGTTTGTAAACGGACTAGCTGGTTTGAGCAACGTAGTTCGATAGGTAACTGAAATGCTTTGTAAGCTCACCATTCTCACAAATTGTAGCTCGCTCGATAATCTGATCGAAGTCGGACCCAATCAATGCAGGCATGACTTTGTCTATCAGGTTATTCCCAAAATCAGTGGAAGCATCTGCAGGAAGTTCGCACGGAAGGTTATCAACCGCCATAACACCAATCGGAGCATCATCAAAAGACACCTCTTTCTCGGTAAGTGGGTCATAACCGTATAGTGGATTAGCTATGGTGGATGGTCTAAGGGTACAAGCGACCGGTCCGTCTATATCACATGAGATATCGGCAACCAAGTCGATATTCCATACCGGGTTACGCATGTCTTCACGAGTGAAGATAAAGGGAGCCCTGCTGTCCCAATAGTGACACGCGATATACATATTGGCGACCTTGGCGTAGTCTATAAATGTTGAAGTATGCCCTTCGGGATTGTTGAAGAATTCAGACATGTCGAAGCTAGCACCATCGTCTCGTTTGTAATAATCGTCTACATCGAGCTGGCAAAAAACAGCTTCATCAAAATAATCATTCAGAAATGAATGTCGATCTACTTGTTGAATACCGCATTTCTTCAAAATCTCCAATGCCCCCTGACCAACACGACCCGTACCGGTAACCACAATCTTGTAGTTCTTGGGGAGCTTTGCCTTGTATAACTCACCTTCAAGGTCTGCTCGATCTTTGCACAAATGCGCAGGTTTCAAAGAATACGATCCTGTCTTTTGTCCGTAAGCCAACAAACCATTGTATGCACCCACAATACCAGCGTACCGACCAAAACCTAAAATCCTACCACCATGCGGAAAGGTGAGAGTTTCGTAGTCGATCATTCGAATGTTTTGCGCCAACATGGTTTGGAGCAGTTGCCGGTTGTAAGGTTGTTCCTTGATGGTGTGTGAGAAGAAGAAGTAGGTTTTGCTAGGAATAAGCCTATCCTTGGGAACTTCTTTTACTCCCATGAGCACATCGCAATCACTGAGGTCATTTGCGAGTTCTATTCCCGCATTTGTGTAGTCGGCATCACTAAAACACCTCACATCACTCGGCTCTACAACAACCGAGATGTTGGGATACTGATCCATGAGCCGCTTACATTGCTCCGGTGAAAAAGGAACTCTTTCATCCGGTGGAGTTTTACGTTCTTTTATGATTCCGATTTTCATAGTGCAGCGGTAAAAATAGAGTTTCCTTGGCAAATTCCTTGGCAATTATGCTGAGCAGAACGCTTACTATTTCCTTCTATCTTGGATATATTTGGAAAGTAGTGTTATGCGGGTGTTTCTTACTATTTTCTTGCTTTGGTTCAGTTTAAGCTTGCATGCAATCTCAATCAAACCGCAAACAGGACACATAGAGTCTGTTGTGTCTATTGCGTTCTCGCCGGACGGTACAATGTTGAAGTAGCTGTGCAGAATCTAGAAGGGGTTTGGTCCGTTAAGGAAAGCCTTCAAATAAAATCCTTAGCCAAAAAAATTAAACGTAAGCTATTGATTGCAACTATATCCGTAAGCAGCTACCTGGACTCGTCTCACAATCTTAAATACGCCGTAAAAGATGGAAAGGACTTTACGGAAATTTGGTTTTAAGAATGGGAAGCGTACACTAGGTTACTCGGCGCAATTTGCTGAGGTGGAGGTATTGCAACTCTTTGATCAAAACGCAACACGAGAGAACATCCTTGACTTAAAGAGTCAATTAACCAAGTTGGGCCCAAATGACACGGTGTTGTTATATGTCTCCGGTCATGGGTTACTTGACGATGATGGGAAGTTCTGGTTTGCAACACATGATGTTGATTTTGAAAACCCATCCCAGCGAGGTGTATCATATGTGGAACTTGAAGCGCTGTTAGATGGTATTAAACCTCAGCGGAAATCAATGTTTATTGATGCGTGTCACAGCGGTTTGGTGGATGCCAAACCCCAAAACGATACGCTTTCACTACCCATGGATACAAAGAGCAAAGTTGTGAGTTATGCAAACCGTGGTGGGAAGACACGCGCTACCAAGGCAACATCGGGAATGGCCTATCAACAAATGCAAGAATTATTTAATAACTTGAGCCGTGGTTCAGGTACCATCGTTATTTCAGCTGCGGCCGGTAACGCTTATGCATACGAAAGTGAAAAGTGGAACAATGGAGTCTTTACGTATTGTTTAATCAACGTGTTAAAAAATCGTAAGGCCGATAAGAATAAAGATGGAGATGTCACAATCGATGAGCTGAGTGCTTATGTGTCGACAGCGGTTTACGACCTCACGGATGGAAACCAACGACCGAACGAGAGACAAGAAAATCAATTCAACAATTTCCGATTATGGTAGGTATAAATCAAAAATTAAACTGGATTGGACTGATACTAGTCCTAGCGATGTTCACCGCATGTGGTAGCAAGAAATCTGCACTAACCATTTCAGACAACTATCAGTTGGTCTACAATCTTTCCGGTGTTGGGACACCGTATAACTTTATCGTAGATGTGATTGATCGAGAACCCGATCTGGTCTTCGATTACAAAATGACGAACTCAAGTGAGACAAGTGGACGTATCTTTATGACACGGGGCGACTTAGATACTGCGCGTGGTCAAAATAACTACTTCCGCGGAGGTCAGCGCAGTCTGAAAAAGCAAACTACCATTTGGATTTCAAAGCGAAATTATGCCGAGCTAAAAAACAACGGATCTACCGTTTTTTTCTTTCCTCAAATGTTTGGGTCCAAGAAGGAAGAATATAAATACGACGGGGAAGAAAAGTACGGGGTTTCAATAAACGGGAAAGCAAAAACAGTTACAACATTTATTGCTCGAAGCACTCAAAATGACGCTCATTTCATGCGTATCCTCGACAATGCCGGAGACCCATTCATTCTGGAAATGGAGATGGACTTTAAAATTGAATTGAAGGAAATAAACTTTGTGGACTAGCTGCCGCTACTTGTAACCCCCAAGCTCAAATTCTCTCGAAAGGTTAAATCCAAAGTGTAAGTTACCTCGTGCCCAACTGTTGGTGGTTTGGGTGATCGCGGCTTTTTCAAACGTTCCAGTTGCGTTGGTTACGTGCAATTGGAATGTATGCCAACCCGTATTTATGTCTATCCCAATAGATAAAGGGTGGTCGAACCGATCATTTATTTGATTTGGTGCCACCCAGAAATACTCAACATTGAGGGTAATCGATGGCAGTATTTTTTGCCTTAAACCAACTCCCACAGAGAAGACATCATGTGCGTATTGAGAGGAGTCGATAAGGTTACGATGAATTATCGTTGGCATTAACTGGGCCGAGAACTTCTCTCCAAACTTTCGGGCAACAACAACTTGGTGTAAATAGCTCAGTCTACTGGTAAAAAAGTTTGGGCGATTTGCAGGGGGTTCCATACCATTCATGGTCATACCGGCAACATAAACTGCGCTAATCGGCATCTTGCCATTTTTTTCAATTTGTCGAAGGAACCGATATTTTACAAAACCGTCCACGGTTCGTTCAAACGTACTTCTACCAATACCAACTTGTAGGTTATCGGTTATTCCGTAGTCGAAACTCATACGCATGGTCGCGTTGTCCAACCCAAAGAAATTAGAATAACCTTCCGATATGTCGCCAAATCGGTGATTGATTCGAAAGTCTAGTGTCTTTTTATTGAGCATCTCGGTCGTGTGACTGTTCACGATTCGACTGCTGTAAAACGTTTTGGTAGTGTATTCAACCTCGTTCGAACCGCCCAGCAAGGCATCTAGTTCGTCATCCTGAGCAGAAGCACCTAGAGCCGTTAGTAACAGGATCAATACTGTGGTAAGTTGTTTTTTCATCTTTTACGGGCTCCATCGTTAATCCAAGCTCTGATTTTGTCAATCTCACACTTGGCAAGTTTTCTATTATTGGCACTTTTCGGCATGAAGGAAGCATTTCCATCGTGGATTATAGAACTCAAAAGTTTACCATTATTTACGTACCTTTTCACGTTGTCAAAACCGTCTAGATTCACACCGCCACCAATTCCTTGATGGGCGGAGTTACTGTGACAGGCTAAACATTCTCGTTGTAGAATGGCCACGATGTCTGTGTCAAACGACATATCAACGGTATCACAAGTTGTAACCGGATACAATTCTTCTTCTACATCGTAATAGCATCCAGTCGTGCTCAAAACTGCACACAAGACGACTAGAGCTAGGGTAACAGGTGTCTTCATAGTTTAATTGTCTCTAGCTCCGTCGTTAATCCATGCCTGAACCTGACGCATCGCACAATCTTCAATAGGCCCTCCCGGAGGCATTGGCTTGCGCACTCCATCACGTGTAAGAACACTTATTAAATGCCCATTGTCTACAAGTGCTTTTAAATCATTGTAATTACGTATTGCAACTCCCCCTTGCGGTGAACCGCCGCCGTGGCAACCACCGCATGTTGTATTGATGATTGGCCAAACATTACCTGAAAAAGTAACATTTGAGGTATCACACTTATTTACACAACTGTTGTTCTTGGCTCCCTGAAGTATCCAGATGCGAATCGCATTTTTTTGCTCAGGTGTAAGTGAAGCAGGTGGTGGTGGCATAACTTTGTCCGGATCTGAATCTGTAATGACCTCATAAAGCTCACTATCGCTTGGGTCTCCCGGTTTGATTTTACCCGTTTGCATGATTTTATCATAGTTCGTGAGCTCAACACCGTCTTGTTTTGAACCGGCATCATGGCAACCACTCATGGCGCAATTGCTCCTTATTAACGGAAGTATTTCAGATTGAAAGTAAACAGTGTCTGGACTGCATGTGTCCGATTGTGTCACTTTCGTTGTGTCTGTAGATCCATTACCCGGAACAGGTAAATCGTCATCGATGCTGTGCTTGCAGCTTTGGGTCACAAGTACGAGTGAAACAGCAAGAACGGCGAGTATTTTAAAGTGTGTACCCATGATTTTCAATTTGTAACGAAAATAGCCAATGTACACTTGAAGATTTCTTCGGTGCTTCCTTAAAATATCCTTAAGGAGTCATTTATGACCTCAATCTTCCTCACCCCACCCGGTCGAAAACAAATTTGAAGCCCCTCGTAGACCGCACTTTTGCACGCCGTGATAGCCTCTCGCTGCGGACATGCGTATCTCTTCCGGCGACTTGTATTTAATCCATGAGTCGAAGATTGCATCAATTACATATGCTTCAGGAGCTAGCAAATGTTGGGCATGACCAAGGGATAACCACCGGCTTTCGACAATTCACTGTTGAAGTAAACTCCGGAAACACATGCAATAGCTGCGGCGTCTTTAGCTTTTCCATCTACATTCCTAGGAGCTTCTGCACGAACATCCATTAAACCGTTGTGGCCATTGAAAACAATCAAGTCAGGCTCGAAAGCCACTATTACGCCTTCTCCGGTGTCAATTGTATCATAGCGGTGCACTCCGGAAATTGTGTTGAAGTAGTCGACCAAACATTGCCGCATCGAGTCGCCACGATAAGCGTCTGCAAGCAGATACACCGCCGAATCAACATGTTCAAAGAGGACGCGCTCCATAACAGCACCATTGTCGTAAGTATCCGAGGATATCATCCGCCATTTGGGGCTTCTTTTGAAATGCGTTTTTACACCATATCCCGCTCCCCAATATAAGTTGGTTGTTAAGTTTAATCCATCACCTAACCTGCTATTTACCGGCACAATACCCTGATGTTCGTTATCACAAAGCGGCACAAAGACGTGAATGAATCGAGACTCACCTTCTTTTACTTTTTGATCAATTCGATCTAAAACCAGATCTCGATCAAAGCGCCACGGTGTTGGCTCTGTCGTGTCCTGTTGATCCTCAACAATAATGGTATCCGATTGCACAATAGTTTCAGGTGATTTGGCCTCGGAGGTGTCATGCTTGCACGCAAAAAGCGACGTACATACAATCAAAAACATGATAGCTCTCATATAGTCACAACGAGTATTCCGAAGGGCTATTTTAGGTGCGGGCGAAAAATTGAATTTTATTTGCAACTTAATCGCTTATCAATGAAGAAAGTAATAGGTGTCGTAATCTTTGTTTGCATGAGTCTCTTCGGACATGCGCAGGATAAAGGCGTCTTTTCAGGGAACTTCCAGAGTAACTTTTCAGTTTTTGTTTTAGATAGTTCGATTGGGGCTTATGAAAGCCCTCAATATCTGTCTCAAATCAGTTCGGCTGAGGCATGGCTTTTCGCAAACTACCAGTTGAAAGGATTTACACTATCTGCGCGATACGACTTGTTTAACAACAGTAACCTGCTTAACCCAACCGGTTCATTTTCTGGGCACGGACTTGGCTTTTGGTCGTTGCGTAAAAAAATCGACAAACTAACAATCACCGCCGGGAGTTTTTACGACCAATTTGGATCGGGTATCGTTTTTAGAGCGTATGAAAACAGGTTGATTGGAATTGACTATGCGATTGAAGGTATCCATGCCAAGTACGATTTCAACAATGATTTCTTTGTGAAGGCGTTTACCGGTAACCAAAAAGGTGCCGGACTTCAAGGGAACCGATTTGGGACAACCCCTGAAATCATGAAAGGGATAAATGCTGAAAAGATTTTCCGTTTCAAGAAACCAAAGATGCTTCTTACGTTAGGCGCAAGTGCGGTGAATCGGACGCTCACCAACGCAACGATGAACCAGATTGTAACTGAAATCAACACCTATGATTTGGAGAAGCGATTTGAACCAAAGTATAACGTCTACGCGTACAACGGGTATGCGTCTGTGAATTTTAAAGATCTAACACTTTCGTTTGAGCACAACCGAAAAAGCCAAGAGGCGGTGCGTGTTCCCGAAGGTGATTTGCAGTTGTTGCCGGGTACAATCAACTATGCAACGCTGAGTTATTCAAAGAATAAACTGGGCAAGAAAAAGAAAAGCGGCATTGGGTTTAACATGCAATACCGTCGCATCGAAAACTATCAACTTCGAGCAAATCCGAACTTTTTGTTGTTAGATGGATTGATGACCTATCAACCGTCGTTGACTCGTCAAGCTTCCTACCGACTGCTTGCGCGTTACAACGCACCGGCTCAAGACTACGGTGAAGAGGGTTTTCAGGGAAGCGTGGTTTGGACTATCCAGAAAGGAAAGACATTGTACCTGAATTACAGCAATGTGAAGAAGCTAGACGGGGAGCAGTTATTCCGCGAGTATTTCGTGAATTACGAGCACAAATTCAGCCGAAAGTTTAAAGGAAAAGTAGGTTTACAATCCATCTTCTATAATCAACAGGTATACGAAAGCCGTGATACAAACTGGAAGGATGTAAATACCATTACGCCTTTTATGGAGGCTACTTATAAGCTTACACGTCGAAACTCACTTCGATTGGAAGGACAATACTTGATTACTGAACAAGATTTGGGAAGCTTCATAAATTGGATTTTAGAACTGAACATGTCGCCACATTATTCGTTCTCTATAAGTGATATGGTGAATGTTGACCCAAACCGTAATCCGGGAGCGAACATTAGCGATGAAGTGGTTCATTATTGGTCGGTTTTTGGAAAGTATAACATCAATACAACGTCATTCACCTTAGCATATGTTCGGCAGGTTGCCGGTGTGAATTGTACCGGTGGTATTTGTCGTATTGAACCTGCATTTAGCGGAGTTCGATTTACATTAACCACAAACTTTTAATATGAAGTACGACGTTGCCATAGTGGGTGGTGGCATTGTAGGCTTAGCTACAGCCTACCAAATCTTAATAGCGAATCCCAAAACCAACCTTGTTGTTTTGGAGAAGGAGTCGTCTGAAGCCCAGCACCAAACCGGACACAACAGTGGTGTAATCCATTCCGGACTTTATTATAAACCGGGTTCATTGAAAGCAACCAACTGCATCCGGGGTTATAATATGCTCCTCGAATTTGCGGATAAAAACGACATCCCATATGACTTGTGCGGAAAGGTAGTTGTTGCAACAGATAAATCAGAAGTGCCCCAACTCGAGCTCTTGCTCAATCGAGGGAAAGAAAACGGACTAGATGGTTTGAAGCGCCTGAGCGTGGACGAACTCAAAGAAAAAGAACCTCACGTTGCCGGTGTTGATGCGTTTTTTGTGCCGCAGACTGGAATCATCGATTACAAACTGGTATCCACCAAGTACAAAGAAAATGTTGAGCGAAATGGCGGGGAAGTGCTTTTTAACTTTAGAGTTGAAGGCATGGCAAAGAGCGGTGATACATGGGTGGTTCGCAGCCACAACAACATGGTAGAAGCGGGTCATGTGATTAATTGTGCCGGTCTGTATTCGGACAAAGTAGCTCGATTAACCGAGAGTACTGATGTAAAAATTATCCCGTTTCGTGGTGAATACTATATGTTGAAGGAATCTGCTCACCACTTGGTTAAGAACTTGATATATCCCGTACCGGATCCAAACTTCCCGTTCTTGGGTGTTCACTTCACTCGAATGATGAACGGCCACATCGAAGCAGGACCAAATGCGGTATTGGCGTTCCGAAGAGAAGGGTACACGAAGAAGGATATTCATCTTGGTGAACTGATGGAATCACTGGCATGGCCCGGATTCCAGAAAGTGGCAACAAAATATTGGAAGACGGGAATGGGTGAGATGTATCGCTCTTTTTCTAAAAAAGCGTTTACCAAAGCACTTCAGAAACTTATTCCGGAAATAAAAACAAGTGATCTAGTTACGGCAGAAGCCGGTGTTCGAGCACAAGCCTGCGACCGTACAGGAGGATTATTGGATGATTTTAGTATCATCGACAAACCGGATGCGATTCACATTTTGAACGCACCAAGCCCGGCGGCTACCTCGAGTTTGTCTATCGGGAAGACAGTTGCAGATATGTATATCAATAAACAAGCGTAATGAAATTCAAAGCAGCCATTATAGGTTCGGGAAATATTGGTACAGATCTTATGATAAAGATTATGCGTACCTCGGAAGTGTTGGAAATGAGAGCTATGGTGGGGATCGATCCAAATTCTGACGGACTCGCCAGAGCTGCACGAATGGGTGTTGAAACTACCCACGAAGGCATTGATGGACTGCTTAAGATGGATGTTTGGAAAGACATTAAGATTGTGTTTGATGCGACTTCAGTGAAAGCACACCTTTATAATTTTGACAAAATCAAGCAGTTTGAAGACAAGAAAGTTGTTGATTTAACACCGGCTGCAGTTGGGCCCTACGTTATTCCTGCGGTGAGTTTTGATAAAGATTTTGATGTATCCGTAGATTTAAACCTCAACAATGTAAATATGGTAACGTGTGGAGGACAGGCGACTATTCCAATGGTTGCCGCAGTGTCGAGAGTTGCCAAAGTTCATTATGGAGAAATTGTAGCATCTATTTCGAGCAAGTCTGCAGGTCCCGGAACTCGCGCTAACATCGATGAGTTTACCGAAACAACGGCTTCAGCTATTGAGAAAGTAGGTGGAGCAACACGAGGGAAAGCAATTATCATTTTAAATCCTGCCGAACCTCCGCTTGTGATGCGCGATACCGTTTTTACGCTTAGCGAGCAAGCAGATCGAGAAGCAATACGTGAGTCCATACACAACATGGTTGCGGAAGTGCAGCAATATGTTCCGGGTTATGAATTACACCAGGAGGTTCAGTTTGACGATATTCCGGAAGACAAACCTGTATTTATCGAAGGTGTTGGCCATGTGAGTGGTTTAAAAACTACCGTACTATTGAAAGTTGTTGGTGCGGGACACTACCTGCCTGAATACGCCGGAAACTTGGACATCATGACTAGTGCTGCGTTGGCTACGGGGGAAAGGATGGTGTAGAAATTTTCAATGTCGAACACCGAATATCGAATGTTGAAGTGGGAGTTGGGTTGAATCAAAAACTCATATAGTCATCGTCAATGTCATAGCCAACGTCCGTTAACAGTTTGTGTTAATGGTTAGCGTTTCACACATGCCCGTCATCCTGAGAAAACGACCTGTCTACCGACAGGAGTGACCGAAGGATCTCTCGAAATTACCGTGTACCCATTCGGAAGATTCTCCTGCCTGTTGGCAGAGAGGTCACCATTCGCTTCTACGTCGCGAAGGTTCGAATGACGATGGGTTTAAAGTCTTTATTCTGAAGTTAAATCCACGGTTTAATGTCATAGTCAATGTTATAGTCAAGGTAAGTTAACGGTTTGTGTTAATGGTTAATCGTTTGCCCACCAACGGCCAATAGCTA
>Ga0181577_10001266_pt1 | contig 20493 bp, 20 predicted proteins | sample 101ome_21_FD_132468 | JGI IMG/M metagenome (GOLD analysis project Ga0181577, IMG submission 132468) | Coastal salt marsh microbial communities from the Groves Creek Marsh, Skidaway Island, Georgia - 101413BT metaG (megahit assembly) | ecosystem: Environmental > Aquatic > Marine > Intertidal...
GGAGACGACGGGTATGCCTCCTACGGACCGAGTGGCTCGTATCAGGGCGATAACCATTTCCTCCGGAATATCAAACGTCTCGATAAGTACTTTCTCTCCCTCCTGTAGATCTGTTGAGTGGTGTATTAAGACAGAGGCAAGTTGATCAAAACGTGCGTCGTGCATAGCGTGCGAACCTTTGGTAAAGATTTATGATGTGGTGCAGGTTGTTGAGATACTCTTCGCGGTGTTTCAGTCCGTATTGGAGACCTGTGACTAGAAGCGCATGCGCAGCATGGGCCGTGCGTAGGATACATCGAGCGTTTCTCCGGTGTGTCCAGACCGCGTTCCGGGTGGCATCAGATGTATAGCCAACGCGCGTCGCTGGCGAGACGTCGCATTGGGTGGCGTGTAGTGCAGCGTCTGACAGTGGTGGAAAAGCGCTCCCCCGGCGGGTAAGTCTACGACTTCTGCCTGAGAGGTGTCCACGCGTTGTCCAACGTCGAGAAGCGCACCGGACTCGGGGGATCGTTCGTGCGATTGGCCTAATCCCTGTAAGTGAGATCCGGGGATTAAATGCATTGCTCCGTTACTCGCATCGACGTCGTCTAGCGTGAGCCAGCAGCTCACTAGGTTGGCTGGATGGCAGCGCCAGTAGGCATTGTCTTGATGCCAAAAGACAGCGCCGCCGTGATGGGCGGGCTTTGAGAGCGCTTGGTCGTGAAAAAGCTGAATATTAGGTCCTATCAGGTCTTCGGCGATGTCGAGAATACGAGCGTCGTACAGCAGCTGGCGAAAAGCCATACTGCGCTCGCAAACTTGCATGATTTGCAGCATCTGTTCTGGTGCTTCTATCTTGGCGTCTAGGTCTTCCGTGTCGGATATAGCTAAGTTGCGGAATTGGTTGCTCTCTCGTGCTTCTTCAAAAATGCGGTCGTATTCATCTCGAAGCGTGGAGAGTGTCTCGCCGTCTAGCAGAGGGCCTATGCGCAGGAAGCCGCGCGCGCGAAATGTGTCGATGCTCTCCGGCGTTAGGGCTTGCGTGGGTTGAGAGGATTTTTCCATGTGTGAATAGGCTCCTTAATAGTCCACTTGGCGGACGGAAACGTAGCGGTTTTTCTGGGCAGATTCGCGCGCGGCCAAGCAGGCATATGCGCTCTGGATGCCTGTGGCAATGGGCGTGCGCGAGGTGCGTATGCGTCCTTGAATGAGGTCAATGAAATCGCGGGCAAGTTCGAGGTCCCCGCCAAAGTGGCTGGCGGTTCCGCTGGTCGATTCGGTAGCGCTGAAAGGCGCGTGATGGCGTATGCGGCGCAGATCACCGCGAAACCAGTCAAAGTCGACCGTTCCGTCATACCCGCTGACAATTGCGCCGCGTCGGCCCGCATCGCGGCGTGCATAGAAAACCTGCGTATACACGCCGTGTGCGCCGGAGGCAAATTCTAATAGGGCCGAAGAGCAGTCCTCGTTGAGGGTGCCGTCGCTGGCGTTTCCACATTTTTTACTAAATACGCATAGGTGGTCTACGTGCGAGCCCGATGTGCCGTTACGCTTGCGATTTTGTGGGCTTTCCAAACAGGTGTGTTGCTCGTCACACTGTGAACAATAGCGCTCTTTTTTTTGGCCACCGAACACCCGTCCACGCGTTGCCATGGCCGCAATGCGCACTATGGGTTCGCCCATGAGATACATAAGATAATCCAGGTCATGCGTGGCCTTTTGTAAGAACAGGCCGCCTGTTATAGCAAAATCGCGATAGGGGGCTTCCCAATATCCCGTTCCGTAGGGCACGTAGTTTGTGGCGGCAATGTGGACGGGTTTTCCCACGGCGCCGTCCTCCACATATTGGCGTGCGAGTTCACACAGGGGAGAAACGCGCAGGGGGAAACTGACGACGACCGGGCAGCGCGCGTTTGCATAGGCCTTCTCGAGTGCAGCAGCTTGGCGCAGATTAATGGCTACGGGCTTTTCTAAAAAGAGCGGCAGGTCAGACTGCGCTACCGCCATCGCATAGCGCGTGTGTAAATTGCAGCGCGTTCCGATAGCCAGGGCATCTATGCTTCCCTGGCGCAGCAGCGTGGAGACGTCTCTGTAAAACGTGGCGTCTCTGTCTCTGGGGTCCATGCGCTGGCGCACGCCTTCTTTGTCGGGATCGACAACGGCTGTTACGCGCAGTTCGGGGTCGATAGAGCGCAGGCTGTTGTTGATTACTCCGTGAATGCGGCGACCGTATCCTATCACGCCGAGTCTGATCATGAGGAATCTCCATTTTTTCGGGGTAAACTAATGCGCAGAGGGGGGTGAGTCCACCGCTTGATGGGGTTATATCGCACTGGCGTGAAGGTGCGCGATAAAAATTAATTTCAACTCGTTAATTTTCGGTGGGTAATTCCACCTTTTAACCGAAGACGAGGAACCTAGGTCGTCATTAGGCAGAGAGGACATTATTCGTGAGAAAAGCCGTCGTGTTATCAGATTCACAGAGCGATGTAGATCGCGTTTATGCGGAGGGGCGCTGGGAAGCGCTCTGTGCCAATGTCGCTCTCTATCCGCACGTCGTTGGGATAAAAAACTTTGATAAACACGCAGAGAGCCTGCGCGATGTTGAGGTCGCTTTCTCTACGTGGGGCATGCCGGAGTTGGTAGACGCACACCTCGACAGGATGCCGTCGCTGAAGGCCCTTTTTTACGCAGCCGGTTCCGTGCAGTCCTTTGCACGGCCTTTTCTAGCGCGCGACATTGTGGTGGTAAGCGCATGGGCTGCCAACGCCGTGCCGGTTGCGGAATTTACTCTCGGGCAAGTGCTCCTGGCGTGTAAGGGCTATTTTCGCAACGAGCGGGCCTGTAGAGATGCGGAGCTACGCCATGCCGGAACGGCTTTCAAAGGGGCGGGCGTTTTTGGCGAAACGGTGGGGCTTATTGGTGTGGGGATGATCGGGCGGGCGCTGTGTCGACTGCTCGAGCCCTTTAACCTGAAGGTTATAGGACACGATCCCTATCTCGAGCCCGCTGTGGCGGAGGCATTGGGTATTGAATGGGTCGATTTACCGGATGTGTTCTCCCGAGCTTATGTGGTGAGTAATCACCTGCCCAATATTCCGTCCACGCGCGGCCTGTTAGACGGATCTCTCTTTGCCCGTATGCGCTCGGATGCGACGTTTATAAATACGGGGCGAGGTGCTCAGGTGGTCGAAAGGGATCTCATTGCAGTGCTGGCCGAACGGCCCGATTTAACGGCCTTGCTCGATGTGACTTGGCCCGAGCCGCCCGAGAAGGAATCTCCGCTCTATGCGTTGCCCAACGTGTTGCTGAGCGCACATATCGCGGGCTCAATCAACGATGAAGTGGTTCGGATGGCGGACTATGTGTTGGAGGAATACGGGCGCTGGGACCGCGGAGAAGACCTGCTCTACGCCGTTTCTCCCGACATGCTAGAGACTATGGCCTAATCGATGATGCCACCGCCTAAGCAGTACTCACCATCGTACAGCACGGCGTGCTGACCGGGCGCAATGCCGGGATCGGGCTGCTGAAGGTGGAGATCGCCCCTGCCCTCTGCGCCGTGGTCAAAGCGACAGGGAATGAGCTGGGGACCGTGCCGCAGTTTGACTTGGAGTTCGGCGTGCGTTGGTGGGCCCGTAATCCAGCTGAGCTGGCTTACGGTTAGCCTATCGCGCATTCGAGCGTCTTGCCGATCGGAATGCGAAATAAAGACCGTATTGCTCTCGGCGTCCTTGTCGACTACGTACCAGGGTCCCCCGCCTAAGCCCAGACCGTGGCGCTGTCCAATTGTGTGAAACCAATAGCCTTCGTGTTCCCCTTTTTTTTCACCGGTCTCGCGTTCGATCAGATTGCCACGCTTTCGTCCGAGGTGAAATGCGACAAAGTCTCGATAGTTTATTTTACCCAAAAAACAAATTCCCTGGCTGTCTTTCCGATCTTTAGACGGTACGGCAAGCGTTTGGGCAAGCGTGCGCACTTCGAGTTTGGGTAAGTGGCCAATTGGAAAGAGCAGGTGGGCGAGCTGTTCCTGATGCAGATTGGAAAGGAAGTAGGTCTGGTCCTTTACCGGATCGGGCGCCCGCTGTAGGTAAAAGCCCTCTTCGCAATGGGCAATTTGGGCATAATGCCCCGAGGCCACTCGGTCGAAAGCACCACCCAAGCGATCCATAAAGACGCCAAACTTAATGCGTTCGTTGCAAAAGATGTCCGGACTGGGGGTGCGGCCTGCTCTGAGCTCGGCCAGAGCGTGTTCGACGATCCGCTCGCGATACTCCGTTTGTAAAGGGATAATTTCCAGTGGAATATCGAGCTGCTGGCATACGGCGCGGGCGTAGCGAAGATCCTCTTCCCACGGACAATCTCCTAGGAACGCCAGTTCATCCTCAAGCCAAATCTTTAAGTAGAATGCCCGTACCTGGACGTCCGGTTGCCGAGCGAGTAGGTGTAGAGCAACGGAGCTGTCTACGCCACCTGACAGGAGTGCGGCGACTTTCATCGAAGGCTGGCCTCTAGGGCGGGGATGAAATATTCGATGGGGGGCAGAGACATCTCTGGCACTTTGCCACAGTCGTCCCACCGGCGCAGCTGTACGGCTTCCTCTGCAAAGGGAAGGTTGGCAAAGGCGTCTGATTCTGCGCTGGTATAGGGGCCTCCTTGGAGATCGAGGCTGCGCTGAGAGGCGGGCGAAAGGCCGCTTAGATAGGCCGCGTCGACGGCGCATAGGTAGCGTTTCGCGGCCACGTGTAGACGACCGGGTTCGGTCGCTGCGGGCTGAAAGCGAGATGCTAAATAAGCGGCACCACTCTCTTCATGACAGGCGTCAATCCCGCGATCGGCCGCGTCTTCTGCGTGTAAGAGATGGCCGAAGTCGTGCAGCAGGGCCGCCGCTATAAGCGTATCAGATGCTCCAGCACCTTCGGCTAAAACGGCCGTTTGCAGTGCGTGCTGCAGCTGGGTTACGGACTCGCCGTATTCTAGGTGGCCTCGCTGTTTAAAGCGCTCTAATACATCGTTAATCGCAGTGTCCATTGTCCTCGGATTGGTGTATAAAAGGGTCTTTACATATAATAAGGGCGCGCGGCCAGAGAGCAAGAAATGAAAGCGGCCTGAAGTTGCTGCTGCACCCGTATCAACGCATCCAACTCTACCTGCTTTGCGGTACGCTGAGTAGGGCAAGATGGGGTGGGGCGCGCTTTCGTTTACGTATCCATCCAACTAGGGAGATTTGAGATGAAGTTTGAACATTTCGCAATCAACGTAGAAGATCCAGTCACCGTAGCCAAGTGGTATGTCGACCATCTGCAGATGAAAATCGTTCGCCAGAGCGAGGGGCCGGTTTTTATGCACTTTCTCGCAGATTCTACCGATCGGGTAGTGATGGAGCTTTACAATAATCCTCCCGAACTCATTCCAGACTACGCCGCGCAGGATCCGCAGGTGTTGCATATGGCATTCGCGGTTGAGGATATGGGAGGGACGATTAAACGACTTGAAGAGGCGGGAGCCCAACTGGTAGGAGGACCTGGTCCTACGCCGGCGGGAGATACGTTGGCGATGCTGCGGGATCCGTGGGGTTTTGCGATACAGCTGACCCAGCGTGCAACGCCCATGGTGTAGGAGAAATCGATGCAGGTCTGTGATGGGGTTGGTGATTGGAGACCGGCGCTGCTGGTCTTCAGCCTGAGCGGTGCGCAGGTGAATCGGGAGAGGGAATCAATCGAGCTTGTCTGATACGTCGGGAAATGCGCGACATCTGCTATTGGCCGTGTATGTGCCCGCGCTGAGCTTTGCGGTTAGTAGGGGCGTGCTCATTCCCATCATGCCGCTCTACGTGCGTTCCTACGATGTTTCATACGGGTTGGTGGGACTCGTTTTGGCCGCGGAGAGCGCGGGCACACTGTTAAGCGATATGCCTGCAGGCGTGTTGATTCGCCGCATAGGGCATAAGGCCTCGATGCTCTTAGGTGCGGGATGTAGCATTGTTGGGGCCCTGGCACTTTTCTGGGTTGAGAGCCTCTGGCTCGTAGTCCTTTTTCGCATCGTGTCCGGCGTCGGGGCTGCTCTACTGGGTATTTCACGGCACGCCTATATCGCCGAACTCGTGCAGGTGCAGCGCCGCGGCCGTTCAATCGCGGTTTTGGGTGGTATTGGTCGAGTGGGCGCCTTTATTGGGCCGGCACTGGGCGGTATCTTGGGCGCGACGTTTGGGCTACGCGCCGCGTTTATAGGCTTTGCCGTCCTCGGGCTAGTGGGGGGCGTTGCCGTGCTGTTTTGGGTGCGCGGCGCACGCGGTGTGGTTGAGAATTCGGTAACCGAGCACCGCTCTCTGAGGCAGGTGTTTAGCGCCCATCGGTCCGCGTTGCTGAAGGCGGGGTCTGGTCAACTATGCGCGCAGTTAATTCGCGCGGCTCGGCTGATTATCATACCGCTGTACGCAGCAGATGCGCTGGGATTAGACGTGCGCTCTGTCGGGCTGATTGTCAGCGTATCCTCTGCCGTTGATATGCTGATGTTCTATCCCGCGGGCGTGATCATGGACACCTGGGGGCGGAAATATGCCTATGTCCCGAGCTTTGCCATCCAAGCGGTAGGTATGTTAATGATACCCGCTGCAGAGAGCGTATGGACGTTGCATCTGGTGGCGGCGTGGATTGGCTTGGGCAACGGATTGGGTTCGGGTACCATGATGACGCTGGGGGCGGATTTGGCGCCGGAGAGGTCGCGCGGAGAATTTCTTGGTTTGTGGCGATTTATCGGTGACGGAGGGAGTGCCGCCAGTCCGCTCGTAGTTGGCGCGATTGCCGAGGCGATGGGGCTCGTTTTTGCCCCGTTGGGCGTTGCCGCCATTGGTTTTTCGGGAGCGGCTATACTGGGGTTTCTGGTGCCGGAAACGCTTGCGAAAAGCCGAGCGAAAATGTCAGAGTCAGATGGAGGATAGCCCATTGCAGTGGATAGACTCTCATATGCACGTCGATTATCACGGATTGGATGCGAAAGCCGTCGTAGCCGAAATGGACCGATTTCAAATCGAGCGGGCGTGGATTCTCACTTGGTATATACCTCCAGCAGAGGATGTCCCATCTTCCCATCACGGATTCAGTCCGCTCAATCAGAGGGCTGACGGCACGCATGCCGGATCGCTCTTATCAGACGTCTTAGCGGCCTGCCGGCTCTTTCCAGAACGCCTTGTTGCCGGCTATTGTCCATGCCCCTCCGAAGGGAATGCAAGCGCCTATTTTGAGGCCGCATACCACACGCACGGAGTGCGAGTTTGCGGAGAATGGAGCTATCGGATGCTGCTCGACGACCCGCGCAGTATCGAATTGTTTCGCACGGCCGGTTCGCTCTCATGTCCGGTTGTCCTACATCTGGACGTACCCTATTTGCCGGATGAAAGAGGAGTGCCCGTATATCAGCCACACTGGTACGGTGGTATGCCCGGACCGCTTGAGCGCGCTCTTCAGGCGTGTCCTGATACGATCTTTGTGGGACATGCACCGGGCTTTTGGCGCTATATAAGTGGCGACGCCGAGCGCGACTCGGCTCTATATCCCAACGGACCCATTGTAGAAGGGGGCGAGCTTATTCGCCTCATGGAAACATACGACAATCTCTGGGCCGATCTTTCCGCTGGTTCGGGACTGGGGGCGCTGCGGAGAGATTCTGATCACGCTCTGCAATTTTTGGAGCGATTTTCTGATCGACTGCTCTACGGACGCGATGCGCCGGGCAATGCCCTACAGGACTATCTGCGTCCATTGGCCCTGCCTGAGGGGGTGAGACGAAAGATCTTTCGCGAAAATGCGCTGCGGCTCGTACCTTTGGATTGATGAGTGTAAGGAGTGGAGATTAAAGCGGTGAAAAAGATTCTTATAACGGGGATTTCGGGCCTGGTGGGTAGCGCTGTTTACCTGCATTTAAGCCGCTCGCCTGAGCGCTATGAGCTCTATGGTTTGGATCGCAGTCGCGATTTGTCCGAGCGCGTTTTTGACGATCGATTAATTGATTTGCCCGACAGCCGCTATTTCACCTGCGATATTACCGACGTGGAGGCCGTGCGCCGTGCGGTCAAGGGTATGGACGTCGTTGTGCATATGGCTGCAGATCCATCAGGGCGGAGCTGGGAGAGTTTGCGCGACAACAATCTCATCGGGACCTACCACATTTTTGAGGCTAGCCGCGAGGCGGGCGTTAGCCGCATTGTGGCGGCTAGCACAATACAGGTTTCGACCGGCGACTGCGAGCACGAGCCCTACAGATCAATTGTTGAAGGGCGGGAGGAGGACGTGCCTGCCGAGGTGCCCTTCGTATCCGTCGATACGCCGGGGCAGCCGCGCAATATCTATGCCGCTAGCAAGGTCTGGTCGGAATCTCTCGCTCGGGTGTACGGATACAGTCACGGAGTGTCTAGTCTGTGTATTCGCATTGGGTGGGTTACAGGGGAAGATAGCCCGCGCAGCGGGCGCGCAGACCTGTGGTGCAGTCAGCGCGATATCGCCGAGTTGGTTCGGTGCTGCATCGAAGCCGATCCGGCGCTCCGGTTTGGCATATACTATGGAATGTCAGATAACGACCGGCGCTGGGTTGATCTAGAAAATGCACAGCGCGACGTGGGCTATCGGCCTCAAGACGGTGCAGAGCGCGCACTCCACGAGTAGATATGCAGCCCGTTTTGTTTGATACAGATCTGGGGGTAGACGATGCCCTCGCTATTGCGATGGCATTAAACGCGCCCGAGCTGGACGTCATTAGCCTCACGGTCGTTTCGGGCAACGTGTCGATCGAGCAGGGGACGCGCAGTGCGCTGCAACTGCTGGAATTGCTGGCCCGGGACGACGTGCCCGTTTCCGTGGGAGCGGAGAGGCCGCTTTTTATAGATCGCGTGGATGCTGTCCACGTGCCTGGGAGCACGGGGTTGGGGTATGCTGAACTACCTGAACCGAGCACGCTGCCGGTTGGTCGAGCCGTCGATCATATCATCAGAGAGATCCAGAAGCGCCCCGGAGAGCTTATCGTTGTCGCTATCGGACCGCTGACCAATTTGGCGCTGGCCGAAAGGGAATCGCCGGGTATACTCAACAGGGCGCGTCGCGTTGTAGCGATGGGAGGGGCCCTGTGGTGTGGTGGAAATATAACGGACACGAGCGAATACAATATCTACGCAGATCCTCATGCTCTGAGTGAACTGCTACAGGCACGGACTAACCTAACGCTCATACCGCTCGACGTGACGGAGCAGCTCACGCTCACGGAAGGTGAAATCGTGGCCGCTTGCCAAGCGCACGGGGATCGTTGGATTCGATTCGTACAAGAGGCCACGCGGAGCGTCTTTGAATTTGAGCAGGCACAGGGGGGAGCGCGCAAAATGCATCTGCACGATCCTGCCGTTCCTGCCCTGCTCATTGAGCCCTCCCTCTTTGCGATGCGTGCGCTGGCAATTGGAGTAGAGACCGAAGGAGCGTCGGCGGGAAGCCTTAGGGTCCTGCCTGAGGAAAGCGAAGAGGGTATGTCCGTCGACTGCGCGGTAGACGTCGACAGCGCGCGCGCCATGGAGTTTCTGCACGGCAGGGTATTGGGTTTGTGATATTTTACTACATGTGTTTCAAATACACCACAAAAGAGAAAGGAAGTTCAGATTGACAAATATAGCGTTGCTTTCGGCTGCACATATTCACACCCGCGGCTTTCTCGAGGAGATATCCAAGCGAGATGATTGCTCGCTCGTGGCCCTCTGGGACGATATGGCGGATCGCGGTACCCGCTACGCCGAAGAATATGGCGCCGAGTTTAGCGGAGATTTGGATTCAGTAGTCGGTCGTCAAGACGTAGATGCCTTCATTATCTGCGCAGAAAACACCCGTCATCTGCCCCTATTAAAGGCCGCTATTCCCGTTGGAAAACCCATTTTTTGCGAAAAGCCTTTCACGGCTCTCACCGCGGATGCTGCAGAAGCATTAGCGCTTATTCGAGCGCATGATACGATTGTTCACATGGGCTACTTTCAACCGTTTGACGGGGTTATGCAGGGCGTTAAAAGAGTGATAGACAGCGGGGCACTGGGGCAGATCACGCACGCGCGCTTTCGCAATGCCCATCACGCAGCCTACGGACACTGGTTTGACTCGGAAGACCTGGCCTGGTTTAGCAATCCCGAACTGGCGGGGGGTGGGGCGTTTATGGATATGGGGGCGCATGCAGTTCACCTGCTGCGTTCGTTTATCGGCACGGTCGATAGCGTTACGGCGACCATTGGCAACGCCTCGGGTATCTACAGTGCGGTCGACGATCACGGCATCGCCCTTTTCCGCTTCGCAAACGGCGTTCTGGGCACGGTCGAAGCCTCTTGGGTTCAAACCGGGGGCATTGGCGGCCTAGAGGTGACGGGAAGCGAAGGCACTCTGTTTAATCATCCCCAGCTGGGATACGTCGTCGCCGCTCCAGGTAAAGACGCCCAGCCGGTTGAAGAAGCACCGGCGCTGCCCACGCGCGTAGAGCGTCTGCTTGCGGCGGTACGGGGGGAGATAAGTCGCGAAGAGCTGAATGAGGACCTGCAGTGCTCTGCCGATGCCGTCGCGATTATTGATGCGTGCTACGCCTCCAGTAGTTCGGGCTCTTGGGTGAATGTGGAGAAACTGGGCTGAGCGGATAGACTGCTTTAGCGTGCAAAAATACCTCGGGTCAACCCGAGGTATTTTTGTGTACGAGGCCCTGTGTAATGTGGTTCGGTCCAGCCTTGAAGATACGGGCTGTATGCATATCTTATGAAGGGTTGTAACGAAAGGGAAAATACCGTGTCAGAAGGTATTGCGTGTAAAGTTATTGTATTAATGGGTGTTACGGGTTCGGGGAAGTCGACGGTTGGAGCGCTGCTTGCCGACCGTATTGGTTGGTCATATTACGACGCGGATGATTTTCATCCCCAGGCGAACGTAGACAAAATGGCCCAGGGGGTTCCGCTTGAAGATGCGGATCGCTGGCCGTGGCTTCGCGCGCTCTCAGAGCACATTGGCACGTGGTTGGATGCCAGGCAGGGTGCAATACTAGCATGCTCTGCTCTAAAGGAGACCTACCGAGCGATCTTGGTGGATGATCGGGCAGAGGTGCGGGTGGTTCATTTGAAGGGGAGCCGCCAGCTTATTGCCGATCGGCTCGCCAAGCGCGTGCATCGCTATATGCCTGCATCGCTCTTAGAGAGTCAATTTCAAACGCTGGAGGAGCCGCACTCTGCAATCTCGGTCGATATCGATGCCGAGCCCGAAGAGATAGCGGCAGACATACAAGACAAACTAGGCCTCTAATAGAATGGCAAGTCCTCATACACTCGTCCAAGAAGTGCGCCGGTTGACCAACGATCTGTACAGGGTGCTGCAAGACCAGGTCGGTGTGCGCAGAACAGAACTCGTCGAGCACGTCATTGAGCTGGCGCGCGCACGGCGCCGCGGAGATGAGCGCGCTCAGAGAGAACTGAGTGAACTCATCGCAGGCTTTGACGACGAAGATATAAGTGTCGTCCTGCGCGCAATTGGAATCCTCTTTGATCTGATAAATATGGTTGAAGATCGACACCGGGTGCGCGTGCTGCGAGACCGCGAGTGGCGCAGTGGGTTAGATTCTCGTCCCGAATCCATTGGCGATGCGCTTAAGAAACTCAGCGATGATGGATGTGATGCTACTCAGATCCAGCTGTTTTTAGACCAGCTTGATATCGAACCTGTGTTCACCGCTCATCCGACTGAAGCCAAGCGCCGCACGCTGCGTCAGAGCATGCGCAATTTACAGCAATCGCTAGTCGATCTCTCTGCGGTGGATTTGCTGCCGCGCGAAGAGGCCGAAATTGAAGAACGAGTTTTGGGCGAGCTCACTTCTCTTTGGCAAACGGACTCGCATCGCCCGGAACGGCCGACCGTGTTGGAAGAAGTTGAACGTTCGCTCTTTGTTATGCAGACCCTGTGGAACGTCGTGCCGCGTCTATACCGTGAACTGGAGATCGGACTTGAGCGATATTATCCCGGAACGGAGTTTAATCAGCCGCGCTTTCTCCATTTTGGCAGCTGGATCGGCGGTGATCGCGACGGTAATCCATTCGTCACAAGTGATATAACAGAACAGACACTCGGCACGCTGCGCCGCGCAGCGTTAGAGGCTCATTTAGCGGAGTGTCAGGCCGCTATACGCCTGCTGAGTATGTCGACCCATTGGGTTGAGATTAGCGATGAGATCAGAGAGGCTTTGGAGCGGGCCCTATCGCTGTGGCCCAGCCTTATCTCTAGGCTAGAGCGGGTTTCACCCTTTGAGGTCTACCGGCGTTTTTTACGCGTTGTTCGGTGGAGACTGCAGCAGACCGTTGCCTCTATTGACGATGTCGAGCAAGAGGGTGCCTATCATCGCGCCGAGGAGTTGGAGCGCGATATTCAGCGCGTTTACCAGAGCTTGATTGATCACGGCGCGGGGGTAGTTGCTTCTACTGCCGTTAAAGACTGGCTGTGCCGTATCCGTATCTTCGGCTTCCATATGGCTCGTCTCGATGTGCGGCAAGATTCCAGCGTATACGAACAGGTCGTTGCCGAATTAATGAGCGCTCTTCGAGATGACGTCGATTATCTCCGTCTTTCAGAGGACGAGCGACAGGCGATCTTAGTCGATACGCTCGGCGCGTATATCGCCCCGGACGAAGCGGCTCTCTCTGAGCAAACGGCCGAAGCGCTCGCGCTTTTTCGCCTATTGACGCGGACGGTTCAACTGCATGGGCATGAGGTTTTGGGTGGGCATGTCATCAGTATGACCCACCATCCCAGCGATGTATTGGAGGTCCTCTGGCTGCTGCACTGGACGGCGCGGGAAGCGGGGACTGAAGCGCTGGGCGTAGGCAGTGTGGGCATTGTGCCGCTCTTTGAGACCATTGACGACCTGCAGCGGGGTGGCGATGTCCTCAAGCAGCTTTTGGCCTGCGATAAATATGCCGAGCGCGTGCGCGAATCAGGCGCCGTGCAGACCGTTATGATTGGGTATTCCGATAGCACTAAAGACGGCGGATATTTGGCCGCCTGTTGGGGACAGTATCAGGCCCAGGTAGCTCTACACGCCATTGGAGAAGCTTCCGGGGTGCAGGTCGTGTTTTTCCACGGCCGTGGGGGCTCTCTTGGTCGCGGTGGCGGCCCGGCGGCCCGCAGTATTCTTTCCCTTCCTCCGCACACCGTGGGGGGCGCTATTCGAATGACGGAGCAGGGAGAAGTATTGGCAGCGCGCTACGACGACGCTCAGATCGCCTTCCGTCACTTGGAACAGATTACCTCCGCGACTTTTCTCGTTGAGGCTCAGCTCGAGAGAGAGCCCGATGGGGGGTGGGTCGAGATGACGCATCAGCTGGGAGATCGGGCCTATAAATCGTACCGGGATCTGGTTGAAATGGCGGGATTTGTCGAATACTTTCGCTCGGCTACGCCTATCGCCGTGATCGAAGACCTGCCCATAGGTTCGAGACCGTCTAGGCGTCGTTCCGGACCGGCTACCCTTGAAGGGCTACGAGCGATTCCCTGGGTTTTTGCCTGGACGCAAAGCCGGGCGCTTATTCCGGCGTGGTATGGAATGGGGAGCGCGCTGACGGCGTGTGCGGAAAATCATCAAAACGGTTGGGCGGAACTCCAGCGCATGTATAACGAATGGAGCTTCTTTCGCGGAACGGTCGACAATGCCGAACTTGCCCTAGCTAAAGCCGACATGCATATGGCCTACGAATATGGCAAGCTGATGCAGAGACGTCAGGAGGGAGAGGCCATATGGAAAAAGCTAGACGAAGAATATCGCCGGACCTGTTTTGCACTCGGAAAAATGACGGGGCGAAAAGACTTGCTTGACGGCGTGCCCTGGCTGCAGCGTTCGATTTCTGAAAGAGATCCATACGTCGACCCGCTCAACCTTATTCAAATTGACCTGCTGCGCCGGTTGCAGGGCGGCGATGAAGAGGCGGAGGGAACCCTACGAGACTTGCTGCGCCAAAGCATACAAAGCGTTGCGGCGGGCATGAGGACAACGGGTTAATATGGTCGAACGCTGGGAGAAAATAGCGAGCCGAGAGCGCGCTGACTTTCGTTTTTTCTCGGTGCGAGAAGATCGTTCGATATCGCCGCGCACGGGAAAGGCACACGATTTTATCGTGATGGAGATGAACCACTGGGTCAACGTAGTGGCTATTAGTCCCCAAGGTCGCGTCGTGATGGTCCGCCAGTTTCGTCATGGCACGGAGGAAACGGGTCTGGAGATACCCGGAGGAGTTGTCGAATCCGGAGAAGATCCAGCGAAGGCGGCTGCTCGGGAATTGCTCGAGGAAACCGGCTATACGGCAGTAGAGATCGTGCCTTTGGGCAAAGTCGCGCCGAATCCGGCTCTGCAGGATAATTGGTGCTTTAGTTTCTTGGCGCGCGATGCGCGCAAGACGGATGAGCAGATGTTGGATGCGGGTGAAGATATCGATGTCTTGGAGATCGACCCCGCCGAAATTCGCGCGCTGGTGGAAAGCGGCGAAATAAACCACGGCGTCGTCGTTGTTGCGCTGGCCTTTGCAGGCTTTCTATAGAGGCGCCCGCCTCGCTGCGCTAGGCGTAGTAGACGAAATATAATCCGAGAAATAGCAGCGCTAATAGGACGCTTCCGCTGGTAGTCCAGGTTCGGGAGAAGAGTCCGTCGTATCTGTGAGGGTGACTCAGCGCCGCAAGGAGCTGCCCGACAGCCGCTTTACCCGCTGTGATAAAGCCGTCGCGCACGGTGAGCACTGCATGCCCGAGAGGGTGTAAGACCGCAGGCAGCGCCTTCCGGTACATCCAATCGGTGTCTAGGATGGTCGACGGGACTTCCGGGGGCTCTAGGTGGTTGCGCGCCAGGATCGCGAAGGAAAGCAGCGCGAAAAACAGGAGCTGTAGCTGGGTCAGCACGTGGTCTATCGTATAGGGCTGGTAGTCAACGGCATAGGGCAAGATCGAGTAGAGCGCTTCTGGATATACACCCACGGCAACGCAGGCAAAAGCCGTAATGCCCATGGCTATCAGCATGTTGAGAGGCGCTTCTTTGCAGCGCAGGCCGCGGTCGTGACCAAAGAAACCGTAGTAGGGGATCTTGATACCCGAGTGATGGAGCACGCCGGCTGACGCAAATAGCATGATAAACCACACGACGGTATAATGATCTTTGGCAACGGCCGACATCGTGAGCGATTTGGTGACAAATCCGCTGAAGAGCGGAAAGGCAGAAATGGCAGCTGCGCCAATAATGCAGAAGAAAGTCGTGTAGGGCATCGACTTATAGAGAGCCCCTAAATCAGATGCTTTGGACGATCCGACGCGCGTTATAACGGCGCCCATTGCCATAAAGAGTAGCGCCTTGTACAAAATGTGAGCAAAGGCGTGGGAGGCCGTCCCGTTGAGGGCCAGTTCGCTCCCCACTCCGACGCCGACGACCATAAAGCCCAGCTGATTGTTGAGGCTGTAGGCCAGCACGCGTCTCAGATCGTTCTCTATGACGGCGAAAAAGACGGGGAAAGCGGTCATGGCCGCGCCAATGTAGACGAGCTCTTCGGTGCCGGCAAAGCCGCGGGCCAAAGCGTAGACCGCCAGCTTAGTGGTGAAGGCGCTCAGGAAAACCGTACCCGTGGGAGTCGCCTGTGGATAGGCATCCTGAAGCCAGTTGTGCATAAAGGGAAATGCACACTTGATGCCAAAGGCCAATAGGATCAGCAGCGTTGCCGTTGAGCCCATGCCGAGATGGTTGAAATCGATTGATCCGGTGTCGCGGAAGTGGAGTAGCACGCCGGAGAGCAGGATGACCCCCGAGCCGACCTGGATAAGCAGATAGCGCATGCCCGAGCGATAGCTCGCTTCTGTGCGGCTAGCCCACACCAAGAAGACGGAAGAAATAGCCGTCAATTCCCAGTAGACAAACAGAGTGATCAGGTCGCCCGCGAAAACTGCGCCAATGGCCGTGCCTGCATATATCGCCCCGCTGACGTGCTGTAGAGCATCCTTGACGTGCAGGGCGTAGAGGGCGCTGAGGAAAGCCGCCAAGTGAAATATATAGCCCCACACAAGGGCCAGACGATCAATCCGAATGGGCGTTAGTTCGTAGGAAAACAGGCCGAGCGTAATAGATGTGCCCACCTCAAACTGAAGTAAGTGCAAAAAGCTGAGGACGGGCAGGAGCAGGGAGATTGCTCCCTGTATGCGACCTTTGGTAAAGGCCAGCAGCAGTGCGCCGACGGCTAGCAGGGTGCCGGGGGGCAGCTCATACATCGTAATAATCCTCTCGGCGTAAGACCACGCGTCGCCATAGCCAACCGGCACCAACAATGAGAGCGTATGCGGCAAATCCGAATACGGGATAGAAGCCGTAAGTGCTTTCTACCTCAAAATAGACGTGCCTGTGAATCGCGAAGTCTGCGGCGAAAAGCAGTGCACATACCGCGCCCAGGGCGTGGAAAAGTTTGGTTTGGTTGCGATTCTGGTCGAGCCATCGCTCGTCGCGTTTTTTGTCGGACATACCTACCTCAGGGTTGGACAATGGGAGCCAGAAGCTGGTATATGGGATCTGTGAAAAAGAAGAGAAGCACGCATCCCAGAGCGGTTAGGCAAAGGGGAATCAGGCAAAACAAGGGAGCCTCGTGAAGGCCTTCCCCATGGTGCCCGTCGTCGCCCGTAGCCTTGCTGAAAAAGGCGCGAGCGGGAATGGGGAGGAGGTAGGCAATGTTGAGCAGCGAAGATAGCATGAGCACGCCAACTAGAAGCAGGTGGCTCGTATCGGCCGCTCCCAGTGCTAAATACCACTTGCTCCACGAGCCGCCTAGTGGAGGAACCCCAATAATACTCAGCGATCCGATAATGAATGCAGCCATGGTGAAGGGCATCTGTCGACCTATCCCGCGCATATCGCTGATTTCCGTCTTATGGAGCGCCACCATAATGGCGCCCGCGCAGAAAAATAGGGTGATCTTACCAAAGGCGTGCATTGCAATGTGTAAACCTGCGCCTAAAATGCCGTGTGCATTGGCCAGCGCTGCGCCGAGTACGATATAGGACAGTTGGCTAATCGTCGAGTAGGCCAAGCTCGCTTTGAGGTTGGCCTGCTGCATGGCAACGAGCGAAGAGAGGACGATGGTTCCCCCTGCGATATAGGCTAGGTAAATGTGGAAACCCGTGCTGCTTAGATGGTCGATGCCAAAGATATACACCACTACCTTCACAATAGTGAAAACGCCCGTTTTTACTACGGCGACCGCGTGCAGTAGGGCACTGACTGGCGTGGGAGCGACCATTGCGTTGGGCAGCCAGCGATGTATGGGCATCAGAGCTGCTTTACCCGTCCCATATGCGTAGAGAAAGAGCAGGATGCCGGTCATAAGCGGCGTTGCGTGTCCAGCTAAAATACCCCCCTGGATAAAACTCAGGGTGCCTGCTACGTGATAGGTCAATAAGACTCCCAATAGAAGGAGGCCGATAGAGGTCGACAGCAGAATACCCATGTAAATACGGCCAGCACGGAGGGCCTCTGGTGTGCGATGATGCGTAACCAGTGGATAGGTAGAAAGCGTCAGTACTTCGTAGGAGAAAAACAGGGTGAGCATATTGCCGGAGAATGCGGCAGCGAGGGCTGCAGAAATTGCGACGGCAAAAAAGGCGAAGAAACGCGTTTGGTTTTCCTCGTGGTGGCCGCGCATATAGCCGATGGCGTAGAGTGAAGTCAGAATCCACAGACCTGATGCGACCAGAGAGAACAGCATGCCCAAGGGCTCGATTTGGAAGGCTAGGTCGAGTCCCGGCAATACTTCTAATAGGTGAAGTGTGGGACGTCCGCCCGAAGCGACCTCTGGATAGAGCGTGCACACGACGATAAAGGTCGCCGTTGCCACCATGAGCATGGCGCCGTCGCGAAGGTTGGGCGATTGCCCTAATAGGGCTACGAGCAGCGCACCTAACGCAGGCAGTAGGATGGCGACAGCAATGGCCATTTCAGCGCTCATTGTCCACCTCCCAATAGCCACAGTGCGGCTCGCTGCGCCAATCCCGCCGTCACGTCGGTTTGCAACCCGAAATAGAGCGTTGTTGCCAGCAGCATCCAGAGTGGGATCTGCATGGAGAGCGGCGCTTCATCAGAGGAAGCCCCTGCGGGTGGCGGCTGAAAATAGGCGACTTCGACAAAGCGCCAAACGTAGGCTACAGCCAGCAGAGAAGATATGAGTAGGAGCACGGTTACGGGCCACCAGCCCAGTTCCAGCGTTCCCAAGAGCAAGTACCATTTGCTGATAAAACCGGCCGTGAGCGGAACGCCTATAAGCCCCAGGCCCCCCAAAACAAAGGCGAAGCTGGTAATGGGCATGCGCTTGCCCAAGCCGGCCATGTCTTCAAGGCGAGAAGAATGGAGGCGCAGGACGATACACCCAACGGCCAGAAAGAGAGCCCCCTTCATCAGGGCGTGGTTGAACATATGCGCTAGCCCTGCCGTCAGGCCCGTCACAGTGCCCATGCTGATGCCTAAGACGATGTATCCGATTTGGGCAACGCTCGAATAGGCGAGCAGGCGCTTGAGATCGGTTTGATAGATCGCCACGGCCGATGCGACCACAATCCCCAGGAGGGCCAATGGCAGCAAGACGTCGTTAAAACGCAGCGTGTCAAAGGCGTATTCCGCACCAAATATTGTGAATACGAAGCGAAGAAAAACGTACAGCGAAACCTTGGTGGACGTTGCTGCGATAAAAGCGGTTACGAGCGAAGGAGCATAGGAATACGCGTTGGGCAGCCAGGCGTGCATCGGAAAGAGCGCGATTTTGAGCATGATGCCGATGCTTAAGAAGGCGAAGGCCATCAGGATAGTGCGCGTATCCTCGACCATTTTTACCCGCTGTGCCAGATCAGCCATATTCAGGGTGCCGGTCATCATGTACATCAAGCCCACTGCAATCAAGATAAAGGTCGCGCCAATCGTGCCCATGATCAGGTATTTATAGGCGGCTTTAAGCGCGCGAGGATCGCGGCTTACGCTGATAAGCGCGTAGGAAGCCAGCGAAGATATCTCGAGAAAGACGTAAACATTAAAGGCATCGCCAGTGATCGTGATACCGAGCAGGCCGGTCAGGCATAGGAGAAAGGCAGCGCAGAAAAGATGATGTCGATCCTGAGGCAATTCGCTTGCGGCGCTCTGCGGCGCATAGAGAAGAACCACCGCGGCTATGCCGCTCACCAAGACGAGGATGTATGCGTTGAGTAAATCTATGCGGTACTCAATGCCAATAGGTGCATCCCAATTGGCCATGGTATAAACGATGGGCCCGGATTCTACCACCTGCATTAGGAGTGCAGCACAGGCGGCAAAAACCAGCCAACCGACGCCTGTGGTCAGGGGCCAAATAAGGGCCGGGCGACGCAGCAGCGAGCACAGAGGGGCTGCTATCATTGGCAATACAATGGGTACAATCGGCAGGTGGCTACTCACGGGCTGTCCTCCTGCGCAATGAGTTCGTCTTCTTCAATCGTCCCAAAGTGTTCTTGGATTCGAACAACCAGCGCCAGTCCCACCGCGGTCGTAGCTATGCCTACGACAATGGCGGTCAGAATAAGCACGTGGGGGAGGGGATTGGAAAAAGTGTCGTATCCGTCTCCCAAAATTGGCGCCGTTCCGTCCTTGACCTTGCCCATTGTTATGTAGAGCAGGAATACCGATGTCTGAAAAATGCTCAAGCCAATGAGTTTCTTAACGAGGTTGCCGCTGGCGATTACGTTGTAAAAACCCACCATCATCAGGAAGATCGCGATCCAGTAATTGTATAGGCCGAGTGCGTCGCTCATGAACGCCTCCTGCCGGAAAAACTAAAAAACATCGAGGTCATTACCGTTGCTACCGTGATGCCAACGCCTAACTCTATGAGAAGTATGCCGATGTGTTCACCGTGCGTTGCTTCCTCGGCTAGCGCTCGATACTGCAAAAAGTTGCCGTCCATAAAGAGCGATGCCAAGCCGGTTCCAGCATAGAGCAAGAGGCCAAATGCAACCAGTCCGTGCAATACGTTTGGTGGAATAATCTGGCGGGCCTTATCCAATCCGTTAACCAGTGAGTATAGAATAATACCGGCGGCAAAGATTACGCCTGCTTGGAAACCTCCACCCGGACCAAAATCGCCGTGGAACTGCACGTAAAGGCCAAAAAGGAGTATGAGCGGTATAAAAAACTTGCTCTGAACGCGCAGAATCATGGCGTGCTCCATGGCCTCTTTGTCGGGCTTTTCCTCGACGGCCGACTGTTCGTCGCGCCGTTTCTCATGCTGTAAGAGAAGCAGCACGGCCATACAGGCGGTGAAGATGACCGCAGTTTCTCCCAGCGTATCGTAGCCTCTGTAGCTGGCCAATACAGAGGTGACCATATTGGGCACGCCTATTTGAGTGGGTGATACGCCAATGTAGTGCGGCCCTACGTGTTGATGGACGGGGGCCTGCGGGTCGCCAAAGTGGGGCATGTCGAAGGTGCCATAGACGA
>Ga0181577_10001269_pt1 | contig 20453 bp, 20 predicted proteins | sample 101ome_21_FD_132468 | JGI IMG/M metagenome (GOLD analysis project Ga0181577, IMG submission 132468) | Coastal salt marsh microbial communities from the Groves Creek Marsh, Skidaway Island, Georgia - 101413BT metaG (megahit assembly) | ecosystem: Environmental > Aquatic > Marine > Intertidal...
GCCGACAATCCAAGTAAAATCCGTTAAATCAGCGCCAATGTCGGGAAACGGCTCTTCGAGCCTATCCCGACCTACGACATGTCGGATTTTCGCAAGAGCCCAACGAGTCGGCCCTTTATCCCTTTATCGAGCGCGGCTTCGCCGCGCTAATCCGGCATCGGCAAATCCGGCAGCTTGTGTTCCAGCTGCGCCATAGCCTTCCGATAAAGTGATGTGCTTTGCGCATGCTCGCCCATGTGTTCCAGCAGGCGGGCAAGTTCGGCGTTGGCCTGGGCTGACAGGCTGGTGGAATTGGAAAAACGCAGGGCACTTTCAAAATACTCGCGCGCCTTGCCCCACATCTTGTTGCGCAGGCTGGCCCGTCCCAGGCTCAGCATCAGGGTCGCATTGCTGGGCCTGGACTTGATCAACTTCTCCAGCATTACCAGCAAATGACCCGGTTCGGCCGTATCGATATAACCGGACTGCAACACAATCTGGTCACTCCACTGGTGCTTCAGAAAGGAAGACACTTCCGACAGGGCCTTTTCATGCCGGGAAAACTCGCCCAGTTTTTGCAGGTAGACCAGCGTGATTTTTTCGCTGCGTCTGAACCTTTTGTCCAATGATTCCCACAGCTCATACAAGGCATCCACGCCGCCGTCACCCACAGAAATACACTGCAGGCGATACTCCGTGATTTTTTCCTGTAACTCGGCCAGGGCAGCATCGGTAATCACCTTGTGTTTTTCCAGTTGGGGCAGCAGGGCATCCAGCTTGTCCCAGTCCTGCACAGACTGGTATATGGATTTGAGCATCGCCAGTACATAGGGACTGCCCGGGGCTTCCCTGTCCAGTGCCAGCAGGATAGCCAGGCTCTGTTCGGTTTTACCACTGCGGAACTCAAGCAGGGCCTTGAGCGCCTTGATGCCGGGGTTGGGTTTACGGGATTTTCGTGTCGCCTGTTCAAGACAGTAATTCCAGGAAGCCGTATCGTTGCGTTGCCATGCCGCCAGGCTTGCTGCCAGGTAATTGAAAGCAGGTACATCGACGCGACTGGCATTTTCAACCAGCAACTTGTAGGCATCCTGCCAGTGCCCAAGCAGCAACAGGCGCAGGCCATCCTCGCTGGCGGCCGCGGCATTCTGGCGACGGCGACGGGCACCGAAAAGTGAATTCCCGCGAAACAGGCCTACCGGGTTCAGCAGACTCAAGAGCCGGTAGATACCATAGGCAACAGCGGCCAACAGCAAAAAGCCCAGCACCATGGCGACCAGCGTGCTTTCCACTGACCAGGTGCCAAAGGAAATCAGGACATAACCGGGATCATCGCCCAGGAGCAGGTACAGGCCTGCCCCGATGGCCAACGCAATGAGAATGTAGACAAAGACTTTGGTCATCAGGCCCCGTCAGCTGCTGGTGTCCCGGGTTCCCGGGTGGAAAGGATCTGGTCCAGGGCCTGGAGGCTCCGGTTCAGTGGCGGCACCTCGGTGACAATGCGCCTGGCACGCAGATTATCCAGGGTCTGGAGTACGCTGTTGCGCACGCCCTCATCACCGGCAAGATACGCTTCAATATTGTTGCGCGCCTGCTCCAGGCTGGCGCTGTAGATTGCCTGTTCACCTTTCAGCAAGGCGGTTCTGCCCTGCTCTATCTGCAAACGGATCGTCTGCATCAGGGCAGCTTCCTGCCCCGGAGTCATCAGGGGCTGGATGGGCACATCACGGCGGCGTACCACGAAATAATTATTCAGTGAGTTGCGTACCCTGGTGAAAAAGCGGCTGATCATACCTTCCCCTGATGCCTCCTCGGTGGCCAGGCTGACCGACTCGCCCTGTGCGATCTGGGTCGCCAGGTCATTGGTGACAGCCAGGGAGTTTACCTGGTCGGCAACAGCGCCCAGTTGCAGGTACATACTGCTGACATCAACTTCAGTGACCGCCCGAATGGCCGCCAGCTCACCGGCCAGGGTTTCCCGCACGGCGAAAATGGCAGGGTCATCAATCTGTTTGAGCACATCATCCGCGGCAATATACAGGGCCTGGGCGGTGCGCACGTTGCGGGTAACCACCAGGTGCTGCCGGGCAAGACGCAACAGGGAAGCCGCTTCGGCCAGCAACCACTCCTGGCTGGCGCCGGGATTGGACTCGTTGATCCGCAAACGTGTGCTGACCAGTTCATTTTGCAGGGCCTGTATCTCTGCTGCCTGGGCAGCGACCAATTCGGCCGCTTCCTGGCGGACGCTTGCCAGCGAATTCTGCAGGGCACTCTGGTTTTGCTGAAGTGTACCCTGGCTTTCCTGCAAGGTATTGAGCAGATTTGTGTTGCCATTACGCGCCTGGACCAGGCCGTTGTACTGCTCAAACAGCACATTGACCGCCTTGTCCTGCTCGTAAACCATGTAACCCGTATAGCCGAGGCTGCCTACCAGTACCAGGTAGAAGAACATGTTGATAAAAGAACCTGCACGGCTTTTTTCAGCCCGTGCCGGTTTTTCTCCGGGGGCCTGTTTTTCCGATGCAGGTGCCGCAGCCTGTTTGTCTGCCACCTTTTCCGTGGCCTTCTCCGATGCAGTCGGTTCGCTGGCGGGAGAGGGTTCGGTTGCCGATGTGTCGTTGTTGTCAGCCATGGGATGTGACGGTCTTGCCGTCAGAGAGATTCCTTCAGTGAGTCGATTATAGCGGTATCGTCCGCTCCTGGCATTGTTCGTGTCTGCACAAAGCCCATTTGTTTCGCCTGTTCGGCAATACGCCCGGAGGAAACGTACAGGGGAACATCCGGTGGATTCAGATTATCCCTGTCCAGCAAATCCTTGAAATTGGCGAGGGCTTCGGCACTGGTCATGACCACCGCATCTGGCCTTTGCTGCCGGTAGGCATCGCCTATCTCACCGCTGGCATAAGCCGGACAGACCCGTCGGTACAACTCCAGGTAGTCAACACTGCCACCGCGTTTTTTCAGTTCGGTAGCCAGCAGGTCGCGACCACCAACCCCGCGCACGATCAGGGCTTTTTTACCACCGATATCGGCCAGGGCAGGTAATGCCAGCAGGGCTTCGCTGGTCATGCGCTGTTCGGGGTAATGCACTTTCAGGCCTCGGCTCTCAAGCAGGCTGGCCGTTGTCGGGCCAACCGAGAACACATCAAGCTGCACGGGAAACTGCGGCCAGTAGTTTTCGATCAGGTCCATGCCCAATCCCGCCGCATTGGTGCTGATAAAAAACAGCAACTGGTAATGATCCAGATCGAGCACCCTGGCCTTGATGTCAGCATCTTCAGGCAACGGCTCAATGGCCAGCATGGGCAGCTTGCACACACGGGCACCGGCTTGTTCCAGCTTTCCGGTCAACGTGTCAGCCTGCCCTTCAGGACGGGTAACCCAGATGGTTTTACCTTCCAGCATCAGGCCGCCATTGCTTGCTTGTAAAACCTGTTTTCCTGTGCAACATCATTTTTTCAGCAACTGTTTTTGAACACCTGTTCAGCTTGATTCCAGGCGGGCAAGAATATCATTGGCACCCTGTGCCAGCAGTTCATCGGCAACAGCCTTGCCCAGGGCAGCGGCTTCACCTGGGGAACCGGTTTTCTCACTGCGCAGGATGCGGGAGCCGTCGGGTTCACCCACCAGCCCCCTGATGAAAAGGGTCTCTGAATTGCCGCTATTGGTGAGTTCTGCCAGGCAGGCTATCGGAACCTGGCAGCCACCATTGAGCCGGGTGTTCATGGCTCTTTCCGCCTGGACACACAGGGTGGTTTCCCGATGCGCCAACGGCTCAAGCAAGGCCAGGGTCTGTTCATCATCTTCCCGGCATTCGATGCCCACAGCGCCCTGGCCACCGGCCGGCAGGGAGGTTTCCGACTCCAGCAATGCCGCAATACGTTCCGACATGCCCAGCCGAATCAGCCCGGCAGCGGCAAGAATAATAGCCTGGTATTCACCGGCATCGAGTTTTCTCAACCGGGTATTCACATTACCCCGCAAGTCACGAATCTCAAGGTCGGGGCGCAGTGCCTTGAGCTGGCACTGGCGGCGCAGGCTGGAACTGCCGACGACAGCACCTTGCGGCAGCTCATCTAGGGTGTTGAAGTCATTGGAGACGAAGGCATCACGGCAGTCTTCCCGTTCACAGATCACCGCCAGCTGCAGACCTTCAGGAAAGGCCATAGGCACATCCTTCATGGAATGCACGGCGATGTCTGCCCTGCCTTCCAGCATGGCCACCTCGAGCTCTTTCATGAACAGGCCCTTGCCACCGATTTTCGCCAGCGGAGCGTCCAGGATCTGGTCACCACGGGTGGTCATGGGCAACAACTCGATTTGCAGCTGTGGATGACAGGCTTCCAATGCTGCCTTGACGTACTCTGCCTGCCACATGGCAAGCGGGCTTTCGCGAGTTGCAATGCGAAGGAGGTCCTTACTCATACTGGTTAATCCTGGCGACAACAGGCGACGGCCTGTTTTGATGTAAAAAGTGATGAAATGTGTTCATGCAGAAACCTTATTGTACGCGTTGGCGTGCCTTGTCACCATTGTGGCTACCGCAACTGCGGCCGCCATTGCTATAATCGCGCCTTTATCACCTCCAGAATCTCATCAACCGAGTACATCATGAGCCAGGACCAACACACCGACAAGCCCTGGGGCGGGCGCTTTTCCGAACCCACGGATGCCTTCGTGGAGCGGTTCACGGCATCAGTGGATTTCGACAAGCGTTTATACAAGGCTGACATTGCCGGCTCCATCGCCCATGCCACCATGCTGGCGAAAACCGGCATCCTCACCGATGAGGAAGCCGACCAGATCGTGAAAGGTCTCGAGGATATCGGCCAGGCCATCGAGGCGGGCCAGTTCGAATGGTCCGTCAGCCTGGAAGATGTTCACATGAATATCGAGGCCGCGCTGACGGCCAAAATCGGTCCTGTCGGTAAGAAACTGCATACCGGCAGGTCCCGCAATGACCAGGTGGCAACAGACATTCGTCTCTACCTGCGTGAGGGTATTGATGGCCTGTGTGATGCCATTCGCGAAGTCCAGAAAGGCATACTCTCCCTGGCGGAAAAGGAAGTGGAAACCATCATGCCCGGTTTTACCCATCTGCAGACAGCACAGCCGGTGAGTTTTGCCCACCACCTGCTGGCCTGGTTTGAAATGCTGCAGCGGGATTTTGAGCGGATGCAGGATTGCCGCAAGCGGGTGAACATCATGCCGCTGGGCTCAGCTGCCCTTGCGGGCACCTCCTTTCCCATCGACCGGAACCTGACTGCCCAGTTGCTCGGCTTTGACAAACCGGCGGCCAATTCCCTGGATGCCGTCAGCGACCGTGACTTTGCCATCGAATTCACTGCGGCCGGCAGCCTGATCATGACCCACCTGTCGAGAATGTCCGAGGAACTGGTTATCTGGACATCCGCCCAGTTTGATTTCATCGATCTGCCTGACCGCTTCTGCACCGGCTCATCCATCATGCCGCAGAAGAAAAACCCGGATGTCCCGGAACTTGTCCGTGGCAAAACCGGACGCATCAACGGTCACCTGGTCTCCCTGCTGACCCTGATGAAGGGGCAACCCCTGGCCTATAACAAGGATAACCAGGAGGACAAGGAGCCCCTGTTCGACACCCTCGATACCCTGGGTGACTGCCTAAAAGCCTTTGCAGACATGATACCGGCCATCCGGAGCAAGAAAGACAATATGCGCAATGCCGCCCTCAAGGGCTATGCCACGGCAACCGACCTGGCCGACTACCTGGTACGCAAGGGCACTGCATTCAGGGATGCCCATGAAGTGGTTGGCAAGGCTGTCGCTTTCGGCATAGAGCAGGCGAAGGACCTGAGTGAACTGACCCTTGAACAACTGCAGGCGTTCTCAGGTGACATCCAGGATGATGTGTTTGACGTACTAAGCCTGGAAGGCTCACTAAACGCCCGCAATCATATTGGCGGAACGGCACCTGAGCAGGTCAGAAAAGCCATCGCCGCAGCGAAACAGTCAATCTGAATTTTATTAACAAGAGATCTCAATGGAATTCAATGCTGAAACGATAACAGCCATCGTCATTCCCTGGGCCATCAAGATATTTTTTGCCCTGGTCATTTTCATCGTCGGAAAAATACTGGCCAAGTCCATTACCAACCTGGTCAGGAAAGGCATGCGTAAATCCGGTATGGACGAGGCGCTGATCAAGTTCCTCGGCGGCCTGGTTTATGCCGTATTACTGGTAGCAGTGATTCTGGCCGCTGTCGACACACTCGGTGTCAACGTGACTTCCCTGCTGGCCATTGTCGGTGCAGCCGGCCTGGCTGTTGGCCTGGCATTGAAAGATTCCCTGGCCAATTTCGCTGCCGGCGTCATGATCATGATTTTCCGCCCCTTCAAGATAGGCGACTTCGTCACCACGGGTGGTGTAGCCGGTGTGGTGGATGAGATCGGCCTGTTCTGCGTACTCATGCACACGCCGGATAACCAGCGCATCATTATTCCAAACTCTGCCGTGTTCGGTAATACCATCACCAACACCAGCGCACTGCCAACTCGTCGCATCGACCTGGTCATGGGCATCAGCTATGACGACAACATTGGTACGGCGAAAAAGATTATCGAGGACATTATTGCTGCCGATGAGCGCATCCTGGATGATCCGGCGCCGGTCATTGCCGTCTCGGAACTGGCCGACAGCAGCGTGAACCTGGTAGTCAGGCCCTGGGTCAAATCCGAGGATTATTGGCCTACCCGTTTTGACCTGCTCGAAACCATGAAGGTAAAACTGGAAGAAGGTGGTATCTCCATTCCCTTCCCGCAGCGGGACGTCCATATCTACAACGAAGAGACTGCTTCCCAATCTGCCTGATTACCGTGCCGGCATTGCAGGTCAGCTTGATGCGGCCTGCAACTGCCGGCAACGTTCAGCAAAGGCCTGCCGTTTTTCCTCAAGATTACTGACCTTCGACAGTTGGGCATCCAGCCGGGCATTGGCCTGCTGGTAAAGCGACAAGTCGAACTCATTCAGTTCATGCAGGCGCAGGGCCACATCCGGTTCCAGCTTGTCCAGCAGGGCCTCCACACTTTCACCCACCGGTTGCCCGGGGTTTTCCGCACTGACATTACGGCGTATATAGGCCAGGTCCAGGTCGGGAAAATAGTCACGTAAAGTCTCTTCCAGCACGAGCATCGAATCCGAATAGCGCTCCACGATACCGAAATCCGCTTGCGGATCGGCCAGGTAAGCCGCCGCAACAGCGTACTTGTTGTCCATGTTGTCCGGTGAAGGACCCTCACCGGACAGGAAGATCGTGTGCACGTTGCGAATGGTGGCCGGCGAGCCTTCCTGCAGGTACCAGTCCACGTAAGCATTCAGGTCCATTTCCTTGGCCCGCCGGGCTCCGGCCGTGTTGGTTCCTGTCTGTTGTTTTTCGAAGCGGTAAACCGACCAGACCCGTGCCAGCGGATGGCGCAGGAAATACACCGGGTGCAACTGCAGCCGGTCATTGCCCTGAATGCGAAAGTGCAGGGAGTGGGAGGAAAGGGCACGGGCTTGTACGTTGCTTGCCAGGTAGTCCAACAGGTAGTCATTACGCCCTTTCAGGAATTCGTCGTCTTCGCGATGATCGACGAAACCCTCACCAAAATTCCTGCCAAGGGAAAAATCAAAGGTCGTACCGGCATTCTTGAAAATGTGGGCATGCACTATCACATGGCGGTCAGCGGAAGAACCTGTCATGAAAAATCAAACTCGATGTCCACGCCACCCTGGGATTTACAGATGGCACTCAATTTTGCCGACAGGGTTTCGCCATCGGCATCACAGATCCAGTCGTCATCACCCATGTCAAAATGGAACCCGCCTGACTTTGCCGCAAGCCATAATTGCCGTGTCGCAGATTGTCGCGTGATGATGATGGCGGACCCGTTGGCACAGGTCAGGGTGAGAATATCGTTGACCGTCTCGTAATCAAGGTCAGTGCCACTGTCCTCAACCGTGTCCTCTATGGCAACAAGAGTATCTTCGTATCGTGTGCTGAAATCGGCATCGCTCATGGTGGGGCCCGCTGTGTTGTGCAAGGCTGACAAGTATAGCTGGCTGAGATAGCGGGGCAATCGCAATTGCGGGGCTGTGTGCAATCCGGGTTATGGGTTTATACCAGTTGAGCATTTATTTCATTCGCGGCTTTAGCCGCGAAGAACCCAACGCCGGTACAAACCAGACTGCATTGCCCGGGAATTGGTTGCCCACCCAGAAACCAGTATAATCGCCGCTTTCGCCGAGCAATGCTCGCCATCATGAATCATTGACGGGACCACACTGGTGAACAAGAAACTGCTGCCCCTGCTGATACTCAGTCTGTGTGTGCTGGCAGGTTGCGGGCAAAAAGGGCCCCTGGTCCCGCCCCCTGCTGCTGTCATCAGCCAGTAATCCCCACCTGAACAGCCCCTGCTGTCACGGTGGCAGGTACCCGGTAACCTTAAGAAGCCTGTGAAGTGTTATGGATCATTTTTATTACGACAATAACCAGCTTGTCGCCGAAGGCGTAGCGCTGAGCCGGATTGCCGAGCAATTCGGCACGCCGTGCTTTGTCTATTCCCGGGCCGCACTTGAGGAAAACTATGGTGCCTACGCCGAGGCCCTGGCCGGCAGCGATCACCTGATCTGCTATGCCGTCAAGGCCAACTCCAACCTGGCGGTGCTCAGCGTGCTGGCCAAGCTGGGCAGCGGCTTCGACATTGTCTCCGGTGGCGAACTGGCCCGAGTTATTGCCAGCGGCGGCGATCCCGGCAAGGTCATTTTCTCCGGTGTGGGCAAAACCAGCGCTGAAATCGAGGCGGCCCTGGATGCAGGCATCCTGTGCTTCAACGTGGAATCCCCCCTGGAACTGGACAGGCTCAATACCCTGGCATCAGCCAGGGGTGTACGCGCGCCCATTTCCCTGCGTGTGAACCCGGACGTGGATGCCCAGACCCATCCCTATATCTCCACCGGCCTGAAAGAAAACAAGTTCGGTGTGTCCACGGAAGATGCCCGTGCGCTATACCGCAAAGCTGCCGAGTTGCCCGGCATAGAAATTGTCGGCATCGATTGTCACATCGGCTCCCAGCTGACCAGGACCTCGCCCTTCCTGGATGCCCTGGACAGATGCCTGCTGCTGGGTGATGAACTCAATGCGGCCGGCATCAGCATTCGTCACCTGGATATCGGCGGTGGGCTTGGAGTCACATACAAGCATGAGACGCCGCCCACACCACAGGAGCTCATGTCTGCTGTACGGGAGAAACTGGGTGGCCGCGACCTGAAACTGTTCCTGGAGCCGGGCCGGTCCATATGTGCCAATGCCGGGGTGTTACTCACGCGCGTGGACAATATCAAGACTAATGGCGAGCACAACTTTGCCATCGTGGATGCGGCCATGAATGATGTTATTCGCCCAGCCCTGTACCAGGCCTGGATGGATATCATCCCTGTGAATCCGCACGACGATGTAGCGTCGCGGACCTATGACATTGTCGGCCCCATTTGTGAATCAGGGGATTTCCTGGGCCGTGGCCGCGAACTGGCCATCGCCAATGATGACCTGCTGGCCATCTGTTCTGCAGGCGCCTACTGTTTTGCCATGAGCTCCAATTACAATACCCGCAACCGGGCCGCTGAAGTCCTGGTTGATGGCGACCAGGTCCACCTGGCCCGCCGCCGGGAAACCTACCAGGACCAGTTTGGCCTGGAAACACCCCTGGACTGAACCGGAACACAGTAATGGAACTTGAATTTACCAAGATGCATGGCCTGGGTAACGATTTCGTTGTCCTGGACGGTGTCAGCCAGGACATCAACCTGGACCCGGAACAGATCCGGTCCATGGGTGACCGTCACACCGGCATTGGTTTCGACCAGCTGTTAATCGTGGCGCCGGCCACCAGGCCGGGACACGACTTTGCGTACCTGGTTTACAACACCGATGGCAGCCAGGCCGAAAATTGTGGCAACGGCTCCCGATGCATGGTCAGTTTCATCAAAAGCCGCGGCCTGAGTGACAAAAACGAATTCTCCCTGGAACTGGTCAACGGTTCATTGCATTGCAGTGCCAATGATGACGGTACAGTAACGGTGGACATGGGCGCACCGGTGTTCAGGCCTTCGGATATCCCCTTTGTGGCTGATAACGAAGAATTGACCTATCCCCTGGCCTTGCCCACGGGCGAACGACTGACCATTGCGGCGCTGTCCATGACCAACCCCCATGCGGTACTGGTTGTGCCGGATATCGATACGGCGCCTGTGCAGGAATGGGGCCCGCTGATAGAACACCATGAAAAGTTTCCCAATCGGGTGAATGCCGGTTTCATGCAGGTTGTTAATACGGGTACAATCAGGCTCAGGGTGTTCGAACGCGGTGCCGGAGAAACCCTTGCCTGTGGTACAGGCGCCTGTGCCGCAGTAGTGGCGGGCATCCGGCAGGGTTTACTGGATAACACCGTCAAGGTGCAATTACCCCGCGGTTTCCTGACCATCAACTGGGAAGAAGGCGACTCACACGTATTCAAGACCGGTCCTGCCACAACTGTTTATAACGGCAGTATTACGATTTGAAGGAGGTATAAGGGAGATATGAAGCCAGGTTCCGGCAACAACCTTGATGCAATCGACTCGCTCAACGACGAGACGGTCAGCAAATACCTGATCGAGAATCCCGAATTTTTCAATCGCAAGGCAGACCTGTTGCTTGAGCTGAGCATCCCCCACGAAAGCGGTGCCGCCATCTCCCTGCTTGAACGCCAGGTCGCCCTGTTCCGTGAGCGTAACCGGGAACTGCAAAACAATATCAACGATTTCATTTTCAATGCCGAGGAAAATGATGCCCTGTTTGAAAAAACCCGTATTGTAATCCTGGAACTGCTCAAGGCCACCAGCCTGGCTGAACTGTCCGGCACAGTCGATGAAACTCTCAAGGCTGAGTTTTCCGCCCATGCCAGCCGCCTTTACTTTATTGGCAATGCTGACGTGAAGAGCAGCCCGGACAGCGGCATTCGCACCCTCGACGAGACACTGGCCCGGGAAACCCTGGGCAAACTCTACGAGAAGAAGCGTACCTTTTGCTGTGAACTGACACCCGAGCAGGCCAAACTGCTGTTTCCGGACACCAAAAAAGAAGTGCTTTCCGCCGCCATGATTCCCGTACACCTGGCTGAATCCATGCGCGAAAGTGCCGGCCTGGGCATGCCGCTGCTGGTGATTGGCAGCGACAAGCACAATCATTTCAATTCCAGCCTGGACACCCTGTTCCTGGATTTTATCGGCGAAATACTGGCTGCCCATATCACCCGCCTGGCGGAGTGACTACTGCAGTCCTTTCCCGGCCTGGACACCGGCCCTGCTCATGAATAACACGCCACTTGTTTCTGTCCTGATACGCACAAAAGACAGGGAAGCCCTTTTGCGGGAAGCCCTGGATTCAGTGCTGGCCCAAACCTGGCCGGCCATCGAAGTCATCATCGTCAACGATGGTGGCGAGAATTTCTCCTCTGCTGTTTTACCTGGTGATGCCAGCAATATTCGCTGGCTGGATAACACCGGCGAGCATGGCCGCTCCCATGCTGCCAACCTGGCCATGGAAAATGCCACCGGCGACTTTTGCCTGTTTCTCGACGACGATGACCTGATCGACCCGGATCACCTGCAGCACCTGGTGACAGCGCTGCAGGAAAATGATGGAGCGGTTGCCGTATACAGTGCCGTCAGGGTCATGACCGACGGTGTCATTGAATCCGAACCCTCGTTCAACTATGCCTTTGATCCCGTCAGGCTCATGATCGAGAATTACATTCCCATTCACGCGATGCTGTTCCGGCGCGCGCTGATTGATGCCGGCTTTCGTTTTGACCCGGCCTTTGACCGCTTTGAAGACTGGGACTTCTGGCTGCAGGCTGCCGAGCACAACAGTTTCCTGTTTGTGAACCGGTGTACGGCAACCTACCGGGTCAATTCCGCCAGTGGCTTTGGCGCCAAGGATGATACTGGTGAAGACCTGGATCAGTACCGGTCCGCGCTGTACCGTAAATGGTTGCCGCGTTGGCCGGATAACAAGGTGCTGGAGTTGATCAACCGCAGTCGTGAATTTCCCCGTGTTGCAGTATTACAAAAGTCTACCGACGAGCTGAAAGCACATGTAAAACGCCTGGAGTCCGTGCTGCTTGAGCGTCATGAAAAACTGCGCGAAAAAATTGTCGAACTGGAAAAAACACAGGTCGAACTGCATGACACCTGGGAAAGAGTAAACGAGCATTGTGATCGGGCAAACGAGTATCTAGAAGTGATGCGATCCATGCATCAGCAGATACAGGATCTGTACAGCAGCTCGAGCTGGAAAATTACCAGACCGTTGCGCGCTCTCGTAAGGTTAATCACACAATGGCGAGAACATGGCTTTTTCAGTATGTTTTCACTGATCAGGTCGAGAATGGACGACAATGAACAAGAGGTGGAGGTGGAAACGCCATTACCGGCAGAAAACATCCACCCGATACCTGATGCATATACACCACTGGCATTTCCTGAATATGACAACCCGTCAATCAGTATAGTAATTCCCTGCTTTAACCAGCATTTGTATACCTACCATTGCCTGCGCAGCATACTCGATCACCTGGACGATGAAGCCGTGGAAGTTATCGTGGTTGATGACGAATCAACAGATGCCACTGCGGCCATGCTCGCTGATATCAGCGGCATCAGGGTTATCCGCAACGAGCAAAATTGCGGTTTCATCAAAACCTGCAATCGCGGCGCTGAAGCGGCACGGGGTGAATTCCTTGTACTGCTGAACAACGACACCGAGGTCACCAAAGGCTGGCTGCAAGCCCTGCGCAGTACCTTTGCCGAGTTCCCAGACGCCGGCATGGTAGGGGCCAAGTTATTATTTGCAAACGATACGCTGCAGGAAGCCGGCGGCATTGTCTGGCGTGATGGCTCGGCGTGGAATTACGGCAGAGGGGATGATCCCCACAAACCTGAATATTCCTACTGCCGCCGGGTGGATTACTGTTCGGGGGCATGCCTGATGCTGCGCAGGGAAGATTTCAACGCGCTCAACGGTTTCGATGAGCATTACCTGCCCGCGTATTACGAAGACACGGACCTGGCTTTTCGCATTCGCGAAATGGGGAAACAGGTGTACTACCAGCCTGTTGCCGTGGTTTACCATTTTGAGGGCGTTACTTCGGGCACCGACCTGGAACAGGGGCTGAAAAAATACCAGGTCACAAACAAGGACAAGTTTTATGACCGGTGGAAGAAGACCCTGGCGAATCATCGACAAAACGGCAATCTGCCAAACCTGGAAAAGGATCGCAGCATCAGCCAGCGTATCCTCGTCATTGATGCCCGCACCTTGATGCCGGACCAGGACTCCGGATCCCTGCGCATGTTCAATATCCTGAAAATTTTGCGCAACATGGGCCACAAGGTCACCTTCGTACCGTCCAACCTGCGTTTTGATCCCCATTACACACCTTTGCTGCAGGCGGTGGGCATTGAGTGCGAGTACAAACCCTACACCAGGACCATCGAGGAATTCCTTGAGGACCAGGGCAGCCAGTTCAATACCGTGATACTCAGCCGCGCCGATTATGCCGACAGGTATATCGGCATCGTGAAGCAGCACTGCGTTTCGGCAAAAATCCTGTTCGATACCGTGGACCTGCATTTTCTGCGTGAGCAGCGTGAAGCCGAACTTTCCGGTCGCGAAGAAGATCTCAATGCCGCCGCCCTGCGCAAACTGCAGGAACTGGATATTGCGCGCAAGTCGGATGTCACCCTGGTGGTCAGTCCCGTGGAACTGGAAATGTTTCGCCAGGAAGCTCCCGATGTCCAGGTGAGCCTGTTGTCCAATATCCACACCACCTATGACACCGCCAATTCGTTCAGCGAGCGAAAGGACATCCTGTTTATTGGTTGTTACGAGCATCCGCCGAATGTAGACGCCATGGAGTTTTTCCTGGACGAGGTGTTCCCGCTGGTACTGGAGAAAAACCCGGGCATTCGCCTGTTAATAGTCGGCGAGCATCTTCCCGATCACCTGGCGGCCAGGGCCAATGACAATATTGTAGTGACCGGTTTTGTCCCGGATATCCAGCCGCTGTTTGACAACATTCGCCTGTCCATTGCCCCGCTGCGCTTTGGCGCCGGTGTGAAGGGCAAGATCAATACAAGCCTGTCCTATGGTGTGCCCATGGTGGCAACATCCATAGCCGCCGAGGGCATGGGGCTGGTGCATGAACAGGATATCCTGATCGCCGACCAGCCGAAGGATTTTGCTGACGCTATCGTTCGCCTCTATGAAGATGAAGATCTGTGGCAGGCTTTGTCAGTAGCGGGCAAGCACAATATCGAGGACCACTTTTCCTTTGCCCTGGCAGAGAAACAGCTCAGGGCTGTTTTGCCTGACTGACCACAGGCTCTAGCGTTTCACTTTCTGGCAGATCCAGGGGGATGGCATGGTTCCACTTGCCGGTGAGATCCTGCAGCCAGAAGAAAACCAGTGACAGAATACCCAGTCCCAGGCCGGTTACCACGCCGGTGTCGATGATGCCGCGCCAGGGTTGCGGAGTGATGCGCAGGAGCAAAACCAGCATCACAATGGTTGTCGTCAGGACCCAGGACACGATCATGCGTTTGCGGGTGGCGTGGAAATAGCCCATGCAATAGGCCGGCGCCAATAATAACAGCAGCGGCCGGTCACAGGTTTTAAGATACCTGGCCCTGGCAACGACACGTGGCGAAAAGGCGAGGTGAAAACCCTTGTAGCCTTCGGCCCAGGCCATCCAGAGCGTGAACACGACCAGCACTGTCCAGTGCAGCCCGGTCAGGGAATAATCAGCCAGCTCCCAGATGCGGGGGCTTAGCCTGTACACGGCAGTGCACAGGAAGGCGATGACACCGATAATGCCCCAGAAATAAGCCAGAAGGCGCAATGAGTAATCCTTGGATGGTCGACGTGAATAAAGCGCGCAATTCTAGCAGAGATTTCACCTTATTTATTGCACATGGCACGAGGTTCCCGTGGACTGCTTTTTGCTTATAATGCAGGGGCGCAGTAACCGTATTTCAACATGGCCAGACGCCAGTCCGCCGGAGTAGTGCATGACGATCAAGCTTGCCGTAGTGATGGATCCCATCAAGGCCATCAATTTCAAGAAAGACACCACTCTGGCCATGCTCAATGCCGCCCAGACCAGGGGCTGGTCACTGGCTTATATCGAACAGCGCAACCTGTACCTGGAAACGGGCAAGGCCATGGCTGTCATGCAGGACCTGTCCGTCAAAATGGATCCTGAGAACTGGTATGAACTTGGCCCTGAAAAGCGCAACTCGCTGGCCGACTTTGATGTCATCCTCATGCGCAAGGATCCGCCCTTCAACCGGGAGTTCATCTACAGCACCTATATTCTTGAGCAGGCCGAGCGCGAAGGCGTGCTGGTCGTCAATCGGCCCCAGGCCCTCAGGGATTTCAATGAAAAGGTCAGCGCCACCCTGTTTCCCCAGTGTTGCACCGATGTGCTGGTCAGCCGTAACAAGGAACTGCTGGTCGACTTTTACAAAAAAAATGGTGACGTCATTTTCAAGCCCCTGGATGGCATGGGTGGTACCGGCATATTCCGTATCAAGCCGGGTGATCCGAATGTCAGCGTCATCATTGAAACCCTGACCGAATACGGCAACCGCCAGATCATGGCGCAGACTTTTATTCCGGAAATAGCCACCACCGGCGACAAGCGCATCCTGATGGTCAATGGCGAATCCGTTGGCTATGCCCTGGCCCGCCTGCCAGCCCTGAATGAAACACGCGGCAACCTGGCTGCCGGTGGCACCGCCAAGGGCGTGGAACTGACTGACAGGGATCGCTGGATTTGTGAACAGGTTGGCCCCACGCTCAAGGAGCACGGGTTATTCTTCGTTGGCCTGGACGTCATTGGTGATTACCTGACTGAAGTCAATGTCACCAGCCCAACCTGTGTCCGGGAGCTTGATGAAGCCTTTGGCCTGGATATCGCCGGCCAACTGATGGACTGTATAGAAAACACACTCAAGGATCGCCACTAAACCTGGCACGGACTATTGTTCCAATGAATACAGGCGTGACCACTGAAGCCACTTCTATGGCCAACGAACGCTTTGGCTTCACCATGTTTGTGTCTATCGCCCTGCACGTTGTGCTTATCCTCGGTGTGGGTTTCGGCATTCTTGAGCAGGCCAGCTCCAGTACCTCCCTGGAGATTACCCTGGCGCAGTACCGCAGCCAGGAAGCCCCTGAAGACGCCGATTTTCTCGCCCAGGAAAACCAGCAGGGCAGCGGCAGCCAGGAAGAAAAGGCCGCTCCCAGCACGCCGGTCCAGTCGCGTTTCAATGACGACACCATCCAGGAAGTCAGCCCCTTTGTTGAAACCACGGAGGTAGAACCCCAGGTCCAGGAACAGGTCATTACCACTACTGCCGAGGCCCTTGAGGCCCTGGACCAGGAAGTCACCGAGGAAACACCACCTGTCCCCGACCAGCCGCTGGAAAACCTGACCGATACCGAGTTCAACAATCGCCTGGCCAGCCTGCAGGCACAACTGGATATTCGCCGCCAGGAATATGCCAAGCGGCCGCGCCGCTACACTATCTCGTCAGCCTCAACAGAAAAGGCCCGCGATGCCCTTTACCTGGACAGCTGGCGCAAGAAAGTCGAAGCTGTCGGCAACCTGAATTACCCCCTTGAGGCCAGCACCCAGGGCATCTATGGCAACCTGCGCATGTTGGTTTCACTGCGCTCAGACGGCAGTGTGGCCAATGTCAGGATCCTGAGCTCTTCGGGACACCGTATCCTGGATGAAGCCGCCATACGGATTGTTCACCTGGCCTCGCCGTTTGCCCCCTTTCCTGAGGACCTGCGCCGGGAAGCGGACATTCTCGATATCGTCAGGACCTGGCAGTTCCAGCGTAACAACCTGCTGCGCAGCTTCTAGAGCAGCACGAAGTGGGTAAATAGTATTGAAAGTCCCGTTGCTACCCCAATATTCTTATCTATAGCAATGACCTGGACACCGTGATGAACGACAAAATGGACCTGACAAATCAATTCCTGATTGCCATGCCGCAATTAAGCGGCTCCTATTTTGGCAATACAGTCGTATACATGTGGCAGCATGGTGAAGACGGTGCCCTGGGTATCGTGGTAAACCTGCCCCTGAAGATCAAACTCGGTGAAATTTTCAGCCAGCTGGATATCGAGGTACAGCGGCCCGAAAGTGGCGAGGTGACTGTGCTGTCCGGCGGACCGGTTGAAACCGACAAGGGTTTCATTCTTCATGATGCCGATGACCACTGGACTTCCACCCTGAAAATCACCGACGACCTTTGCATGACGACATCCAAGGATATCCTTGACGACATCAGTCGCGGCGAAGGCCCGGAAAACTACCTGGTGGCGCTGGGATGTTCAGGCTGGAGTCCCGGGCAACTGGAACAGGAGATTGCCGATAATGCCTGGATTACCTGCCCGGCATCCAAGGACATCATTTTCTCTAAAGATTTCGAGCGCAAGCCGGACATGGCCGTTGCCGCACTGGGCTTTACCATGGACCAGCTCACCACCGACCTGGGGCCACCCTCCTGACCTCTTCTGCCCACACTTTGCTGGCCTTTGATTACGGAACCAACAAGATCGGTGTTGCTGTCGGCCAGACCATCACCGGCACGGCATCAGCCTTACCGGTAATCCATGCCAAGCGGGGAGAACCTGACTGGGACGCCCTGTCCGCAGTGGTCAGGCAATGGAAACCCGGCGCCTTTGTCATCGGCATGCCCTACAACATGGACGGCAGCGAAGGCCCGATGACGGAAAAGGTATCTGCCTTTGCCAGAAAACTCGAAGAGTTGTTTTCCCTGCCCTGCCACGGTGTCGATGAAAGACTCAGCACAAGAGAAGCCAGGGACATCAGCCGCGCCAACGCCGAGGCCAGCGGCAAGAAATACAACGACCGGGCGGAAGTGGACAGCATCGCGGCACAGTTAATTCTTGAATCCTGGCTATCAGAAAACGCTTGAGCTTTCTGTCGGATGGCGGCCTTCGGCCTTATCCGACCTACCAATAGCAAATTTCAGAAAGAAGTGAATTGTCCTGCCGGATGACGGCCTGCGGCCTTTTATGCCCCAGAGGGTACTTCCGGCCTACAAATCCTCAAGCCCAAAGTGAATCCTCCGAAAGAGCTATCCGCCCAACGTGTCGGCCCTTTCTCCTTTTATCCCTTTATCGTCTTTTTAGACTTACCTGAATTTCCAGCCAAAAAAAACGCCGGCAAGTACCGGCGCTCTCAAAATTCAACACGTTGTTAAAGCTGATTCCCATCCTTCGCCTTGGAAATCGCCTCGTTGCGATCAACAAGCCCTTTCTGGACCAGCCCCTTGAGACACTGGTCGAGGGTCTGCATGCCAACACTCTGGCCGGTCTGGATAGCGGAATACATCTGGGCGATCTTGTCTTCGCGGATCAGGTTCCTGCTTGCCGATGTGCCAATCATGATTTCGTGGGCCGCCACACGACCACCGCCAACCTTCTTCAACAGCGTCTGGCTCACAACCGCCTGCAAGGATTCGGAGAGCATGGAACGTACCATGGATTTTTCCGCTGCCGGGAACACGTCAATAATACGGTCGATAGTCTTGGCTGCCGAGGTGGTATGCAGTGTGCCGAACACAAGGTGACCGGTTTCAGCAGCGGTCAGTGCCAGGCGTATGGCTTCCAGGTCACGCAGCTCACCAACAAGGATAATGTCGGGGTCTTCACGCAAGGCTGAACGCAGCGCTTCGTTAAAACCGTGTGTATCACGATGCACTTCACGCTGGTTGATCAGTGACTTCTTGCTTTCGTGAACAAATTCGATGGGGTCCTCAATCGTGAGGATATGTTCGTACTTGGTACTGTTGATGTAGTCAATCATGGCGGCCATGGTCGTTGATTTACCGGAACCGGTAGGACCGGTTACCGCAATCAGGCCACGGGGATTGTCGGAAATCTTCTTGAACACCTCACCCATTCCCAGTTGCTCCATGTTGAGCACCTTGGAGGGAATGGTACGAAACACCGCTGCCGCACCACGGTTCTGTACGAAGGCATTGACCCTGAAACGGGCCAGGCCGGGAATTTCAAAAGAAAAGTCGGACTCCAGGTGTTCTTCATAATCCTTGCGCTGCTTGTCGTTCATGATCCCTTAGATCAGACCGTGAACCTCCTTGTGATCCATGGAATCAACATTGATCTTGCGAATGTCGCCATCGACGCGAATAAGAGGGGGCATACCTGCAGTGATATGAAGGTCCGATGAACCCTGTTGCACACTGAAGTTGAGTAATTCCTGTATATTCATTGCGGCCATGATTCCACCTATAATCGCTTCTTATTATGACTTCTTGTTACTTCATTATTGGTTCATTGATTCAGCAACTCAGCTGCCATCCGGTTGCCAGTCAATGGATGGTTAAAGGAAAAGCATGCCCCTGAGCATACCAGAAAATCTGGAAAAAGTTCGTTTTCGCATTTCACAGTTTTCAACGAAATATGGCCGCACTGAACCGCCGGTCCAGCTGATCGCCGTCAGCAAAACCCATGGCCCGGAAAAAATCCGGCAAGCCTGGCAGGCTGGCCAGACGGCCTTCGGGGAGAACTACCTGCAGGAAGCCCTGGACAAGCAGCAGGCCCTGGCCGATCTCGATATCACCTGGCATTTCATCGGTCCCATTCAGTCCAACGAGACTCGCGATATTGCGGAGAATTTTCAGTGGGTGCACAGCGTGGACCGGGAAAAGATCGCCCGCCGCCTGAATGATCAACGCCCGGCACACTTGCCGCCGCTCAATATCCTGCTGCAGGTGAATATCAGCCATGAAAGCAGCAAGAGCGGTGTCAGTGAAGAGGAACTGCAAACGCTTGCCGACACCATCGCCGGCATGCCCAACCTGGTACTGTCAGGGCTGATGACCATACCGGCACCGGTCCAGGATTTTGACGAGCAGCGGCAACAGTTCAAACGTCTGAGGCAGGCCCGTGACCTGCTGGTCAGCAAGGGCCATGACACCTGTCGGCACCTGTCCATGGGCATGAGCAGTGATTTTGAGGCGGCTATTGCCGAGGGCGCGACCATGGTGCGGATTGGAACGGATATTTTTGGGGCCAGGGAGTAGTTTGCGTAACATTTCGCCTGTCAAAGCAGTGACGGGCTACTCCGGTTAAGAATGAGTCCTGTGACCAGAACCTGTCCCGTGGAATGACGCTTTGTGTGATTCCGCCTGCGACGCCTTCGTTATAGTACAATTGGCGAATGTCTGAGAATAACCTGACCATCGGATTCATCGGCGCCGGCAACATGGCCGGCGCGCTTATTGACGGGCTCATTGCCAATGGCTTTGACCCGGCTTGCCTGTATGCCTCGGATACGAATACCGCGCGACTCGA
>Ga0181577_10001270_pt1 | contig 20453 bp, 19 predicted proteins | sample 101ome_21_FD_132468 | JGI IMG/M metagenome (GOLD analysis project Ga0181577, IMG submission 132468) | Coastal salt marsh microbial communities from the Groves Creek Marsh, Skidaway Island, Georgia - 101413BT metaG (megahit assembly) | ecosystem: Environmental > Aquatic > Marine > Intertidal...
ACCATTGTCGATCACACCTTGGATCTCATCAGCAGAAAGCGCGCGCTTCCAGATCGCCACATCATCGATCAGGCCGGTGACCCAGTGAGAAGCGGAGGCACGCAGGATCCCACCGATACTGGTGTCATTGACCTGCCAAGCACCCTCCTCCTGGTCTGGAATCTCCAAGGCATCAGCCACGCCATCGACATAAAAGGTGCGAGCCCCATCTTCCTGCACCCAGGCAATGTGGTGCCAGCTGCCATCAAAGGCTTCCTGCGTGGTATGAATATGGTTGACGGTGGTCCAACCGGGATGGCGTATGAAGAAATCAACCGTTCCATCGGCACCACCATTGTGTGTGCCAATGTTGAAAAGTGGGTTACTATCGGCGGTGTTTCCTTCGGAAAAAACGCGCAAATCGTTCTGTCCTTGGCCCGCCACATTCACCCACATGGAAATGGTGTGGGAGGCATGCTTGTTGGCGGGCAAATCCTCATCCGCTGCATGAACGCGTGAGAGAAGGGTTTGGCGCGCGTTTTCAAACGAAAAGGCATTACCAAATTGACCGGCCACCACATCGGAATCGACCAGATTATTCACATCCATGTCATAGAAGCTGACTAGATCAGGCGTTTTGGTTCCTTGAATTTCATCAAGAGGCCAGTAGGAAACCAGACCGTTGCCGATCTGTGCGTTGGCGTGACCGGCTAGGGCCACAGCGGCCAATCCCCCCAGAAAAAACGTCCTGGATACGGATTGCTTGTGATTGACTTTGTTGGTTTTCATATAAAAAACTATACACTCAGCATGAGCGCTATTTAAGAGGAACAGCAACATTACAACCCTATTTCCGAAATGGGTCAACCCATAAGCGCACTGGCAAGTGGGGGCCTGTTCATACTACTAGCTCTCTGGAAGCCGCTATTTAAGGAAGCAGCCACCAGGAAGTTTCACCCCAAGGCAGTGGCCGGTGAGTCCTCACCGACGTCACGAAAACGCTCACCACCCACTACCCAGAGGCGTGGGCAGGCCCATTTCAGTCAAAAGCTCGATGACGCGGTCGACTGCAGGTTATTGGCCAAGCAAGCTCAGGACCTTGGCGCTATCCTTGGCAGCATCCACCTGAGTGTCCTTGTGAAGTATTTTGCCATCCTTGCCGATGACGAAGGTCCATCGAGAGGTTGTCACACCGCGTTCAAGCGAGACGGGCTTGCCCAAGTATTCGCGTTCAATGACCCCGCCATCCTTCATGGGAACCCCAAAGGCAGTGGCGATGGCCCCGTTGTAGTCAGCAAGCAGATCAAAGTTAAGCTGATGGGTTTGCTGAAAGACCTTCAGTCCTGCGGGCGCATCCCCACTCACCCCGACCACCACAGCATCCTTGGAGGCCAGTTTTGAGGCATCATCACGAAAGGCGCAGGCCTGCTTGGTGCATCCACCAGTCATGGCTGCAGGGTAAAAATAGACAATCACATGCTTCTTACCAATCCAGTCTGACGATTTCCAGAGATGGCCGTCTTGATCAATAGCTGTAAAGACCGGCGCGCTATCCCCTGTATTGAGGGGTTGGGTGATGTGATGATCGGCATGCACTAGGGTGCAGGCGAGTGCACAGATCAGGGAGAACAGATGAAAACAGGCTATTTTTTGCATGATCGTATTTGGGTTTGGGTTTGATGTTTGATGACAAAAAAAGGTTCGTTAAAATCCTGAGGTGGCTCCAACAGGCAGAAAGGTCAATCAGACAGATCGGATCCCATCAAGGGCTCCAGCTGACGCAAGTGTAGGTCTTTCCAGCGCACTTCATAGGGGCCCTGGCCCGGCTGGATGCCGTGTACCTGCAAGCCGATGAATCCCTGTTTGAAACTTTGCGCATCCCCTGTGTAATCGGCAACGGGAATACCATTGACCCAGGTTCGCAAGCGGTAGCCCTGCGCCTTGATGCGAAAGTGGTTCCACTCTCCCGGGCGGAAGGCTGCCCGGGCTACCTCATCGGTCCTTTCCTGAGTCAGCCATCCAGTCTCAAGGGCTTCCCCATAGAGCCAACCGGCATTGCCATTACTAGCAATTTCTACCTGAGGGCCATGAACGCGCCCGTTCTTGAAGGCATCGAGACTCCGAGAGCGGATCTGAACCCCCGAATTGAGTTCCACGTCCACCTTGACTGCGTATTCCAACTCAAAATCCTGGTAATCGCGATTGGTGCACAGGAAGGAATTGGGGCTCCCCTCAGAAGTTTTCCCCACGATGCAGCCATCCTCGACGCGATAGGTTGCCGTGCCATTATGCTGAACCCAGCCCGTTAGGGATTGATCATCAAAAAGGGATACCCACCCCCCTGAAGCGCGTGGAAAAAGCTCATCGAAGAAACCCTTCATGTGAGCCCAGCTACGCCGATCGGCTTCCGGATGGTAGGCCGAGCCGCTTGCGGGATTGCTACCAGCCTCCTTTTTGGTAAAGGAATGGACTGCCCCACCATACTGAACCATCTGCCAATCCACCTTCCACTGGTTCATCTCAGCCACAAAGGCATCAAGCTGCTCCCCTGGCACGAACGGATCATCGGCTCCATGAAGCACCAAAACCTTGCACTGAATGTGCGCCCCATCTTCGGGCGTGGGAGAATCCAGACCCCCATGAAAGGAAACCACGCCTTGCAGATCAGCGCCACTGCGCGCCAGTTCGATCACGCCAGTGCCACCGAAGCAATACCCTATCGCAGCCAATTGATTTGGGTGGCAGCCGGGGATTGCTTTGAGTTGCTCCAAGGCGTCTTTTAGTCGCTGACGAAAGAGCGACCGATTCCCTCGATAAAGCCCAGCCTGAACACCGCACTCCTGTGGGTTAGCTGGCCTCACTCCTTTGCCATAAACATCGGCCGCGAAACATACAAAGCCAAGCTCATCGGCAATCTGAACCGCCCTCTCGCGAGCGTAGTCCTGCAGCCCCGTCCAGTCATGAATCAACAGAACGCCTGGTCGGAACTCACCTTCCTCCAAAGGTGGTGAAGCCACAAAACCCTCCATTTCGGCATCGCCAGAAAGGTAGGTTAGAGATTGTGTGACAGCTCCATGGAGCAGGCCATGCCCCACCTGGACAAGCAAAAGTAAGAGCAAGATCGGTAAAACCTTGGAAGCGACCGGCATGGAGGAGGACATGGAAGCTATCCTGCTCAGACGGAGCGGATCATTCCAGCCTAAAGAAAGCTTCAGGACGCAAAACAAAAGGCATGCTGCCAGCCAGGTTCTTGCCTCAAAGCGCAGCAGATCAACAGGTGGAGTGAAATAATGAAGGCAAGTAAGCAACGCTCATCTAGGCGTTGAGTAGCCGCTGCAGGTCAGTCCTTGACCCTTCCCAAGGAGTTTTGGGCCTGAAAAAACGGGCCATCTCAATCACAATGGAGGACTCAGGCGTCAACCGTCACTGAGAAGGTGACCTATGGGAGCAAGGCAAAGCCTCGAGCTCAGGTGAACAGATCAATGTTCGGAATCCACATTGCAGCCCCATTTGACGAAACCGCAAAGGTAAATGGCCACAAAGAGTAGCACAGGCCAGAGGCGAGGCCCACCGGAAGCCTCAGAGCGCGCAGTCATGAAGACCGTCCACGTGAAGATGGCACTGATCACAAGGAACACAAAAGTTGGAAGCCAGAACTTGCTCATCGTTAGAGTTAGTTAATCCAACTCTTGAATGGATTCAAGGATCGAATGGCATTTTCCACCCACGACTCAATGCTTGTGGATCTTTTTACCGCGAGACTCCCTTGTCACGGAGGCAGTCCAGGTATCGATCAAGCCGCTGATGGCCGAAGACAAAGTCGATCAAGGGATTGTCCTGAAAACCGAGTTCGCAATGGTTATCTGGCAGGGCGTGGATATCACGAAATAGTTTTTGCCATTGCCGATTAACAAGTGCTTTCCGAAAAGTCGGTCCTTGACCGCGGGCTGCTGAAGGATGATTCAAATTGTCGAACATGGCAACATCATCGCAAAAGGGGTGGGACAAGGACTGTCCTTAGGTAAACTTTTTATCTCATGACCTTTCATCCTTCCCTTGCTCCAGCCAGAGGATGGTTCATGAGCCATTTGATTGCCATTGCCACAAGCCGGTGGCATAACCGTGTGATGTATTATCGTCGTTTCGGCAAGACCGAGTTGCAGATGCCTGTCTTCACCTGTGGTGGGATGCGCTACCAGCACAAATGGCAGGACGTCGCCCCAGCTGATATCCCCCGAAAAAATCAGGAGAATCTTGAGGCCACCATTCTCAGAGCCTTGGAGCTGGGGATCAACCATATCGAAACTGCAAGGGGATACGGCACTTCGGAAATGCAGCTTGGTTGGTTACTCCCAAAACTGCCGCGAGAAAAAATGATGGTTCAGACCAAAGTGGCCCCATTTGCTACGCAGAAGGAATTCTACGAGACCTTCGATACATCAATGGATTATCTGGGCCTTGACCATGTTGATTTACTTTCCATACACGGTATCAACAATAGAGAGTTGCTTGATTGGTCCCTGAGAAAAGGGGGGTGTCTGGAAGCCGCTCTGGAGCTCAAAAAGCAGGGCCGTGCCAATCATATTGGTTTTTCCACCCACGCCACCCCTGACATCATTCTTGAGGCGATCCGTTCGGATGCCTTCGAATATGTGAATCTTCACTGGTATTTTGTGAACGATTTGAACTGGCCAGCAGTGAAAGCGGCCACCCAACGCGACATGGGTGTATTTATCATCAGCCCCAACGATAAAGGAGGCATGCTCTATTCACCGCCTCCAAAACTCGTGGATTTGTGTCAGCCGCTCAGCCCAATGGCTTTCAATAATCTTTACTGCCTGGCTAGACCCGAGGTCCACACTCTAAGTGTGGGAGCCGCCTGCCCAAGCGATTTCGACGAGCATGTGCGCTCACTAGAGCATTACCAAGAGGCAGAGAAAACCATGGCTCCCATCGAAAAAGCCCTCAGGGAAGAGATGAACCGCGTGCTCGGTGATTCATGGTGCCAGCAGTGGAGCCAAGGGTTACCCGAATATGTGCACATGCCCAACGAGGTCAACCTTGTTGAAATCCTGCGTCTGTGGACTTACGCGAAGTCACTGGACATCGTAGGATGGGGAAAGATGCGCTACAACCTGCTCGGCAATGCCGAACACTGGTTTCCAGGACAAAATGTCTCGCACCTCCCCCAAGAGACTGCGAAATGGCTTCCACTGATCGAATCAAGTCCTTTCAAGGAACGTATTCCCGGCATCCTTCAAGAGGCCCATCAAATGCTATTTGAGAAACCCGTTCAACGACTGAGCCAATCAGACTGATCATTACCAATCTGCCTCTATCCGACTCAAAAAGGAGTCGGGAGAAAGCAAAAAAAAACGCCACGGTTTCAAGAACCGAGGCGTTTGCTTTAAAGTGGTTTGAAACCAGCAAAGAGCATTGATTATTTCATCAAAAGCATCTGGCGAGCTTGTTTGATCGAGCGACTGAGGCGTCGCTGGAAAGGAGCAGGAAGTCCCGTGTATTTACGGGGGAGTATCTTGCCCTGCTCGGTCACATAACGGCGCAGCAAATCCACATTGCAGGCGTGAAGCTGATCGATGGTGAAATCCACGACCGGCTTGGGTCTAGGCGTCCTTGCTGGATAGCGCCCAGGCTCGGAACGGCGCCCTTTGTCTTTATTGTTCTTGCGTGGCATAAGCTAAAGATTTGAGACTCTTGGTCTACTTGATTTCTCGATGGAGGGTGTGACGTCGAAGGAAGGGATTGTATTTCTTCTTCTCAACCTTTTCGGTCTGCAACTTCTTGTTTCGTGTGGTCATGTAGCGCGAGGGTGGCTTACCTTCCTTGCGCGCTTCAGTGCATTCAATGGTCACAATTTCGCGTGGCATATTCGTTTAATCCTTATCTCGTTGGGCTTTGGCTGAGGTATCGTCATCATCGGAGGCATCCAATCCCGATGAACCAGAACTGTCTACCGACCCAAGGGTGCCAAGACGACGCTGTCGCGAGGTCCCATCTTTCTCCATCTGCATTTGTGCTTCGACGGTGAATCGGGTCCAAGGGATAGCCTCTAGCCTAGCCTTGGGAATGGGCTTGCCGGTTAACTCACAAACCCCATAGGTGTTTTTTTCAATACGTCTGAGAGCTTCCTCAATCTCATAGACAGCATCCTGGTCAGAGGAGAGGAGGCTCAAGGCAAAGTCTCTATCAAAGTTATCGGTGCCGGAGTCGGCCATGTGCAAGCTGTAACTCTGCATTTCCTCAGCAGATTCCTTGGCGAGGCCATCCATCTGAGCCATCAACCGCTCGTGCAATTCCAAGAGTGTCTTGTAATACTTGGACCACTGCGGCTTGACCGTAGCACGACTCCAGACTTCGGTCTTAGAGTTTGATTTGCGTGATGTCTTGGCTCCTGAATTGGAGGGAGGCAAGGCGATACCCAAGATGGCGGCGGTGGTGGCTGTGGCCACAGGTTGTTTGGCCGCTGCCTTGGGCTTAGCAGCTGCCTTGGGCTTGGCTGCTGCCTTGGGCTTGGCCGCTGCCTTGGGCTTGGCCGCTGCCTTGGGCTTGGCCGCTGCCTTGGGCTTGGCCGCTGCTGTCTTAGATTTCTTGACCGTCACGACTGACTTAAAACTGTTTTGATCTCCAGGAAAACCCCACAACTTCAGCATTGATCTAGAATGCAGGCAGGTCTTCGTATTATTTGAAAGCGCCGGAATTTATCAAAGGCACTCCCAATTGCCAGCCTTTTTTGCTTCTTGTCCATGGCAACCTAAGTCAGTTGCGTGTGGCAGAAGCAATGAGGCTGTCGCCTTATAGCTTTGTCTCGGGCCCTCGGTTTATTTGCGCCGACGGAAATCTTTCTCCTTAACGAGCATGGCAGCCTTGCCAATGCGTCCACGCAAGTAGTTGAGCTTGGCGCGTCGCACATCTCCCTGACGATCCACATCCACCTTGGCAACACGTGGTGAGTGGACGGGGAAGACACGTTCGACACCCTCACCATAGCTGATGCGCCTGACAGTGAAAGATTCGTTGACTCCCGAACCTCGCCGAGCGATCACAATGCCGGCAAAGACCTGAATGCGCTCCTTGTCTCCTTCGACAACCTTCACATGAACCTTGACGGTGTCGCCCACGGAAAACTCAACGGCTTCTTTGCGGAGACTGCTAGCCTCAATTTTTTTCAAAAGCTCCTGATTCATACTGCTAACTTGATTCTAGTTAATCCAAATTGTTCTTATTTTCCCAACGACTCAACAAATCTGGCCGATTCTCCCGCGTCCTAACCAAAGACTGCTCGTGTCGCCATTTAGCGATCGCGGCATGGTGTCCGGACAAAAGGATCTCTGGCACCTGCATCCCCCTGAACTCAGCTGGTCGGGTGTAATGGGGATATTCCAACAACCCATCACTGAACGACTCATCCTGCGCACTCCCTTCATCTCCCAGCACTCCAGGTAACAGGCGACTGACACAGTCCACCAATACCATTGCGGCAAGGGCTCCATTGGTCAGAACATAATCCCCTATGGAGAATACATCGTCGACCAAAGCCTCACGAATCCGCTCATCAAATCCCTCATAGCTCCCACAAAGGAGGATGAGGTGCGAGCAGAGAGCCAACCGAGTTGCCTCTGCCTGCTTGAAAGCCTTGCCTGAGGGGGCCATCATGACGACCCGGCTCTGGGGGCTGCGAAGCGATTCAACCGCTTCAAAAACGGGCTCTGGTCTCATAACCATACCAGGCCCACCTCCAAATGGACGCTCATCGACCGTCCTGTGTTTGTCTCTGGCATAATCCCGGAGACAATGGATCTTTAGATCCAACAAACCTTTATCTCTGGCTCGTTTGAGTATACTCTCATCGAGCGGTCCGGAGAACATGTCCGGAAACAGAGTCAGAACGTCCACCTTCATGCTTATCTACCAGATGGACAGCCTGAGTGACCTCGAAGTTACCATCGAGGACTCGTTCAAATTAAATATCCAATTCCGTCACCTCAAGCGCACATCGGGCGTTAGCCTTGGCACTCCCAGCCTGTAGAAGCCCCCTAATGGCGTTGATGGTATTGCCTTGCTTGCCGATCACTTTACCCATGTCTTCAGGGTGCAATTTGACCTTGAATACAGTCAGACCTTCTTTTTCTTCAGTCTCAACCTGCATGGCCTCTGGATTTTCAACCAGACCCTTGATCACAAATTCAACGTATTTTTGCATGGGAGGGAGGCAATAAGTGAAGCACTGCTGAGCCAGATCAGGCCTCGGCAGGTGCTGTCTGCTCAGCAGCTGCGGCAGCCTTTCGGGCCTGCTTGATAAAGCTAGCAACCGTGTCGGAGGGTTGAGCCCCACAGCTGATCCAATGATCAATTCGGTCTAGCTTTAGCTCAACATTATCCGAAGTTCTTGAGGGATGATAAGTCCCAAGTTCTTCGATGAATTTACCATCCCTGGGACTGCGGCTATCGGCGGCAACCACGCGGTAAACGGGGTGATTCTTGGCGCCTATGCGCTTCAAACGGATCTTGACCATATGTGAATGACAAATTGTTGGTATTTTCGTCTTTTCAGGACGATTGGGTCGTGCTTTATTTTGCCCCCCGCAATTGGGGAACGAAGAAATTAGGCAGGGGGTCGATGAATGGCAAGCCCTGTTTTCAAAAAAATCTGAAAGGTTCAGATTGACTTCGATACTGATTTATACATAATTAATAAAGGTATTTTACTTATGATTAAAGATGACTCGGCCAAACCATTGTCTCACAATGAAGTTTTAAAAGAGGCAGACCCGATCCTGGCTGGTGAGCTAGCCTCAACCCTTCTCGATCCAGAGGCGGATCGGTTTTCCAATGATGACGGGCAGTTCCTGAAGTTTCACGGCATCTACCAGCAGGATGACCGCGATCTGCGCAAGACTGGGAAAAAATACATGTTCATGATTCGTGGGCGTATCCCCAGCGGCATCCTGAGTGCTGCCCAGTATCGTGTCTATGATGATCTAGCCACTCAATATGCTAACCAAACGCTTCGACTGACTTCCAGGCAGAGTATTCAATTCCACGGCGTGGTGAAGTCAGGTCTGGGGCCTTTGATGAAGTCGATCAATGAAGCGCTGATGACCACCCTGGCCGCCTGTGGTGATGTGAATCGTAATGTGATGGCTCCCCCCACCCCGATCACCGAGCCTTGGATGCAGGAAGTCCATGACGACTCGCAGCTACTCTCAGATGCCCTGCTTCCTAACACCCCATCCTACCATGCCATTTGGGTTGACGGGGTTCAGCTTAATCTTGCCGAACACCAGCATCACGATGACCCGCTTTACGGCAAAACCTATCTGCCACGCAAATTCAAAACAGCCTTTGCGGTGCCTCCCCTGAACGATGTGGACCTGTTTACCAATTGCCTTGGTTTCATTGCCATTGAGGAGAACGGGAAACTGGTTGGCTACAACCTGACAGCAGGAGGTGGTTTGGGGATGAGCCACAACAACCCCAATACCTACCCCAGGAAGGCCGACGTCATCGCCTACTTGGAGAGGCATCAGGTCGAGGCGGTTGCCAAAGCCGTCCTGACCATCCACCGTGATTTCGGAGATCGCACCGACCGTAAGCATGCTCGGCTGAAGTATGTATTGGAGGAAAAAGGTGTGGCCTGGTTCAGGGAAGAACTCGAAAAAAGGTTGGGACAAGCACTGGAAGATCCGCGCCCATACACTTTCGAGCGTCAAGGAGATCGCTTTGGCTGGCATCAGCAGGCTGATGGCAAGTCGTTCCTCGGGCTCTTCGTTGAAACCGGACGCATCAAGGATACAGACCAAATCCAGCTCAAAACTGCCATACGCAAAGTGGTCGATACCTACGAAACCGAAGTCCGACTGACCCCAACCCAAAACCTATTGCTCGTCAACATCCCGGCTGATCAGATTGAGGGTATCAACCAAATCCTGGCGGCCCACGGCGTGCCAACCACTCACGAGAAATCGCCTGTGCGGGGCGCCACCATGGCTTGCCCAGCGCTCCCCACCTGCGGTCTGGCACTGGCAGAGTCAGAGCGTTATCTGCCCAGTCTGATTGACCGTATTGAAGGACTGCTTCAAACCCGAGGTATGTCTCAGGAAGAAATCATCATTCGCATGACCGGGTGTCCAAATGGTTGTGCCAGACCTTACATGGCCGAGCTTGGCTTCGTGGGTCGTGCACCAGGCAAATACAACCTTTACGTTGGGGGCAATGAGAGTGGCACACGACTCAACCGCGTTTATCAGGAAAGTGTCAAAGATGCCGACATGGAAACAGTGATTGGAGGCATCCTTGATCGCTTCAAGGATGGCAGGCATCCCAATGAGCGTTTTGGTGACTGGAGCGCTCGTGTGCTTTGGGCAGAGCAGGAGCAAACCGAGGCCTAGGCCTCACCCTGCCCTCTCAAAATTTGCAGTATCCCAACGCCATGTCTTCCGGCCAAACCAATACCGCCATCGATCACTCCAGTCCCAAGACGCCCCACGCACAATTGCATGGGGTGGATCTTCTGGAAGTCAATCGTACTCTGGAAGCTTCCACAGCAGAGGAAAGGGTTCGTTGGGCTGGAGAAACCTTCGGTCAGGAAGTGGTCCTTTCTTCAAGTTTCGGGGCTCAGGCTGCGGTGTGCCTTCACATGGCAACCCGCCAGTTGCCGGACATCCCGGTCATCCTGGTGGACACGGGTTACCTGTTTCCTGAAACCTATCAGTTCATTGATTCCCTGACTGAGCGTCTCAAGCTCAACTTGCATATTTACCGAGCAGCCACTAGCCCGGCCTGGCAAGAGGCGCGTCATGGCAAATTATGGGAGCAGGGCCTTGAGGGGATCACCACCTACAACCAGATGAACAAGGTCGAGCCCATGCGCCGGGCGCTGGCTGAATTGCAACCTAAGGCTTGGTTGGCAGGCCTGCGCCGCCAGCAAAGCTCCTCCAGAAAACGGCTCAACGTGCTTGCAGTCGATCAAACGTATTTGAAGATCCATCCTATCGTCGACTGGAGCAGCAAGGACGTTTACGACTACCTCAAGGAACACGATCTTCCCTATCACCCTCTCTGGCACCAAGGGTATCTCTCGATCGGAGATACTCACACCACCCGAAGAGTGGATGAAGGCATGACTGAGGAAGAAGCACGATTCTTCGGCCTCAAAAGGGAATGCGGCTTGCATGAAACTGCCTCCAGTGACTTCAGTATCTGAAGTGCTTATCTGGCATTGAATGAACCTTCATGACTTCATCCCCTGACCACATTCATCCTATTTTCGAGCGGACCTTGGGTCGCGCTTCCAAGGAAGACTTGCTGAAGCAAAAAGGCTGTGTCATCTGGCTCTACGGTCTTTCAGGAGCAGGGAAAAGCACCCTCGCATTGGCGATGGAGAAAGCCCTGCATCAGAAAGGAATCCTGACCCAGCTATTGGATGGCGACAACATTCGCAGCGGCCTCAATCGAAATTTGGGGTTTTCTGAGGCAGACCGCAGTGAAAACATCCGGCGTATCGCCGAGGTGGCTCGGCTCTTTGCTCAATGTGGGATCGTCACCTTGGCATCCTTCATCACTCCCACCCGCGCCTTGCGACAGTTGGCCAAAGAGATCGTTGGGAAAGAGGATTTTCACGAAGTCTTTGTGACCTGCTCCTTTCAGACCTGTGAAAAACGAGATGTCAAAGGACTCTACGCCAAGGCCCGCGCGGGCCAAGTCAAACAGTTTACAGGAAAGGATGCCTCCTTTGAGCCCCCACTGGAGAGCGAACCGGCAGACCTCACCCTGGATACGGACACCCTGGATGAGGCGGCATGCCTCAATCAGCTGAGTGCCTTTATTGAGGATCGCATCATAAGCTCGGTATCCTCAAACAATTCGACCCATTTATAATATCATGCACAAGAATTACCGTCTGACCCATCTGAAATCCCTCGAGGCAGAGGCCATCTTCATCATGCGAGAGGTGGCAGCTCAGTTCGAAAAACCGGTGATGCTCTTTTCCGGCGGAAAAGATTCCATCGTCATGGTGAGGCTCGCCCAGAAGGCATTTCACCCTGCAAGGCTTCCCTTTCCGCTCATGCACATTGATACCGAACACAATTTTCCTGAGACCATTGAGTTTCGTGATCGATTGGTTCAGGAAGTGGGTGCAGAGCTAATTGTGCGTTCAGTGCAGGATTCCATCGATAAGGGGCGGGTCAATGAAGAGAAAGGGCCCAACGCCAGTCGAAATGCCCTGCAGATTGTTACCCTGCTTGATGCCCTAGAGGAATTTCAGTTCAGCGCTGCCATCGGCGGAGCTCGACGCGATGAGGAAAAAGCTCGAGCTAAGGAGCGTTTCTTTTCCCATCGTAATGAATTTGGACAATGGGATCCCAAAAATCAGCGCCCAGAGCTTTGGAACCTTTTCAATGGCAAGATGCACATTGGAGAAAATTTCCGAATCTTCCCTCTGAGCAACTGGACCGAGATGGATGTGTGGCAATACATCAAACTGGAGAACCTTTCGCTGCCTTCGATTTATTTCAGTCATGAACGCGAGGTCGTGGCACGCCAGGGCATTTACCTGGCCCATTCACCCTACCTCACTCTCTCGGAGGATGAGGTGGTCGAGCGTCAGATCGTGCGCTGCCGCACCGTGGGCGACATGACCTGCACTGGAGTCGTGGCATCACCAGCTGAAAACGTCGATGACATCATTGCAGAAGTGGCTGCGGCTCGAGTCACAGAAAGAGGCGGGCGGGCTGATGACAAACGTTCCGAAACAGCCATGGAAGACCGGAAAAAAGACGGTTATTTCTAGAGACTGGCCACCATCTGAAACCTTTCATCCTTCAAGACATCATACAAAAAAAGACTATGGAAACAGGCTATCTGGACATGGACCTTCTCCGCTTCACCACCGCTGGAAGTGTGGATGACGGCAAGAGTACCCTTATTGGCAGGCTACTGTATGACTGCAAATCAATTTTCGAGGACCAACTCGAGGCAGTTGAAGCATCGAGTAAGAAACGTGGGGATGCGATCGTCAATCTGGCATTGTTGACTGATGGTTTGCGGGCAGAGCGCGAACAAGGGATCACCATCGATGTGGCCTACCGTTATTTCGCCACCCCAAAACGCAAATTCATTATCTCCGACACGCCCGGTCATATCCAATACACACGTAACATGGTAACCGGGGCCTCCACCGCCAGCCTTGCGATTATCTTGGTGGATGCTCGAAAAGGTGTGATCGAACAAACTTGCCGTCATTCCTTCATCGCTTCACTCCTTCAGATCCAGCATGTCATTCTGGCTGTCAACAAGATGGATCTGGTGGACTACAAGGAAGAGGTTTTTGACCAGATCGTTCGCGATTATGAAAATTTTTCATCGAGGCTGGATATCCCTCATGTTGATTTCATTCCCATCAGCGCTCTCAATGGCGACAATGTGGTAGAACCCTCTGCCAACATGCCTTGGTACAAAGGGGGCACCCTGCTCTACACTCTAGAAAACGTTTTCATAGGCAATGAGTTCAATCACGTCGATGCGCGCTTTCCCGTGCAGTGGGTGATCCGCCCCCAGAGTAAAGAACATCATGATTTCAGGGGATTTGCCGGCAGGGTTGCCGGAGGCGTTTTCAAAAAAGGTGACGAGGTCACCATCCAACCGTCAGGCTTTCGCTCCAAAATCAAGGCGATACATGCCTTCGAGGGTGAACTGGATGAAGCTTTCGCCCCCATGTCGGTCACGATGACACTGGAAGATGAAATTGACATCAGTCGTGGAGACATGATCGTCAAACAAAATAATCCACCGACCGTATCACAAGACCTGGATGCCATGATCTGCTGGTTCTCCGAATCAAGCCAGCTTCAACTAGGGCGGAAGTATACCATCCGACACACGACCCGCGAAGCCAAGTGCATCATCAAGGAGACAAAATACAAGGTCAACGTCAACACCCTGCACAAGGTGGAAGATAATCTCGAGGTCGGGCTGAATGATATCGCCAGAATCTCCATGCGGACTTCCTCACCACTGCTGCATGATCCCTACAAGCGCAATCGTCAAACCGGTAGCTTCATCATTGTCGATGACGCCACCAATGCCACGGTTGCGGCCGGCATGATCGTCTGATCGTATTAAAAGGTCACCTCAAGATGAGGTGGCGTAGTTATCGCCTGGAGGGGCCAGTTGCTATGGCCTGTGAACCCGGAAAAAGCGATGCCCACGGATCGGTGCCTGGATGAAGAAGGTGTGTTCCTGGCCTGATTCCTGGGATTCCCACTGCTCCATTCCCTGCCAAGATGCAGGTGAAAGCTGATCGGTCGCCATGAGCTGATGGATGCCTGGGGATTGTGACTTGAATCGTATTTCAAGCCTGCCATCGGGGCCTCGAACAAGTTGCACTTCGATCCCATTGATAGAACTCGCCCGGCCTGGGCTGCCGTTGCTTGAGCCACTGGCAAACCAGGCTGATGAATCCGTCGAAGCCACCTCAATGCGCTCAAGCGAGGCTCCCTCACCGTCGGCTTGTTCAGGCCAGGAATCCTTATCGGCATAGGCAACCTCGTCCACCAACCTGCCAGCGGCATCACGGAGCACCAAGGTTTCACCACTATTGGCAAGCCGGCCATCAAAAGGGCCATGTATGGAGCCTTTCAAGTCAGGATACAAAGCTGCCAAAGCCTCCGGATTGGAAGCAATAAGCCTCACCTCACCAGGCATGAGCACCCCAGGCCCAAAGGTGTAAGAAACCCCCTGGCTGATGCTGAAGCCACCAAGCTCGACCTCCTGCTTCCCGTGATTAAGCACCTCAAGATACTCAAGGTCTTCTTCTCTCCACTGACTATCAGCCCATTGTGCCTCCGATGGATGGTACATGATTTCAGAAAAAACCACCGATGCCAGCTCTGGATGGACAAAATAACCCTCTAGGGGACGACTCCAAGAACCATCCTCATGGGCTCGCACTTTGAGATGAATGGGCTGATCAACCACCAGAAATGGACCCGTCGCGTTTAGGCGCTGTGCTTTGTCTGATATCTGTCCACCAGGTAGCCGTGGGTCGCTTCCATCGGTTGTGTAATAGGCCTCGGGCGTATCGAGTTGCAGGTGTATGCGTCCATCCTCCGGGATGAGGCCGGGTAGGCTTTCCCAACGTGGGGGTGAAACATATTGCGAATCCATCCATTTGGCTCTGGCTTCTACCCAGCTCTTGAGCTGGCGCACCTCGTTACGCCAGGCGGCCGTACTGGTCAGCAGAGTCCATTTCTGAAAATTCCTCTGGGAGGATTCCGTCAATTCAGCAGCCATGCGATCAATGATCTGATGCATGTTTTCGGTTGAAAGGACGCCTTGCCTGAGTGTTTGCCAACGATCGATATAATCCTGTTCAAAGTTGGGGTTCCTAAAAAGGCTGCTCCACCATCCATACCGATAGACGTCAGACCAACCCACTGGGTTGGCTGCACGGCTGTCATCATCGCACCCCATGGTGCGATCAAAATCCCATACCGGACCAAAGGTCAGTGGCCCATTGCGAGGCAAATACATGTAGGTCGAAAGACGAAAACCATCGGGGTTTTTGGTGAATTCATTGAGGATATGAAAGTCAATCCATGCCGGCGCATCAATCCAGCTCTGGTAATCAGCTTCCAGTTTAGTGTAATCGCGATCCCGAAGGGTTCGATTCATGGCGTTGATGGTACTTGTCAGGTACGCTCTCTGCGCGGATGTGACCTCCGATTCCTTGGGCTCAACAAATGCAAGAGCCTGCGATCCCGCCGTAAAGCCTGAATCCCCGGGATCAAGGCGATCAATCTTCAGCACGTAGCCTCCACTGACCTCTGGCAAGTCAGTATGACGCTTGAGCACCTTATCAATCGCAACCCGATCAGAACCTCTTTTGATTTTCTCCATGAGGACATAGACCCCCACATAGGCACTCTGGTCCAGAGGCCTGCCTCGCTGATTGACATAAACTTCGCAGAAGCGAGTCCTGACCGCATAACGCCCCATGCTGCGGCTTAGCTCGTAGACCAGGGGATTACGCATCAGAGCTCGATCAAAATTGTAGGGAGCGTAAAGGATCCAGTCCGATTCGGGGGGCATGCCTAGCAGCGAAACGTCTTGGTCATGACCATGAACATCCTGGATTTCTAGAGAGTAAGCTTTCTTGGGACGCCCTTCGGTGCTGGATCCTCTGACCTTGAGTGACCCAAGCCCCTCAAAGGCTGGCGAACCACTCAAGCGACTGCGACCATCTTCCTGAACATCGTATAGATGCATCAAAGCTCGCGTTCTGGCTGAGGCGGTGATTGTGGAGCGCAACGAGTCAACCACCACCACTGGCAAGTCGGAGGAGAATTCAAGAGCCTGGCCAGAACCCAGCAAGAAAACCCGACTGACCACTGGGCTAGGAACCGCACCCTCAAGGTAGGCACGGGCGTTCACCTGGGCGCTAGCCTCAATGAGGATGGGGCCCTCGTAAAGAGGCGAACCTTCATTAGGAAGACTACCATCGAGCGTGTAATGGATGCGTGCATTGAGTGCCTCATGTTCGATGTGGATGCGCTGAGATCCCTCAAAGAGCTTTGCCTCTTCACGAAAAGAAGGCTTGGCAGTTACCTGAGTCAATACTGACATGTTTGGGGTAGCAGGAGTCGGAGAGGGCAAAAAACCCGCCGTCGAGTCAGTCTGCCCCAGATCACGCCACTGGGTCAGGCTCATGCGAAAGAGAAAATCTCGATCGACATGACGAAAATTCAAGGCATGGATGGCAAGGACGTTGTGTCCCAAGCGCAGGCCATCTGATTCCCCCAGGCTGATGTGGACGGATTGTGTTTCCTGCCCTTCCTCTCGTGCCCGGATGGCGCGACTGTTCCAGGAAGGCGATTGTGGGGCGTTATCAGAGCCAAGTAACCTGCCATTAAGGTAAAGCAGGTAGCCGTCATCATAAATCATCCCAAGCCGCACAATCGTGTCCTCACTCACCACCTCGAAGGTGTGACGCAGATAGACCGAAGCATTTTTGGATCGCATTTCTGTGCCAATATCGACGGGAATGAAAGGCTGAATAACGCGGCCTGGAGCACCGTCAAACCCCACACCACCGGGTGCCTCAGACCAGCCATCATCCTTGAAAGTGACACGATTCCAACGACCATCCAGCGAGTCGTCGGTTGGCACCCAGTAACGCAAGCTCGGCAGGGGCTCAAAACGAACATCACCTTCGTGCTTCATCCCGTATGAAATACCTTCATGCTGGGGTGGGAATGAAGGATCGAAACCAGATACCTGATTACCCTGAGGATCAAATAATCCAAGGAATTCTCCCTCAAGCCTGAGTTTGAAATTCGTGTGGAGTGGCCATGCAGCGTCGGTATAATTTTTACCTGAAGCATGGACCAACAGGAAACCGTGGGACTGAAGACTCACGGCCGGAAAAACCCACTTGGCAGGACGCTCGACTTCATCGGAGAGCGACCAGCCTTCCAACGAAATAGGCTTGTCCAGCGGGTTGTATATCTCAATCCAATCGGTGGCATCCTGATCTTCATCCAAGTATGGATGCTCAGCTTCGCTTACCATGATCTCGCTAATGACCTGAGCCCTGAGCCAAGGTATCAAGCATCCGTGAAGCATGAAGCCGAGACCAAGACAGGCTCCAAGCATTCCCCGCATGAGGGTCTCGTTGAAGCCACGTGGACGGGCAAGGAAGCACGCCTCCTTTTTTTCAGCGAAACGGTTCATTGTCATGCATACCAGAATCATACCTGACTGCCTGTCAGCTTGCATATGGTAAGCCGACCATCGCCATGATTGGCTCGAATCAAAAAACGCGTGAACAAGGCATGGCGTTACCAAATACCTCAAAATTATTAAAGCGCCACACGACCTCTTTCTCACGAGTGAGTTCAATAATCTGAGGCTGATCGGGCCCAGCGTGGCAGTTGCCAATCATGAAGTGACCATTGGGCAACTCCTCAACGGTGGTGACCCATGCAAGCTGGATCCCGGGTAGTTCCTTTTCCTCGATGGACCAAACCACTTCTCCCTTAGCATTGACTTCGATCACGTTATGGCCGCCTCCATTGCCGATGAGGGTGTTGCCGTTGCGAAGGCGAGTCGCCCCATACACTTCAGCACCGGTCTTGTATTCCCAGACAACCTGCCCGTTCAGATCGTACTCCCTGACAGCCTGGTCAGCTTCATGGCATACCAAGTAATGACCATTGAGAAGTTTACGGGCCATACGCGTATCACGGTGAGCATCTGGATGATCCACTTTCAGAGCCACTTCTTTATGGAGCACACCGTGACTATCGACTTCGATGATACGCCTGGTGCCACTCTCGGCTATCATGGTCAACCCATTGGCCAATCGCTGAAAAGCATGTACTTCCACTCGCTTGCCCTCATTGCCGTTCATTTGGCCTGCGTCATAGCTCCAGAGGGTTTCCCCTGCTGGATTCATTTCAACCAACTGTGTCCAGGAAGTCTGAAATAGAACGTTACCATTGGGCAGAACATGCAGATCATGGATGTCCCTAATCGGGTGTTCCCAGGAAACAGCTCCTGCCTCATCTACGATGGCAATGCGTTTTCGGGAATAGTCACCCGCCAGGATACGACGCCCAGTCAAACCAGGAGAACTAGGAGGCTCGTATCCGGGAGATGGGGACCCATCCACCTCCAGTTGGCCAACCGCCCAGAGCAAACCTCGACTGACCATATCCAGATAAATGGGTGACTGCATCGTCTCATTGTGATGCCCCAGGGTCGTGGTAAAAACACGGGATTGCCCTTGGTAGTTGAGCCAAGCCACCACGTGGTCCTGCTGGGTATCCTTGCCGTAGGCCTTGGCAAGAGGGATGGCATCAGGCCACATCTTTTCGATTTTATAAAGCTCACCATTGGGGGTGTCCCAAGTGGGTGGGAAATGTTTCATGATTGGGTGATGGGGCCTGAGGTTTTCAACCTTGAGGGGCCGAGCCCTCTCGTGGCTTGTGGACCTAGCTCCCATGAGCGCGCGCCAAGCATCGGTGTCAGCCCCACGGTAACTGTGCAAAGAACAGTGAATGAACACGGCTGGAACCCCTCCTTCAGTGTGGGGTTTGACCACGTTTTCAAGCCAATCAGCATCTTCGACGCCGCCAAAGCATTCATTGTGAACCACCACATCATAGCCTGCTGCCCAGTTTGGATCGTCATAAAGAGGGATCTTGACCGCACGATCGGAGCCGCCCTGTCGAGCCAGCGTCCACTCAACATGAGCTCGCTGAGAGATGCCTTCGGAAAGAATCAGATGCTGGTTGGGGTAATCATGGCAGCAACCCCCAGAAATCATCAGGGCACGGATGGGACCCACAGGCTCACCCGCATGACTGACTCCCAAACAAACGAGCCAACTCGTCAAGGTCAGCAAGGTGAAGTAGGGTGCAAAGGCTTCTTGAAGGCTTTTGGGGGCAATGGTTTTCATGGCTTGGCCGAAGCTAGAGCCAACAGACTCAATTTAAAACCTTTTTTTATGAGGCCACGAGATCCTGAAAAAGAAAAAGGCGATCCCTTTGAGGGGATCGCCTTGATTCAAAATAACCGAATCAAATCTATCTGAATTTCAAAAGCTGCCAGCTGGTGCGGGCGCTGGTTTCTCCTGATTGAGTTCATGGACCGGCTTAGAGGCTGGTTTGGCCTCTGGTGGGTGAGGCACCACTTTCCAAAAGCGAGGCACCTCTTGGTCCCACTGTTGCAGCAAGGCTGCCGCCTTAGGCGAGGTGGTCATTTCGAGGTGGTCAGCAACCAGCTGACGCAGACTCTGAATCTCATCGGCCTCAGTGAGCCGCTCAAGATCCACCATGGAAGCGTTTAATCGCCCGGGGAAAGTATTCTGCACATCGTAGACGTAGGCAACACCTCCGCTCATACCCGCCGCAAAGTTACGGCCGGTGTCACCAAGGATGACTGCTACGCCACCAGTCATGTATTCACACCCATGATCACCCACCCCTTCGACCACCGAGACGGCCCCGGAGTTCCGGACACAGAAACGCTCACCAGCCGTGCCGGCAGCGAATAACCGTCCTCCTGTGGCCCCATAGAGGCATGTATTGCCGATGATCACATTTCGGGACCATTCAAAGCTCACTCCATCCTGAGGCCGAACGATGATCTCACCTCCGTTCATGCCCTTGCCGACGTAATCGTTGGCTTCGCCGAAGAGACGAAGCACGATACCGTTAGCTAGGAAGGTACCAAAACTCTGCCCCGCGCTGCCCTCAAGGGTCAGATCAATGGATCCAGCCGGAAGTCCCTGATCACCATGGCTGTAGCCGATGATGCCTGAAACCCGCGTGCCTATATTGCGACAGATATTGTTGATACGATACTTGAGAGAAACCTTGCCTTTGCCTTGAAGGGCCTGCTTGGCATCGGTGACAATACGATCATCCAAGGAGCTATCACCAAAGCGCTCG
>Ga0181577_10001273_pt1 | contig 20420 bp, 19 predicted proteins | sample 101ome_21_FD_132468 | JGI IMG/M metagenome (GOLD analysis project Ga0181577, IMG submission 132468) | Coastal salt marsh microbial communities from the Groves Creek Marsh, Skidaway Island, Georgia - 101413BT metaG (megahit assembly) | ecosystem: Environmental > Aquatic > Marine > Intertidal...
CAGAGTAAAGATGTTGAATACAGTCACCTGGGGCCATCACGTTATGCATCTGCACTCAGAGAGCATATAAGGACACATGAACCCGCTAAGCTGATTGACACACTCATTGTTGGAGCGTTCGTTGAAGCCAGATCCTGTGAGCGTTTTGCCATGCTGGCACCTTCACTTGATGACGATTTACAAAAATTTTATACATCCCTGTTGCGTTCGGAAGCCAGACATTTCGAAGACTATCTTGCTTTAGCGGAATTATATGCTGAAGAAGATATTAGTGAACGAGTGGCTTTTTTTGCTGAGAAGGAGGCTGCACTTATTGACAACCAGGATAATGAATTTCGTTTTCACAGTGGCAGTCCAAAGTCTGCTTCCCATTGAGTATTTAAAAAAACTTACTGTTAGTTACAGCTTAGCGGTCTTCTTAGAGAATTTCCCAATCGAGCTTCCAACTGGTCTAACTGGCGGCAGGAAATTAAATTATTGCCACTAAGGTCTATAAAATTGAGCAAACTGAGGTTGAACAGGGTGCTGATGTCGCGAATGGAATTGTCGGTAATTCGTAAAACACGGAGGTCGTCCAGATAAATCACTGGGCTAAGGTCGGTAATACGATTATTGCTAACATCCAATAAACTAAGATTGGGCAGGTTGTTAAGACCAATCAAGGAAGTGATTCCCGCGTCGTTACAGGAAAGTTGTGAGATTGTTTCCAGACTTTCTTCAGGATTATTATTCAAATAAGCATTAATGCAGCCTTGTAGGCCGGGGTCTCTAACTACTTCTTCAATACTGTTTCCTGAGGGTGAATATAAAACATTGTCGTTAACTGAAATAGCATAGGGGTTAAAAATGCATGCGTTTAACAGTCGTATTGAAAAAACCAGATAAATCAATTTGTTAAACATCAGTAGTAGACTCCGGTGCGGTGGAAATTCAAGCTAAGTCTCTGTAATATTGTGCTCTTTGCAAGTTGAAAGCAACGCTCTCATAACACTACGGGGATAATATAATGAAAAGTTTCATGAAAGTGAGTATTACCAGAATAATTTCAATATCTGTTTTAAGTTTGTTAGGCAACTCACTTTTTGCGCAAGAACTTGACCTTGAAAGCACTGAGGTGCGAGCAGGTTACAGTATTGGGGTGAATATCGGGCTTAATCTGGCGAGCCAGGGTATTTTAGGCAGTGATATTGATAACGCTGCTTTGGTGCAGGGTATTCGTGATGCCATTGATGACAGCATTCTATTGAGTGACGAAGAAATTGTCGCAGCGCTTGAACAATACAGCCTCTTAATGGAACAGCGAGCGGAAGAGCAGTTGGCCGGTATGGCTCAGGCTGGACAAGACTTTTTAAATGATAATGCTATGCAGCCAGGCGTTGTTACCACTGCGTCGGGATTACAATATCTGGTGCTGGAAGAAGGTGCTGACAGGACTGCAGCCATGCCACTCGCAACTGATGAAGTCATGGTGCATTACCATGGCACTATGATTGACGGAACAGTCTTTGATAGTTCGGTGGATAGAGGCGAACCTATTTCCTTTCCACTGGATGGTGTTATTCCTGGCTGGACAGAAGGTTTACAGCTAATGCGGGTTGGCGATAAGTTTCGTTTCTTTATCCCTTCTGAGTTAGCTTATGGTGCTAGCGGTGCTGGCCCCATTCCTCCATTTTCTACTTTGATTTTTGATGTCGAGCTTTTAGGCATTAACTAAGCAAGTAGAAAACCTAGATGGCCGCTATGGCAAAACAGGCGAAAGATTTAAATGCTGGCTTGTGTAGCTTTATACAAGCCTCGCCAACGCCTTTTCATGCCGTCGAAAATCTTGGCAAAGTATTAAAGCAGTCCGGCTATCTTCAACTGCATGAAAGTGATTTATGGCAGCTTGAGCCTGAGCAAAGTTATTTTGTTTGTCGTAATGCATCTTCATTAATAGCCTTTCGTACGGGGAAAGGATCTCTTCAAGACTCAGGTTTCAGGATGGTAGGGGCACACACCGATAGCCCTTGCCTGAAAGTAAAACCGCAAGCTGCACTGGTTAACAGAGGCTATGGCCAAACGGGGGTAGAAGTTTATGGCGGGGTATTGCTGAATCCATGGTTTGATCGTGACCTTTCACTTGCTGGTAGAGTTCACTATAAACAGACTGACGGTAAAGTGGCATCCTGTCTGATCAACTTCGAAAAGGCCATAGCATCTATTCCCAGCCTGGCGATTCATCTTGACCGGGAGGCTAATAATAATCGCAGTATTAACCAGCAACAGCATCTGGCTCCGATTCTGATGCAAACAGATAAAGATAAAAAATTTGATTTCAATGCATTATTGTTAACTTTTCTGCAGGAAAATCTGGGATTAAGTGATGCAGAGAAAATATTAAGTCATGAGTTGAGTTTTTATGACAGTCAAAAACCGGAGCTGATTGGTATCAAGGATGAATTTATTGCCAGTGCCAGACTCGACAATTTATTAAGCTGTTATATTGGTCTACAGGCTTTAATTGACAGTGATAGCGAGCGTGCCGCATTGCTGGTTTGTTCTGATCATGAAGAGGTTGGTAGTGTTTCAGCAGCTGGAGCCGCGGGGTCTTTTCTTGGTTCCGTACTGGAACGGATTACAGAAACATTCAATGCAGGAAATGAAGCTAAGGGACAGGAAGCAAGACGCAGGATTTTAGAGCATTCTGTATTGCTTTCGGTTGATAACGCGCATGGTATACATCCAAACTATCCCGAGAAACATGATCAGCAGCATGGCCCAATTTTAAACCAGGGGCCTGTATTAAAGGTTAATGCAAATCAGCGTTATGCCAGTAATAGTGAAACCAGCGCTTTACTGGCTTCCTTATGTGATGAACTAAATGTCCCCTTACAAAGTTTTGTGGTGCGAAGTGATATGGCATGCGGTTCAACTATTGGCCCTATCATAGCTGCCGAGCTGGGGCTTAAGACAGTTGATCTGGGTGTGCCGACTTTTGCCATGCATTCAATTAGAGAACTTGCAGGCAGCAGGGATACCGAATATCTGCTGCAGGTTTTGAGTGCTTTCTTCAGTAAATCACAGTAACTGCTTCTTTAAATTACTGATCAGGTATCTTATCGGATGCAAACAGTTGAGGTTCGCATTGCTCATCGGTAAGGGTGTTTTATTGATCAGGCTTGCCAGGTAACTGGCTGCTATTGGCGTACTGCTAAGCCCGTGAGAACCATGTGCAACATTAATAAATAAGCCTGGCTCATAGATGGGTTCATTTGAGGGTTGCTTCCTGGCGTTGCGGCTTAATACTTTATAGATTTCCTGGCAGCGTATCTTATTTTCTACGGGTCCAACCAGCGGTAAATAGTCAGGACTGCTGCAACGCAAGCCTGAGCGACTTGCAAGGCGCTGTTCTTTTTTCAAATCTTCAGCCAGTTGACTACTGATGCTTTTGCTGAGTTCAATATTTTCCCCCGCAATTTTGTTCCTATCTGCTATCGGGATTTCGTGCGGCTTTGTAATACCGCCAACAAATTGGCTTTCGGAACTGGCTGGCAAGACATAAGCTTTAGCGCAGACTATACAGGACAGGGCGCTGCTGAATTTACTGTTTGAATATTCATCTATCTGGCCGAAATTTTGTAATAGCGGGTAATGGCTACTTTGTTGGAAATTAAGAGCGTCGTAGCTATTGGCAATAATCACGATCGCAGCCTGATAAGCTTGCCCCTGAGAATTTTTAACTTGCCAGACTTCACCATCAAAACATAGTGATATGGCTTCAGTATCGGTTATACATTTGATATTACTGTCAGCCGTATAGACATCGCATAAAGTGCGGGGGTTCAGGGAAGCGCCTGAGGGAAAAAACAAACCACTTTTATCAAGAGAGATGCCGGCAATTTCACTCGCTTCTTGCGCGTCCAATATTTGCAGAAAATCTGCATTAGCAAGTTTTTTTATGGCAAGACTTTGTCGTCTATGTTCACGCTCATCATAGGCTATTTGCAATAGCCCAGCAGGCTGCCAGTCTATGGCATGCTGTTCTGCAATTTGTTGGTAGCGCTGTAGTGCAAAAAAATAAGAGTGCAGGTAATAGTCGGCACTTGAATCAGCACTGTTGGATAGTTTGCAATAGACTATCCCACGCGGGTTACCGGAGGCTTTGTCGGCAATTCTGTATTGACGCTCAATCAGTGTGACCTGCCATCCTGTTTTGGCTAATTCTGAAGCAGTAGAACAGCCGGCCAATCCGGCACCGATTATAATGGCGCTTTTAGCTTTAAAGTCTGCTTGTGGAAGCTGAAACCACGCTTGTGTTTTGATTCTGCTTTTAACAAAACTCTGTTCCCCGCCAGCTTCATATTTGCCGATAAGCATATGACGTTTATCAGCAAAACCCTTTTTTCTTTCTATACTGAAGTTGTTTTTTCTGAGTGATTGCTTGACAAGCCCCGCAGCGCTATAGGTACTTAATGTAGTGCCCGTCTTGCTCAAAGCAGCAAGGGCTGAGCATAACTGATCATCCCACATCTCTTTGTTTAACGCTGGGGTAAAACCATCAAGGTACCATGCATCAACGCGAAAGCCATTGGGCTGCCAAATTTGAGAAAGCATTTCTTTGGTATCACCAAACAGTAAAACTAAAACAATTCTTTTATCAGCAAAAACCAAATCTATGCTGTGGACGCCAGGGTGAAGTGACGGGTAAAGCTGTAACAATCGCTCAGAATAATCTGCTAGCTGAGGATGTTTACTGTAGAAATTTATTAAATCATTTTTACTAAAAGGATGTAATTCAGAGGCAATATAATAAAGCGTAGAGTCGCCAGTTTCGCTATCGCGCCATAGCCTGCATGTGTTTAAAAAATTTAGACCAGCACCAAAACCGCATTCGCCAATAATAAAACTCTTGTTATTAAGATTTTTCCAGCGTTTATTTAGATCATTTGCTTCAAGAAAAATATAAGAGCTTTCGGCCAATGCATTGGCCTTAGAGTGAAAAATATCCTGGTAATCTTCTGAATAAGGACTCCCTGAATTATCCCAACTGAGCGTGGCTACTTTGAAACTGTTATTAGGTTGCGACATTGTTTCGCTTCAGAGCGACACCTTGAGTATGAGGAATTCCCCCGGCAATAAATTTTGTAATTGCCAGTCGCCTATCTGGTGACGTATCAGGCGTAAAGTTGGAAAACCCAGTGCGGCTGTCATTCTCCTGACCTGCCTGTTACGACCTTCACGAATTGTAAGCTTTATCCAGGAGGTAGGGATGTTTTTACGTTCCCTGATAGGCGGCGTTCTCGGCCATATTTTGGGTTCAGCAATTTTCTCAGCCAGGGCAGGTTTACTGATGCCGTCTTTTAACTGAACGCCGTTTTTTAACTGATCCAAGGCCTGCTGGTTAATGTCTCCTTCTACCTGGACCCAGTAAGACTTCTGCATCTTCATTTTTGGATTAGCGATACGATGTTGCAGGCGGCCATTATTGGTAAGTAATAGTAAACCTTCAGAATCTTTATCAAGTCTGCCCGCCGGGTAGAAATGTGGCAAATCTATAAATTCTGAAAGTGTCCGAGATGGTTGGGCAGTCGAATCAGTGTCAGTAAACTGAGAAAGTACGTTATAAGGTTTGTTGAATAAAATAAGCTCGGGCATTTTTATTTAGCGGACTGCTGCTCTGCTGCTTTGTAAGAAAACTCATTATGGCAATAGTTAACAAAGAGTAAAATGGCTAGCGTGATAAATACTGAAAAGGGAATAAAAGTCGGATAAGAAGTGAAAAAAACTTCTAGCTTAAATAGGAAGGCTGGGTGGAATATAGAAATATGAAGAACTTAGGCTTGCGCACTCAGTCGTCTTTAACTACAGCCTGATCATCAGCAGTTTCTTCCTCGGATTCGCTGTCACTACCTTCAATCTGTTCAAACTGTTCTGCTTCAGAGCTGACTTCTGTATCGTTTGAGTGTTCGGCATTTTGTGAGGCGTCAGCATTATCAAGCGGCATAATATTTGCCGCATGCAAACCTTTTGGACCTTCGACAATGTCGAAAGAAACCATCTGGCCAGCTTTGAGAGTTTTATAACCTTCCATCTCGATGGACGAGTAATGAGCAAACAAATCGCTACCACCATCATCAGGCAAGATGAAGCCAAAACCTTTTGCATTATTGAACCATTTAACTTGACCGGTGCTCATTCAGACTCTCCCACCCGAACTTTATATTTTTATAGTAATCAAGCGCACTAAGATATAAACCCATTTAGCAGGCAAGTCAATTTGAATTGTGCAAGAATCTTGAAAAATCGAAAGCCTGACTCCATTTACCTGGAAGGAAGTTATTTTTTGGAAAAACGCATCGTTATATAATGAAGCGTGTTATAGTTTTAAGCAGTGATATTATTCTGCTAGATAGATTTTTTGGTGTATTTAAAAATTTTTATTTTGATACTTTTATGTAATTAATCATGCAAATAAATAGACAGACAGTTATACATACAAAGGCTTTGAAAAACAGGCTGCAGGATGAAATGACTGATTTCTCTAAGGTGGTTCTTTCAGGTAATGACGAGAGTGATCGCGAGGGAGTAATCAGTGAAGCGTTGGCACCTGAAGAGTTGAAAGTTAAACCGCCGCCTCTTTACCGCGTGATATTGTTGAATGATGATTACACGCCAATGGAGTTTGTCGTTAATATTCTTTGCAAGTTTTTTGCGATGAGTGTTGAAGCGGCGACGGCCGTGATGCTGAAAGTTCATACCGAAGGTAAAGGGGTCTGTGGCGTTTTCCCAAAAGATATCGCAGAAACCAAAGCGGTTTTAGTTAATGAATATGCGCGTGACTCGGAGCATCCGCTGCTTTGTGATATTGAGATAAATGATGATTATTAACCGGTGTTAAGACGAGCGAGTTGATTTATGTTTAGTAAAGAATTGGAGTTCACTCTTAACAGAGCCTTTAAGGAAGCCAGACAAAAACGTTACGAGTTTTTAACACTGGAGCATTTGTTGTTGGCTTTATTGGAAGATCCTGCAGCCCGTGAGATTTTATTAGCCTGCGATGTTGATTTGGCTGAATTAAGAATGGATCTTGAACAACACCTCGATCTTTATGTGCCGACACTGGTAGAGGATGCCGGAGAGAATAAAGACATCCAACAGACCTTAAGTTTTCAAAGGGCAATGCAAAGAGCGGTTTTTCACGTGCAATCTTCTGGTCGTCAGGAGGTGAGTGGGGCAAATGTACTTGTCGCCATTTTTAGTGAAAAGGAAAGCCATGCTGTCTATTTTATGAACAAGCAGGGTGTGACCCGCGGACAGGTTGTCAATTTTATAACTCATGGTTCATTAGAAAAACCCGGTATTGGGCATGATGACAGTGCTGAAATAAATTCTGATGCACAAGGTCAGGAAGCAGATGCAGGACCACTGGAAAGCTATGCTCAAAATTTAAATGAAATGGCAAGACGGGGAAAGATTGATCCATTAATCGGTCGTGCCGATGAAATTGAGCGTCTGGTGCAGATATTATCTCGTCGACGTAAAAACAATCCTTTGTTTGTTGGTGAATCAGGCGTAGGTAAAACTGCAATAGCTGAAGGTTTGGCTAAGCAAATTGTCGATGGTGATGTGCCTGAAGTACTAAAAGAAAGCACTGTTTACTCTCTGGACATGGGTGCTTTACTGGCAGGAACCAAATATAGAGGAGATTTCGAGAAGCGGTTCAAAGCCTTATTGGCGGAATTGGCTAAGGATGAACATGCTATTTTGTTTATTGACGAAATTCATACGATTATTGGTGCGGGTGCGGCATCTGGAGGTGTTATGGATGCCTCGAATTTGCTTAAGCCCTTGTTGAGTTCAGGGAATCTGCGATGCATTGGTTCGACGACCTATCAGGAATATCGTGGAATTTTTGAAAAGGATCGTGCCTTGTCCCGACGTTTCCAGAAAATTGATATCACCGAACCGGATGTTGAAACGACCTATCAGATCCTGAAGGGCTTAAAAAGTCGTTATGAGGAACATCATCACTTACGTTACACCAATAATGCATTAAAAGCGGCGGCTGAACTCGCAGGGCGTTATATCAACGACCGATTTATGCCGGATAAGGCGATAGACGTGATTGATGAAGCAGGCGCCTATCAAAATTTACAGCCCAGCAGTAAACGTAAAAAAATAATTCAGGTGGCGGATATAGAAAGAGTTGTTTCACAGATAGCTCGAATTCCAGCGAAGAATGTTTCTGCTTCAGATAAAACTTTGTTAAAGGATCTGGAGAAAAACCTCAAGCTGGTGGTTTTTGGTCAGGATCCGGCGATAGAAGCCTTGTCTGCTTCTATCAAATTATCACGTGCTGGTTTGAAAGAAGGTGAGAAGCCTATCGGGTCTTATGTGTTTGCCGGACCAACCGGTGTCGGTAAAACCGAAGTCAGTAAACAGCTCGCCAGAATCATGGGCGTGGAGTTGATCCGCTATGATATGTCGGAATATATGGAGCGTCATACCGTGTCTCGTCTGATTGGGGCCCCACCAGGTTATGTCGGCTTTGATCAGGGAGGATTGCTCACCGAAGCTGTCAGTAAACATCCGCATTGTGTGCTGTTACTTGATGAAATAGAAAAAGCACATCCGGATGTGTTCAATCTGCTACTGCAAGTGATGGACCATGGCAAGCTGACTGACAATAACGGTCGTCAGACAGATTTTCGTAATGTCGTTTTGATCATGACTACGAATATAGGGGCACAGGAAATGAGTCGGAATTCCATTGGTTTTACCCAACAGGATCACAGCCTGGATGGTATGGAGTTGCTGAAAAAAGCGTTTACACCTGAATTCCGTAATCGTTTGGATGCAATTGTGCAGTTTGAACCCTTGGATAACAAGGTTATCAGAACTGTCGTTGATAAATTCTTAATGGAGCTCCAGGTACAGCTAGATGAAAAACATGTTTCCTTGCATGTCGATGATGAAGCCATTGACTGGTTTGTGACTCACGGTTATGACAAGAAGATGGGTGCCAGACCGATGCTCAGATTAATTCAGGCCGAAATCAAAAAGCCTCTCGCTGAAGATATTTTATTTGGGAAATTAATGCACGGCGGAGATGTTCACATTTCTGTGAAGGATGATCTTATCTGCCTGGAGATTGAAGCGAATAAGTCTGGTAAAACTTCAGGTAATAAAAGCAAGCAGCAGGAAGACCTGGAAGCCTAAAGCAAGAGCAGAACTAAGGTAGGGATATAGCCTTTAGCGGGCGCGGTAGGTGATACGACCTTTGCTAAGGTCATATGGCGTCAGTTCAACGGTTACTTTGTCACCTGTCAGTATGCGAATATAGTTTTTTCGCATTTTCCCGGAGATATGTGCTGTCACGACGTGACCATTTTCCAGTTGAACCCGAAACATCGTATTGGGAAGTGTATCAATCACTTCACCTTCCATTTCAATTTGGTCTTCTTTTGCCATGCATTCCTCGTGATAAGTGCTAGCCAGACTTGCTGTAAAAGCGCCGCATTTTGCCTGAAATATGTTTGATTGGCAAAGTTTCTGCTTACTTATTGTCTGGACCAGCCACCAGGATGAAGTAATTCATAGGGCTTAAACTGACTTTTGTAGTTCATTTTTTTGCAATCTTTGATCCAGTAACCAAGGTACAGGTGAGAGAGTTTAAGACGTTTTGCCGCTTCAATTTGCCAAAGAATAGCAAAGCTTCCCAAAGACCTTTTTGTCAGTTTAGGGTCATAAAAAGTGAAAACAGCCGAAAGAGCATTTAATAATCGGTCGCAGATCATGACACCAACCAGCTTTTCATCATGACGAATTTCAAGATACAAGGTATCCCTGCGTCTGGTGAGTAAAAAAGATTGATATTGTTGTCGCGATGGTGGGTACATATCACCATCATTATGGCGTTCATTGATGTATTCTTCATAAAGTTTGAAATGCTCGTTAGTAGCAATAGAGGCAACAGGATTAACAGTCAGATCATTATTTTTATTCAGAATCCTGCGAAAACGCTGACCGGGCTTGAACTCGTTTACCACGATACGGCAGGGGATACATTGCTCACAATCTTCACAGTGTGGGCGGTACAGATGTGCACCACTTCTGCGGAAGCCAATTTCATTTAGACGGGTATGAAACTCCTTATCAATACTGAACTCCGGATCAACGAATAGAGTTCTCGCTTTCCTGCCGGCTAGGTAGCTGCAGTCATGTTCGCTGGTAGTGTAAAGTTTTAAATCTTTTAAGGAGGTCATGATGAGCCATTGTACTGCCAGACAGCTTATAGTGAAAACGTACTTTTTTGCGTTGGATTTGTATTTTTATTCAGGTAATTCCTGAAATCCTGCCGACTGATTTCTCTGGCACCCAGGCTGGCAAGATGTGCGCTGCTAACCTGACAATCAATAAGTTTAAAATCCTGTTTTTGCAGATAGTGAATTAGATGCACAAAAGCTACCTTGGATGCATTATCCTGTGTTGAAAACATGGATTCCCCAAAAAAGATTTTACTCAGAGCTATGCCGTAAAGCCCGCCAGTCAGATTGTTGTTATGCCAGACCTCTACTGAATGAGCCCAACCTGCTTTATGCAGATTGATGTAAGCCTGTTGCATTTCGTCTGTTATCCAGGTGCCGGTTCGGTTTTTGCCGCGTTGTTTTGCACATGAGCTGATTACTGCCGGGAAATCTTGATTGAAGCTGACTTTGTAGCGTTGTTTTTGCAAGATTTTATGCAGGCTTCTGGAAATGTGTAGTTCTTCAGGGAAAAGTACCATGCGTGGGTCAGGGGACCACCACAAGATGGGTTGGCCAGCTTCGTACCAGGGGAAAATGCCAAGCTTATAAGCACTTAAAAGTCTTTCAGGACCAAGGTCACCACCTATAGCCAGCAGACCATTAGGCTCTTTTAAAGCCTGTTCGGGGTCTGGAAAGCTTAAATCACCCTGTTGCAGCCAGATTGGATCATGCATGGCTTCAGTTTAACGATGAAATGGCTTGTAGTGGAAAATTTTCAAAGCCAGCACAATGAAAACTGCATGCTTTTATTGTTGTCCTAGATTATCCAGGTATTTCTCTGCGTCCAGTGCCGCCATGCATCCGAAACCAGCCGAGGTGACTGCCTGCCGATAAATATGATCTGCAATATCACCAGCAGCAAAAATTCCGGGGACGCTGGTCTGTGTTGCGTTACCGGCAGTCCCTGAAGCTATTTTTATATAGCCATTTTCCATGTCCAGTTGTCCCTGGAAAATGTCCGAATTGGGCTTATGCCCGACGGCAATAAATACAGCACTCAGGGGGATTTCCCGGGTGTCACCTGAAGCTGTGCTTTTGATACGCATGCCGGTGACTTCGCCATTTTCACCCAATATTTCGTCAAGCGTGTGATTCCATTCGATGCTGATATTGCCGTTTTTAACTTTATCAAAGAGTTTATCCTGCAGGATTTTTTCAGCCTTAAGTGAATCCCTGCGGTGGACCAGTACAACTTCACTGGCGATATTGGACAGATATAAAGCTTCCTCAGCAGCAGTATTGCCTCCACCAATTACCGCAACTTTCTGCTCCTTGTAGAAGAAACCATCACAGGTAGCGCAGGCGCTTACGCCGCTACCCATATAACGCTCTTCTGATTCCAGCCCAAGATATTGTGCAGAAGCGCCTGTGGCGATGATAAGTGCATCACAGCTATACTCAGCAACACTGCCAATTAAGCGGAAGGGTTTTTGACTTAAATCTGCAGACTCTATATGATCAAAAATTATATTAGTATCAAAGCGTTCAGAGTGATTTTTCATTCTTTCCATTAAGTCTGGACCTTGCAATCCTTCAACATCACCAGGCCAGTTATCAACGTCTGTGGTTGTGGTCAGCTGACCACCTTGCTGCATCCCAGTGATAATAACGGGGTTGAGGTTTGCTCTTGCGGCGTAAATCGCAGCCGTATAGCCGGCAGGGCCTGAACCTAAGATAATTAAGCGGTGATGCTGTACTTCACTCATAGCAGTTTGATCTCAATGCTGGTTAAAAATGAAGGCTGAATGTTAGCAGAAAACAAGCGTCGAATTCATAATTAAATAAGCCAGATGTATCCCTTATATGGATAATTTATTATCATACACCCCTAGATATGCCATTTTCGACTAAGCAGGCAAGTTTTTGGATACAGCTAAATCTCGATTAAAAAAAGCCGCAACTAATGACGCCGACAGGAGTGTGCAGAGCATGCTGCTGAAAGAGGGTCTATTGCTGATCTTACTGGCTTTGGCTATTTATCTGTTTCTGGCACTTTTTTCTTATTCTCCGGATGATCCGGGCTGGTCGCGTACCGGTGACCCCAATAATATTGCCAATGACGTTGGTGCCAGCGGCGCCTGGGTTGCAGACGTTCTGCTCAATTTGTTTGGCTATTTGTCATATTTAATTCCTGTCATGCTGGCTTACAGGGCTTTTATCCTGTTTCGAGAACGTAAACACACCGATGACTTTTCCTGGTCAATGTTTGCTTTGCGCAGTGCTGGATTTTTATTGACGTTGATTGGCGCAACCACGCTTGCCAATATGCATTTTCTGGCGGACCTGCCAGAATCTGCCGGCGGTATACTGGGCAGTGCACTAACAGGTGTGACCTTACCGGTATTAGATCTGATCGGTTCTACATTACTTTCATTGACTTTTCTCTTTGTTGGAATCACTTTGGCTACCGGTCTGTCCTGGATCAGTGTTGTTGATATGACGGGTAAACTCTGTTTGCAGGTATGGAAGCAGGGCAGTTCAATGTTGCAGAAATGGCGCGAAGAACGCAAAGAAAAGCAGCAGACCCAAACTATTATAAACCGACGAAAACAGGCTCTGGATACTTTCCAGGAAAAAGAAAAAAGTCGCAAACCAATCAAAATAGCGCCGGTGAAGAAAAAAGCACCGGAACCCAGTAAACGCGTGCAGAAAGAAAAACAGGGCAAGCTTTTTAGTGCGGGTGAGGTAGGTGAACTGCCCCCTATATCACTACTGGATGAATGGGTGGAAAACTTAAGTGCCGGTTATTCAGCTGAAGCGCTGGAAGCCATGTCAAAGTTGCTGGAGATAAAGCTCAAGGATTTCGGCATTGATATTACGGTTGAAGCCATTAACCCCGGACCGGTGATTACACGTTTTGAGGTGCAGCCGGCAGCGGGTGTTAAAGTCAGTCGCATATCAAATCTGGTGAAGGATCTGGCCCGTTCCTTGGCAGTAAGCAGCGTACGTATCGTTGAAGTTATTCCGGGTAAAACAGTTATTGGCATAGAAATACCCAATGAAAGAAAAGAGCTGATTCAGTTAAGCCAGGTGCTGGCGTCCACCGAATTTGATAATGCCAAATCGCCGATCAGTGTGGCTTTAGGGCATGATATTGGTGGTAATCCTGTGGTAGTTGATCTGGCTAAGATGCCACACTTGCTGGTTGCTGGAACGACTGGATCTGGTAAGTCAGTTGGTATCAATGCCATGATTCTGAGTATTTTATTTAAATCCAGTCCAAAGGATGTTCGCCTGATCATGATTGACCCCAAAATGCTTGAGCTGTCAGTTTATGACGGCATTCCGCATTTGTTGACCCCGGTGATTACCGATATGAAAGATGCGGCAAACGGTCTGCGTTGGTGTGTCGCGGAAATGGAAAGGCGCTACAGGCTTATGTCTTCACTCGGGGTAAGGAATCTGGCAGGATTTAATAAAAAGGTCAGTGACGCAGCTAAAGCGGGTGAGCCAATCAGTGATCCTTTATGGAAACCTGATCCTTTGTTGGCTGAAGAAGATCAAAGCCCTGAAGACCTGGAAGAATTGCCGGTAATTGTTGTTATTGTGGATGAATTGGCTGACATGATGATGGTTGTCGGCAAGAAAGTAGAAGAATTAATTGCCCGCATAGCACAAAAGGCCAGGGCAGCAGGCATCCATTTGATTCTGGCTACCCAGCGACCTTCGGTTGATGTCTTGACGGGGCTGATTAAGGCCAATATTCCGACCAGGCTCTCTTTCATGGTGCAATCCAAGGTTGATTCACGGACTATTCTTGGTGAAGGTGGTGCTGAACAACTACTCGGCCATGGTGATATGTTGTTCTTGCCTCCTGGTGGTGGTGTTGCACAGCGTGTGCATGGCGCTTTTGTTGATGATGATGAAGTACACAGAGTGGTTGCAGACTGGAAGAGCCGAGGAGAGCCGCACTATATCGAGAGTATTACGGCTGAATCATCGTCGGATATCCCTGGTTTGAGTGCAATGGGTGATGGTGAGGGTGATGAAGAAAGTGATGCCTTATATGATGAAGCTGTGCGCTTTGTGACAGAATCGCGCAAAGCATCAATTTCCGCAGTACAGCGAAAATTGCGCATAGGTTATAACCGCGCTGCCCGCATGATTGAAACCATGGAGATGGCCGGTGTCGTGACTGAAATGAACAGTAATGGCAGTCGCGAAGTGTTAGCACCACCACCGCCAAAAGATTAATATAATGTTAAATATCAATATGATATGGAAATATATTAAAGTCAAATATATTTTAAGAGTCGCTGTTATTTACGTATTTTCCTACCACAGTACAGTGTCATTGGCGCAGGAAAGTGCAGAACCAAGCCCTTTGCAGGAGCTGGTATCAAATCTGGCTGGAACCAGCTCTATTCAGGCAGATGTTGAGCAATTAATTCTTTCCCAGGATGGCAGGGAGATTCAGGCCCTGCAAGCCAGGCTTATCATGCAAAAGCCTGACAAACTTAACTGGCAGGTGATTGAGCCTTATGAGGAGTTGATGATCAGTGACGGAGAATCACTTTGGTATTATGAGCCAGATTTGGAGCAAGTCAGTATTCAGGATTTCCCCGAAGATGTTGAGAATAATCCGATTCTGTTATTAAACGATGATTTACAGGCGATAGCGGATGCCTACGAAGTATCACTGGGTTATGTTGATGAAGAAGTCAGGCAATATGTGCTGCTGCCACTCGCCAGTTCAAGCTCATATGAACGCTTTAGCATGACCTTTGCCGGTCAGGACCTTTTACAGATGCAGTTTGAAACCAGTGTAGGTCAGTTAACCAGCTTTTCTTTTAGCAATATCACGAATAATGCAGATATCGATCCGACTGTATTCGACTTTGCTATTCCCCAGGATGTTGAGATCATAGACAGCAGAAAATCAGTATCACAGTAGAGGCAAGTCTGTGACCGGATCCCTGTTTAGTACCGAACAACCTTATCAACCACTGGCTGCACGACTGCGACCGCTGAAGCTTGATGAGTTTATTGGGCAGGAGCATATTCTGAGCCCAGGTAAACCGCTGTATGAGGCATTACAAAGCGGCCAGGCGCATTCAATGATTCTGTGGGGGCCTCCGGGAACAGGAAAAACTACGCTGGCTCGTTTGCTGGCCAGTAAAACTGAATCACATTTTCAGGCCTTATCCGCAGTTCTAAGTGGCGTTAAGGATATACGGGCGGCTATAGAGCAGGCACAACTGGTACGCGATCAGCAGGGTAAAAAATGCATACTATTTGTCGATGAGGTACACCGTTTTAATAAATCTCAACAGGATGCTTTCCTGCCCTATATTGAGGATGGAACGTTTATCTTCATCGGAGCAACGACAGAGAATCCTTCATTTGAATTGAATAATGCCTTGTTGTCCCGAGCCAGAGTTTATGTGCTGAAAAGTCTCAGTCAGCAGGCTCTGTTGGGTATTCTGCAGCAGGCCCTGCAGGATAATGAGCGAGGCCTGGGCGAACAGACACTTGATCTGACAGATTCACAACAAAATGCCTTGGTGCAGTCCGCTGATGGTGATGCCCGACGCTTGCTGAATTTGCTGGAATTAGCTAGCGAGCTCGCGAATGCAGAAAATAATTCCTGTATCAGCGATGATAAATTGAGTCAGATTATCCAGGGGGATACCCGGCGTTTTGATAAAGGCGGCGATGTTTTTTATGAGCAGATATCCGCTTTACATAAAGCCGTAAGGGGTTCTTCTCCAGATGCGGCACTATACTGGTTGTGCCGGATGCTGGATGGTGGCTGTGATTCTATATATATTGCCCGTCGTGTTGTCAGAATGGCCAGCGAAGATATTGGCAATGCTGATCCCAGAGCCCTGGATATTGCACTTGGGGCATGGGATGTGCAGGAAAGACTCGGTAGTCCTGAAGGGGAATTGGCTCTGGCACAGGCGGTTATTTATATGGCCTGTGCAGCAAAAAGTAATGCCAGCTATAAAGCTTTTAAGGCAGCGATGGCCACAGCTCAGGAAGAGGGAAGTCATGAGGTTCCGTTACATATCCGTAACGCCCCAACACAGTTAATGAAGGACATGGATTATGGGGCTGATTACCGCTATGCTCATGACGAGCCAGAAGCCTACATTGCAGGGGAGAACTATTTCCCTGAAGCACTGAAAGATAAACGATTTTATTTTCCTGTGGAAAGAGGACTGGAAGTAAAAATAAAAGAGAAGATGGCTTATTTACGTAAACTTGATAAAGACAGTGAATTTCTCAGATATAAATAAAGCCACTGGAGAAAGCGTTGTAAGACAGGCCTGTTTGTTTTTACTTTGCTAAGTTAAGTCGAATTAAATAGGTGTTGAAGAGGTAAAAGTATGGCTTATCTGGCTGTTGCTTTGGGTGGAGCACTAGGCGCACTTGCCCGTTACTGGATGTATAATGCCTGGATAAAGTTGGCAGAAAACGCATTCCCCTATATTACCCTGCTGGTTAATGTCATTGGATCATTGCTGATCGGTATTGCATTTGTGTTATTGGTGGAGCGTAACCTGATCGGACTGGAATGGCGTAATGTGATCACCGTGGGTTTTCTCGGTGCGTTCACGACTTTTTCAACATTCTCGCTGGATGCTTTGGGTCTGCTAGAGCAGGGGCAGATATCGCTGGCACTCGTTTATATATTGAGTAGTGTCATAGTTTGTTTGTTGGCGGCCTGGTTAGGGATATCAGTAACAAGATTGCTGGTTTGATAAAGAGTTAAGAAAGATAAAATGATAATAGAGAGAGATTAATGCTGGATCCAAAGTTAGTACGTAGTGAACCTGAGATTGTTGCTGAAAAATTAAGCCAGCGCGGTTTTGTGTTGGATGTCGAGAGAATTAAAGTATTGGAAGAGCAGCGCAAAGCGCTGCAGATAGAGACTGAACAACTACAGAATGAACGCAATATCCGCTCCAAGAATATTGGTAAGGCCAAAGCTGCTGGCGAAGATATTGAGCCTTTATTAAAGGAAGTGGAGTCATTTAAAAATCAGCTGGAAGAAAAAAAACAGGCGCTCAATGAAGTTCAGGATGCCTTCGATACTATTCTCCACGCGATGCCAAATCTGTTGGATGACAAAGTTCCTCCCGGCAAGGATGAAACAGCCAATGTTGAAGTCAGATGCTGGGGAGAGCCCGGGCAATATGATTTTGAAATTAAAGATCATCTGGATTTAGGTGAGCAGTCAGGAGGTCTGGATTTTTCACGGGCAGTAAAAATAACCGGGTCACGTTTTGTCCTGATGCGCGGGGAGATCGCGCATCTGCATAGGGCATTAATACAGTTCATGCTGAATCTGCATTCTGAACAACATGCTTATACAGAAGTTTATGTGCCGTATATGGTTAATAAAGATACGCTGTTTGGTACCGGGCAGTTACCAAAGTTTGAAGAGGACCTGTTTAAGCTGGAAGGTGAGCAGGAATATTATCTGATTCCAACTGCTGAAGTTCCGGTTACCAATATTACGCGTGATGAAATTATTAACGAGTCTGATTTGCCGTTGAAATATGTTTGCCATACACCCTGTTTTCGCAGTGAAGCTGGAAGCTATGGTAAGGATACGCGTGGCATGATCAGGCAGCATCAGTTTGAAAAGGTTGAGCTGGTGCAAATAGTGAAGGCTGATGATTCCGAGCGCGCGCATGAAGAATTAACTGCCCATGCCGAAAAAGTATTACAGTTATTAAATCTGCCTTATCGAACCGTTGTACTTTGTGCCGGAGATACCGGTTTTGGCGCCAAACTGACTTATGACATTGAAGTCTGGTTGCCGGGCCAAAACGCTTATCGCGAAATTTCATCCTGCAGTAATTATGGTGATTTTCAGGCACGTAGAATGCAGACTCGTTGGCGTAATGCTGAAAGCGGAAAACCGGAATTAGTGCACACCATAAATGGTTCTGGCTTGGCTGTCGGAAGAACTTTGCTGGCAGTACTTGAAAATTATCAAAATTCCGATGGCAGTGTGACAGTACCGGATGTACTGCGACCTTTTATGGGGCAGGCTGAATCAATTCTTAATAACTAATGGACTATTTGCCTCTTTTTTTTAAGGCGGACAAGCGCCGGGTTTTGTTAGTCGGTGGAGGACAGGTAGCTTTACGTAAAGCAAAATTAGTATTGCGTGCCGGCGCAAAGCTGAGGGTTGTAGCTGATGATATTTGCGCCGAGTTGGCAGATATTTTAAAAAATACAGATCATGAAGTATTTGTGCGAACTTATCAGCATACTGATCTTGATAAAGTTGCCTTGGTTATTGCAGCAACAGACGATCTGAAATTAAATAGCCAAATTGCACAGGATGCCGATCAGGCAAACATTCCTGTTAATGTAGTTGATCAGCCCGAGTTGTGCTCTTTTATTTTTCCTTCAATTGTTGATCGTTCACCTTTAGTGGTAGCTGTTTCAAGTGGTGGTAAATCACCGGTGCTTGCTAGGCTGCTGCGTTCTCGTCTTGAGACTTTTGTTCCTTCTGCTTATGGAGAATTAACTGCCTTTCTCGGAAGTTTTAGAAGTAAGGTGAAGTCGAGAATTAATTCTTTGTCTGCAAGAATGCGCTTCTGGGAAAATGTGATTAATGGTCCGGCGGCAGAACTTTTACTTGCCGGAAAAGCCGAACAAGCAGAATCTCTTGTCGAAGACATGCTGAAGACTATTAATAACGAGGAATTATCACAGGGCGAGGTCTATCTGGTAGGAGCTGGTCCTGGAGATCCTGACTTACTAACCTTTAGAGCGCTCAGGCTTATGCAGCAGGCAGATGTTGTGCTTTATGATCGCCTGGTTTCACAGGAAATATTGAATATGACAAGGCAGGATGCCGATAAGATTCATGTAGGTAAGCAAAGAGACAGGCATACAATGCCGCAAAGTGAAATCAGCTCACTGCTGGTTTCATTGGCACAATCTGGAAAACGTGTGCTGCGCTTAAAAGGCGGTGATCCTTTTATTTTTGGCCGGGGCGGTGAAGAAATTGAACAGTTAGCTGTAAAGAAAATTCCATTTCAGGTTGTCCCGGGTATTACAGCTGCAGCAGGCTGTTCAAGTTATGCCGGCATTCCATTGACGCACCGTGACTATGCGCAGTCAGTTATCTTTGTAACAGGGCATATGAAAGACAATCGATGTGATTTGAATTGGCAAAATCTTGTCCAGCCTGATCAGACCGTTGTCATTTATATGGGCTTGATTGGCTTACCCTTTATCTGTGAGCAACTAATCAAGCATGGCAGAACTGACACAACACCTGCTGCCTTGATACAACAGGGAACCACTCCCCAGCAAAAAGTCTATGTCGGAAACTTGCAGACTTTACCGGAAATTATCGATGCTAATAATGTTCAGGCACCAACCCTGATTATCGTGGGGGAGGTTGTTGCTCTGCATGAGAGGCTGGCCTGGAAATGATCAATGCTTAACTGGGTTGGGCGCGGAAAATGAGAACTAAGGGGCATAATGCGAATTGTCCTTTTTTTGGTAAACGCCAAGAGCATTTACACTACGGTATTTATAAGGACGTTGAAGATAATCGGCACGATATTGTGATTAGAGAAGGCTGGGTAGGCTTATGGAAAGATGAAACTATCATTCATTGAGATGAAAATGCCGAACCTTACTACGAAGTTGTCACTAATGGTAAGGTTATCGGCATGCTGAGAGATAAACTCAATTCACAATAGTTATATTTCAAACCTCAGCGTTAACTACTGTTTTTTCGTATCAATAGCAGGATTTGGTTTAAGCTCTTCTTTCATACTTTTTCGTCTGGCTGGATGCTTCGCCTTATGACAAAAAGTTTTATTTATTGCCTTGGTTATTAGCTTTGTTTCCCAACTTGTGTGTGTCATGTGAAACCTCCACTTGTTTTTTTACAAGGTCAAACTATAACAAAATAGCAAACTAAAGTATATACAATAAATATCATATATATTGGTAATGCAAGCCCAAATAGTTGTTTGAAATTAAGCCTCGTCATATAGTCATGACAATGGAAGCCAAAAAAATTAATTCCAATACCTTAAAGAAACCTGCTAAGACATACGTAGAAGTCTAGTATTAAAATATAATTATAACAATACTTTAAGTTGTATTTTTAAAGTTATATATGTAATTTATTGGTTGTGATGATAATAG
>Ga0181577_10001280_pt1 | contig 20360 bp, 16 predicted proteins | sample 101ome_21_FD_132468 | JGI IMG/M metagenome (GOLD analysis project Ga0181577, IMG submission 132468) | Coastal salt marsh microbial communities from the Groves Creek Marsh, Skidaway Island, Georgia - 101413BT metaG (megahit assembly) | ecosystem: Environmental > Aquatic > Marine > Intertidal...
GCTTACAGAATGAAAAAATCATGTGGGATATCGAGAGGATTCAGAAGGATCACCAGTTAAGAGAACAAGAATTTCCCGTCTGCAGGGATCAAGTGTTTCTGGGCCATGCGGCGGTTTGTCCCTTGCCTGCCATGGTGAGCAGGGCCATTGCAGAATATTCAAATGCCTGCCAATTTGGGGATCAAGAAGAGGCAGCGGCGGCACTGAATGCCGAAACCAGAGCCCTTGCGGCCAGTCTGTTAGGAGTTAAGACCCACGAGGTAGCCTTGGTAGGCCCGACCAGCCTTGCGCTGAGTTTTATCGCGATGGGCTTCCCCTGGCGCAAGGGAGATGCCGTACTGGTTTATCAAGACGATTATCCATCCAATGTCTATCCATGGATGGCTCTTTCGGATTGGGGTGTGGAGGTGCGTTTTATTCATGTGGCTGAGCCTGGTGCCATACGCCCATGCGATGTCGAGGCTCACATTGATGAAAACGTCCGTATGGTCGCATTGGCCTCTTGTCATTTTCTCAGTGGTTTCAGATTGGATGTCGAAGCTATCGGCAGCATGCTGCATGAGCGCGGTATTGCGTTTTCTCTGGACGCTATCCAGACCATTGGTGCCTTTCCGACGCCACTCAATCATGTGGACTTCATGGCTGCGGACGCTCACAAGTGGCTGCTTGGCCCTTGTGCGGCAGGTTTGATGGTGGTCCGGGAGCCCATGCAGGAGGTACTGCAACCCACAACATTTGGTTGGCACAATCTTCAGTGCCCGGATTTTGTGAGCGCGGATGACTTGGTATTTGTGCAAGATGCGCGCCGTTACGAGGCTGGAAGTCACAATGCATTGGGACTTGTCGGATTACACGCTTCCATGAAGATGTTGAGCCAGCTTGGCATTGAAAATATAGCTCAGGACCTACTAGCTAAACGCCGTTTTCTGGTTGATGGGTTGCAGGAGCGCGGCTATCGAGTCCTCCACGCAGCAGTGAAGGATGATAATGCTGGAGGCATGATTACCTTTGAACGAAAAGGAGAGGACATGAGGATCGTGCATTGTCGGCTGAAGGATCAACGCATCCTGACATCCTTGCGTACTGATCGCCAAGGGAAGGCCTTCATCCGAGTTTCTCCACATTTCTACAATAACCAGGAAGACTTGCACAAACTGCTCAGGGCACTTTAAGCATGCAATGTCTGAGACTTTTTAGGCAAGATGGGTCATGGTTCGATCCCTTGTCCTCAATCCCATTTATTTGGTTCTGATGCTGCAACGATTGACTATTGAAATCCCGCAGGCACAGCCCACCATCCTTGAGGATGGGCGGGTTCGGTTTGAACTGCATGCTCCGGGCGCTGGTAAGGTATTACTCAATGGCTTAGGGCAGTCTGAGTCGCTTCCCATGAAGCGCGATAGCATGGGGAATTGGGAAGTGACGCTTGGGCCTTTGTTGCCGGACCTCTACAGTTACAGTTTTCTGGTTGATGGTGCCCTGACAGTGGATCCGCAGAATCCAGAGGTAAAAAAATGGAGAACCCTCAGTTCACTGCTCGAGATCCCAGGACCTAATTCAGACTCCTTGCATGCCTGGCGAGATGTACCCCATGGTGCGATCCATCGTCATTTTTACCATTCTCAGGTTACAGGGGGTCAACGTTCGATGCTGGTCTACACCCCTCCTGCATACCAGCTGGAACCTGAATCCCACTTTCCAGTCCTGTATTTGCTTCATGGCTTTGGTGATGACGAGACGGCTTGGACTGAAGTCGGCCGAAGTCATTTTATTCAGGATAACCTGCTCAGCGAAAACCGGTGCCAAGGGATGATCGTGGTCATGCCCAATGGACACCCTTTGGACATTCCCCCCGATACTGCCTTTGATCATTATGCACCGGATAACCTGCGCGCCATGACAGCCGAAATGCGCCAGGAAATCATGCCTTACATAAAGCACCACTATCGCACGCTGGAAGGAAGAGACCATCGTGCCATCGCCGGTCTTTCCATGGGTGGGGGGCATGCACTGGAAATAGGTCTCAAGCACCCAGAGCTTTTTGGCTGGGTCGCCGGATTTAGCTCGGCAGCTCCTTTTGAGGAGCTTGATCGCACATGGGGTCCTCTAGGGCCTAAGTGGGAAGCTGCCCCACCTAAACTTCTGTGGATGGCTTGTGGTAAAGAGGATTTCCTGTTGGAGCGCAACCAGGTATTTGTCAATTGGCTAGAAGCCAGCGGCATCGAACACCAGTGGCATGTGTCTGATGGTGGTCACGAGTGGCGCGTTTGGAGAAGATACCTGACCTCTTTGCTTCCTTCCCTATTCCAGTGAATCGGCAAGTGAGCCGAGCAGTCCATCATGCCTCTCACTCAATCCATTCCAATGCTTGCTGCAATGGATCGAGCCGCCTGCGCTGGGTTGGCTGAGGCATAGATGGGTCTGCCAATCACTAGTCTTGTGGCTCCTGCCTCCAAAGCCTCGATGGGTCCCATGACCCGTTTTTGATCGCCAAGAGCGTCGCTGGCTGCACGGATTCCTGGGGTAACCAAAGCAAGCTCAGGTCCGAGAATAGATCGAAGTCGGTTCAACTCCAAAGGCGAGCACACCAGGCCACGCAGTCCTGACTCCATAGCCATCGAAGCCAGAGCCGCTACCTGATCCTCCACCACCTGATTGACGCCAATGGACTGCAGCTGATTTTGATCCATGCTTGTGAGAACCGTGACCCCAAGGATGAGGGGTGGATCCACATTCATTGCGGCAGCAGTCTCCTGAGCCGACGTTTCGGCAGCTCGGATCATGTCCGGGCCACCCGCGCAGTGGATGGTCATCATTTGCACGTTCAGACGGGTCGCGTTGGCAACGGCCTTGGCGACCGTATTAGGGATGTCATGAAACTTCAGATCAAGAAAGACATCTGCGCCCAGAGATTGCACGGCGGACACGACTGCCGCCCCCCCTGCAGTGAACAGTTCGAGACCTATTTTAAAGCCACCCACGTGCGGAGCGACCTGTTGCGCGATGGCCAGGGCCTGATCCGGGGTTGGCAGATCCAGGGCAACGAAAATGGGATTGCTTTTTACATGCATGATCGATCAGGGGTGCATTGATTGCGAGCGCAAGACTAAATGCCAAGTTCCTTGAGCTTGGGCTCCATGGCTTCAGCCCAGATCCGATAGCCTTCCTCATTGAGATGGAGGGCATCGGGCATGATCGATGCGGGTAAATCACCATCGGATTGCAGGAAATGATCGCCAAGATCCATGTAGTGAACGCGATCATTATCAGCTAGGCGCCGGATGATTTGATTGATTCCCTGATTGATGACCCTGCCGCGGTCATGGGGGGCTTTACCGCGTGGGAACACACCGAGCAGGAGGACCTTCGTTTTTGGTGAACGCTCCTTGAGGATGTTCAGGATGCGTTCGATCCCTGCGGCTGTCTGGGACGGATCCTGCATCTTGTGTCCGGTATTGTTGGTGCCAATCATCAGGACAGCTACCTTAGGTTTTATCTGATTCCAGGCACCTTTGGTAAGACGCCAGATGACATGTTCGGTGCGATCGCCTCCAAAACCGAGATTCACCGCTTTGCGGGCACCGTAATAGCTTTCCCAAACTTGCTTGCCATTGCCTTCCCAACCTTGGGTGATGGAATCCCCTATGAATGCCAGGTCGATATTGCCCTCTTTGAGGCGATTGTTTTTTTCGCGATCTCTATCACGCCACCACGTTTCGTCACCTCGGCTATGAGGGATGATGGCCGAATTCACCTCATAGAACCCCTTCATATCTTGGTAGCGCTGTTGTAGCGCTTTCATGATGGGCGCGTAGGCAGTTTCCTGATGGACGCTTTTCATCTCATGAGGGTCGGTTATTAAATCAAAAAGGTTCCATTCGCCATTTCGGGGGAAATACATGAGCTTGTGTCTTGCAGTACGGATCCCGTCATGGATGGGGACGGCATGCACAGCGGCGTTTTCATAGTAGGCGTAATAAATGGCATCCCTCCAATCAGGCGTCCTGCCACCGCCGTTTTCAAAAAGGGGCTTCAAGCTGCGGCCCTGCATTGCTTCTGGGATGTCGGCACCGGCAATGTCCAGGAATGTCGGTCCATAATCAATGTTTTGGATAAGCGCCTGGGAACGCGTGCCTGGTTTGATTTTCCCTGGCCAGCGAACCAGGAAGGGCATTTTGAGCGACTCCTCAAACATCCATCGCTTGTCATACCATCCGTGTTCACCGAGATAGAAACCCTGATCTGAGGAGTAGATGACAATGGTGTTCTCCGAGAGTTGGTTTTGATCAAGGTAGTCCAGGATACGCCCCACACTGTCGTCCACTGCCTGCACAGAACCCAGGTAATCATGCATGTAGCGTTGATATTTCCACTGCGTGATTTCCTTTTCGGAAAGCTCACCATCCTTCATTTTTTGAATAAAAGCTTGGTTTTGAGGTTCATAATAGGCATCCCAGGTCGCTTTCTGCTCCGGATCCATTCTGCGGTATTCACCATTACCCAGTGGGCCAAAATGCTGGGTAAACAGGTTGTCGCCATGAAATTTGGAGTCGTGTCCCCAGTGAAAATGATCCTTCAGGGTCATTTCGTTTTCTTTTAGAAGCGCAGATCGACCTGCGTAATCATCAAAAAGAGAGTCCGGCTCTGGAATGGTTCCCATTGGGTATTTGCCAAAGTGTCTGGGATGTGGAGACCAGTTTCGATGCGGCGCTTTGTGTTGGCACATCAACAAAAAGGGCTTGTCTGAGTTTTTTTGCTCCTCCATCCAGTTGATGGCAAGGTCAGTGATCTGATCGGTGCAGTAGCCTTGGTAGCGTTTACGGCTTCCATCCATCTGGATGAAGTCCGGGTTGTAGTAGCTGCCCTGACCTGGAAGGATTTCCCAATAATCGAATCCGGTTGGGTTGGTGCCCAGATGCCATTTGCCAATCATGGCCGTGTGGTATCCAGCGTTACTCAGGATTTTGGGGAAGGTGGTTTGCTCTCCGTCAAACCGATCGCCATTGCGCAGGAATCCATTGAGGTGACTATGCTTGCCTGTCAGGATACAGGCTCGGGAGGGGCCGCAAATTGAGTTCGCACAAAAAGAGTTCACATACAGGGCTCCCTCGTGAGCAAGCCTGTCGATGTGAGGTGTGCGGTTGACTTTGGATCCGTAAGCACCTATGGCCTGCAGCGCATGGTCATCACTGAAGATAAATACAATATTGGGTCGCGTTTGGGCTGCGGTCGAGACCACGGGATCAAGCAGCAGGCCAATCAGGATGCAAGCCAAGGCAAAGCATGGCGCCGCAAGAGGGGAGCACAAGCCGATTTGAGGCACTAACAGGCGAGTTTTCATTCAAAGACTTTCAGAATTTTGTGTCTTGCCGTCAAGGTTCTCCTTGTCCAGCTTGATGGTCCGCATCCGGGAGATTCATTGAATCTAAACCGGTGGCGTGTTATTAATTTGCTCCCTTAGCTGACAATTGCCGAGCCCTTTTGTTCCAATCAGGATCAGGTCAATGATGGGGTCTTGCGCGGATAATCCGGCTAATTAAGGGTGATAAGGAAGAGCTGACTAAACCTTGCGGATCAATATGAAAGTGACCCAACTCTCAGCATGGCACATTCGACCATGGATACTCGGTCTCGGGGTGCTCTACCTGCAAAGCCTGCCCTGCCTGCTTCATGGCCAGGAGCCCACGGCCACCCCTGAAGACCTCCCCGAATCCCCCCATTTGCCCCTACACCAAGTCATGCAGCAGTTTGAACTCAAACCAGGCTTTGAGTTGGATTTGGTAGCCACTGAACCCATGGTGGTTGATCCAGTTGCGATGGCTTTTGATATCCATGGGAATGCCTTTGTTGTGGAAATGATCGGTTATTCCGAAAGGCGGCATGAGAAACTGGGTAGGGTGCGGCGGCTGAGTGATACCGATGGAGACGGTATCATGGATGTATCGGTGGTTTTCGCTCAGGGACTTGCTTGGCCCACAGCTGTGGCCTGTTATGATGGAGGGGTCTTTGTCGGTGCTACGCCAGATATATTCTACTTCAAGGACACCGATCAGGATGGTGTGGCTGACCTTTCACGACGGGTATGGACCGGTTTTGCTGCCGACAGCGCGCCTTTCGGGCCCAGGCAGCTCAACATGCAGGCCATGCTTAACTCCTTTCACTGGGGTCCCGACAACCGCATTCATGGTGCGACGGGTCTGTCTGGAGGTCGTGTGGTTTCTCCACTCAGGCCAGACATGGCACCGGTGTCCCTGCGTGGTCGTGATTTTTCATTTGACCCGCGGACGCTTGATTTTCGAGCAGAGGGAGGTGGTGCGCAGCATGGTATGAGTTTTGATGCTGAGTGGAATAAGTATGTATGCAGCAACAGCGATCACATCCAGTCCGTGGTGTATGATCCGGCTCTTGCAGGTGTGAACCCTTTGGTCAAGGCCTTGCCGGCTCGAGTCAGCATCGCTGAAGACGGCCCCGCTGCACCGGTTTTTCGCATCAGTCCAGATGAACCCTGGCGGGTTATCCGCACAAGATGGCGTGTGGCAGGAGCCGTGTCAGGGCCTGTCGAAGGTGGAGGAACTCCTTCGGGCTATTTCACCGGAGCCACTGGAGTGACCATCTTTACCGGTGATGCCTGGGCAGAAACCTATCGAGGGGACGCATGGATTGCTGACTGTGGCAGTAACCTAGTTCACCGCAAGCAACTCATTAGGCAAGGGCCGCAGTTTTCTGCCAGGCGGCCCCTGGATGAGCAAAATACCGAATTTTTGAGATCCAGTGAGCATTGGTTCAGACCCGTTCAATTTGCCAATGGCCCCGATGGGAATCTGTATGTATTGGACATGCATCGGGAGATCATCGAACACCCCTGGTCACTGCCCGAGGGGATCAAGGAACATCTCAATCTGAATCGAGGCAATGACCGCGGTCGAATCTATCGCATACGGCAAGCAGGTGCTAAGCCCTCCGTGCATCGAGTGCTTTCAACTGAGACCCCGTCTCCTGCCGAAGTCATCATCGGTTGGCTTGGACACCCCAATGGATGGCATCGAGTGACCGCGCTGAGGTGGTTCTATGAAAACCCTCAGCCCGCATTGGAAGTTGAGTTGAGAAAAATGGCTCTTCACCAAGCCCGTTATCACACCCGTATGGACGCCTGGCAGGTGCTCTTGGGGTGGGGGAAGGTTTCGGCCGCTGACTGGCTTAGCATGCTGGAGGATCCGAACGAGCACGTGCAACACTACGGACTCAGGAGACTGGTTTCAATGGAACCTGGAATCCTGGACCCTCGGCGGTGGCGGGAAGCTTGCAGCCGTCTGGTTCAACAGGACAGGACTCGCTTTGACTGCCTACTTGCTTTGGCTCGCCACCCATTACCTCCAGCCCAACAAGCAGAGCTGCTCTGGGAGGCCATGATCCTGGAAAAAAAACAAAAGAATTGGACTGAATTTGCCGCGCTCAATGCTGCCGGTCATGTCGTTGAGGCATTGACCGAGAAGGTGCTCAACGAGGTTCACGCGCCAAATCAGGCCCTGAATGATCCAGGCGAGCTTTTTTTCATGCTTGGGGCTCATGGAGATCCTGCCCCCATTGGCCGAATGGCAGGCCAGCTGTTCGAGCTAGAGGCCAATCCACAGAGTTGGTCTCTGCTTGTGGCACTGCACCGTGGCATGCAAAAGGCAGGATTGACCTGGAAGGATGTCATGGATGACAACATCCAGCGCAAGCGCTGGCTGGCACTGCAGGCATCGCTAGGTGACCTTGGCCCCAGTCAGGTAGCCAAGCATCCTGACCTATTGCGATTGATTGCTACGGCTCTTGAGCCTGCAACGAAATCACTTTGGATGGATTGGTTCTTCGAGGATAGCTGGGCAGGCTTGCGCCCTATGCTGTTTGAGGTTTTGCAGCCAAGTCTGAACCTGAGTGATTTTCAGGTCCTACTGGATCACTGGGATGAATTGGGGCCATCGGTGCGTCCAGCCATCCTCGGAGGTTTGTTGAAGGTTCCAGGGGGAGCAAGGCAACTCATCGAATGCCTTGCTGCACGGCCATTGCTGCAGCGTGAATGTCCCTATCCTTTGCGTCGCCGACTAATCGAACATGCCGATGCTTCCATTGCTTCAGCAGCACATCAGATTTTTGGCCAGAGTCAGCCCCCTCCCAACGATCAACTGGCTGAGCATTTCAGCCAATCCCTGTTATTGGATGCCAGCCTTGAAAAAGGTGAAGCGCTATTTGTTGAAAGGTGTGCCTCTTGCCACCGTGCTAACGGGCAAGGGCATGCTGTAGGGCCAGCCATGGTGACGGTGAAAACTTCGGGTAAGAGACGTATCCTTGATAGTATCCTCCATCCCAATCGAGAGGTGCAGCCTCAATACATGGCCTATGAAATCCTAACCTCAGGTGATGATGAAGGTTTGGTTGGCCTGATTCAGGACGAAACCGCAACTTCTCTGCGACTCTTGCAATCAGGAGGAGTGATGCATGATATTCCCAGATCGCGTCTGGTGCGCATGGTTCCAGCTGGCACCTCGCTCATGCCAGAGGGGCTGGTCAGTGATTTGAGCGTGCAGCAGATGGCTGACCTGCTCGAGTATCTGGTGCGAGTCAGGCAATGACATATCGGCCAACAGAGAGCGGTTCCTTCCAAATACTTCTCCTAAGTGATGTTCACTATGCCTGTGCGGCGGAACGTTTACGGGGCGATTACGAAGCTCGAACGATCAACCATCCGCTACTGAGGGTTTTGCTCGGAGCCTACCGGCGCCATGTCTGGTGCAAAGATCCTTTGAGTCAAAACCGTTATCTCACTGATTTCCTTGCCGTGGCTACCCAGGCTGACCTTTGCCTGGGTCTGGGGGATTACACCTGTGACTCTGCCTTTATCGGGGTGGCAGATGATGCAGCAATGCAGAGTGCTTCCATTTGCCTCAATCGCCTGAGAAATCATTTTGGTGACCGATTTCGAGGCTTGATAGGAGATCATGATCTCGGCAAGCAGAGCCTTTCAGGTCGAGTGGGGGGGATGCGTCTTGAGAGCTGGCAGCGCTGCTGTGGGCCGCTCCAGCTGGAGAGTGTGCTCCATCAGCCTGTCGGGAAGGTTCACCTGGTGGGCATGAACTCAAGTTTGTTAACTTTACCCGCCTGCTGGATGGATTTTGAAGCGGATCAACGTGCCGCCTGGTTGGCACTTCGTGACCAGCATTTGCAGGCACTTAAAGGAATCCTTGATGGGATTCCAGGCGATCATCGGATTCTTTTTTTCATGCATGATCCAACTGGGCTAGCCATGTTACTGGAACATGATTGGGTGAGGCGATGCCTGCCCAGGCTCGATGGAACGTGGGTAGGGCATCTGCATTCCCCTTGGGTTTTCAAGGCCAGTCGTTGGCTGAGTGGGATGCCGCGCATCAGGTGCATGGGCAATGCCGTGACAAAACTCTCGGCAGCCCTGCAACAACGACATCTCTGGGAGCCTTTCAAGGTGCGTTTGGTGCCCGCTCCAGGCGGGATCGAGATAGCTCCACAAGGCGGCTATGGAGACTTGAGGATTGATCCCGAGGGCAAGCTTCCTCCTAACTTTTGCATTCGGCCCCTTGCAGGCGAGTAGGGTTACTCATTGCTTGAGCCCCTACCACATGACTCAGCGTGATACCCCACACGGTTTAATCCCCGTCATCTGGGAGCCACCAATTGAGTCTGCCAGGTAGGACTTTCAATGCGGCTTTGGTAGCGCGCCGAACCTCGCCATCCACGTTCCAGGCAACGGGCTGGTGACTTTCCAGCTTAAGTTCATTCACTTGTATGTAGTGCATGAGTGGATGATGGATATGAGTGCCTCGGTGGAGGCGAGCGAAGAGTTGAGCCAGAGCCCATCGCCCTGCTTTTTTAACCAGGAGTAGATCCATCTTACCATCATCCATGCGCGCATTGGGAGCCACCCGCATACCCTTGCCGATGATCCTGCTATTGGTGGCCACGACAAGCGCATAATGATCCTCCGCTTTGGGCTGACCTTCGATCTCAAGTCGTGCTTGGAGGCTTCGTGCCTCCATGATTTCCAGCAGACCTGCTACATGGTAGCGACCTCTTCCCAGCCATCTCATAGCTTCGGCTCGCTCATTGCCTCTGGCCATCATTCCCCAGCCACAAAGATTGAAGGCATACTGCACCGAGCCATCCAATTCCGTCCTGATTAAGTCAATTTTCTTGGGTGAACCCTCCAGGATCGCTTGCATGGCTGCCTGCAGTTTGAGTAGCCCTAGGTCCTCCATGACTGAATTGCCTGTTCCACCTGGCAGGAGGGCGACATTTGAATCAGAGGGGGCCGATCGTCTCATGACTCCGTTGATCACCTCATGCATGGTGCCATCTCCACCAATGGCGCAAATAAGGGATGCAGGGTCTAGCGGTAAGGTTGCTGCCAGATCGATTGCTTGGCCTGGATGCTGGGTGGGGTGGATGGTTCCCTGAATACCATGTTTACCGAAGAATGTTAGAGCGTCTCTGGCTAAGGCCAGGTTATCTCCGACACCACCCATAGGGTTGGTGATGAAATGGATGTGTTTGAGCGTGGACAAGAGATCGAAACTTAATCCAGCCCATCTCAGCTGCCAAGTCTGTTGAGTCTCGAGAGTGTTTTGAGGGTTGACTTGCTTTCAGGCTCCGTCACCTTTTTCTCATGAGCGATGTGAAAAAAGGGGGTGCCTTCAAGAAGGCCTTCATAGTCCTACTGCTACTTGGTTTGGCCGGTGGTGGGTGGTGGGCCTGGCAGCAGCCTGCCATCCGTCAGCAGGTAGAGGATTACCGATGGATTCATGACCATGCTCAGCCAGATCTCCATCAAGGGGTGGAATGGTGGGACGGAGAGATAGTCAAAGTGCTGGATGGCAACTGGGTTTATGTCAAAATCAAAGAGGGTTTTGTCTACGCTCTCAGGCTGCGAGGCCTTGAAGCCCCAACCCTGGCGATTCGTCTGAGTGATGATACTTTGACCCTGGGTCAAGAGGCCAAGACGTTTTTGGAAGAGCGTATCTTGAAAAATCCCGTGCGATTTCAGTCTATTGAAATGAGCGACATCCGATACGGGCATGGCTATGTGGAATGGCAGGGAGCCTCCATCATATTGCCAATGGTCGAGTCAGGCATGGCCCGACTCAAGCGATCAGAGATCACTCACTTCAGTCGTGAGACCATCCTTGAATTGTTTGCGGCCGAACGCCGTGCCAAGGAAGCGAGCAGGGGGGTGTGGAAAGAGGGACTGGATATCAACTGGACCGTGGGAGATTATGCTGAATCGAATGTGGTCCCAGGGGTCTGATGTGACTCTAATTTGCCGCAACAATTCGGCTTCCAGCTTGCCCGCCTGCTGGTCAATGGCTAACTTCACGTCATGAGCGTTGATGTCCCTCACTCTGGCACAGGCCCTTCAGGTATGCCTCCACTACCTCCTCGTGGTTATTATGTGCCTCAACCGCCTCCGCGCAGTCGAGGTGGGCTTTGGTTCCTGATCTTTATCCTGGCTGGGCTCCTCACCCTCAGTCTCCTAGCGCATATGGGCTCATGGGTGGACGGCGCTGCCGACGGGGCAAGCCTTTCAGGACTCAATCTCGAGGAACAGGTGCTTGAAGCCTCCTCAGCCGCTGAGAAAATCCTTGTGATCGATATCACCGGGATTATTTCCAGCCTGACCGTCGATCGATCCGGAGCAGGCATGGTGGATTGGGTTGATGAGCAACTTGACCGCGCTGCTTTGGATGGTCAAATCCGTGCTGTGCTGCTCAAAGTGGATTCTCCAGGGGGAGAAGTGTTGGCTTCAGACAGGATCTACGAGCGGATTCGGGCCTTTCAGGAGTCAACCGGTAAGCCAGTGGTTGCCAGTATGGGTGGCCTGGCTGCCAGCGGGGGGTATTATGTTTCGGCTCCGTGCCGATGGATTGTGGCTCATCCTCTGACCATTACCGGCAGCATTGGCGTGATCATGCATGGCTATCATTACCGCGATCTGATGGATAAAGTAGGTGTTCGCCCCAACGTGTTCAAAAGTGGGCGATACAAAGACATGCTCAGCGGAGAGAAACGCATGGAAGATATTTCTGCAGAAGAGAGGCAATTGGTTCAGGACATGGTCGATCAGACCTTTGATCGATTCAAGGAAGTCATTCGGGAAGGGAGATCCTGGGCCGCAGCCCAGGACGGAGATCCGGTTCGTGCCCTCTCTGCGCAATGGGAAGATTATGCCGATGGACGCATCCTCTCCGGGGATCAGGCGATGGAACTGGGGATGGTGGATGAATTAGGCGATCTGGACGTGGCTTTTGCTCGCGCCAAGTCGCTCACGGGACTGGCTGATGCCAAGCTGGTCACCTATGAACAACCTTTTTCCCTGGCTTCCTTTTTCCGTATCCAGAGTCGATTGAAGCCGTCTCAGCAGATCAAACTCGATCTGGGTATTCAGTTGCCTCAGTTGGAAGCAGGGCGCCTCTATTTTCTTTCCTCGAACTTCATCCAGTAAGCATTTTTCAGATACCACTCATGGCCACTAGCAAGCAAAAGAGCCCGGGCACGGGTAAACCCCTGGACTTACTTATTATCGCTGACAGTGAACACAGCGCAGACATGTTATACGCCACCGGCATGTTTGTGCCTGATCCGTTCATCTACCTTCGGGTGCGAGGACGTTCGTTTCTGTGTATGAGCGATTTGGAATTGGACCGTGCAGCCAAGGAAGCCCCACATTGTGAAATCCTCTCTCTCACCCGCATACAGCAGTTGCTCAAAAAGCAAGGGATCGATAAGGCCGGCTGGGGTGAAGTGGCGGCATGGATGTTGCAAAAGTATCGCATAAATCGCATTGCGGTGCCCAACACGTTTCCATTGAAGATGGCTGAGCTGATCACCCAACGCATCCCCAAGATCAAGCTCATGCCTCAGGATGTATTTCCTGAGCGAATGATCAAGACCCCGGCTGAAGTCCGTCTGATTGGTCAAGCCCTGCGCATGACCGAAGTGGGCTTGAAAGTCGCAATTCAAACACTTAAGCAGTCGAGGAAGGGGCAACGCTCGGAGTTGCATTTTCGAGGCAGTAAACTGACATCAGAACGCCTGCGCTCTATCATACACACTGCTATTTGCCAGGAAGGGGGGCAGGCTAGTAACACGATCGTGGCTGGGGGAAATCAGGGCTGTGATCCACATGATCGTGGGTCCGGTGTGCTCAAAGCCGACACGCCCATTATTTTGGACATTTTCCCCCGTGTTGAGTCCACTGGCTTCTTCGGCGATATGACCCGGACGGTGGTGCGAGGTAAGGCAAGCGATGAGGTTCGAAAGCAATATGCAGCGGTTCAGGAAGCTCAGGAAAGCGCCATAGACATGGCTCGGGACGGGGTTACTGGGGATGCAATCCATCAGCAGGTCGAATCTGTGTTTGCGCGCCACGGATTTAAGACGGGCCGCATCAAAGGGCGAATGAGTGGTTTTTTTCATGGCACAGGCCATGGTCTTGGTCTTGAAATCCACGAATGGCCCCGTATGGGAAGACAATCAGCTGACATCATGCGGCCTGGGCATGTCATGACTGTTGAACCTGGTCTTTACTATCATGGCATTGGAGGCGTCCGTATTGAGGATGTGATCCTCATTCGCAAGGGCAAACCCAAGATTTTGAGCCAGTTCGAAAAAGTATTAGAAATTTGAGCTGAGACAGTTTGTTCAAACCTACTTGACTGCATGAGATTAACTGAAAAATCCAAGGCTTTGTTCGAAGCCTCACTCCAACACATACCAGGCGGGGTTAATTCTCCAGTGCGTGCTTTCCGAGCTGTGGGCGGAGAACCTTTTTTCGTCGACCGCGCTAAAGGGGCCCACATTTGGGATGTGGATGGAAACAACTACATTGATTATGTCGGCACCTGGGGACCTGCCATCCTTGGGCATGCTGCCCCCACGATTATTCAAGCAGTCCAGCAAGCAGCTGAGAAAGGGACCAGCTTTGGGATTCCCAATCCTTATGAGCCCCGAATGGCAACCCTCATCAAGCAGTTTTTCCCAAGTGTAGAAAAGGTGCGCCTGTGCAATTCAGGTACCGAAGCCTGCATGAGCGCCATTCGGCTGGCACGCGGCGCTACCGGCCGGCACAAGGTGATTAAATTCGATGGATGTTATCATGGGCATGCTGATTCCCTGCTTGTGAAGGCGGGCTCAGGTGCCCTGACCTTCGGTCACCCTGACAGCGCTGGGGTGCCGCCAGCTTTTACCGAGCACACCATTGTCCTTCCCTACAACGATCTGAATGCTGTTGAGGCAGCTTTGGAAGCTAATCGCGGTGAAGTAGCTGCCATCATCCTTGAGCCTATTGTGGGTAACGCTGGATTGATTTTGCCGGACGATGGTTTTCTACCCGGGCTACGATCACTGACCCAACAGCATGAGGCCCTACTTATTTTTGATGAAGTCATGACCGGCTTTCGGGTTGCCCGCGGTGGAGCTCAGGAGCGTTATGGCATCACTCCGGATTTAACCTGTTTTGGTAAAATTATTGGAGGTGGTTTACCGGTGGGCGCCTTCGGAGGTCGCTCTGATGTTATGGACCATTTAGCCCCCCTGGGGGCGGTGTATCAGGCGGGAACGCTCAGTGGGAACCCCTTGGCTCTGGCTGCCGGGATCGCTGCCCTGGAGGCTCTTGAGTCTGGCCAAGTGCATCAAACGCTTGAAACCTTGGGGGCTCGATTGGAGCAAGGGATGATTGAAGCAGCTCAAGAGGCCGGTGTTGCCATGACCTTTCAGCGAAGTGGTTCCATGTTCTGTGGTTACTTTGGCGATCGCCCTGTTCGCGATTTATCCGATGCCATGGCGTGTGAGCGCGATCGATTTAAGCCATACTTCCACACCATGCTTGAAAAAGGTGTTTATGTGGCACCCTCAGCATTCGAGGCCGGTTTCATTTCAGCGGCTCACACCTTTGAAGATATCGATGCCACCATTGAAGCGGCTCGAGAGGCACTCAAGCGAGCAGCCCAATAGTCGGAATCGACACGATCTTTCTGCTTTCATGAGCCATCGCATTTTATCCCTGGATCACGGAACAGTTCGAATTGGTGTGGCCATCAGTGATGATATGTTGATGATTGCCCAACCTGAGCCCTTTGTACCAGCGGACCCTCCTGAGGCGATCGAAACCTACATTCATCAGCGTTGGGAGGGGCAGTTGAAACTCATTCTCGTAGGGATGCCCCGAAACATGGATGGCAGTTACGGTCCAGCCGCTGAAAAAGTCAAAGCCTTCGTCCAGCGACTCCAGGAAAAGACGGATGTGCCCATCCGGACATGGGACGAGAGGCTGACCAGTGCCCAGGCTAACCGAGTCATGATCGAAGCCGATGTACGACGAGACAAACGCAAGCAAAAGGTAGACTCCATGTCGGCTGCTATCCTATTGCAGAGTTACCTGGATGCGGGCCTAGGGTGAGATGCTGCCACAGGTAAACCATAGTTGGCTGACCTTGGCTGGCTTACTCATAGCCCTCGGCTGGCTTATTTGGTTTTCCTGGCGCTACGCATGGTGGCGACGCACGCTTCCATACCATCTGCCTCGCATCCTCATGTATCACATGATTGCGCCTCCAAGGAGGGGTTCTCGCTACAATGGGATGCGTGTGTCGCCGCATCAGTTTGAACGACAAGTTCGGTGGCTTCGAAATAAGGGTTGGCATTTTTATACCGTCAGCGAATTGGTGGAGTTGGGAACGCATGTGAAGCCTAGATCCGTAGCGATCACATTCGATGATGGTTATGCCGACAATCTGATGGAGGCGCTGCCAGTCCTTCAAAAGTATCAGGCCAAGGCGACCGTTTACGTGCTGGCTGGTGAAAAGATTGAGGACTGGTCGAGTCAAAAAAACAAAGCTCACGACTCGGGCGAGCTGCTTAGCGAACCAAGGATGAGTGTATCGCAGCAGAGACAGTTGCTTGCCAGTGGGCTGATTGAGATTGGATCGCACACTCTAACCCATGCCAACCTCCTCAAACTGAATGTGAATGAAACCATGAAGGAATTGGTTGAAAGCAAGCAACGGCTCGAAGTCGAACTGGGTGTTGAAATTCGATCCTTTGCCTACCCATTTGGTTACTTCAAGGTAGGTGATGAGGCTCGGGTGAAAGAGGCTGGCTACCGGAGTGCGGTCACCACCGAGCGAGGTGTGATGGATCCCGCTGATTTGGCTCCCTACCAGCTACCAAGACTTAAGGTTAGCGGAAAGGAAGGTATGCTGGCATTCATGAACCGTATGAGGACGGGTTGGCGAGGTGCTAATAAATAAGCATGAAGCTTTTTGGCCAAAAACACAGAGATCATGATGATCTGAACCCCATGGTAGCATTGTGCCAAAGGATTCTTGATGGACCTTGGCAATGGATCCAGCTTCGAGGAGCTACAGGAGTCACCGAGTGGCTCGAACAAGGTGAAGTGGACTTGCTTGGTAATGAGGAATCGCTCACAAAATTAATACATGCGGCTGGTTCTTGGGTTAAACAGGGACTCTGTCACTTGAGAATCCGTCGAAATCGGATCAAGAAAACCAATCTGTTATTGATTTCCCTAGATGGTCGCCATCGAATCGAATTGGATCTTTGGGTTCAACTCAATCAGATCGATGGGGGGCGATCTTGGACAGGCTATGATCATTTAGCCTCTTTGCTTGAGAATGTGACCCCAGCCATCAGCAGACTCCCACTGCGACTCGAGTTCGGTATCTACCTCCATCATTTGGCCTGTAAAAAGAAAAACCTTGGTGCGATTTCGGTTTCACATCGTTTTGAAGGTTATAGGCATCTTGCGCAGCAATTGGGTGATGCTTTGGTCTTGAAGGCTGTGTCAGAGATTACCCGGGACAGGGAAGCTCTATCATCCTGGCTGGTTATCAGTCTTAAATGGATCCAAGAAGTCACATCCCTTCAGACTGGGCACGTTGATCGTGGTTGGGGTCGTTGGTGGCGAGAACTTTTTCTCGACGGAACGAGGCGCCCAAGATGTCTCAGTCTGATCGGGTGTGATGGCTCGGGCAAAAGCACTTTAGTTGATTTTTGTCTGGAAAAATCAGCTGGCCGGCTTTCCTACAAAAAGGGGAAACACCTTTATCGCAAGAGTTGGGTCTACAAACTGGCTGTTATTTTTATTCGGCCTCTCTTGCTCCGTGATCGCGAACAGTTTGATGAGATGTTGGCTGGTTGGGTTTATCTTAGGGCTTGCCTTGGTATTAGGCTCACCCATGTACTTTCCAAAGCCAAACCCTGTATCATGGATCGCGGGTTGATGGACTTTCTCTACCTAGCGCGCAAGACCGATCATCCACGTTTCAGTGTGCATGTTTGGATGGCTCGATGGTTCGGGCTTCGTGTCCCAACCATTCATTTGGTATTGCCATTTGAGTTGCTAAAGTCGAGGAAAGAAGAAATTACGGCTAATGGGCATCGCCATTATGATGAAGACATGTTTTTGCAATACTCTAGCTTAATCCCTTCTGACTACACGTTGTTTTACAACGGAATGCCTATGGAAAAGGCCTCGATAGTCATGCATGACTTGCTCGGAGAATGCTTTCCAACCCTCAAAGGTCTCGACTGAGTGGGAGAGGGGTTAATGCCTCTTCTACCCTCGATGCATGGCATCAGGCAAGCGGCTGAATATAGCTCTCAGGGATTTAACGATTTCGGGATGGTCGTATAGACGTGGCAGGACTCTGGGTACAAATGGCAAGGAAGCTTGGCTTGCCGAAGGGTGAATGTGCTGTGTAATTAGGTTCATCCAATCATTGAGCGATGGCATCAAACGACCATACCCCCGACGTGGTCTGAGTGAATCCTGGATTATCTTCAGGTAGTCAAACGCCATTTGCTGACCTGAGTCGATGCCATTTACCGGGCCAAATTCAAAATCGATCACAGCTAGTTGCGTGGCTCCAGGGCGGATTAAAAAATTTCCCAGATTGAGATCAAGGTGCGTGATTCCCAAGTCGTGCATGCGCCTGATAGAGCTGAAAAGTGACATCTGAATAGCGATAGGATCAAGCCTTGGATTAGTCATCTGGGTTGAAAGTCTTTTCCAGTCAAGCCAGCTGCATGCGATGGCATCTTGGCATCGCCAAAGTGGACGAGGAGAAAGCCCATGTGGTGAGAGGGTTTCATAGGCTTGCCACTCTCGGTTCAGTCGCTCTTCATTTCCCAAGGGGATGGCAGGATCTTCAGGTCCGATAGGGTCTGTGGATACCTTGTGCGGGTTGTTGACACGGACCACAGCGACGATTTCCTTTCCGCTCTGAGCAAGGTAAATTTGGTCGTAACCACCTTTGGTGGATGCTGGTTTCAAGGCAATCGCGCACTTGAAATGTTCAGCTAGTTCCTGGCTGAGTTGGTTTTTTCTGGGAGCCTGCTGGTAGCGTTCCCAGCTTCGCCTTAACCATTTCAAAGGACGAATCATGAACTCATTTTTTGCGGCAGATTGCTACAATTTCCTTGAAGCCCATACCTGGAGCGCGAACGCGTTCTGGGTAATTATCCCTGGTGATCCCCTCCTTTTCCATGCGATTGATCAGTTGGTAGGTTGGGTCAAACTGATCGGAATCATACAAGTCGACTTGGTCAAAGTGCCTCTCCAGTAGCTGAAGAAAATCCAAACCGATCTCCCTGGATCTGCCGTTTTTCATGGGATGAAACTCGAGGGTTGAGGCGTGTGTGAAGGTTTCTGCAATGCAGGCCATACCACCTGGTTTGAGGATCCGACTTGCTTCATCCAGGCAGGCCTCCAGTTTTTCTGGAATGGTCAGGACTCTCGAGATGATGACGCTGTCATAGCTTTGAGCGGGAAAGGAAAGCCGCTGGAGATCCTCATTGAAATCAACATCATCTCGAAAAAGGTCCGAGGTATGGTAAGTGGTGCTTTGACCCTTAAACCATGGCTGCAGGCAAGCTTCAGGTGCAACGTGGAGTAATTTTCCCATCGTGTTGCTATCCCCAAATAGCTTGCTCAGGGTGAGAAACATGATTCGGTGTCTCTCGGTGCTGCTGCATGAAGGGCATTTTGAAAAGCGTCTGAGTTGAGGCTCATGACCACCTATCCGTTTATCCAGGAAGACCCCTCGATATCGGCAAATGGGACAGTTGAAGAGGGGCTTGCCCCTTGCAAAGATTCTCAGCCACAAGGGGCGTAGTTGCTGCTTTATTTTTTCTGACCAAGGTTTTCTCATGACAGAAACGTTCTCAGGTCTCAGGCGTAGGCGCATCACGGTGATTCAACATACCTTGCCCCCAGGTGCTTTGTTGAATCAGCGCATCGCTAACCCCCCCTGACTGTTCCAATTGTTCGAATCGCATCCAGGCAGTGTCGAGCTTTTTTCGGATTCGCTTGCGTGCCAAACCAGGGATCCAACGACCGAGGGGGAGAAGGGCGGAGGTTCCAAAGCCATCAATCAAGTAACACTTCCACCTGTCGGAGCTTATTCTGCAAAGAGCCAGATTATGATCCAGGATGGCCCGAGTATCAATCGCATGAGTCATCAGGAAATCTCCGAATTCACTAAAGGCCGGGCGGAAATGCTCTAGTGCAAGCCCTCTGGTGATGTGCTCTCTAAGGCTACAGGATATCTTGCCATCTGCATCCCTGATTAAATCTAGCACCAAACCTTTTCCGATGTCGGTTTCAACCTCACCGTGGCACCAGGGAAAGTGTGATCGCATACTGGAACCTATCCTCGTCTGAAGATGCTCCAGTGAGTGCCTTTCATCCTGATTGTTATCGTATTCTCGCCTTAGGTGATTGGGTATCCAGGACTTTGATTTGCGAATACGTATGGTCCGCTCGGGGTCCGTCCGTAACACCTTGACGCAATATTGGGGACTCTCAGGATGAACATAACACAGGCGGCGTCCTCCAACCCCGAAGGGAGTGAGGTGCTTGAGTTGAAGAGGTTTTCCTGATTGTGAGTTGGCCTCTGCAGCTGACATACCACCTGACGCACTTGACGGATTAAATCCTCTCAAAATAGCGCTGTTTTTCCCAATCCGTGATGGCTTGATTGTAGGCTTGAATCTCCAGACGTGCCGTGTGCACGTAAAACTCGACCACCTCTTCACCAAAGGCCTGCTTGGCTAAATGACTTTGTTCGAATAAGTCGGTCGCTTCAGCCAGGCTTTCAGGCAAGGCTGGGAGTTGATCATCGGTGTAGGCATTTCCCTGGTAGGCAGGTGGGCACTTCAGGGATGCCTTCATCCCAGCTTGGCCCGCAGCCAGCATGGCAGCGAAGGCGAGGTAGGGGTTGGCATCGGCCCCTGGCATGCGGTTTTCCACTCGGAACGAGGCGCCGTGGCCGACC
>Ga0181577_10001283_pt1 | contig 20336 bp, 16 predicted proteins | sample 101ome_21_FD_132468 | JGI IMG/M metagenome (GOLD analysis project Ga0181577, IMG submission 132468) | Coastal salt marsh microbial communities from the Groves Creek Marsh, Skidaway Island, Georgia - 101413BT metaG (megahit assembly) | ecosystem: Environmental > Aquatic > Marine > Intertidal...
AGAGGGAAGTAGCTTATATAATGGTCTTGAAAAACGGAATTTACGCAGAGTTTTTGAACCGTGCGAGATGGCGCGCTCAACAGCTGCAATATTAAAAAAATGGAAGGAAATAGTATGGCTGAACAGACTGGATTTGCGGTAGTGGGTCTCGGCATGGGCCGTCATCATTGCAAGGCCATTGACGCGGCGCCGGGTGCGCGTTTGGTGGCCGTGTGCGATACCGATGCGGAGCGCCTGGAGCCTACGGCGAGCGAATACGGCTGTAAGGCGTATACCGACTTTGCCGACCTGCTCGCCGACGATGAGATTCAGGTTGTCAACATCGCAACGCCCTCGGGTATGCACGCAGAGATGGGCGTACAGGCGGCCGCAGCGGGCAAGCATATGATTGTCGAAAAACCGGCCGATATCCAGCCGGAGCGCGTAGATAGGCTGATTGCAGCGGGCAAGGAAAACGGCGTGCAGATTGCCGGTATATTTCAGGCGCGGCTGGACCCGCTTAATATCCGCATTCGCAACGCCATCCAAGAGGGCCGGTTGGGCAACCTCATCGGTGTTCACGGGCATCTGCCCTGGTATCGGAAGCAGAGCTATTACGAGGGGACCCACGGAACGTGGAAAGGCACTTGGGATATGGACGGCGGCGGATCGCTAATGAATCAAGGTGTCCACACCGTCGATTTGCTGCAGTGGCTGGCCGGACCCGTTGAAGCAGTTGCCGGTATGTATGGAATTTTTGGCCATGAGATAGAGGCCGAAGATCAGAGCGTAGCCGTATTGCGCTTTCGCAACGGTGCGCTCGGCACGCTGTATACGACGACCTGCTGCTATCCGGGCTACGATCAACGCGTCACGATTTATGGAACGGAAGGTTCGGTGTCCAAGATTCACAGCGAGCTCGAGGGATGGAAGCTCATGAGTGATGCTGAAGGGGCTGAGGAAAAAGAGATGCTCGGCCTGTACGGCGCCAACAAAGACGTCAGCGGTTCGTCCGATCCGCTAGCGGTAGGCTTTAACGGCCATACGCAAATTGTCATAGACATGTACGAGGCGCTGGCCGAAGGGCGCGATCCGCTGATAACGCTCGATAGTGCGCGTCATGCCGTAGAGATTATTACGGGAATATACGAGTCGGCTCGCAGCGGCAGAGAAGTAAAGCTATAGGGAGATATAATGGCACATCACACCTTTACGCCCGAATGCTACTATACGTCTATTGGATGGCACGAGCCCGTGCTCCATATCGCCCCTGGAGACTCCGTTAGTACGACCACGGTAGATGCCCGCGGTCGCGACGCCAGTGGAGAGCAGGTATGTGAGCGCGGAAATCCCATGACGGGGCCGTTCTACATAGAGGGTGCCGAAGCCGGCGATGCGCTCGTCGTGACGTTTGACAGGCTGTGGCCCAATCGCGACTGGGGATGGACCGGGCGCACCATCGCGCCCAACGTGCTCGATCCTGGTTTCGTGCCAGTCGTAGACGAGCCCGACGACATGCACGTGATTCCGGCGCACTTCCCAGATGGTTGTCAGAACAGTGATCCCGTATGTCGCTGGGATGTCGATTTCGAAGCGGGCACCGTGCACCTGGCCAAGCCCCATACGCGCCTGGCGGGTTTGGCTCTGCCCATGCAGCCCATGGTAGGCTGTTTTGGCGTAGCTCCTCCCAGGGGACAGGCCATTTCTACGGCGACGTCGTCTACCTATGGCGGCAATATGGATTACCGTGGCTTTGTGCAGGGGGTGACGGTCTACCTGCCGGTATCAGCTCCCGGAGCTCTTTTTTTCTTGGGCGATGGCCATGCCGTTCAGGGGGATGGAGAGATTGTTGGAACGGGCGTGGAAATCCCCTTTGACGTCACCTTTAGCGTGGACGTTGTAAAAAACGCCGGTGTAGAATGGCCGCGCGGCGAAAACGAAACTCATATATTCACCGCGGGTAACGCTAGGCCGCTAGACCAGTGCGTGCAGCACGCTACGACCGAAATGGTGCACTGGTTAGAACGCGACTGGGGCCTCGACCCCTTAAGCGCTCATCAGCTGCTGGGGCAATGCGTGGAATACGATATGGGCAACGTGTATGACCCGGCTTATACGATGGTTTGCAAAGTGCGGAAAGACCTTCTGCAAGAGCTTGGACTGCAGCGAACGTAGTAGCTGAGAGTGAAAATGTAAAAGCCCCTGATACCCAACCGGGTATCAGGGGCTTTCCTATAGTGCGCTCAGAGAGTCCAGCCCTTCTGGCGGCGGGAGGACATAGCGGATAGGCTGGATACTTCCGTCGCGGCGCCGAATCTGCTCTATCCGTCTGCACTTGAGAACGGAGTGCTCAATAGAGACTTCGTCGTCGACTTGGCATCCGTAGAGGTAGGACGTCCCTTTAATTGTAACGCGGCGACCGATCCGCGTGGGGTGTTCGTCACTGCCGGTCAGGATGACGCCGGATTCAACGCGCGCTTCTTCGCCTATCTGTAGGTTTCCTTTAATAATGCTTCGATCCAATACGGTAACGCGATCGCCGGCCAACAGGCGCTGGTTGGGATAGGTGCTCAGCTCAACGCTGTTGCCGATATAAACGTCTTCGCCCAGAGTGACGTGGCCGCTTAAATGGCTGCCGTGTCCAATGTGAACGCGGCGATTGAGGCGCACGTGTGGACCAATATGCACGCCTTTGCCTATGGTGATATCGACGGGTGCGTCGTCGTCGTCCATTTCGAGGATGTGTTGGATAGCTTCTTCAGCTATAAAGAAGTCCTCGTCGTCGGCGATGGTTATCGTGTCTTTTAGCTTGTCGTAGGCCCACTGACGCGCGATGCGCTGCATTTGGCTGAGAACGCTTTTGACGTTAAACGCCAAGATGTCTTCTTCGCGCGCCGCAACGGCCGCGCGCACGACCTTGCCGTGGTGATTGAAGATGTGCAGGAGATCGGTCAGCATGACCTCACCCTGCGCATTGTCGGTGTCGATCTCCGCAATATAGCGCCGCAAGTCGGCTTCTTTAAAGGCGAAGACGCCGGTGTTTATCTCGCGCGTTTCCAGCAGGTCCCTGCGGCTGAACTCGTACAGACGACCGTTAAACTGTACGGTATAAGGCGCATCCTCGGGAACGCGCAGAATGTCTTTGTGCTCTTTGATCTCAATTACGCGGTCTTCGTCTGGGCCGGAAGCCGTGCCGCTGCTATCGGCAGCGGGAACGCGTATGATGCGTCCGTAATAATTGTCCTCGCTCGGGCCGCTGTAGAGACCGGTAAGAACCATCATATCGCAGTTGGCCTGCTCGAAGCTGTGGCGGAACTGCGATACAACTTCGCCGGTGAGTAGGCCCATATCTCCGAGAAATATATAGACGTCGCGCTCCTGCGCCGAAGCGTCAAATTCGCCTAGGGCGACGCGCACGGCGTCGCCGGTGCCGGCCGGCCGGCCGAGGACGAGATTTTCCTGATAGGCAAATCGGCGTCCCATGCGCTTTCCCGTAGCGGTAGCGACCTCTTCACCTTTGATGCCAACGACGATTATTTGGTTGGGACTGTCGAGGCCCTTGTTTATGGCCTTGGCCACGCGTAGAACCGTTGCTTCCCCCCATATTTCGTGCAGCATCTTGGACGTCTCTGAGCGAATGCGCTTGCCGTGCCCGGCGGCAAGGACAATGCCCAGGCGGGGCGTCGTCTCATCGATGCGGCTCTCGTTGTTGAGTTGGGCCAAACAATCGCGCACTGCGTGCGTCGCTGATTCCATGTTTTATTTCCCTGTGCGTTATGATCCGCTGGCTAGATCCATTAGCTGCTCTTGCATGCCCAGCACGGGATCGCTTTGGTGCGGCGTGCGGCGGAGGTAGGTGCCGTCGCTTTGCATGAGCCGGCCTTTGCTGCGATCCTCTAGGGCTAATTCGATCAAGTCGTGATAGATGCGGCGCTTGTGCTCTTCGTCTTCGATGGGAAAAACGACCTCGACGCGTCCGCGCAGGTTGCGGTTCATCCAGTCTGCGCTTCCGAGCCAGACTTCTTCTTGACCGCCGTTGGCAAAGTAAAATACGCGACTGTGCTCGAGGAAGCGTCCGATGATGCTGTATACGCGAATATGTTCGCTGACGCCTTCAACGCCGGCGCGCAGGCAGCATATCCCGCGCACGATAAGGTCGATTTGTACGCCGGCCTGCGAAGCGCGGTAGAGAGCTCGTATAATCGCCTGGTCCATGAGTCCGTTCATCTTGGCTATAATCGACGCAGGGCGTCCAGCGCGCGCGTGTTCAATCTCTCGATCGATGCGTTCGAGCAGGCCTTCTATTAGTCCGTCTGGTGCGACTAAGAGCTTGTTAAAGTGGGTTTCTCGCCTGTGTGTCGTCAGCAGGTTAAATACTTCAGCCGCCTCGGCCGTAAGGTCTTCACGGGCCGTAATAAGGCCGAGGTCGGTATACAGCCGAGCCGTTACGTGGTTGTAATTTCCCGTCCCTAAATGCACGTAGCGACGCAGGCGATCGCGGTCGCGGCGCACGAGCATGGACAGTTTACAGTGGGTCTTTAAGCCCATGACGCCATACACGACGTGGATGCCGCTCTCCTCTAGTCGTCGTGCCCATTCTATGTTGGCGGCCTCATCTCCGCGCGCTTTTAGCTCAACCAATACGGTAACTTCTTTGCCGCGTTCGGCTGCGCTTATAAGTGCCTGAGCTACGGCTGAATCGTCGCCCGTTCGATAGAGGGTTTGCTTGATGGCTAGCACCTGCGGATCGTTTGCAGCCATGCGAATAAAGTCGATGACGGTCGAGAACGACTCGTAGGGGTGGTGCAGGAGGATGTCCTTTTTGCGGATGGCTTCAAAGAAGGGCTCGGGCTCTTCGGGCGTCTCGTGTACGACGGGTGTAAAAGAGAGCTATTTTAAATCGTCGCGCTCGACGAGATCGTACAGAGAAAAGAGGCGATGCAGGTTGACCGGTCCATTGGTCCTATAGGTCAGCGAGTCGTCGATTGCAAACTGCTCCTGCAGGCGATGCACGAGATCGACAGACGCCATAGTGGAGATTTCCAGGCGAACTGCGTCGGCCTGTCGCTGGTTTTTTACCTGCTCGGCGATCTCTTCCATGAGATTGTCAGCTTCCTCTTCGTTGAGATAGAGTTCGCTGTTGCGCGTAACGCGGAAAGGAGACGAGGCAATTACTTCACAGCCGCGAAAGAGTTCGCTGATTTGTAGGTCCATGACGCCGGCTAACGTGACAAAGTGCTGCCTGCCATCGCGGTCGGGCAGCCGCAAAAGGCGCGGTAGCACGCGGGGCACGGTCACGACGCCCATAAGCGTGCGGCCGCCCACTTGGAGCAGCGAGCCAATGCTCAAGGCCTTGTTGATGACGCTGGGAAAGGGATGCGCTGGGTCGACTACAATAGGCGTTAGGATGGGCTCTAGTTCCTCACGCCAGTAGCGCCGTACGAAATCGAGATGTTCGCCCTGTAAATGCCGAGCTTCCCAGAAGCGAATGCCCTCGTCGGCAAGCGCAGGTAGCAGGGATTCGTTCCAGCAGCGATACTGCTCGGCTACCATCCGCTGCGTCTTATCGGCAATTTCTACAAGCTGCTGAGCCGGTGTAAGGCGATCGGGGCGCGTCGGGTCTGCACCGGATTCGTGCAGCTGGAGCACGCCTGCCACGCGCACCTCAAAGAATTCGTCTAGGTTGCTGGCAACAATGGCGAGGAACTTTACTCGCTCCAGCAGCGGGTTGCGCGTATCTTGCGCTTCTTCTAGTACGCGAAAGTTAAAGTCGAGCCAGGAGAGTTCGCGGTTGATATAGAGGTCGGGATTATCGAGGTCGATCTCTGGAGAGGTCGCACTTTTCTTAGGTGCCATAGGGAAATATACGGGGATGAAATGATTGTTTATATAGGCTGTAAACTATAGCATACACAGGTAGATAAGTCAATATCTATCGCGCTGTGCAGGCCGGTACATACCGCATTTTGTCGCGATGACTATGACTGTGACGACCAGACTTCAAGCGCGAAGTCTCGGTCGCGTGCCGCGTTTTCCAGCACGCGACTGGGATCTGCATTTGGTGTGTTAGGCGTTGCCATATCAGCGGTAAATTCCAAGCAGAGCGGGCCGTCGAAACCGCTATCCCGTATATGCGGTAGGAGACGTCGATAGTCGAGCCAGTTTCCTTCTTCAAGCAGCGTTACCGAGCCGTCGTCGCGCAGGCGATTCTGCAGATGCACGTGACGGATATGAGGGCGGAGTGCGTCATACATCCGGATCGCCGCGTCTGTGTCCTGTTCGGTGTAGGGCTGAAAACAGAGTCCTACATTTTCGCATGGGCTCAGTTCGTCGAGGAGCTGTAGCGTGCTCTCCTCCGTATCGCAGAGCGTGTTTGCGTGCGTTTCTAACGTTAGCAACATAGAGCGTTCGGCTAGTTGCTGGGCTAAGAGGCGTACATGCTCAACCGACCGGGCGCGTGCGGCGGCGTCGAGTTGCTGGCTGGCTACGCGACCGGGAAAGATCTTGAATATCTCAGATTGCAGGTGTGCAGCATAGGCGACAGTGCGTCCGAGATGGACCATGGCCTCGTCCCCTTCGGGGCCGTCTAAGTGGAGAAATGGATAGGCGCCCATAGCGACCGGCTTTAGCGCACACGCATTTAGATGAGTCGAGAGGTTGGTCAATCCGCGAGCGTCGAGGGTCGAGACGTGATATTGCCATATTTCCAGCGCATGGAAACCCGCGCGCTGTAGGTCGGGTAGGTGTTCAGATAGAGGGCGCTGCGGCGTTTTGTCCGGCGCCCATCTGTTGGGCTCGATAAGTATGGTGTTGAGTAGAATCTGCATCGATAATCGTGCGCCTAGGTTCGCTGTTATACGGATCTGTAGGCCGGGCCCTAATGGACGGCTCTACCGGAGCTTGGCATCAGCTCCACTGGGGGCGTCCAAGGCCGGATCTTCGCTCCGTTCAGACGGTCTCATATCCTCTGGAAGAGGACATGGGACTTGCCTATATTGTTCGAATAGCCAAGGTATGAAAAAGCCATGTTACCAGCAATACAGGGAGGATGTATGTCTGAACGAGTTCAAGTAGTAGTGCCCGGTGACGACCCGGTGCAGATTGCCGGATCGCCTCATCTCGATCGGCTGCGCGCCCACGGAGAAGTTGTAATCTACGACACCACGCCGGCAGACAGCGCCGAAAAAATAGAGCGCGTGCGCGATGCACAGATCATTATAAACTCACGCGGCGTGGTCACCTGGCGCGAAGAACTCCGCTCGCTGCCCAACCTGAAGATGATAACGACCTGCTCTATTGGCACCGATATGATTGATTTGGAATTGGCGAAAGAGCTGGGCATTGTCGTGTCTAACCAGCCGGGACGCACGGCACCCGTGGTCGCCGAACACATGGTGGGGCTTATGTTCGCTCTGGCCAAGCGGGCTCATTTTCAGTCTGCCGAACTCAAGGCAGGCCGCTGGACGCGTCGCATGAACGTCATGCTGCAGGGCAAGGTCCTAGGCGTGGTGGGGACCGGAGCGATCGGAGCCGAAGTTGCTCGTCTGGGACGTGCTTTGGGAATGGAGGTAATCGCTTGGACCTTTAACCCGTCCGATGAACGCGCGAGCGAATTGGGCGTGCGCTTTGTGGAATTAGAAGAGCTGCTGGCGAGGGCGGACGTCGTGAGTTTACACGTCAAGCTCACGCCTGATTCACATCATCTGATCGGCGCTCGTGAGTTAGCTGCTATGAAAGAGGGAGCGCTCCTGCTCAACGGCGCGCGCGGTGACGTGCTCGATATTGACGCTCTGTGCACCAGTTTGAATTCGGGCCATCTGGGGGGAGCGGGGCTCGACGTATTTCCGCAGGAGCCGCTGCCGGCTGACCATCCCATTCTCGAATGCGAGCAGGTCGTGCTGACGCCGCACGCGGCGGACCAGACTCCAGAAGGAGTCGATCTGCTCAACGGCGGAGCCGTCGATAATGTATTGGCTTTTCTCAGCGGTCAGCCGCAAAACAATGTGGCCCTGTAAGTAGAGTTATCGACGGATGCGCGTAGCCCACGTATTTCCCACTGATCGGGTCGCCTACTTGATGCGGGCTCGCTTGATGAGGCTGCAAGAGAGCGGTATTGAAGTCGCCGTTATATGTGGCGATCGCGGCTACGTAGAGCATTTGCGAAACTGTGACCTGGAGGTCTTGCCCATTCCCTTTGCGCGCGAAGTGGCCCCGTGGACTGATATGCGCTGCGTGTGGGCCCTGCGAGAGGCTCTGCGCGCTGGTTCGTTTGACATCATGCATTCGCACAATCCCAAGGGTACGCTGCTTGGCCCGTTTACGGCGCAGTGGGCAAACGTGCCGCTCGTCGTGCACACTGTGCACGGGTTTCTGTTTAATGAAAATAGTCGGGGGCTCCATCGCATGGCGGCCGTGGCCGCTGAACGCTGGTGCGCCCACTGGAGTGACCATCTGCTCTTCCAAAGTGAGGCGGACTATGATTATGCGGTGAAGGCTCGTTTTAAGGAGCCGGCACGCCTACACTGGATTGGTAACGGCGTCGACGAGCGACGCTTTGATCCGGAGCGTTACCCGGATGCGCGCCGACAGACGCGCGCGTCGCTGGGCTTCGGCGAAGATGAACTCGTTGTTGGCATGGTTACGCGACTCGTGCGCGAGAAGGGCTGTGTAGAATTTTTTGAGATGGCTGCGCGCGTCGCAGAGCGGAATAGTCGCGTCCGATTCTTGCTGGTCGGCATTTCCGAGCGGCGAGAACAGTCCGATGCGATTGATGCGGCTGCAGTGGCGCGTCAGTTTGGGGTCGAGGAACGGTGCGTGCTCTTGGAAGATCGGCTGGACATGCCCGAACTGTATATGAGCATGGATCTGTGCGTGTTGCCTTCGTATCGCGAGGGGCTGCCGCGCTGTCTTCTCGAGGCTGGTGCCATGGGCGTAGCGGCAGCGGCTACGGATATTCGCGGCTGTCGCGAGGTCATAGTGGATGGAGAGACGGGGCTACTCTTTCCGCTAAAAGACGTAGGGGGATTTGTTGCGGTCGTGGAGCGAATGCTCGCGGACGAGAAGCTGCGCGCGAAGCTGGCCCAAGGGGGCCAACTCCGCACGCGAGAGCGCTACGTGGAATCGCTCGTTACCGAGCGCGTTGTCGGACTATACAAAAGCGGACTCGGCGCTTGAGACCCGAGCGGATGCCGTATCTACCGCCGCGTAGAAGAGCGTCTATCTTTGCGCACGAGGCCGGCTTTTACCCGTCGTTCAAAGGCGCCAATCTCGTCTGCGCCATCGAGAATGCCGATCTCCATATTAAACGTGCGCACTTGGCCGGGCTCGATCTGCTCTAGGTAGCCGTGCTTGCGGTTCCAAGCCCGCCCCAGCATTGAGGCGTTGCCCGGTTCGATGCCCGTAACATACGTGCCTTTGTGAAAGTGTTGCCACTGGTTGACGATGGGTATCTCGCTCCGCTTGAACTTCCAGTACAGGGCCAACTTGAGCCGGTCGTTGACCAAGGCCACGTGTACCATATCGTCGGCGTCGGCCATGGGACGGTGCACAAATACGTCGTCGCGTTCTCTGCGTTGGGGGCCTTTGGCAACGGCGTATACTTCTGGCTCAACGGGTCGGTCTTCAAGCCATTCCGTGCTCAGCTGGCTATGCAATACGAGGCGACTTCCCGCATCTAAGAGGGGGAAGCCGGGGTTGCAGTGGTAGACGTACATGAGCGGTGAGGGATCAACGCTCAGGTTTTCTATGCGGTCCGATAGGCGAATGCACTTTTCGCCGAGCGTCGTAGAGATCTCGCGCGTTAGCTCTAAGTTAGTGCCAAAGACGACGGCCTCGCGCATCTTTCCGCCGATGCGTAGCGCATAGTCGTCGCCCTGCCAATCGCGCGCGATGGAGACGTCGCGCGCGGGAATGTAGGAGAGGCGGCCGTGCAGCGGCATCTCTTCATTCTCTAGTTCGGGATCGGTTTCTGGGTGGCCGGTAAAGGTCATACCACAAGATGTCACGAGGCCGCCAAACCAGCCGCGAAGCCACTCAAAGCCGCGCGGATCGTAAAAAGCGGGTCCGACGTCGCCCGGGCTGCTGCGAAATGCTAGGGGTTGTCCCTTGTAGGAAGCGGAAGCAATGTCTAGCGCGCGTCCCGGCAGCACGGTGAATGTGAGCCCCGAGGCATTGCTGACTTCAATGAGGTCTGCACCCTGAGCAAAGCCCTCATCCGTTCGTCCCTTTCGGGCGTGGATAAGTTGGCTGATATCGCCTACGCGATCGAGTAACTGGCGTTTGGTATAGGTGCGTCCAAATAGCTTGGGCATCTTATTTCTCCTTCGCTTAGGTTCGTTAGAGTAGTGAGCAGAAGCCCGTAGGTCAAGGTGAAAAAGAGAGTGAAAAGGAGCGTGCGATGAAGGTTTTTCTAACGGGTAATAGAGGTGGCATTGGTTCTGTAGTCGAGCGCCAACTGCGCGAAGGGGGGCACCAGGTAGTTGGATTTGATATAGCCACCGGTGATGATATACTCGACGCCGAAGCGGTAGACCGAGCGATGGTCGACTGCGACGGGGTTGCCCATTTGGCCATGTTAATGGGGCGTGAACACCCACGTGATAAGGTCTTTGCTAGCGGCACGGTCGGCACTTGGAACGTGCTGGATGCGGCTGAAAAAAACGGTGTTAAGCGCGTCGTATCCTACAGCAGTGTAAATGCAATGGGCCTGTTTATGGGCGAATCCGAACCCGATTATCTACCCTTTGCCGAAGAGCACGTCTGTCGTCCGGGTAGGCCCTATGGCACATCGAAATACGTCGGAGAGCAGGTGTGTCGACTCTTTACGGAGCGCACGGGGATCGCAACGGTGTGCATCCGTCCTCCGGCCGTGCTCTCGGACGAGCGTATAGCGGCCATGCGTCAGGCGCACGCAGAGCGCGCCGAAGCGGCGTGGACGCCCTATTGGGAATACGGCTCTTATATACACGTCGAAGATTTAGCGCGTGCTACGGTGTGCGCGTTGACCTGTCCCGATCCAGGACACGAAGTGCTCTTGGTGGTGGCAGAGGATATCTCATCACGCGCGATGAGCAGTCGAGAGTGGGCCGAGCACGTGCTGCCCCACGTTCCCTGGCACGGCGGGGCTGAATACGATGCCGATCCCTACCGTGCGCTGGTCGACGGCGGGCGAGCGCAGCGCGTTTTGGGCTGGAAACCCCAGTATCGGTGGGAAGGTTAGGCGGTCAGCCCGGCTTCAGCCAGCGCTATCTTGAGCGCTTTTCCGCGCAGAGGTTTCATATCGGGCCCCCAAGGTTCGACTAGGCTGAGGCGTTTGTCCAATGCGCGATAGAGGTCGGGTAGATCAAAGTAGCGCAGTGCGCCACGCAAAAAGTTGGCTGCAGGCCAGGCTACGAGGGGTGTTTTACACCACGCAGTATACGAGAGTGGAGAATTGTGCAGAGTGACCGTGCCGCTGCGGTCGTGCAAGAGCGCGGTGCAAAGCGCTATAAGGGCTCCTTGGCCGCGTCCATATAGGTGGACTTTTCGTGCGCCTTCGCCAACCAGTAGGTCGATTGTAGTGAGTGCGTCGTGCACGCGCCGTCCCAGATAGCTTTCGCCCAACATAAGTGCGTGGCCGTGAAAGAGATAGTCCATGCCATAGGGATGGAAGAACTCTGCTTCATCGGGGCGCGACTCACCCAAGCCGCGCGGGTTGAGTCCATACAGGGGCGCAGTATTGGGCAATAGTGAGGCCAATTCTGAAACGGCGTCGAGATGAGGCAGGTAGAGAGACGGCGTTTGCTCGACGTCGAGCGTGTGCGCTCTAGTCCTATCGGCGAGCCTTTTGTGCAGGAGGGCGCGCACGGCGCCTTCGCTCTCGATTGCGTAGCGCGCGTGCGTAACGTCGCCGTGGCGCTGGGGCCGCAGCACCCGATAGTGTGGAACTGCGCTGCGCCGCGGAAGGCTGAGCAGAGCATGCAGGCGTTTCTTTAGGCGCGCTGTCGGCATGGGACGGCGCGTGCGTGAAAGCTGGTCGGCGCGTTCGCCAACCCATTCGTAAATCGGCCTGGCGCCGGCCGCTACGGTATTGCCCTCAGGCGTTGTGTTTAGCGCGGCGCTATCGAGCGTTGCGATCTTGCTTATGCGCGGTGGACTCCCCGTCGCGGCATGGCGAGCAAAAAACTCGACCATGGCCTCCTGGTTGTGACGGGAAAACCCGTGTCCTTGCGGTCCGATAAAGAGCTCGCGATTTGCTGCGGGCGCTCCGATCAGATCGTAGAATTGTGCCACGTCATCATACGCTTGCTGCAGGCCGCGACGATCAAAAAAATCATAGCGCTGCCCCAATAGAAGGGCGGGTGAAGGCGCTCGCGCTATGATAAAGTCGGCCATGTCCAACCCCGAACCAATAATGCCGGGCGGATACTGCTCTGAGTCTGCGGGCAGTTCGTTCTCTAAGTTGTGGAGAAAGGTGGTTATAAAGCAGCTGGGCGCCGCCATGGTAATCCGTTCGTCGAGTGCCCAGAGCCAAGTAGAGACCGTGCCGCCGCCCGAGTTGCCTGTGAGGCCTACGCGCGTCGCGTCTACTTCTGGACGTGCGAGTAAGTAGTCCAGTGCGCGCATGCCGTCCCATACGCGCCACATGCCAAAGAAATCACCGACCAATTCCAACTGTTTGCCCATCATATTATGCGCATGCGTGCAAGAGGCAACGGCGTTTCGATCCGTTAAATGCCAGTACTGATCTCGTTCGCCTTGGTTGATGGGATCGTATATGAGCACGGCGAATCCCGCGCGCGCTAAGCGCTGACAAAAGGACTGATAGAGTGGGGCTTGGATGCCTGCCGCGTCGTGTCCACAGGTTCCTAGGACGGCGGGGAATGGTCCTTCTCCACGGGGCATATATACATGGGCGCTGACGGTAAAACCCGGTCGGCTTTCGAATAGAATTTTTTCTATTCGAAAAAAGCGCCGTTCAATCGTACCGGTGCAGCGAGCATTGAGCGGCGTTTTGGGCGGGCGAGGTGCGAAGGCGCGAGTGATGGCGCGACGAGCCTCTTCTTGGTACTGCCGTGCTTGTGCACGCGTTCGCAGTGCGCGCAACGCGGCCTTGCGTTCGGCATACGCAGCGCGTAGACGTTCTATATAGTAGTCGTGAACCATGTGTTGATAGCCCGTGCCCGGCATGCGTTTTTCCAGTCAGATAAGTGGATGATTGAACGGAGTGATCAAAGTATAGAAAGATCGCAGGGGGGGCTCAACCGCCCATCTCATCTGGGCTTGCAGCGGTGGGGAAGGAACCTATCTTAGTAGGCCAATACCTTTAGTGATACTGTTTAATCCACGGAAAGACAGCACAGAACGCATGAAAGAATCTCAGTCGAGCCGGTGGGTCCTCTGGCGAGGTGAGCGCGGGACGCTCACGCTATATATTATTCCCTTCTTGCTCTTACAGCTATCCGTTCTCCTAGTTTTTACCACCCATTTTTCTTGGACGGGTGTGGCGCTCTGCTTCCTGTTGTACTGCGTGCGGATGTTTGCCATAACCGGTTTCTACCATCGCTACTTTTCCCATCGAACTTATCGGATGGGGCGACGTATGCAGTGCATAGCGGCCCTTTGGGGCGCAACGGCGACGCAAAAAGGAGCCCTGTGGTGGGCTGCTCATCACAGGGTCCATCACAAAGAGAGCGATACAACGGATGATCCGCATAATTCTCGAGACGGATTTTGGCATGCTCACTGGCTGTGGTTTCTCTACGAGGAGAGCGCTGAAACGGATCTGGACCAGATTCCCGAGCTCGCTCGTTTTCCCGAACTCCGCCTAATCGATCGCTTGTGGTTTGTGCCTCCAATTGTGCTGGGGTGTATGCTCTTCGTTCTGGGAGGATGGCACTGGGTGGTATGGGGATACTTTGTTTCCACGTTTTTGCTAAGCAATGCGACGTATACAATCAACTCGCTGATGCACTACTGGGGAAAACAGCAGTATTTCACTGGAGATGAAAGCCGGAACCACTGGCTGCTAGCCCTCATAACGCTAGGGGAGGGATGGCACAACAATCACCATCGCTATCAAGCCTCTACGCGCAATGGTTTTTTTCGCGGCGAATTCGACATCACCTACTGGATACTAAAGCTTTTTTCTATCTGTGGGCTGGTGAGCGAACTGACGCCGGTGCCCGATAAGATCCTCGAGGAGGGTCGTCTGAACAGGCACCGACAGTGCCGTGCCAAGGACGCGGGAGAGCTCTTTGTGCTACATCGGGTGCAGCTCAGCGAACTCTTGGCGGAGATGCCTGTTATTTCAAAGGGATTGGTCGCTGATACGCTGCGGCGCGTCCGCGGAGATATACAGTCTCTGCGATTGGATATGGTTCACCAGAGTGCAGGTTGGCGCAGGGATGTGGAGGAACTACGAGCACAGATAAGCCTGTGCGGAACGGAGCTTGCAAAGGGCGTTTCAGAAGGCATGGCCTTGCCGGCTGAAGGCGACGGTGAATGGCAAAAAGGGGTGCAGCATATTGGCGAGCGCTGTGCGCTTCTGCGCGATGATTGGTTGGCTATGAGTGAGTTCATCGCGAGCCGGGGAGAAACGCTGCGCGGTGAAGTTGAGGTATTGGGTGCTAAAGTGAGCGGGAGAGGGCGCCAGTTATACGGCGAGGTAGAAGCACTGAGAGGTTCGTTGGGAGAAGCTGCTCAGCGTCTCGCCGTTGAAGCAGAGGCGCTTCGCGCACAGATGACGGCGTCTTTACAGGAGCTGCAACGCGAAGGTGCTCGGGTTGATTTCGAGCGAAACTACGCGGAGGCGGTGCAGCGTTTGCGCGCGGAAATAGATGCGCTTTGCGAGATGGCTTCCGAGAGGAAGCGACACTTGGGCAACGAATTTGAAGCATGGGGTAGCGTGCTGCCGCGCATGGCATGATGCGTTAGTTGAGCATGCCTAGCCGACCGGATATAACCCGAATGTTTTGCTCTATCTCGTCATGGTCTGCCGGGCTCTGTGACCGCTGTAAATACTCTTCGAAGGCCTCTATAGACTGTTTGTATTGGTGTGTCCTGTAGTGCAAGAATCCCAGATCTCGATAATTTTCAGCCTCATCTGGTAGCAGCCACGCAATCCGCTGTCCGCAGCAAATTGCTTTGTTTAGCCGCCGCTCATTGACGTGAACGCGCTTTAAGTTGCGCAGCATGCGCGCTAAAATATCGCGCGGTTTGGCCGGTGCTATAAAGTGTTCGGATAGGCGGAGCTGCTTTCCTTTAACGACGGGCAGTCGCTCGGCTAGCTGAGCTCTATGGAGACAGATCCCGCCTAGGAATGGATCGATAAATAGGGGATCGTTAGACGCATCGCAGCGCACCAGAAAGTGGTAGGGAAAGTTAACTCCAGACAGCGATAGTCCGACGCGACGTCCGATCTCTATGTAGACGAGCGATAGCGTGATGGGGATACCCAGACGGCGTTCAAGCACGGCGTCCAAATAGCTGTTTTGCGGGTCGTCATAGGCTTCCCTATTGCCGCGAAATCCCAATTCTTCAAATAGATAAGTATTAAAACAGCCGATCGTATCTTGGAGATCTGAGCTCAAATTGGGTGGAGAAAACCCGTCGGCGAGACGGTCTAGCATGCGCAGATAGTGGGCAACGTCGAGATCTGGACGGTGCTCTTGGGCAATGAGGAGTGCTCCCCTATCTAACTCGATAGGACCTTGGGTAAATTGAAAAAATAGGTCTGATGGGTGCATTTGCATCGAGCGCTATCCTGCGCTGAGCGGTTTGTGGGGTAGCCCCATGCACAGCAGTAAGCGGAGAGCGTCTTTGTCGCTAGGCGCAGCGATCGTATATCCAGCTAAACTGCATCGGCGTGTGTTCATCGAGCCTCCGCTGGTTGCGTTCGGCCAAGCGGGCATAGCGTGGGCCGAGCCTAGAGAGGAACTCTTGCGCCTCGGCGGCTTCGGCCGTGAGGTTCGTGCGGGTTTCGACCGACCACGTGCGCACCAGGTGCTCAATAATCTCGGCGTAGTGGTGTGCGGTATATACGCCAATGCGCTGGGCGACCAGAGAAAAGCGGTCAAAGAGGTTGGGATCTTTTCCGTCGTACATGAGGTGGGCGGGCATGACGACCTGGTTTTTCATCAAGTCGCGAAACGCGAGAATTGCGCCGCTGGGATCGACGTCAAAAATATGCGATATGAAAGCGGTATAGGCTTTTTCATGACGGGCCTCGTCTCCCGCTATGATACCGCAGATCGTCTTGAGGTGTTCGTCCCCAGCGTGCTGTGCTAAACGGGCCACATTGCGGTGAGAGATGCGCGTTGCGCGCTCCTGAAAAGAAGTGTAGACAAAGCCCTTGTAGGGATCCTGGTGAGCGCCCGGGTCAAAGCCGTTGCGTATGAGATGCTGAATGGTCACCTCGACTGAGCGCATGTCTACGCGGCCACTCAGGTAGAGGTAGCGATTGAGCAGGTCGCCGTGGCGATTTTCCTCGGCGGTCCAGCCGCGCGACCAGCGCGACCATGCGCTATTGCTGGCTCCTGTCGGATCCGAAACGCCGTCAAAGCTGTTGAGCAGCGTCTGATAGGTGGGAAGCGCTTCTTCAGTAACCATATCACCCACGAGAACGACGAGGACCTCGTCGGGAATAGCAGCGCAGCCTGTGCGAAACTCGGCTAGCGCCTCGGGCCAGTTCTCACTCGTCATATCGGGCAGAAAATCGTTGGGCTGCCAGCTGTCCTCAACGGACTTTAGGTTGGACAGCTGTCCCTCGACAAAGTCTTCCATGTCGGCAATAACTTCTAGCTTTTCAGGCTGCACAAACGATACTCCCGCTATGTGTTACATGGGGTAAATGGTGTTTTGATAAAGGTAACTAGTGTGCGGCAAAATTCAATCTCCATATGCGCGGGTGCCGGTCTTGGGCTGCGGGCATGGCATCCGAGGAGAAGGTAATTAACCCAGAACGGGCTCTATGCAGCTTGGATCGTCCCACGCCGCTGCATTCATCTGGGTCGAGACGGGATGAGCCCGTAAATCGTCTCGTAGATAGGGCTTAAGCTGATCCTGTAGCTGAGTGCGATCTTCCGGATCCGTCGTTAGCCAACGCAGCTGTGCGTCAGCGTCCAAAATGACGGGCATGCGGTGGTGAATGGGTGCAACGCCTGGGCTGGCTTCAGTTGTTAGAATCGAACAGGTGTGCAGCAGCTCACCGTCGGGTGAATTCCACTCTTCCCACAGTCCAGCCATGCTGAAGGGGCGTCCGTCGGCCATGGAAAAATAGTGGGGTGTCTTGCCGTGTGGCTGCTTTTTCCACTCGTAGTAGCCGCTAGCGGGCAGCAGGCAGCGGCGGCGTTTGAACGCTGCGCGGTAGGCGGGTTTTTCCGCGGCCGTTTCGGACCGAGCGTTGATCATTCGGCTTCCCATGCGCGCGTCCTTGGCCCAAAATGGAACCAGCCCCCACTGCAGCACGTCGAGCGTCCGTCCAGGCTCTTCGGGAAGGGATAAAACGGCCGCCACCGCCTGAGTTGGGGCTATGTTATAGCGCGGCTGGAGGGAAACGGCTACGCGCTCTATGGGTACGTGCTTGGTCAGCGAGGTGGCGTCGTGAAAGAGGGCGAAACGTCCACACATAGGGTGATCCTCCGGGCTGGGATTGGGCGTTCACTGATGAACGAAGTCCTTAGGTGAGAGCGCGTCAAGTATGCTTGACGAATGGCGCGTGAATTCCCTGTTTTGTGCAGGGGCGTTTGTTCGAACGCATCCAGTTTAGATCGACTATATCGACTATAAGGAAGAGAATGAAAGAGAGCGACTGGAGCCTATGGCAGTCTTGGTAACGGGCGGTACGGGATATATTGGTAGCGTGGCTGTAGAGGTGCTGCGGGCCGCCGGCGAACGCGTAGTGGTGCTGGACGACTTGTTTCGCGGACACCGTGCAGCACTGCCCGAGGGCGTGCCCTTGCACGAGGGCAACGTGGGTGATCGGCCCCTTTTGCGGCACCTATTATCGAGCTATGATTTTGACGCCTGTATCCATTTTGCCGCTCTGACGTACGTGGGCGAATCCGTTGAAGATCCGCTTCGCTACTATGAGAATAACACGGCACAGACGCTGGTTCTGCTCGATGAACTAGTGCGCGCCGGTGTGCATCAAGTCGTTTTTTCCTCGACGGCGGCCACTTATGGAGAACCTCAGTATTCACCGCTTGACGAGGCGCATCCGCAGAGGCCAGAAAATCCCTATGGCTGGGGGAAGCTGCTGGTTGAACGGGCGCTTGATGCCTGTGACCAGGCGCACGGTATGCGCTTTGTTGCGCTGCGCTATTTTAACGCGGCGGGGGCTACGGTCGACCGAGGTGAGGATCACGAGCCCGAATCCCATTTGGTGCCGAACGTGCTCTTTGCCGCGTTGGGCAAGCGCGACTACCTGTCCGTATTCGGAGATCAGTATCCAACGCCTGATGGGACGCCCGTCCGCGACTATGTGCACGTAGCCGATCTCGGGCAGGCCCACGCCTTGGCGTTGAACTATCTGCGCGAGGGGGGGTCTTCGCAGTATATCAACCTGGGCAACGGCCAGGGTTACTCCGTGCTGGAAGTGATAGAGACGGCCCGGCAGGTTACGGGGCGGGCCATTGAGGCGCGTATCGAAGCGCCGCGCGCAGGCGATCCGTCGTTTCTGGTGGCCAAGGCGGACAAAGCGGTAGAGATACTGGGGTGGCAGCCGCAGTACGGCGATTTACAGAGCATTGTGCAGAGCGCGTGGGAATGGCACCTGCGTCATCCCGACGGATACGAAGGGTAGAAAGGATGACGTTTTCCGCTAGCGACCACCCACACCGGCGCTACAACCCCCTAAACGGGCAGTGGGTATTGGTGTCTCCTCACCGCGCTAAGCGTCCCTGGCAGGGGCAGCTCGAAGAGGGACAGTCCCCGCAGAGGCCGCACTATGATCCAGCGTGTTACCTATGCCCGGGCAACGAACGCGCTGGGGGCATACGCAACCCGGAATACGAAAATACGTTCGTGTTTGATAACGACTTTGCGGCTCTCCTGCCCGATGCGCCCGCGCCGGAAAGCCCGTCCCATCCCCTTCTGCGCCGTCAGGGCGTGCGCGGCGAGTGTCGCGTGCTGTGCTTCTCTCCGCGCCACGACCTGAGTCTGGCCGAGATGGGGAGCGAGGAGATCGTATCTGTCGTCGACGTGTGGGCAGAGCAAACTCGAGCTCTGGGCGAGAAATATCGCTGGGTCCAGGTATTTGAAAACAAGGGCGCGGTCATGGGATGTTCCAACCCGCATCCGCACGGACAGGTATGGGCGCAGGATGGGATGCCCGAAGAAGCCCTGCGCGAAGATGCCATGCAGATCGATTACCTGCACGAGCACGGCATTCCGCTACTGCAGGATTACGTCGAACTCGAACTGCGCGAGGGAGCGCGTCTGGTCGTAGAGGAAGATCATTGGATTGCGACCGTGCCTCCCTGGGCTCTGTGGCCTTTTGAAACGCTGGTTGTCTGCCGCGACCCGGTCCAGCGCATGGATCAGCTGAATGCGGCCCAGCGGCAGAGCCTCGCCTCTTTGCTCAAGCGCCTGCTCGTGCGCTACGACAATTTATTTTCGACGTCTTTTCCCTATTCGATGGGGTGGCACGGCGCGCCGCACGGGGAAGAGGCGGGGGAGCACTGGCGGCTCCATGCACACTTTTATCCGCCGCTGCTGCGCTCTGCCAGCGTAAAGAAGTTTATGGTTGGCTATGAAATGCTGGGCGAGGCACAGCGCGATATCACGCCGGAGCAGGCCGCGGTTCGTCTGGCTGAACAGGCTGAGGAGCACTACGCCCAAACGCGTCTGGACAAGTAGTCAACGCGAGCGTTAGAGCGAGAAATGGGGAAAATATAATGACGTTGGATCGCACAATTTCTGCCTTTGCCGACTGCTACGAGGGTTCGCCCGAGTGGGTTGTGCGCGCGCCGGGACGCGTAAATCTGATTGGCGAACACACCGACTACAACGATGGTTTTGTCATGCCCATGGCCATAGATCGCGCCGTGTATATCGCAGGTCGGAATATCGGAGGGGATCAGGTTCGAATTCACTCCGTGGATTTTGCAGAAGAGAGCTCTTTTTCGCTGAGTGATGTAACGGAACTCACGCCGGCCGGAGACGGTTGGTTAGAGTATGTAAAGGGTACGGCCTGGGCGCTTGCCGATTCGGGGCGGTCGCTTGCTGGTTGGGAAGGGGTTCTGCTGGGAGATGTTCCCGTGGGCGCAGGTCTATCTTCTTCGGCAGCCGTAGAGTTGGCCGTTGCGCGGGCTTTCCAACGGGGTGCCGACTGGTCGTGGGACGCCGCTGCTATGGCACTGCTGGGCCAGCGCGCGGAA
>Ga0181577_10001290_pt1 | contig 20284 bp, 25 predicted proteins | sample 101ome_21_FD_132468 | JGI IMG/M metagenome (GOLD analysis project Ga0181577, IMG submission 132468) | Coastal salt marsh microbial communities from the Groves Creek Marsh, Skidaway Island, Georgia - 101413BT metaG (megahit assembly) | ecosystem: Environmental > Aquatic > Marine > Intertidal...
AAGGCGAAAAGGTAGAAAAAGTCAAGACGATCACCTTCGAGAAAAAGGCCGTTCCTCAACCCAAGGCCGAACCCAAAAAGCCAGTCAAAAAGCTCAAGTTCGGCGAAGCGCCCAAGACCACCACGGACGTGGCCTACGACTACAAAGCCAATTGGTCTGGCATGTACGAGAAGCGCCACCAGTACACCAAGGTCGTGGACGACATGGACGACTGGTCTGGCGATGGCTTCAAGGGAGTCAGGGCTGCTCAGTTCAAGCGGGCTCAGGAGCGCGGTGTGCAGTTGAACGCCTGGGAAAAGTCAAGGATCAAGCTCCTCGACAAGGGCGAAGACAAGACGTTTGGGCGGATGGCGGACCGCATCGAGGATTTCATCAGCCGCGCTCCCAAATACAAGGGCGAGGTTTATCGCGGGGCTGGCTTCAGCGACAAAGAGGCTGCGCTGGAATACATCAAAGGGATGAGCCAAGGCGGCAAGTCGCTGACCATGGACAGCTGGTCGGCCAGTCAAGGCGTTGCTAACACCTTCGCGTCAGGCGAAGCCTTGGGTTTCGGTGGCGCTGTCTATGACCATCGAGTGGTTATGAAGATGCCGAACAAGGCCGGCGCTCCGATCGAGACCCTGAGCGGCGTTGGCGCTGAGAAGGAAGTCCTTCAGCCTTCTGGCATCGAGTACAAGATCAAGAAAGTCACCACCAAGACCACGGGCAACGTGACTGTCTACGAGGTCGAGATGGAGACGCTCTAGCCCTCCTGAACCTTAAAACCGGCCTCTTCGCCTAGCTTTTTCAAGAAGTCGGGGTCTTTGGTGTCAAGGTCTTTGCCCACGCCATTGTCTTGAAGCGGCAAGGGCTCCGAGAGGCGCTGTTGCTGATTGACGGGCTTGCCTTTCATGGCACAAACCTAGCAAAAAGCGGCCTGATTAGCCTGAGCGCAGCATTTCTGTGCAGATGTCTTCTGATCTTGTAGCCGTCCTGGTCGGTGATCAGCTAATCCTGGCCCGCAAACTCACCCTTGACGACGGTTCCGTCCAGTACCGAAACAAGTTTGGCCTAGCCTTAGACGGAGCCAAAGAAGTAGATGGCGAAAGCAAGCCGAAAGCAGCAAAAAGTCGCCAAAGTGCTCCGCGAGTACAAAGCGGGGACACTCCGAAGCGGCAAAGCAGGGCGCGGAAAGGGGCCCAAAGTAAAAAGCCGCAAGCAAGCTCTGGCGATAGCGCTGAGTGAAGCTCGCAAAATGAAGCGCCGATAGCATGAATCCAACAGCCTTGGGTTGATGCCTTATCACTACGGCAAGCCAAAGCCGAAGGGCAAAAAGAAGGGAGGCAAAAAGAAGTGAAGAAAGGCAGCCGCGTTAGCTGGACTTATCAAGGCGTTCGCACCTATGGCACCGTCACCGGGATGGGTGGCAAGCGGGCCACAATTACAGGGCCTAGCGGTGGCAAGATCACCCGCGTCGGCACTGACGACGATCCGGTAGTGAGAATCAAGTCCGAATCAACTGGCCGGCCTGTACTGAAGCGTCGCTCTCAGCTTCGGTCTGCTCCGAAGCGTTGATATTGACACCACAAAGTAAAGTGTGGGCGCAATTTAGCCTGTGGCTAATTCATGTCTGAAGAGCAAACTGCTCCTGTGGAGCAAAGCGCTGATAACGCCAATCTGGTGGCCGAACTTGAGGCTATGCGCCGCAAGAATGCCGAGCTGCTAGACGAATACAAAAAGGCCAAGCAACAAGCCAAGGCTGTACCTGATGGCGTCGATGTCCAGGCCCTGCTCGACTTCAAGCGCAAGGCCGAACAGCAAGAACTCGAAGCCCAGGGCAAATACAGCGAAGCCCGCGAGGCCATGGAGCAACAGTTCCGCGAGGCCACGGCTGAGAAAGACAAGCGCATCGCTGAGCTAGAGGCCCGCGTTCGTGAGCTTGAACTATTGACCCCAGCCGTCTCGGCCCTTGCTGATATCGTCCACGATCCCGACTTGGTGATGAAAACCAAGCTGTCGGCAGATCAGATTCAGCGTGAAGCCGATGGCACCGTTGTAGTGGTCAACGGCTACGAGCGTGTGCCTGTAGTCGAGTGGGCCAAGACCCTGCCTGCATGGATGCAGAAGCAGCCCAAACCCCAAGGCAGTGGCGCACCTGTGGGGCGTGGAGGCGGCGACATCCCAGCCGGCACAACCAATCCCTTCCGGGCTGAGAGTTACAACCTCACGGAACAAGCGCGGCTGTTTAAGACTGACCGCGATCTATATGAGCGGCTTAAAGCACAGGCCGGCCGTTAGTATGAAACGGATGGCGAAGCTGTGCTGAGCCGATAGGGCTGTGCCCAACAACCGCAAATTTCTGGTAACTAACGATGGCGACCCTCCGGTCCGATATCATCGTTCCCGAAATTTTCACCCCCTACGTTATTGAGCAATCGACCCAACGTGATGCCTTCTTGGCTAGCGGTGTGGTGCAGCCCATGGCTGAACTCAATGCAACCGAGGGTGGGGATTTTGTGAACGTCCCCTTCTGGAAAGCCAACCTTTCTGGAGACTTTGAGGTTCTGTCTGACAGCACCTCCCTGACCCCCGGCAAGATCACTGCCGACCGTCAGACTGGCGTGATCCTGCATCGCGGGCGGGCCTTTGAATCGCGTGACCTCGCGGCTCTCGCAGCGGGCTCGGACCCCATGGCCGCTATCGGTCAGAAGGTCGCCGAATACGTTGCCAACCAGCGTCAGAAAGATCTCCTTTCTTGCCTGGGTGGTGTGTTCGGTTCGCTGGGTGCTACCAGCAGCTCCGCCGCCTTCTTCGATCTCACCATCGACGGTGAATCGGGTGACACCCCGACTGTTCTGAGCCCCCGCCACGTTGCACGGGCCCGTCAGAAGCTGGGTGATCAGGGAGAGAAGCTGACTGCAATGTGCATTCACTCTTCCTGCTTCTACGACCTCGTAGAGCGCCGCGCAATCGACTACATCTACGACGACACTGGCGCCGCTGACACCAGCGCAACCCAGGGTTCTACCGCAGGTGCTTTCGGTAGCGTCGCAGTGCCTACTTTCATGGGCCTGCGTGTGATCGTGTCTGACGATGTTCAGACCGCCGGCAGCGGTTCCTCGACCGAATATGCCGCCTACTTCTTCACCCAAGGAGCAGTCGGTTCGGGCGAGCAACTCGCAATGCGGACGGAAGTCGATCGCGACATCTTGGCCAAATCGGACGCCATGAGTCTCGATCTGCACTACGTCTATCACCCGATTGGTGCTCGTTACACCTCCAGCACTGTCAACCCCAACCAGAGCACTCTGGAGACCGTTGGCAACTGGTCCAAGGTGTACGAAACCAAGAACCTCGGTATTTGCCGGGCGACTGTTACTTCTAATCTTGACTGAGGAGAGTAACTAACCATGGCAAGTCTTTTCGAGATCGGTGCCGGTAAGGCCCTCGGATACACCTCCGGCGGTGCTGTTACCCAAGACACCAACAAAGCCACCGGCGTGACCCTTAATCAGGCCGCTGGTCAAATCACCACCTCCGATGCCTCTCTGGCCGGTGGTGCAGAAGTGTCCTTCGTCGTTACTAACGACAAGGTCGCCGCGACCGATGTGGTCGCAATGTCGCTGGCCTCTGGTGCCTCCACCGGCACCTACATCGTCAGCGTCAGCGCTGTTGCCGCAGGTTCCTTCACTGTGACCCTGAGCAACGTGGGCACCACCGCTGGTGAGGCCCTGGTGCTGAACTACGCCGTGATCAAGGCTGCTGCCTCCTGATCATGGGTTTGTTCGCTTTTAGGCGAGCACAGGCGCGTGAGGCTGCCGCTCTTGCGGTGGCCTCTGGCCCTGTGAAGTCTGAACCCAAGAAATCACCCGAGAAGCCCGATGGCGATCACGATCGACGCAACAGTCGGGGGCGCAAGCGCAAACAGCTACCTGACGCTGAGTGATGCCAACGATCTGATCGACGGCCTCGTTCAGAACGATGACGTGGTTGCCTGGGCTTCTGCCACTGACGACGAAAAGAACCGAGCCCTCTACACCGCAGCGCAGCGCATCGACCGCGAGCGGTTCCTAGGGGCCAGGGCTGACAATGACCAGGCCCTGCAATGGCCGCGTGATGGTGTGCGCAAACCAGACACCTACCAGCGGACCTACACCACGGGTTTCCCGTTCCGTCTGACTGAAGACTATTACACCACCACCGAGATCCCGGATCAGATCAAGAAGGCTCAGGCAGAGCTGGCGGTCTACCTGCACAACAACAAAGACGGCCTGGGCCTTGGTGGCCTTGAGGACTTCAAGAACCTGCAGGTGGGTTCAATCAACCTCACTCCGAACTTCTACGGGGCCGTGGGTGCTGATCGCATTCCGCCAATGGTGGAGCGTTATTTCACCGGTCTTAGAATCAGTGGACCGGGCAACATTGCCGTAAAGAGGAGCTGATTCATGGGTTACGCCTACCCAGGTGCTGAGTTCATCGACGACACGGCGGCCCATACCGGACGCTTCGGCAAGATCGTCGCTCTTGAGGATTCGGTGATTGCCAGCCTGTCGGCTGAGGATTACACCGGCAACACGCTTTCAGCGATCCCTATAAAGGCAAGCTGCGAGATGTATGGGGTCTTCACCAGCGTGACCCTAACCAGCGGCACTGTCGTCGCTTATAGGCTCTGATCATGGCCGACAACAGAGTCAGCATCGACCCGGCGTACAGCATTGGCGCCGACTTCGTGAACAACACGACGGCGCGGAATGGTCGCTGGAATCGAATCACGATTCTGAAGAACAACACCAGCTTTAGTGCATTGACTGCGCAGAACTGGACCGGCAACAGCCTTGTGGGTGAAAGCCTCCCTGCTGGCTTTGAGATTCAAGGCGTGTTCACTGCTTTTACGTTGAACTCCTCTGGCGCTGTGGTCGCCTACAAGATCTAGTCATGGCAAAAGCACGCGGCGGAGCCTCTGCGATTGACTACGCGGTAGGTGCTGAGGTCATCAACGACACCGAGGTGCATACCGGGAAGTTTTTGCATATTGACTTCTACGAAAGCAGCACCATCGACGAGATCGTCAGCACCAACGTGATCGACAACAGCTTCGCCGGTGCCAGCATTGATTCGGGCGCTCACCTCACGGGATATTTCACCAGCATTCAGCTCCAGAATGGAGCGTGTATCGCCTACAGGATCTGATGGCACTTGCAGACAAGATCGCTAAAGCTGTAGGCAAGCCCTTCCCCAAGATTGGCGGTGATGTCACCTTTCGCGTGATCTCGACCGGGGCCTACAACACCACCACCGGCGCAGTCACTGAAACCGCTAGCGACACCACGATCAAGGGCGCTCTCGATTCTGTCAGCGAGCAAGAGGTCAACGAGTTGGTGCAGGCCAGCGACAAGAAGCTAACGGTTCCGGCTAGCAGCTTCAGCTCTCGCCCATCCACCGCCGATAAAGTGGTGATCAGCAGCGTTGTCCATCAAATCATTGCGGTCAATGTGACCGAAATGCAGAACGTGGACATCGCCTACGACCTGATCTTGAGGGCGTAACTATGGGCAAGAAGCTCAATAGCCTTGGGGAGATTGGGCCTCTGCTCGAAGAGTTCGCCAACGATCTTTTGCGGGCCTCAATTCTTGAGACCGATGCCCGCGTGAAAGAGGCCAGCCCTGTCCTGTCTGGCCGTCTGCGCAATAGCTGGATGATCGGCGAAAACAGCGAAGCTGGCCAGCCAGCAGAGCGGAAAGAATACGGCGAGAACATCCCGCCCGCAGTAGCGATCAATTACACCCAAGGCCAAGAGAGGATCGGCAACACTTACAGCATCCACAACAATCTGGAATATGCGGAGGCGGCCTGCTTCGGCACTAACCTCCCGCCGTCTTGGCAGGGCGATTTCAAGCCAGCCAAGAAAGGCGTGGTCCCTGGTTTCCCTGATCTAATCGCTAAAGAGATGCAAGCCTTTGTCGATCAGAAGGCTCGCGAGTTCCGCAGGAAATTCTGATGCCAGCCGCAAACCTCAACACGATCAGGGCCACCATCGAAGCCCGCCTGGCCACTGAACTGGCAGAGGATCCGGCTATCCCGGTGGTGTTTCACAACGTCCCCTTTGAGCCGACGCCAAACTCATCGTGGGTTCAGTGCTTGACCACCTTCGGCCGGAATCAGTACCTGAGCCAAGGCAGCACGACAAACTCGCAAAACAGGATTTTCGGCCTCGTCACGATCAACATTTTTTCGGCCGCAGGTGTAGGTCCTGGCGCCAACTACACGATCGGGAAAAGAATCCGCGATCTTTACAATAGGGTGAACGTGTCGGGGGTTTTCTTCGACGCTCCAATAGGTCCAGAGGCTCTGGCTTCACCAGCTCCCGAGGGCTATTTCCAAACTCAGGTCCGTGTGACCTTTGAATCCATCGAGGAACTCTGACCCATGGCCATTCTCCGAGGAGAGCAAGGCGCTGTTCAATTCGACGCCGCCGGCTCTGCAAACGCCACCATTGTTGGCACCCGCAGCTGGACTCTTTCCACCACGAAGGAAACTCTGGACGTTACCGATCACGGTGACACCTTCCGTTCCTTTGTTGGCAGCCTGATCTCCGGTTCCGGCACCGTGGAACTCGTCTACGACCCCGACGCAACTGGCCAGGCTGGCTTCTTGGAAGACGTTCTGACCACTGCTGATGCTGCAGACGCAACCTTCGAGCTGTTCACTACCGGCACCACCTCCGGCTCTGATTCAATCAGCTTCGCTGGAATTATCACTGACATGGAGATTTCTTCTACTGTTGGTGAACTTGTTGTCGTTAGCTGCAACTTTGTGACCAGCGGTGCCATCACCGGCAACCTGGAATAATCAGGTGTATAGTCGGGGCGATTTATTCGCCCCCTAGATGGCAGCCCAAAAGCGAACTGTCGATTTGCTGGTTGAGGCATTTGACCTCAGCCAGCGTCGCAAATTTGTTCTTAAGAATGCAGACGGCAAGCCTGTCGTCGATTTGTATTTCAAGCCGATCACCCGCGCTGATCGCAAGAAGGCCCAGGCCCTTGCTGGCAGTGAAGAAGCGCTAGAGATCAGCACCCAGATGCTGTGCCAGATGGCAGAGCTTGAGGATGGGACTAAGGCCTTTGCCGCGGCCGATGCACCAAAACTTCAGCGCCAACTGCCTGAGTCTGTGCTCAACGAACTGGAACTGTTCCTCTTCGGTCTTGGCGAAGACACCAGCATGGAAGAAGCAAAAAACGACTAAAGCAGGACAACTGGCTCAACTTTGAGTTTTTCTTGGCCTGCGAATTAGGCATGACAGTGAGCAAGCTCCGCACGGAATTAACCGACGCGGAGTTCGTTCATTTTGCGGCGTACTATGAGCTGAAAGGCGAGCGGGAAGAACAGGCAATGAATAGGGCTAAGCGCCGCCGATAGACTGCATTCAGTCTTGGGCGTGCTGTGGCAGACGTTGCCATTAGGTTTGAAACGTCGCAGGCCAAGCGTGCGACAAAGGATCTAACTAGCGATACAAAGAAACTTCAGGAGGCTGTACGCGGTAGCCAATCAGCCCTTGAGAAGCAGGGCCGGGCTGCAGGTGCAGCAGCTGCTGGAACGACGAAGTTTGGGGCCTCGGCCAAGCTGGCGGCCCCTGGTGTCCGTGCGCTTGGTGCTGCAGTCAAAGCAGCGTTAGGCCCTGTTGGCCTGCTGCTGTCGGCTGCGGGTGCAATGACCCAGGCCTTTAGTATTCTTGCAAAGCAGGACTTTGCAGAGGCAAAGGTTCGCACTCTTGGGGTCAACAGCGAAGAACTGACCGCACGCTTGAAAGGCGTTAGCCGCGAGCTGAACGGTCAAGCCAGCGTCGTCGAGCTGACTGCTGCGGCCTATGACGTGGCCTCCGCTGGTTTTGCTAATGCAGCCGATAACGCCAAGATTTTGCAGGCGGCCAGCCAAGGCGCTACCGGTGGATTCTCTGACATCAACACCGTGGCCGATGCGGCCACCTCTGTTCTGAACGCCTACGGCAAAACGGCGGACGAAGTCGGCGCCATTGTCGATGGCTTTATTCAGACCCAGAACGACGGCAAGATCATCATTGGCCAGTACGCGGCCAACATCGCGAAGGTGTCGCCAGTTGCGGCCGCTTTGGGTATTGAGCTGGCTGAGGTGAACGCGGCTGTCGCTCAGATCACCGCAGGTGGCACCAACGCCGAGATGACCTTCACAGGTCTGAAGACGGCATTCGCTCAGATTGCTTCTGGCAACGTCGGGAAAGAGTTCAAAAAATACGGCGTCGAGATTAACGCGGCGACGATCAAGAGTGACGGCCTGGCCGGCACTTTGGAGAAGATCAAAAAAACAGGTGCAGACGCTGGCACCGTAATCAAGGCCTTTGGCACCGAAGCCGGCCCTGCAGTTTTGGCCCTGCTGGAAAATACCGACAAATACAACAGGCTTTTAGAGAATCAGAAGAAGGCTCAAGGGGCTGCGGCCAAGGCTGCATTCGAAGCCAGTGACACAATCAACGGATCGTTGAACAGGCTGCGCGTTGCGTTTGAAAACCTGTTTGCAGATGGCGGAGAGCTGGGCGATCTGCTCAAGCTGATTTTCAAAGGCGCGGCCGTCACTGTTGAGGTGCTCGGGGTCACCATCAACAACCTGCTTGCCCCGTTTAGAGCTGTTGGCGCAGCCGTTAGCGAGATTGGCAAGGCCATTGGCCAAGCCTTGGGCATTGAGGGTGTGAACGTCGCCTTCGAGATGCAAGAGGCCTACAAGGGCGTCTTGGGTGTTTTTACGCAGGTCAGCGATTTCATCGTCGGCCTTGGCGTGAGGTTCGGCAAATTCTTTGGCGAAATTATTACTGGCACGAATCAGGTCAAAACTTTTGTCAAGCAAAACCTGATCGGCGGTTTTGCGGATGCCTTTAATGGCATCAAGACCGCGATGCAGAATTTCTACAACGGTCTGCCTGGGTGGGCCAAGTTCCTGATCCAAGGTGCAGCCAAGGCGGCCAACATCGCCGGAAACATGATTTCCGGAGTGATGGGCCAGGTTCAACAGCAGGTTTCAAAAACCATTGCAGCGGGCCAAGGTTTCAAGGCAGAAGAGCAGAGCAGGCGCACCAGCGCGCAACAGCAGGCCGCGGCCAATGGCATTTCGCCGACTGGCGGAGTCCTAGGGAAGGGGAAACTAACTGACGCGCAGAAGGAAGAAGAGCGCCGGCGTAAGGAGGCCTTGAAGCTTGAAGAGGCTGCAGTTAAAGCGCAAGAGCGCAAGCAGCTTGCCTTTGAGAATCAAGTCAACAAGCTGCACGAACAGCAGGCCATGCAGCAGGCCATGCTCGACGGCAACGAACGAGAGGTCGCTAACGCCTTCTTGCTGTCAAAACTGATCAAGGAACACGGAGAAGAGAAGGGCCAGGTTCTTTACCAAAACAACCTGAACCTTCAGTCCCTTGAGGATCAAGTCAAAGAATCCAAGAAACTTGAGGACCAGCAGAAGAAGGCTGCCGAAAGGATGAAGGCCCTCTATGAAGACATCGGCATGACGATCAAAGACGGTGTCGTCAGCGCAATCAAGGGCGCGATTGACGGAACCAAGAGCCTCCGTGAGGTTGCCGTCAACCTGCTGAACAACATCGCCAACAAGCTCCTAGACGTGGCCGTGAACATGGCGCTGTTCGGCGTCAGCTCTGGCACGGGCAGTGGCGGCGGGCTGCTAGGTGGCCTGTTCGGTGGTGGCAAAGCCAAAGGTGGCCCGGTCTCTGCCGGCACGTCCTACCTCGTGGGCGAGAAAGGCCCCGAACTCTTCACCCCCAGCCGCAGCGGTGCCATCGTCCCCAATAATGCAATGGGCGGCGTTGGGAACATCACCGTGAACGTGGATGCAACCGGCTCTAATGTTCAAGGAGACACTACAGAGCAGAAGCGACTCGGCGAAGCCATTGGCGTCGCGATTCGCCAAGAGCTAATCAAGCAGAAGCGTCCTGGAGGCTTGCTCGCCTAATGGCTACCTTTCCCTCGATCACGCCAACCTACGGCGCACAGAAGACAAGCAGGCCGCGCACTCGAACGGTCCAATTCGGTGACGGTTACCAGCAACGCCTGCTCTACGGGATACCGGAGCACATGAACCCGAAAGAATGGTCGCTGACTTGGAACGTTTCAGAGACTGACGCCGACACGATCGAGACATTTTTGGATGCGAGGGCTGAAGACTCTGCGAGTTTTGATTGGAGCCCCCTAGACGAAACTGACACCTACAAGTGGATTTGTCCCGAGTGGACCAAGTCAATCCCGTACAACAACCGGGCAACGATTAGCGCTCGCTTTGTTCAAGTTTTTGAGCCCTAATGGCGATCCCTGTTTCTGAGCTTCAGAAGATCAACCCGAGCAGCATCATCGAGCTGTTTGAGCTTGAGCTGGATTCCACGCTCCATGGGACTTCAACTACCTACAGATTTCATGCGGGCATCAATGCCGTAGGCTCTGGCGTTCAAGACATTATTTGGGACGGCAATACCTACATAAAGCTCCCTATTCAAGTTGAGGGGTTCGAGTACAACGCAGAAAGCGGTCAGCTTCCGCGGCCCACCATCACGGTGGCCAACTTGCTTGGCAGCATTACCGCGATCCTCCTCAATGTGAACGAAACCACCCCCGGCAATGATTTGACTGGGGCTAAATTCACGCGGATTCGGACCTTGGTCCGCTACATCGACAACGCGAATTTTGACGGCGACAATCCTTTTGGCACGCCGGACAATACGGCGACCATGCCCGCGGAAGTTTTCTATATCGCAAGAAAGGTCAGCGAAAACCGTGATGCTGTCGTCTGGGAGGCTGCGGCCAGTTTTGATCTTGCTGGTGTTCGTGCCCCAAAACGTCATTGCAGCCAGAACCTTTGCCCGTGGATCTATAAGGGTTCAGAGTGTGGCTATAGCGGGACCGATTATTTCGACGAAAACGACAACTCGGTTGACAATGTGGCAGACGATGTCTGCGGCAAAAAGCTGAGCAGCTGCGAGGCCAGATTCGGTGATGATCCTTTACCGTTTGGAGCATTCCCAGGCATCGGCGCATTTAACGGATGAAGGCGACCGCTAAAGCCAAAGCGCTTGAACATGCCAAGCAGGAAGACCCGCGGGAATCATGTGGGCTTCTTGTCATCGTCAAGGGCCGCGAGCGGTATTGGCCATGTAAAAACTTGGCTGAGACGACGGATTTTTTTATCCTTGACCCAGTCGATTACGCCGCCGCGGAAGACCACGGTGAAGTGGTAGCGGTCATTCATAGTCATCCGGTAACGCCCCCAGTCCCTAGCGAGGCTGATCGTGTGGCCTGCGAAAAGTCTGGGCTTCCTTGGTACATCGTCAACCCAAAGCTTGGCACTTGGGGTCAGTGTGAGCCTGAAGGGTACAAAGCCCCCTTAATTGGTCGGAAATGGGTCTGGGGCGTTGCCGATTGTTGGACCTTGGTTCGCGATTGGTACGCAGAAGAAGGCCTAGTGCTTCCTGATTGGGATCGGCCCACAACGCCCGATGAGTTCAACCAAAACCCAATGTTTGACGACTGCTGGGAGCAGGCTGGGTTTCATGAAGTGAAAATCGAAGACATGCAGCGAGGCGACGCCATGCTGATGGCGATTGATTCAAGCAAGCTCAATCATGTTGGCGTCTACATTGGCGACCAGATGGTGCTGCACCATTTGCGTGGACGCTTGAGTTCCCGAGATATCGTGGGGGAGTGGATCCTTAACGTCACGGGCAGGGTGCTACGCCATGAATCGAGAGGTTAAGGTCTACGGTCCTCTCGCCAAGTTTGTTGGACAGCGCAGGTTTTTAGCTGAGATCAACAGCGCCGGGGAAGCCGTGCGGATGTTGCTTACTAATTTCCCAGGCCTGGAGCGGCACATGGCCGACCAGCACTACAAGGTGATCGTTGATAACTACGAAAGCGATTTAGACGAGTTACATCATCCGGCTAGTCAGACGATCAAAATCGTGCCCGTCCTGGGTGGTGCAGGCGGTGGTACAGGCAAGATCTTGGCTGGGATTGCCTTGGTCGCCGTCGCGATTGCGGCCCCAGGTGTAGGCCTATTCGCTGGCGGCTCGCTTGGCTTTGGTGTCGTTGCCGGTGCCACTGGTTTCGCTGCTGCTGCTGCAGCTGTCGGCGGCACGATTGGCCTGGCTTTGATTGCTGGCGGTGTTGCTCAGTTGCTCTCGCCTACGCCGCAGCTTGCGCAGATTGGCCCCGCTTCTACAACGCTAGGCGGTGGCGCTGGCCGTAGCACTTCAACAGAAGGGACAGAGCTAGACCCTCAAGAGTCCTACAGCTTTAGCGGCATTCAAAACACGAGCAGGCAGGGACTTCCAACGCCTCTGATTTTTGGTGAGACCATAGTGGGCTCTGTCGTCATTTCTGCTGGCATTGACGTAGATACGATCTAGACATGGCGAAGAAAGAACCCAAGAAGATCATTGGCGGCGGCGGCGGCGGCGGCGGTGGTGGTGGTGGCCAAACAGTTGTCCAGCAGACAGTCGTCGTTCAACAGTCAGCGCCACCGGCTGTTAGGACGCCAACAAGGCAGGCAGACAACCTGGCCTCTAGCGCCCATGCAACTCTTTTGGATCTTCTTTCAGAAGGTGAAATCGAGGGTTTTCCTTCGGCTCGTGATTACACCCGCGGCACTGATAATTACAACAAGGCATTGTTAAAAGATGTCTTTCTGACTGATACGCCAATTTTGAGATCCGAGGCGGATGTAACTGATCTCAGTGATAGCGATTACAACTTCAAGGGGGTGACGGTTGAGGCCAGGTATGGCACCAACTCGCAGACCTACATCAGCGCCAACGGCTTTGGGGATGTAGAGAATATCAATTCGGTGAATGTCGAGGTGGTGCAAGCCACCCCAATCACTCGGCAGATCACAGATTCAAACGTGGACGCGGTGCGCGTTAGCATCGCTGTGCCACGGCTTGAAGCCTCAAACAACCAAGGCGACATCCTTGGCACGAGCGTCAGCCTTGATATAGAAGTCCAATACAACGGCGGTGGCTTTACCAAAGTCAAAGACGCTGACATCAGCGGCCGCACTGCTGACAAATATGAGCGTGATTATCTGATCACGTTAGACGGTGACTTCCCCGTAGATATTCGCGTGACGCGGGTTTCGGCTGACAGCAGCGACACAAACGTCAACCCAACCTTTTGGACCGCCTACACCGAAATTATCAGGAAAAAGCTGCGTTATCCCAACAGCGCTCTTGCAGCTGTTCGCTTTTCCGCTGAGCAGTTTCAAAACATCCCAGCGCGTTCTTATCGCATTCGCGGCATCAAAGTCAAGATCCCGAACAACGGCACAGTAGACCAAACAACCGGGGCCATTACATACAGCGGAACTTGGACTGGCACCTTTGGCGCTGCCCAGTGGACTTCTGATCCGGCCTGGATTTTATATGCATTGCTAACCAATAAAAGATGGGGTTTTGGTGATCATATAGCCGAGGCACAGCTCGACAAGTTTAGCTTTTACTCAGCCAGCCAGTATTGTTCAACGCTTGTTGATGATGGCAACGGCGGCGAAGAGCCCCGCTTTAGTTGTAACGTTCTAATCCAGAACCAATACGAAGCCTATAAGTTGGTCAATGACCTTTGTTCGGTCATGCGGGCTCAGCCATTTTGGTCAACTGGCTCTCTGTCAATCTCGCAAGATAAGCCGACAGACTCGACCTACCTTTTCAACCGTTCCAATGTCTTAGAGCCTGGCTTTAGTTACGCCGGTTCTGACCTGAAGACGCGCCACACGGTTGCCATTGTCAGCTATTTGGATTTGGAGACTAGGGAACAAAACTACGAACTTGTAGAAGATCGCGACGCCATCGCCAAATATGGCTGGGTTCCAACTCAGATCAAGGCCTTTGCTTGTACTTCACGCGGCCAAGCTCATCGCCTCGGTTCGTGGATTCTTTTCTCAGAGCAAAATGAGGTAGATGTCTGTACGTTCACAGCCTCAATCGAAGCTGGCGTCTTAGTGCGTCCTGGTAACGTCATCGACATTCAGGATCCCGTCAGGGCTGGCGTTCGCTACGGCGGCAGGATTGCTGGCGCTGGCGATAACACGATCAACGTAGACGATGCTACGGGCCTGCCTGAAGAAGATGCAACGCTGAGCGTCTTGCTGCCTGACGGCACGCTTGAAACTAAAGACATCACCGGCCGCACCGGCACGCTAATCACGGTTGACGGAGACTGGACCGAGCGCCCAAATATCAACAGCGTTTGGGTCATTCAAACAACGGCGATTGAAACGCAGAAGTTCCGCGTTTTGACAGTCAAAGAAAAAGAGGGGCATCTTTACGAGATCACGGCCCTTTCGCACAATCCTGATAAATATGACTACGTCGAGCGCGGCGACACTCTTTCAACTCGCTCGATCACTAACCTCAACCCGATCCCGAACCCGCCAACTTCACCGAAGGCGGAAGAGAAGTTCTACGCCGAAAACGACAAGGCAAGGGTCAAAATTATCGTCAGCTGGGCTGCTGTCAAAGGCGTGCCGCAGTATAAAGTGCGCTACCGCCGAGACAATGAAAACTGGGAGTCTGCCATTGTCGTCAAAACTGACCATGAGATTCTCGACACTCGTGCCGGGAAGTACACGATTGAGGTCTATAGCATCAACTCGTTGGGTCGTCAGTCCTCAGATTTTGCAAGTCTGACGTTTAATGCTGCAGGCAAAACTGCAGTTCCGGGCAACGTTCAAAACCTGCAGTTTGAGGCAACTAGCGACAAGGAAGGCACGCTGAAATGGGACGAGACTGTCGATCTAGATGTCAAGCACGGCGGCAAGGTCTACATCAGGCACAACAGCCTGACTGATGGCACTGCCACTTGGTCCAACTCTGTTGATCTGATCGAGGCAATCGCTGGCAACTCTACTAGCGCCAAGATTTCGCTAATTGAAGGTGAGGTGCTGGTCAAGTTCGCAGACGATGGCGGGCGCCTGAGTGACCAGGAAACGAGCGTGATCATCGACCTGCCGGACACGCGAAACAAACTACTGTTGGCCACTCGCCGCGAGGACCAAGATTCTCCGCCGTTCCAAGGCACAGACGACGACACCTTCTACAGCGATGAATACGACGCGCTGACGCTGCAGAGCACGGAGCGCATCGACGACAAAACGGACAATATCAACAGCTGGGGCAAGATCGACTCGCTGGGCGATACCGAGGCCAATGGCGAATACACCTTCGCCACCACGCTGGACCTGGGCCACGTTTTCTCGCTTGACCTGACTCGGCGATTTGTGACTCGGGGTTTCTACCCCGACGATCTGATCGACGACAAGACCGAAGACATCGACGACTGGAAAGGCAAGTTCGACGGCGACGTGGCCGACGCTGTCAATGCGAAGCTCTACGTTCGCAAGACCGACGACGACCCCAGCGGCTCGCCCACCTATGGGGACTGGAGCGAGTTCAGCAATGGCACTTTCAAGGGCCGCGGCTTCCAGTTCAAAACTGAGCTGACTAGCACTGACACAGCCCAGAACATCCTCGTCGATGAGCTGGGTTACGTCGCGGAGCTAGAGCGCCGCACAGAGTCCAGCGAGGAAGCCGTATCGAGCGGGACTGGGGCCAAGGCCATCACGTTCGCGAATCGCTTCTTCACTGGAACGGCCAGCCTGCTCGGAACGAATAGCAGGCTCCCAAGCGTCGGCATCACGGCTCAGAACATGCAGAGCGGTGACTATTTCACTGTGAGCAGTGTTTCGGCTACGGGCTTCACGGTCAACTTCTACAACTCGTCCGACACAGGTGTCAGCCGTGACTTCAACTGGTCAGCCGTTGGCTACGGGAAGGGAAGTTAAGATAGAGACAGTTCCTTTTTGTGTAAAGAACTGTGGCCACTCATGATTATAATCTAGCCAATCAAGATGGCGCCAGTTTTAGGAGCGATCTCAATAATGCGCTGAGCGCGATTGTAAGCAATAACAGCAGTAGTACGGAGCCAAGTACAACTTTTGCCTTTCAATGGTGGGTCGATACTAATAACACATTGATCAAGATTCGCAATGCTGCGAATGATGGATGGGTCACAGTTGGCGATTACAGCGCCACTAACTTCGGTCTGCTGACTAGCGCCACCGCTAACAGCACCTACTTGGCCTTGGCAGGCGGCACGGTCACTGGTGCGCTTGAGATTGGCACCGCTGGCTCGGTGGTGTTTGAGGGCGCAACCGCTAATGACTTCGAGACAACCTTGGCGGTCACCGATCCGACCGCTGACCGGACTTTCACGCTGCCTGATGCAACGACCACGGCGGCTGGTCTTGCTGTAGCTCAGACCTTCACCAAGGCACAACGCGGCAGCATTTCGGCAATCACGGTTGCTTCAGGTGACACGACCGAAACGCTTGATTTTGCGACGGCGAACAACTTCGCCCTGACGCTTGAGAACACTGCATCTTGCACGCTGGCTAATCCGAGCAACCTGACGGCAGGGCAGAGCGGTTCGATCTTTGTGGTGCAGGACGCCACGGGCGGGCGATTATTGACTTACGGCAGCCAATGGGATTTTGCGGGCGGAACTGCGCCTACTCTGTCCACGGCTGCATCGGCGGTTGATCGTATTGATTACGTCGTCCGCACGACCAGTTCCATCCACGCCGTCTTCACCGCTGCTTACTCATGAGCATCATTGGTAGCAATATCCTTGCAGGTGCTAGTGGGCAGGCTGCTGGCGGGTATGAGATCGAGCAGAGCTTGCGGTTTGATGGGACGGCTGATCTTGTTTTAACGACTCCGGCGACTACCGAGTCTATTAACGCCTTCACAATGTCTTGCTGGGTAAAAGTTCTGCACGGCAGCGACCAAACTCAGTTCATGGGACGCAAAGGCGCACCAAACAACGTCAACAATGTTTGGTTGACTCACAACGCTTTAGGCGGGCAAGGTATTGGATCTTATATGTATACCTCGTCTATTAACGGACGTGGTGTTTTAAATACGAACGCTAAATACCGAGATTATTCGGCTTGGATGCACGTCCACTATTCGGTGGATAGCTCTGCTGGTAACACGCAAAAATTGTATGTTAACGGTGTAGATGTTACGGCAAACACTGACACCATCTCTGGCGTCCTTACATTTGACTTTTCATCTACCTATCCGTTCCAAATTGGCAATGCCAGCTCCAGCAAGTTTTACTTAGCTGAATATCATTTTATCTCCGGTAGCCGACCTGATTACACTAATTTTGGCGAGGAAGACGAATTTGGCGTCTGGCGTCCTATTGAGTACACCGGAAGCTATGGCAATAACGGGATGTACCTTAAGTTCGACCCCACTGCCACCAATGGCATCGGTCACGACCATAGCGGCACTGGAAACCATTTAACCGCTACTGGCTTCACCACCTCCGGCACTGGTACGGACGTGATGAGCGACACGCCGACGACGAACTGGTGTACGTTGAATCCGCTTGAAAAGCCGGGTGGTACTGCGCCGGTCTACGAAAACGGCAATCTAACGCTTAGAAACTCGACAAATTATTTTTTTGCTCATGGTGTAGGCACTTTTGGTCTTAATAGTGGCAAGTGGTATTTTGAAACTTCCGGTGATACGAGTATTTATGTTCAAATTGGATTTTTAGACAGTTCACAAATCACAAGCATGACCGGAGGTGGTGGCATTTCCGGCGCAAACATAAGCTGGCATTACCAATCCAACGGAATCATTCGTGGGCTTAGCAGCACTTATCAAGACACAGGTTTAACTGCTGCGTCTACTGCTGGCGACATCATGGGACTTGCCATTGATTTCGACGCAGGCGAAGCTTTGTGGTATGTAAATGGAACGCAAGTTGGAAGCACTGTAGATTTTTCCTCTTATCTAAGTAGTAGTCGCATTTGGTATCCAGTTGTAGCTGTCACCAATGAGGGCACAGATATTACAAATGTCAACTTCGGACAACGCGACTTTGCCTACACCCCACCGACCGGCTTTAAAGCACTGAACACCGCCAACCTGCCCGCGCCGACGGTTAAGGATGGGTCGGCTAATTTCAATACGGTTACCTATACCGGCACAGGTGCTGCCCTGTCAATTACCGGCGTCGGTTTCCAGCCTGATTTTATTTGGTTCAAGCGCCGCAGTCATGCTGAGAATCATTGGTTACAAGATGCTGTCCGCGGTGTCACTAAAGGTCTGTATTCAAACCTCACCGATGCTGAAGCCACGAGGACTGACCAACTCCAATCTTTTGATTCAGATGGATTTAGCTTGGGAGTAGACGCTGCTGGTTTTACTAATATTTCTACCAGAACCTACGTCGCTTGGAACTGGCTCGCAGGCGGCAGCGGCTCAAGCAACACCGACGGCAGCATCACCAGCACGGTAAGCGCCAACCCCACCGCTGGGTTCTCGATTGTTCAATTTGACGGTACTGGAGCCAACGGAAGTATCGGTCACGGTCTCGGTGTTGCGCCTAGTTTTATCGTGGCGAAGTCAAAAACACATTCAGACAACTGGTTTGTTTATCACTCTGCCATCGGTGCTAATGGATACATAATGCTTAATCAAACTGCAGCAGCAGACAGTCCAAACTCGTCAGTCTGGCAAAACGTATCGCCTACAGGCACTGTTTTTTATGCCAGTACAGGCGGATACAACGACAGCGGCGAGACAATCATCGCCTACTGCTTTGCCGAAGTCGAATCCTACAGCCGGTTTGGCAGCTACGTCGGAAATGGTTCCAGCGATGGTCCGTTCGTGTACACCGGAATGGCTCCAGCGTTCATCCTAGTGAAACAATCCTCAGGTGGCGAAAACTGGCTTATTTTTGATACTACTAGAAAAACCTACAACGAGATTGACACCACTCTTTCTCCAAACGTATCCAGTGCTGAAGTCACTAACTCGACCAACGAGTATGACATTCTATCCAACGGATTCAAAGCGCGTAACTCATCAGCTGGTGTAAATCAAAACGGCCAGACTTACATATTTGCCGCATTTAGTGAAAACCCATTCGGCGGCTCCGGTGTTTCGCCCGCTACTGCTCGCTAGGATCTAACCATGGGATACCTAATCAACGGTCAGCCGCTTCGCGTTGGTCGCCCCTTCACTGATGCTGACGGGGTGCAATACCCGTCGAACTGGCTTCGCCTTGCTAGCGAGGCTGATAAGGCTGCAATCGGCATCACTTGGGAAGCAGATCCTGCCCCAGTCGATACTCGTTTTTACTGGGACCACGATCTCCCCAAGCGGCTTGAAGATGAGCCTGCTGTTGATGAAGACGGCAACCCCGTGCTGGATGCTGACGGCGTTCAGATCATCAACTACGGCTTGAAGACTGAGTGGGTTAAAAAGCAGAAAGAGATCGCAGGCAGCCTGCTGGCACCTACTGACTGGTACGTCACGCGCAAGGCTGAGGATCCCACCGCTGAGATCCCTGCTGCTGTTGCCACTTACCGCGCTGCAGTTCGTACCGCTAGCGGCACCCGCGAGGCTGAGATTAACGCCTGCATCACCACGGAAGAACTGGTGGCACTGCTGACCAACCCGGAGCAGGTGATGAATGACGACGGCGAAATGGTTGCCAATGCTGAGCCGTTCATCACCCCTTGGCCTGAGCAGGACTAATGGCGGTCAAGTCGAAGACGGCGCTGGGTCGCATTGAGCACCGCCCTGGAAAGCCTAAGAAAACCCGTCAAGGTGCGGGTCAACACACAAAAACCGTTAAACACGGAAGGAAGAAATATCGCGGCCAGGGCAGGTGAATGGATCGGCACACCCGCAACAACTGGCGCAAGATTATGTTTGCGCTAGAGGCTGCGGGTAAGACCGATTCTCTTTACTACAAGCGAGCCGTTGTGATCTGCAAGGGTGGGAAAGACCCGCTAGATCATGAAGATGTGAGGCTTGACGGTGGCGGTCATGCATGAGTTCAGCGATAGCGAGATGCGGTTGATCTATACCGCAGTCTTGGCCTACCGCGAACGAGGCAACGACAACCCATCAATCAGGCAACATCAGGCCGAGCTGTGGCGAATCCTGCAACGCCTCAAGCCGATGGCCTACTACCGAAGCTATTTGCAGGAGGTATGATCTTTGGGCCGCTTCTGGGGCGGTAATGCAAGGCCCTGACCGACGCCAACTCGGTCGGGGCTTTGTCTTTGAAAGACACTTTTTCCACCGGCCAAGTAACAACCAACGGTAGGATTTGGCGACGGTTTTTTCTATTGTCATGATCAAGACCGCATCTGCTGCCATCGCTGTGATTGCCCTGGCTGCACCTGCAATGGCCGGGCCCTACGT
>Ga0181577_10001293_pt1 | contig 20244 bp, 10 predicted proteins | sample 101ome_21_FD_132468 | JGI IMG/M metagenome (GOLD analysis project Ga0181577, IMG submission 132468) | Coastal salt marsh microbial communities from the Groves Creek Marsh, Skidaway Island, Georgia - 101413BT metaG (megahit assembly) | ecosystem: Environmental > Aquatic > Marine > Intertidal...
CGGCAAAACCTATGAACACGAGAAAGTGACAATTGAGAATCCGAAGGCTCAAAATGGCCAACGATTCACTTTCAAGGGCGGAGAGGATTGCCGAATCCTCTTTGATTCCGTCCGGCTATGGGACTGTGGGGAGTAGAAAAGTCAATCTCACTCGAAGGTATCCATGGGCGGAGCGCCCATAATCGAGTAGCCACAATCGACGTGGAGCACTTCGCCGGTAACCCCGTTGGAAAGGCTGCTCAATAGATAGAGAGAGCTGTCGCCCACATCCTGTCCTTCAATATTTCGTTTCATCGGAGCCACCTTCGACGTGTAATCGATCATCTTGTCGATATCTCCAACGGCTGATGCGGCCAGGGTTTTCTGCGGACCGGCAGAAATGGCATTTACTCGAATACCCTGCGATCCCAAATCATAGGCCAGATAGCGAACCGATGCCTCCAGGGCCGCCTTGGCGACGCCCATGACATTGTAATTGGGAATTACCTTTTCACTACCGAGATAACTGAGTGTCACAATGGAACCTCCATCCGGCATGAGCTTGGCTGCTTCCCTCGCCATCGGGATCAGGCTGTAAGCACTGACGTCGAGCGCCAATGCGAAGCCCTCTCGGGTGGTGTCGACAAATGTTCCCTCGAGGTCTTCCGACTTGGCGAAGGCGATGCAATGAACGAAAAAATCGATGTCACCAAAACCTGATTTGATAGCGGCAAACCCGCTCTCAATCGACTCGTCGGACTGAGCATCCATCGGGCAGGTGAAGGAAACGCCCTCTTTTTCGGCAATCTTTGTGATTCGGCGTTCGACCGCTTTTCCGGGAAGATATGCCAACCCGACTTCCGCCCCATGGGCCTGAAGGCTTTTCAGAATGTGGTAAGCGAACGAGTATTCGTTGACCAGTCCCGTTACGATTCCCCTCTTTCCTGCTAATAGCGACATCCTGCCATCTAGGGAAAAGAAGGCCTCTTTTCAAGGAATTTCTTCGTTTCGTAGCGGAATCCCAAGGCCGAACGATTTCGCTGGAGATGTCAGAAATACAAACTTTTTTGTCCAAATTTCTGTCGTTTCATGGACCTGCCATAGATACACTGCGATCTCCGCCCTGCGTGGCGCGATCTGCGCAAAGTCTCCCTTAACTGCGGGAATTAAAAATCCTGCCAACTGTCGTTTCCTATTTCTATGAAAGCCCCATTCAATCGCCGCCATTTTCTCCGTGGAACCGGAGCACTCATCGCCTTACCTGCCCTTGAGTCGATCGGTTTTCGCCGTTTTGCTTCGGCTGCATCGACCGCCACAACGGCTCCAAAACGCGCCGTCTTCTTCGGCATGGGCTTCGGCGTGACGAAGGAAACCTGGTTCCCGGATATCAATCAGACAGGCGCGGATTATACGCTTTCCGAAGGACTTTCCCCCCTCGTCCGCCATCAGTCCGACATCACCGTGGTGCAGGGCTGCTCCAACCAGTACACCAACGAAGCTCACTGGGGCAGCACCTTCTGGCTCACCGGCGCCAACCGCTATTCCGTGCCCGGCCAGAACATGGCCAACAGCATCTCCGTCGACCAGGTCGTCGCCCGGCACCTCGGGCAGGACACCCGCTTTTCCTCACTCCAGCTCAACCCCTCCGAACTTCAGGGACACGGCCCCGGACTTTCACTGGGCTGGGATCAACGAGGTAAGCCCGTCGCCGGACAGGACGACCCGGTTCAGGTCTTCCACAAACTCTTCTCGGCCGATGACCTGCCGCTGGAACAGCGCCAAGCCGCCATCGCCGAAAACCGCAGCGTGCTCGACGCTGTGCTTACCGAAGCTAATCGCGTCCAACGTGGCCTTTCGAAAACCGACAACGACAAGCTCGACGAATATTTCCAGGGCATCCGCGACATCGAGACCCGCCTTAAAAAGGACGAAGACTGGCTCGACGTTCCCAAGGCCAAGCCGCCCATCGAACAACCCGAGCCGGGACTGAAAGGTAGGGCCGAGATTGAAATTATGCAGGATCTCATCATCGCCGCGTTGCAGACCGACAGCACCCGCGCCCTGACCTTCCGCATGCCCGGCAACACGCTCCTTCAGAGTCTCGACGTCAAACACAGTGCCCATAATGTGAGCCACTACTCCCCCGGCGAACGCATGGAGGCTTCGAAAAAGCGCGACAAGACGCACAGCGAACTCCTCGCCCGTTTCATCGATAAGCTCAAGGCTACCGAGGAAGCCGATGGCTCGACCCTCTTCGACCGCACCGCCGTGGCCTTTGGGTCGAACATCAGTTCCATCCACTACCTCACGAACTGCCCCACCATTCTCACCGGCGGCGGTGCCAACCTGAACCTCGGCCAACACCTCGTCCTTCCGAAGGACACCCCGCTCTGCAACGTGTGGCTGACGATGCTCCACGGCATGGGCATCGAGGTCGAACGTCACGGAGATAGCTCGGGGATCGTGAAGGAATTGCAGGCTTAGCAGGTCTCACACAAAGACACCAAGCCACGAAGACATGAGAGTTTACGTCTTTCTTATCGCAGCCACCACTTTGTGCATTTGTGCATTTGTGAGAGCTGAAACAGCCCCGACCCTCCCCGAGAAACACTTCGAGTTTCTCTCCAACTATTGCCTCGATTGCCACGACGCACTCACCGAAAAGGGCTCGGTAAATCTTGAGGACCTGTCCTTCCAGGTCACCAACATCCAGGAAGCCGAGCTTTGGCAGAAAGTGCTCAACACGATGAACTCCGGCGAAATGCCGCCAGAGGAAAAAAAGCAGCCGGAACAGAGTGAGAAAGCCGATTTCCTCGACGCTCTTGCCCAGACCATGGTCGACGCACGCCGCTCCCTCGCTGACACCGGCGGCGAGATCACGATGCGTCGTCTCAACCGGCGCGAGTATCAGAACAGCATGGCCTCGCTCCTGGGCTTCAAACCTGATGTCAGTTCCCTACCGGCAGACGGTGGCGCCGGCACCTTCGATACCGTCGGGGCCTCCCAGTTCATCTCCAGCGACCAGATCGAGCATTACCTGAAACTCGGGCGCAGCGCGATCAATGAATGGCTGCAACGTCAGGCCACCACCGGCCTGGAACCCAGGACCTTTCGCGTCGAGCCGGAGAACACCGTCAACGTCGAGAGCCGCAAGGCCATGGAGGCGTTGGAAGAGCAACAGGAGCGCTACCTCAAATGGAAAGCCGAAGTCGACAAGATCGCCTTTCTCCCGGAGAACGAAGAAGCCCTCGCCCGGATCCGAGAGAAATACGACCTCGACGAAAGCATAGACCTCAGGGACCACCTCCGACTCTATCAAAACACCAACATCCTCAAGGGCGAACCGGACGCCACGAAGTTTGGTTTTCGGGACGGCAACCAGGCTTCCTTTTCCAACCAGGGCGGATACAGCCGCAATTATGCCTACATGAAGCACTACCTTGAGCTTCCCAAAAGTGACAGGGGTTCCTACCTGAAACTCGCTTGGGGCATCCAGCGCATCGACGTCGTGCCCAAGTCCAAGGACGTGCCTCCCGGGACCTACAAATTGAGAATTCGGGCCGGCTCCGTCGAGGGTTCCGATCCGTCGCGCCATTTTATCGAAGTAGGGCACCCCCAGCGCGTCAACCAGGTGCCTTACGGCTTCACCACCAAGCCCATCGCCAGTCTCCAGGTCACCGGCACCGAAGAGAACCCGGAGATTATCGAGACCACCGTGGTCATCAATTCTGACACGCCACGCGAATTCGGCATCCAGGAGCGCGTTCCTGCCGACAGCAAAAAGAATATCAGTAGAGAATTCTACCGCTACAAAGCAGAGAACGGCTACGGCACCCCGCCCGCCATCTGGGTCGATTGGGTCGAGTTGGAGGGCCCCATATCGAATGCGATGGCGGCGGCACCCAAAGCCTATCGCGTCGAGTTCGAGGAGACGGTCAACGTCAGGAACCTCGAAATTATCAAGAAATTGGAAGACACCTATCAGAAGAAATGGCTCCCCTGGAAAGAAGGGGTCGACAAGGCAGCCAAAGCTGCTGAGAACCGGGAAATTGTGGCCGCCCTTCGTGAGAAGCACCCGGATTATGATTCCAATCCGACTCTCAAGTATAAAAAGGCTGATCTTCTGAAAGGAGCGCCCGATCCTCGTGACTATGGCGGCAGCGATCCAATCAATGCCGTTGCCGCCTTATACAGCCCATATCAGCGATATCACGGCTACATGAAGCACTACGCTGAGCTTCCTCACAATGATCGGGGTGCCTACCTGAAACTTTCACGGGGGATTCAACGCTTTGACGTTCGCCCCGATTGGAAGGAAGTCTCGCCGGGCACCTACAAGCTCAGGATCCGGGTCGGCGCGGTAAAAGGCTCCGATCCTTCCCGCCATTTCATCCAGATCGGTCATCCCCAGAATCCCAACGGAACGTCACCCGGCTTCGCCAAACTGCTCAGTACGCAACCGATATCCGGCACCATAGAGAACCCGGAGATTATTGAGGTCGCTGTCGAAATCGGCGCAAGCACACCTCGCGAAGTCGGCATCCAGGAACGGCAGCCCAAGTCCGCGAAACCCCTCAGACAAGATTTCGATCGCCACAAGGCAGAGAACGGCTACGGCACCCCGCCCGCGATCTGGGTGGACTGGGCTGAACTGGTCGGACCGATCCCGGACAACCCGGTAATCGAATCCACGATCACCCGCATCGAGCCGGAAAAGACGATCAATCGGGATAACGAAAAAGAGATCGCGCAGATCGAAGAACGACAGGAACGATTTAAGCGGTGGAAAAAAGGAGTCGATGAAGCAGCCAAGACTCCTGAGAATCAGGCGATCATTTCCGAGATTCGAAAGAAGAATCGCCTGATCGATCATCCCAACCGATTTTATACTTTTGCCGACCGGTTAAAGGACACTCCCAATCCGCGGGACTTCGGCTTCACCGACTCGGCCAAAGCTGCCGCATCTGATCCTTCACGAAGCCGTAGTCTGGCTCTTCACAAGCACTACGCCAGCCTCCCCCATCGTGACCGCGGCACCTACCTGAAGCTCGCCCACGGCACCGGCCGAGTCATCATTTCCCATAAGAAAAACCAACTGCCCCCCGGCAGCTACACCCTCCGCGTTGCGGCCGCGGCCGTCGAGGGTTCACCCGCCTCACGTCACTTCATCGAAGTGGGACACCCCCAGCGCCTGATCGAAAGTCGAAACTGGGGACTGGAAGGCCAGCCCATCAGCAGCCACCAGGTCACCGGCACCATCGAGAACCCGCAAGTGATCGAGATCCCGCTCGAAGTGGGAACCGACACGATCCAGGAGTTCGCGATCCAGGAGAAGCAACCCAACACCGGGAACCTGAAAGAGCTCTGGGACGCGCACAACGCCTTCAAAAAGGAAAATGGCTACGGCCACCCGCCCGCGATCTGGATCGACTGGGTCGAATGGGAAGGCCCACTCAACGCCACCCACCAGGAATCGTCCGGAGACGACGCCTGGTTCACCACCGCGACCGATCCTGACGAAGGCACCCGCGCCCGGACCATTTTCGAGCAGTTTGCGTTCAAAGCCTTCCGGGGTGTCGAAGCGGAGAATGAGTTCATCGATCGACTCGCCGCCATCTACGACAACCGTCGCGCCGCGGGCGATTCCTTTGAGCAAGCCCTCGAGTTGCCGCTCGCCATCATTCTCTCCTCGCCCGGTTTCCTTTACCTCAATGAACCGGTCAGCAATCCGACCAATGACGCGGACGAACGCCGCGAGCTCAGCGATCGCGAACTCGCCGTGCGCCTCTCCTACTTCCTCTGGAGCGCGCCGCCCGATCAGGAACTGCTCGACCTTGCCAGCCGCGGAGAACTTTCCAACCCTGACATTCTGCGAAGCCAGGTCGATCGCCTCATCACCGATTCCCGCTCCGACGAGTTCGTCGCCGGATTCCTCCACCAGTGGCTTCACATGGAGCGACTCGACTTCTTCCAGTTCGATACCCGCCTCTACCGCGACTTCGACGAGAGCACCCGCACCGCAGCGCGACAGGAGGTCTATCATTCCTTCGCCCACGTCCTCCGCGATCCGGAAAACGGCCGCCTCGGCAAACTGCTCAAGAGCGACTACGTCTTCGTCAACGGGCTGCTCGCCACCTACTACGGACTCAACGGCGTCACCGGAGATCAATTCCAAAAAGTCGCCCTGCCCACCGGGTCACCTCGTGGTGGTTTGTTAGGCATGGCCGCGGTCCACGCCATGGGCAGCGACGGGATCGAGAGTAGCCCCGTCGAGCGCGGCGCCTGGGTGTTGCGCTACCTGCTCAACGATCCCCCTCCCCCGGCTCCGCCGAACGTGCCGCAGCTCTCGCGTATCGAAGACGAGTCGCTCACGACGCGCCAGAAACTGGCCGCACACATGGAGGAGGCGCAGTGCGCCAGCTGCCACCGCAAGATCGACCCGATCGGCTTCGGCCTGGAGAACTTCAACGCCGCCGGCAAGTGGCGGACTGAAGAAGGGCACGGCAAAAATGCCCATCCCATCGACCCCGCCGACCAGTTCCACAACGGCCCCAAGTTCAACGACTATTTCGAGCTGCGGGATATCATTGCTGATCGCGAACCCGACTTCGCCCGTGGCTTCACCGAACACCTGATCGGCTACGGCCTCGGCCGCTCCTTCGGGTTCACCGATGAAGACCTCGCCGATGAGATCGTCGCCGCCGCGAAGACGGAGGATTACAGCGTGAGCGAGTTTGTGCAGGCGCTGGTGGCGAGTGAGCCGTTTGGGCGGAAGTGATGTAGCGCTTCGCGAAATTCTTCGAAATTAGAGAGCCAGGCTTTGATTTTTTCGTCTAGAATTGCTGCCTGCCTCAAATGGCACCGCATTATAGCTCATGAGCGTTTGTTGGGAAGATCCCCTGTTGAAGTCGAAGTATCGATGAGAGATTCTCACGCAGAGGGGCAAGAGAACTGGGCAAATGATTGACGAGCGGAAGAATTTTGGGGCAGCCTGTGGGAAACCATACCCTTTCCCCTCTTCCTCCAAAGCCATGAAACCATTCCTCTTAGCCTGCCTGAGCGCCGCACTCCTACTCTTCCCACCTTACATCCACGCCGAAGAAACCCGGCCACCCAATTTCGTCGTCGTTTTCGTCGATGACCTCGGCTATGCCGACATCGGCTGCTTTGGCTCACCCGACATTAAGACGCCGAGGCTGGACGCCCTCGCCAAAGAAGGGATCCGCTTCACCCACTTCTATGCGCAGCACATTTGCGGTCCGTCGCGGGCGGCCCTGATGACAGGGTGTCATCCGCTGCGGGTCGCTGAACCCGGGAACGTCAAAGAGATTCACCCGATTCTCCACACGAACGAAATCACCGTGGCCGAAGTGCTGAAGACGAAAGGCTACGCGACGGGGTGCTTTGGTAAATGGGACCTTGCTAGGCATAGCCAGGAGAATTTCATCCCGAAGCTCATGCCCAATCACCAAGGCTTCGACTATTTCTACGGCACCCCCTCCAGCAACGACGCCTTTGTCGATATCTATCGCAATGAGACCCGGATCGAGGAGAAGGCCGACATGGCCATGCTCACGAAAATTCACACCGACGAGGCGATCCAGTTCATCGAGAAGCATCGTGAACAGCCCTTCTTCGCCTACATCCCCTACTCCATGGTCCACACCCGGCTCGATGCCTCCCCGGACTTCAAAGGAAATTCGCCACGTGGGCTCTATGGGGATTGTGTCGAGGAAATCGATTTCAACTGCGGTCGAATCATCGACACCTTGAAAAAACACGACCTCGTCGAGAACACCTACTTTCTCTTCACCAGTGACAACGGCCCTTGGTTAATCAAGAACAAGAACAAGGTGGACGGCCATCGCCCCGCCGACCATGGAGGTTCCGCCGGTCCGCTGCGCAGTGGCAAAGTTTCCACCTGGGAAGGGGGCGTCCGCGTCCCGACGATTCTCTGGGCCCCCGACCGCGTTCCAGCAGGAAAGACCTGTGAAAAGATCGCGGGAACCATCGATATCCTGCCAACCTTTGCCGCCCTCGCCGGTGCGGAGGCTCCCATTGATCGCGTGCTCGATGGCATCGATATCCGCCACCTTTTCGCCGGAGACTTCGCCGAGGCGGATGACAACAGGGTCTTCCGTTATTACTTCATCAATTCCCTGCAAGCCATTCGTCAGGGGAAGTGGAAACTCCACCTGCCTCGCCCAGCCCATCCGGAGTGGTTGGGGATTTTTTCCAACAACCGCCACATCGCGGAAAAAGACTGGGCCGGATTCGAAGAGCCGTTCCTCGTCGACCTCGAGACCGATCCCGGGGAGACGAAGAGCGTTGCCGGGCAACATCCCGAAGTCGTGGCACAGCTCTTGAAGCTCGCCGAGGAAGCCCGGGCTGACATCGGTGACTACAACCGCGTCGGCGAGAATATGCGCTTTTTCGACCCGATGGATAAGCGCCCGGAGAAGCCGGTGTTCGTCAACCTGGTCCGTAAGCCTAAGAAGAAAACATCAACGCCAAGGTAACCGCCTGGCAACCACTCCGGGTTGAGATGGAATATTAGGACTGCAACCACTGAGATTGCGCGCAAAAGTTGAATGTCCCGCCGTTTTTTCTTTGCAGTCATTTGAGCGTTTCCGACAATGCGAATCGCTTTTAAAAGATGGACGAATTCAATTCAAGAGGATATTCCGCCCCGGCGGCACGCAAGCAGGGTGCGCCGGTAAGGAAGTGATCGGCAGGCGTGGTCCACTGCAATCCATCCTTGCTCGTGGCAAAGGAATTGCGCGTGTCTGGCATGTCGTGAGCGGGCACGATGTTTCAGTGTTGCTCCAGAGTAGCGCCAGCCCTCGGCCCTCCCAGAACATCACTCCACATCGCCCAGAATCGGCCATCATGATGAGCGAGATACGCGTGTTGATGCACGCGAGTTCCACCCTGATCGCGCACGTCGCTGATGATGGCGTGGTTGCACCCCCTCAAACCCCGCAGGACCGGCGCCCCGGTAAAAACCCTTGAAAAAGCAAATTCCTATCAATATCAATTAATTGCATCAGTCATCTCATCAAGCCAACCGTTCGCGATGAAGTCATCCCACCACCACTTTTGTTTCACCGCCCTGATCCTCTGCCTTTTCGCGACGAGGGCTCCTGGCAACGTCGAATCAACTTCACCCGACCTTACGGAAGCCGGAGAGAAACTTGAGGCGCACTGGTCTGGGCAACTGGAGTCACTCGGTTCTCAACTGGCGCAGCAAATCCCAAAGCCGGAGCAAGCCAAGGGCGAAACGCTCAATCATTTTCTCAGCAGCGACTCACTCGATACGGCTCTAGCCAAATACGTCGTTCTGAAGGAAGCAACCCCAGCGGGTTTGGCGCGATTTGCCCAGCAAGGCCGGGAACAATGGCAGCTGGTGGAGGGACTCCTGGCCGACTCTATCCTGATGCAGGAGATGCTGGTGGCAGACGGAGCCAAGGCGAAATCTCTCGGGCGCAACGGTTTCGGGCCGGCCGAATACGGCAATGCGGTTCAGATCTACCGGAAGATTCAGGAAACGAGTGAAAATGCCTCTGCGGGTATCTTCCAGCGATTGGCACTCGCTATCAGCCTAGAGCACGCCGTCCCGTTGGTTCAGGTCAATCCCGAAGCTTCCGTCGGAGCACCGGCAACGATCGATCCTGTGAAACGTTATCTCCATTACGAAAAAGCCTATCTCGATGGAGAACTGGACTCGACCTTCAGCCAGTTAACGACCTGGGATCTCCGCATGGTGGTGAATGGAGACGAGCCGGATGCGACGCTTGCCTGGGGTCGCGAGATGTTGCGCAACTACCGCCCCGATCACATTTACAACGAAAACTTCGGCTGGCGTTATGTGAACATTGTCACTTCTGATGTGAAATATGGATCTCAGGATGTGAAGCACGACCGCCCCGAACTCCAGAAATATCAAAACATGCTGATGAACGGTGGCGTTTGCGGCAGGCGGGCTTTCTTCGGGCGGTTTATCCTGAGGTCGTTCGGTGTCCCTACCACCGCCCGCCCCAGTCGTGGGCATGCGGCGCTGGCGCACTGGACCCCTAAGGGTTGGGTCGTAAACCTCGGCGGAGGCTGGGGTGCCGGCTGGACCAAGACTCCCTACGTCAAAGATGTCGACTTCCTTGCGACGACGCAGGCCCGGGCCAATCCAGAAGCATATCTTAAAGTCAAGCGTGCCCAGTGGGCTGGTGATGTCCTCGGCGAAAAGCGCAGCTACGGAGAAAATGAGAAAGAAGAGCCTGGATTCTGGAATGGCATTTCGCTCGAAATACAGCGCACTATCATTGAAGAATCAAACTCGGTGACACTGGCCGCGCTTGGTGAAGACCTTGGGGAAGCCAATGAACCGACTGTTGCCGAAAAGGTCATGGCGTCGCCTGTTACCGAAGACGACAAAAAGATTATCCAGAATCCAGATGGCAGCATCCTGATGCCCGCAGCCGCTTACAGCAAGCCCTCCGGCAACACCCGCGAAGTGCTTGCCATGAAGAGCTTCAACGGTGGTCTTCAGATCTTTCTTCCCCGCTTCTTTCCCGAAGGCCAGACCATCATGCGTGGCGGCACCTGGAAAGGTGACCCTGACGCTCTCGCCTCCGGCAAGCGGATGTTGAGCGGCGGCTACGGCCGATACGAAAACTGGGGGCTGCGTGCGGCCTTGACCCCTCCCGGGGATCAAACTCCGAGCGAGGTAACCCTCGACCTCGGAGACGGCGTCACCATGAAGATGGTCTATATCAAGCCGGGCAGCTTCATCATGGGCGGTGAAAGCGAAACCGATGGTCGCTTCGAATGCGTCGAAGTGCCGAAACACGAAGTTGAGCTCACCAAGGGATTCTATCTCGGCAAATATGAAGTGACCCAGGCGCAGTACGAGGTCATCATGGGTTCCAACCCTAGCAAGTCTACCAAGGGAAGTGATCTCCCGGTAGACAACGTGGGCGAATCGGACGCCCGGTCTTTCTGCGGGAAGGCCGCTGAGAAAACCGGCTTCGATGTGCGCCTCCCCACCGAGGCCGAGTGGGAATATGCCAGTCGCGCTGGAAGCAACACCAAGTGGTTCTTCGGCGACGACCCATCCGTGATTGGCGAGTATGCCTGGTACAAGACCAACGCGGGCGGCAAGTCGCACCCGGTTGGACAACTGAAACCCAACCCGTGGGGTCTCTACGACATCTACGGTAACGTGAACGAAAGGATCTCCGACAAGTACGACCGCGGCTACTACTCCCGGAGTCCCCGGGTCGATCCCACCGGGCCATCTGCCGGGTCCAAGTCCCACTTGGAATATCAAGTTTCTGTTCCAAGAGCAGGTAACTACGAGCTGACCGCTCTGGTGGTGACCTCCAATTACGGCCAACGCCTTTGCATTTCTGCCAATGAATCCGAGTCCGAACTCACCAAGGAAATGCCCTTTACCGAAGGAAGTTGGCAAACTTCGGAACCTGTCACAGTCACGCTCAAGGAAGGCGACAACACTTTGCGGTTCTGGCGCAACAACCCGCCTCAATACGGTCTCGCCATCAAGGACTTCACCCTCACGCCGGTCAACTAAAGGAACCTCGATATGCCAGCCTGGAAACGCATTTCCTCTCTCAAACAACTCCGCCTGATCACAGTCGGTCTCTGTCTGGTATTCACGCAAAACGCCGCTGCAAGGACCTGGACCAGTGCCGACGGTTCAAAGACGTTCAAAGGCGAATTGACGAACTACGACGCCACCAGCGGGCAGGTCACCGTATCGATGGCCGGCGGCAAATCTATAACCTTTGCCCAGGCCATGCTCTCCGAAGAGGACATCGTCTTCTTGAAAGAAAACAGCAGCGGATCCAGCGGAGGAGTCACGCTCAAGGGCCTTCCCGAAGAATTGCCTGATCCCGATGGGGAAGAGGCGGACATGAGCCAACCCGTCAAGGTTTACATCCTGATGGGGCAGTCGAACATGCTCGGCTTTGGAAAGCCCGGCCCATTGCAGGAAGCCGCCAAAGCAGGCACGTATCCCTACCTCGTCGACGAGGCCGGGGAATGGACCGTGCGCAAGGATGTGCGCAATGTCAGGGTGATGTGCTCGGGCAACAGTCCTGCCAAAGATCACATTAACGACTGGATGACGATCCAGGGCAACATAGGCCCGGAAATAGGAATTGGGCACTTCGTTGGACACGTCACCGATGCCCCTGTCATGATTCTCAAAAGCTGCATCGGCAATCGCAGCCTGGGCTGGGATCTTCTGCCTCCCGGCACGGAGGCTTGGCAACACGGGGGAAAATTGCAGCCAGGCTATCGCGGGACTCCGGATGAACCGCAGGGCGACACCGGGGGTGACATGTCGAGAGGATGGTATGCGGGCTGCCAATACGATGGGGACGTGTCCGCCGCCAAGGCGGTGCTCGAGAATCTCGACAAGTATTACCCGGGGGCCACGGAATACGAGGTCGCTGGATTCTTCTGGTGGCAGGGAGACAAAGACATGCGCAACGCCGCGCACTTCGAAGCCTACGAAAAGAACCTGATCCAACTGATCAAGGCGCTGCGCAAGGATTTCAATGCTCCCAACGCCAAGTTTGTCACCGCTTCTCTCGGGCAGACCAAGAAGGGTTCGCAGGGAGGGGACGGAAAGATCCTCGATGCCATGGAAGCTGTTGCCAATAGCGAGGATCCCGAACTCAAGGGCAAGGTGGCCTTCGTATACACAAATCCCCTGTCAAAGGGCGGTAGTTCCAGTGGTCACTACAGTGGAAATCCAGAAACCTACATGAACGTCGGCGAGGCCATGGGTAAGGCAATGGTCGAGTTGCTGGTCGAATGAATCAAGCCTACTCCTTTTTTCCCTTTGCGATTCTCCTGGGGATTGGCATCGGGAACGCAAGATCGGAGGAAGCCCCGTTACTGGAGTTAGCAACGCCATTTTTCAGCGCGAATCTGATGTCCCTGTCTGGGGATGGGCCAAGCCGGGAACTCGCCACCGCCATGGCCGAGCTTGTTGAGTGATCAAGCCAGCATCTCTTCGATGACGCGGCCATACACATCGGTGAGGCGCCGATCGATGCCGTTGTTGCACCCCCTCAAACCCCGCAGGACCGGCGCCCCGATAAAAACCCTTGAAAAAGCAAATTCCTATCAATTTCTGTGCCAGGAAAAGGGAGTTTGCTGAGCTCTTTGAGCATCGTGACAGGTTCCGGACGGCCGTGGTAGAGGAGGTCGGGACCGATCTGCATGGGTTCAGAATCGAAGACTGTGCGATCGATAATTTGGAGCAAACGGCAATGGAGTATCTTGATCCGAACAATATTATCGACGCTCAGGGAATTATGAAGATCACGGAGATGAATCTTGCCACCCAAAAGAAAACAAATGAAATGAATCATGAAATTCAGAGGAACGAGGCGATTCGAAGAGCACAGCCAGATTGAAGAATCAATAGGGTGATAGGAGTCGATTGTTATTAGAGTAGGCGGTCCGAATATTGATGGGTTGCGACTGTTCTCCTAGTGCAGAATCCTCGAAGTAGGGAACATTCTCAAGTTTCCGTTGTTGGAGTCGTGAGACTACCTCTTCTTTAGGCGGCAGTAGTTCCCCCAGACTCTTATTTCATTGATTCCCGATAGGCTTCAAACTAACTCAAATGAAACTAATTCGATTGAACCTTCCATCGCTTTGGATTGCAGTTTTTCTAAGCGGTCTTTCTTTTCTTCCCGAGGGCGCATATGCCCAGCAAAGGGGCACTTCTCTTCCGCAAACCGCACAGGCTATCTTGCAGAATGCAGGCAAGCTTGAGCTGACAAAGGACCAGCAGGCGGCGGTCCAGTCTGCGATGCAGGCGGCCATCAAGGAATACAACCAACTCGCCCAGGCGGAACGCGGGAAGCCGGGGCTCAAAGATAAACTCGCCGAAGTTCGAAGCCGGGCATTCAAGAAGGGATTCGCAATCCTGACAAAGGATCAGCAGGAGAAGTGGAGGGCTGTTGTAGCGCTTGGAGGCGGGGCTTCGGGGAATCGGAATGATGAGATCGCGAGGCGTTCGCTCATCATTCCCACGATCGAGGAACTGAAGAACCCGCCCGAAAGAGGAGCCTTCGGACCGAGCACCGCCTTGGCGAAGACGCCATCTCATCCGCCGTTGGGGGAGGCATATGTCATCATTACGGATCACACGGACGAGGGTGCATTGAAGGCGCTCGCGCGCCTTGCCAAGCATCGCGAGGGAGTCGTGATAGAAATACCCGACCTCGGGACCCTTCATGAGTCCCCCGACCGATTCGAAGACTTGCGCGAGAAGCTGATCGAGGCGAGCCCCCGCTTTGTTGCGATCGCTCCTCGACCGGAAAGCTACCGGGAGAATATGCACCTCTGCATGTTGAAATTGCTGGCCGGTCTCGATGAGGACGCGGAACTGGATGCGTTTCCGGGATACCTGATGGCTCAAAGCCCAGAGGTCCTCGCGGAGCTGATCGAGCGAACGATCCAGTTTCAACCCCTCGACGAGGATGGTCTCAGGCCTGCCACGATCGGCGCCATTGAGGATGAGAACGCGCTCCGGTATCGAAGTTATCAGAAGGCGAAAGTTCTTCAGAAGTTTTTCGATTCCCAGGGAGTCGAGACGCCATCCATTATCATCACGACCCGCAAGAGCCACACGGAACGCGACGACTTTCCGGTTCCCGGGTCCGGCGATGAGAAAACCATTGTCATGCACCCCGCCTCTGCGAAGCAAACCTTCACTACGCTTTCCCAGGATGCCGAAGCTGCGCTCAGCAAGAACAACCTTCTTTACATGTTCGGACATGGGACTGTAGGGCGGATTGTAGGCGCCGATATCGACGCGTTTGCCGAAATCGATTTCGCCAACGAAATCGTATTCTGCGGCTCCTGCATGTCGGCAACCCCCGTTCAATCCGATCGCCTGCCTCCGGCAGCGAGGAAACCGGAGACTGCCCGTTTTGCTCAACTGGCCGTAGAGAACGGTGCTGTGCTGGTGTTGGGACACCTCGGGCTTTGCGGAGGGTTTCCCAAGATCTATCCCATGTCGGAATTGATTCTCGAGGGGAAGACCGCAGGAGAAGCCTACCAGCGCCTCATGAATGGCCTCATTCAAGGGGAGGCACTTCCCAACTATTTTTCGCCTCCATCGGGCTCGAGTCGTCCCAATCTACAAGGGAAGGGAAACAACTTCCTCTATATACTCCTGGGTGACCCAGCACTGGCCCCTATTCAGTGATGGTAGCACCGTCGAATGGTTACTTCGGTCATCGAGAATTTCCCCCTTTCTTGAAACGAGATAGGAATTATGCCTGTTCGACTGCCGCAACTGACTCCAATCCTTCCTTCCAGTGCTCAAACGGATTCATGTCTCTCTTGAGATGTTTATCTGTCTGAAACTTGCACCCCCTCAAACCCCGCAGGACCGGCGCCCCGATAAAAACCCTTGAAAAAGCAAATTCCTATCAATTCAATAGTTTGCTTACGATTGGTCGCATGTTGGTTGTCCCGGCTGAAAGTCTCACGATCCTCTATCGTCTTCAAATCAGTTTGTCGTCAGATCGGCTGTTCAAACTTGTAGCTTCTTGCGTCACTTCACTATATGTCTGTTATCGTGGATAAAACATACAGACTGAGAATGGCTCCCGCGACGACGACAAGCATTGCCGGGATGACGAAGGCCCATCTGATCGGAATTTTCAGGATGCCAATCGATGCCACCAATATCAATACGAAGACTCCCAGTAAGAGATTGCCGATCAAAATGTAGAACCCGAGGGAACTATAGCCCGATAAACCGGCACCGAGAAACAGACCGATCTCAAGAATGCAGGCCAGCACCAGGAAGAATAAGGCTTTCTTCCGCGAAGGAGGTTCGTCGTGAAGCGAGCCGCGTGTGCGCAGGCGGAGCATGGTAAACCAGATTGCCGCAAAAGCGATCAGGCTCACCACGACTCCGATCCAGCGAAGATCCCGGTCCCGCCTCGCTATCTGGCCCAGGTTGGTGACCTGGTCCGATTCGAAATCCCAACGCCATAGTTGCCCCGATCTGCCGATGGCAAGGAGGCTGTTTTCATCATCCGCAATTCGCAGTGAAAGGACGAAAGCCTCGCCCGGTAACCGGACCGCTGACACTTTTCTGAAAGGCTCGGTCTCGAACAAGCTGATGTGATTCCATTGACCCGGGCGCCGTTTCGTAGCCAGGGCAATTTTTCCCAGTCCGGGAGCGGCAGCAGCAGCGGAACATCGACCGTTAAAGTTTGCGGATCGGATGAGATTGCCGGTTTCGGTATCGAACAGGTCGATGGTCTGTTTCCCCCTGACCAGGATCATGCGATTGTCTTCCGGTTTGAAGAAAAAATTCTTAACGGGTATTCCATCACCGGGAGTATTGCTGCCATCCGCGAGGACGATGTTGCCATCATCGCGACGCCGGACCATCACGATGGTCCTGTCATCGAATTGAGCGGTAGCTCCGAGAAGGGAGGCGTCCCGCGAGATGCCAGCCGCTGTGATCCGGTGAAGAGAACCGGCTTCGCGATCGATCAGCGGCATGGGATTGCCGAGTAGCTCCCCGCCGACCCGGTAATTTTGGGCAAGGAAAGGGCCTTTCCTGGATACGAGGATCAGCTCATCTGTGGTTCCGGGGACCTGGCAGAAATACTGGGCGGAAGGTCCTTTGTGCCATTGCCTGTCATCTGCGGAAAGCCACGACAGACGGTCACCGACGAAATTGATGTGATAGAGAATATCGTTCTGCGTCGTGCTCCATTCGATCTGCCGTGTACCACCCTTTAGCGTCAAGATTGGCGATCGCTCCAAGGTATCCAGATCGATGATGTGCAGTTTTCCAAACAAGCGGGTGCCGGCATACCAGAATGCGCGTTTCTCATCAGCGGAAACGCCGGCGATCACCGTGGAGGGATGGCTGCGAGGTTCTCCAGCGAAGAAGAGCAGCGTCAAGATGAAACAAACGGTTCCGACCAGAGCGGAGACCGGCAGCAAAATCGCTAGTGCCCTCTGGGCATTGTTTTTTACCATGGATTTCAAGATTACAGCTTCTCCGAAGGGATTCGAAAAGTCTTTTCAATGTCTTATTCGTTTTTTCGGTCCAGTGATTCCTCCTCCCCCCACCGATTCATTGTCACTTTCTTATTCGCTGCGGGTCGCCGGTTCGTGTCCACTTGCACCCCCTCAAACCCCGCAGGACCGGCGCCCCGATAAAAACCCTTGAAAAAGCAAATTCCTATCAATTGGCGAGCGTCGCGGCAATAACAACAGCGCTGAACTAGCAGTGGAGCGGAGCACGAAAACAATAGATTTTCGGGAAGCGGAATTTTGTCAGTCACAAAGTGACGCGATCAAGAGAGCCCCTAAGGTATGGGTATCTCGAGTCAAAACGGGTGAGACCGTTTCTTCCAATTTGCCGCCTTGTTGAATTATCGCTGCATAGAGTCAGGTCATCGCGCGTCAGACGTTCATGTACCGCTATTTGTGCCTCCTCGTAATTGTTTCTTTTCTCGCCACTCTGTCATCATGCGATCGGACTTCCGATCCTGAGGCCAGTAGCGATTACGAGACCGAAGCCGAACTCCTCCGAGCGCAGGAGGAACTGGCTGCAGCACAGGATCTCATGGAGCGTCAGGCTTTCGAGATGGAGAATCGAAGCGCACTCGTTGAGAAGCAGCTTGCGGAGATGCAGGCCGCTCTTTCTCAACGTGAGAACGCAGACTTGAGAGAGTCTCTCGACGCTCTCACGGATCAAAACGAGAAACTGCAAGAGCAGGCCAGCGCAGCAAGAATCGAAAGTGAGACTCTCGCTCGTCGACTCGAGGCCAGCACACTGCTGCGTGCAGAGCCGATTCCTGACTCCAATCTGAATGTTCCCATCAGTCCTTCCGGGCAGACTGGGTATGAAGAAACGATCAAGCCGTCCCTCCCTCGGGATTACACTATGTTCTACGAAGGCTTGTCTTCCTACGGGCGCTGGATGGAAATCGATGACTATGGCTACACCTGGCAGCCTCAGGTCGCCTCGAATCTAGGATGGCGACCTTACCGCGATGGATCCTGGTCCTGGACAGAATATGGCTGGGCTTGGAATTCAAACGAACCTTTTGGATGGGCGACTTACCACTATGGCCGATGGGTCAATTTGAATCGAATTGGCTGGGTCTGGATTCCTGACTCGGAATGGGCTCCCGCCTGGGTTTCCTGGCGTCAGACGAGTGATCATGTCGGCTGGGCTCCGCTACCTCCGCGTCGCGACAGCTTCCGCGGAGCGGATCGCAATTGTGACCTGAAATACGACCTTGGGCCATCGAGTTACACTTTCATTACGACCAACAATTTTGTCAGTCACAACTACACCAATGTATATGCCCCGGTGACTCAGAACTCCGTCATCTTTCGGCGCAGCGTGAACACGACTCGAATCGTTCCTCATCACCGTCATGATCGTAGTCATATTTTTGTTCAGCAGGGAGGGCCATCAAGGCATCAAGTCGAGCGCGCCTGCCGGACCCGAGTCTCAGAGCGAGAGGTCCACGTGGACAGCCGCGGTCACGCGCCGAGATCGAATGGCTTTGCCAAATCGGGCAGAGTTGATCACGTCTCTCGCTTCACTCTCCCCATTGCAAAAGCAGGAGACATGTCAGCAAGACCCAAAATCGCAGAGCGGATCGGTAAGGTTACTCCAGTAAACGCTTTCGCTGACCTGCCTCAAACTGAGGTCGCGAAAATGAAGAAAGAAATTGTTCGGGATGTCGCCAAGGTGACTGCCATGGAGAAGGCTGCGGTTGCGGCTGTTCCGGAGATCGTAATGGCTCCCGATACTCTTGTCGCTGCTCCCCAAGATCCTGCTTCTTCGGATTCTCGTGAGAATGCAGTTTTGGAGACTCCGGTGGTGCCTTCTGGAGCGAGCGCAGAAGAGAACCCTAATACGACGATTTCCAGCGCTGCGCCGGTTTCTCAATCAGGTGGAACATCCGAAGCTCACAATGTTGTCGTTGCTCCTGCCGAAACTGCCGATGCTTCACCGCTGAGCGGTGGATCCACCAATACGGTTGCGGTAACTCCGACCTTGCCTGCGGCAGAGATGGTTCCTGCCGAGTCGCAGACGACGAGTGAAAACCAGTCCACTGAGGAAGTGGACCGTCCCGCGGTAGCAACGCCTGTTGAACCCTCTGTTGCTTCTACCGAAACCGCTTTGCCCGAGTCCGTGGACGGAGCCTCTCCGGTCGGTGCTCCCGCTTCTGGCGAAGCGCCGGTTGCAGAAGTTGCGATCGCTCCTCGTGGTGAGATGCCAGTCGAGCCCTCAACTGATTCGAATCAAGTTCCCTCATTGGATTCCGTAACCGAGGGGACTCATGTCAAAGCCGGTGCTACTGGCGAAGAGTCGGCGGCAGAAGTCGTGTCCACACCTCCTGTCGCAATGCCCGTCGAACCTTTGAATGATGAGAAGGATATCGCGTTGCCTCACGCTGTGGTCGAAGTGCCTCCTGTCGAGACGCCGGGTTCTGAAGAACTGGAAGCGGTGGCCGCCGCTGTGAACGCACCTCCAGTTGCGATGCCAATCAAGTCGGCGGAGGAATCGAGTGAAGTGGCTTCAGCCGGTTCGGTGGTCGCGACGACTCCTGCGGAGTTGATTGAGCCGAGTGAGTCTCAATCAACGGAGGGGCCGAACTCTCCTGAGCCGGTGATGCCGATAGCGAAAGCGACCGAACCGACCGATTCGAGTCGTCAAACTGCTATAGCTAAGGCTCAGGAAGAAGCCGATCGACGTGCAGCAATGGTTCAAGAACGTGTCGGTGCCGAATCTGAAGCTGCGAATCGTGTCGTCATGGAGGTTGAGAAACGACGGGATGGAGGGCGTGCTCGCGCAGAAGAAATAGGCGGACAAAGAGCTGGTTTGGAAGCGGCCCGGCGCCAAGCTGCGGAAAGGATTCGTATGGCTGGTGAATCAGGTAGACGCCAAGCTGAAGGTCAACCAGGCAGGGGAACCGAAGCTGTCGCTGTGGAAGTAGCGAAGAGTCAAACCGCGAAGCAAGCAACAGCTGCAGAAAATGTCTCGATGGAGGTAGCGAAACAACAAGTCGAAGAGCAAGCAAAAACTAAGGCTGCCGCCGCACAGAATGCTGCGATGGAAACCGCGAAACGTCAGGCCGAAGAGCAGGCGAAAGCAGAAGCAGTAGCCGCGCAACGTGCTGCAATGGAAACCGCGAAACGTCAGGCCGAAGAACAAGCGAAAGCGGAAGC
>Ga0181577_10001297_pt1 | contig 20201 bp, 15 predicted proteins | sample 101ome_21_FD_132468 | JGI IMG/M metagenome (GOLD analysis project Ga0181577, IMG submission 132468) | Coastal salt marsh microbial communities from the Groves Creek Marsh, Skidaway Island, Georgia - 101413BT metaG (megahit assembly) | ecosystem: Environmental > Aquatic > Marine > Intertidal...
CGCCTGCAAACCTTGTGGATATTGTTAGCGGTGATGTCGCCCCGACGCTAAGAATACAAAGCACTAACGGGGTGGCAACCAACCCCACTATTAAGCTAGATGGCAGTAACGATGGCACAATTAGTATGTCAAGCGGCGGGGTTGGCGGCTTGTCAATTCAGCGAGATGGCGGCGCACAACTTTTGTTCAAAAATAGCGCCAGCGAGATAGGCGTTACCGGCACGTTTACCAACTTTGCCTCAACGGGCATCGACGATAACGCCACCAGCACCGCGATCACGATTGATTCCAGCGGCACGGTGCAATTTCAAAACGCCATCGAGGAACAGCAGTACAGCTTAACGGGTACGGTGATTGATCCCAGCAACGGCACGATCCAATACAAAACGCTATCCGCAAACACGACGTTCACGGAGTCTCTCGCAGACGGCGAGTATGTCACGCTGATGATTGATGACGGTTCTGCTTATACAGTCACATGGCCTACGACCACATGGGTTGGTGGTTCTGCTCCTACGCTTGAAACGACGGGCTATAACATCATTGAACTGTGGCACGTTAATGGCACTTTGTACGGCGCATTTGTAGGCGCGGCGTAATGCTTAGAAATAAAATGATAAGGGCGGCGATACCTAAAGGTAGCCCTATCAGCTTTGTAGACGCCACGCAGGGGACGGGGGGTGGCGGGAGTACCGGAACCATCACAGTGGCTACCGACGATTTTGTGTTGCTTTTTTCACAAGGGAAAATTGCAGACGAACTTAGTTTTTATTCCTACGGCGGCACATCAAGTCTGGGATCGCTAACTGGCGTTATTGCCCAAGGCGCTACAACGGGGTCAAGTGGAAACGACTACCTAAACATAGCTTCCAGCGCCCCAGTGAGTAGCGGCGGCACATTGAACATGACGGAGAGCGGCGGTAGAGAAGCGGGATATGGCATTTTGGCTGTTGATGGTGGCGCAAATACGTCGGTTGATGCGGCAACTAGCGGTAGCATATCGGTGTCTTCCGTAACAACAGACGATGTGATCGTTATTTACGAAACAACGCAAACTTTGAGCACTGGAACCGGGAGCATACCCAGCACTCCATCTGGGTTTACATCGGCTTTCAGCCAATCTTTTACTACAGGTAAAGGCGGCGGGACGCAGGGTTGGGCCTGTAGGGTAAGCTACAAAACTGGCGCATCAGGAACGGTAGCGCATACAGTAACCACTGCTGGAGACTTCAACGGCGGGGCAATTATAAGGATTTACAATTAATGACGTATTTTGAATTTCCATACTGCAAAGTCGTTGATGGAGCGGCTACCGCTTGCACATTTGACCAAGTAAAAAAAGACAATCCAAACGTGTCTTTTCCTGCGGTGGTGCCTGACGAAACGCTTGCGGAATACAATGTTTACCCACTGAATCACGACTCGCAAACGGCGTTCGATTTGGTCGAGCGCGGCCCTATTGAGGAGCGCAACGGCGAATGGTGGCAGACGTACACCGGTAGGGACAGGACGCCAGAAGAAAAGCGTAGCACTATGGTTGTCACGATGCGGCAGGCTCGCTTGGCTCTACTGGCTCAAGGCTACCTACCGCAGATACAGGACGCGCTTGCTTTGATACCAGAGCCAGATAAGTCAAAGGTGCAGATTGAGTGGGAGTACGCTTCTACGGTAGAGCGCAACTCTGTATGGGTCGCAGTAATGATGCCTGCGCTCGGCTTGGATGACGAGGCAATGGACGATCTGTTTGAGTTTGCCGAAACTCTGTAAGGGAGGTAGCTGTGGCACAAAAAAGTATCACTAACGTTGTAATAAGTTATTTCCGGCACATTGGAGATGCGATATCCCAGCTAATTAACGTGGTTTTTTTCATTAGCGAAAACCCAAACGAGTCCGTATCGGGTCGCGCATGGCGACAACGATCACACTGGTTCTGGGGAGCAATGCGTGTAGTTCTTGATTGCGCGGCTTTTGTATTTGAAAAAAATCATTGTAAGAAATCACACATGAACGATGTGGCAAGGGCCCGCATAACCATAGCGTCAGAGGACGCATAAAATGGCTTTTTCCGCCGCCAGTTTTGCCGAAGTAGCGTTTTCCAGCCAAGCTGGAATAGAACCGGTTGTAGTAACCGGGGTTGCCGCTACCGGAGCCGTTGGTTCTGTAACCATAGCGTCGGATTCTTTTGTATCGGTTACAGGGGTTGAGGCCACTGGAGCGGTAGGTTCTGTAACCGCAACGGGAACGGGCAATGTATCGGTTACAGGGGTTGAGGCCACTGGGGCGGTAGATTCGGTAACCATAACGGGTGCAGCCAATGTATCGGTTACAGGGGTTGAGGCTACTGGAGCGGCAGGTTCTGCAACTGCAACGGGTGAAACCAACGTATCTGTTACAGGGGTTGCGGCCACCGGGGAAATAGGCCCGGTTTCAATTATTGGTAATGCCAATGTCCCCGTAACGGGGCTGTCTGGCACCACTTCCGTTGGATCTGTGGCGATAATTGGCGATGCCAACGTAGCCATAACAGCGCCAAGCAGAGCGCAAGTGTTTGTTGGCGTTGTTTCGGTAGAGGTAGAAACAAACGTCACCGTTACAGGAATAGAAGCCACGGGTCAAGTCGGCACCGTTGGCCAAGAAATTTGGAATGAGATAATACCGTCACAAGACCCGAATTGGGTAGAAATCGCGGCATAAGAGGTCGTCATGGCAAGTACAGGAACAACTAACCTTGGAATAGAAAAACCGGCTACCGGTGACCGATCTGGCACGTGGGGCACCATGACCAATACCAACATGGATCTTATTGATCAGGCGGTAGCGGGCATCGTTCAAGTGACTATTTCTAGCCCCGGAAGCACCGGGTCCCCCAACGACGTAGACATTACGGATTACACCGTAAGTGACGGCAGAAACAAGTTTATTGAGCTTACGGGCTCCCCCGGTGCGACAAGCTATGTTCGCCTGACGCCTAATGACGCAGAAAAAATAGGCTACATTCGCAACAACACCGGTCAAACCGTGGTGTTATTTCAGGGCACTTACAATGCCGCCAATGACCTTGAAATAGCCGACGGAAAGGATGTTGTTGTCAAATTTGATGGCGGCGGAGCGTCTGCAACGGTCACTAATCTTTTTAACGATTTAGCTGCCGTAAACATCACCGCACCTTTGACAGGTAATGTCACGGGTAATCTTACCGGCAATGTCACCGGCAATGTCACCGGAGATGTAACTGGGAACATAACCGGCAACGTAACGGGTAATCTTACCGGTAACGTAACGGGTAACGTCACTTCTACCGGCGCGTCTTCTTTTTCTAATGTCACCCTAAGCGGCGGCACAATTAACAACATGCAAATTGGTGCGTCAACGGCGGCGGCAGGAACGTTTACCGGCGTTACCGTAATTGGTACGGCCACTTTAGCCACCGTGGACATTAACGCAGGTAATATTGACAGCACCACAATAGGAGGCACCGCCCCGGGCGCGGGAACGTTTACCGCTTTAGCCACTACGGGAGATCATGTTTTAGTTCAAACCTCGCAAACTCCGGCGAGTGCCAGCGCTTCTGGAACAGCGGGCGAAATTGCGTGGGATGCCAATTACATTTACGTCTGCGTTGCGGCAAACACGTGGAAAAGAGTCGCTATTTCTACTTGGTAATAAAGTATGCCACTAAGTAAATTGCAGTTCCGACCCGGCATAAACCGAGAAACTACCTCTTATGCAAACGAGGGCGGCTGGTTTGACGGGGACAAAATACGCTTTCGTTACGGAGTGCCCGAAAAGATAGGCGGCTGGGGCGTAGCCACGGAAAACACGTTTTTGGGAACCTGTAGGGCGCTAAAGCCGTTTGTTGCTTTGGACGGCACTGTTTTCATGGGCGTAGGAACGCACCTCAAATACTATATTGAAGAGGGCGGTGAGTATTACGACATTACCCCTATTCGTCTTACGACGGCGGCGGGGGACGTTACGTTTACCGCGACAGACGGGTCCGCTATTCTGACTGTAAGCGACACGGCCCACGGAGCAGTAGAAGGAGACTTTGTAACTTTTTCTGGCGCAACGTCCTTTGGCGGAAATATCACCGCAGATGTCATAAACCAAGAGTATCAAATTGCGTCAATTGTTGACGATGATAACTACACCATTTCGGCTAAAGACACCTCTGGAAATACTGTTTCTGCTAATGCGTCAGATGCGGGTAGCGGAAAAGGTGGTGCATCTACCGTCGGCGTTTATCAGATCAACACCGGCCTTGACACTTCCGTAGTAGGAACTGGCTGGGGAACCGGCACATGGGGCCGAGATGCGTGGGGCTCTTCTCTAGCCTCTGCGGCATCGACCACTCTTCGTATTTGGACTCATGACAACTTTGGTGAGGACTTAATCATAAATGTCCGCGATGCGGGCATTTATTATTGGGACAAGACATTAGGCGTTTCTTCACGGGCCACGGCCCTTTCCGACTTAGTCGGAGCCGACTTTACGACACCTACGATTGCAAAACAGGTTTTGGTATCGGACGTAGACAGGCACATTATTGCGTTTGGTTGCGATCCCGAAAACGCCATTGGCACCCAAGATCCCCTGTTAATTAGGTTTAGTGACCAAGAAAACCCGTTGGTTTGGCAGACTTTGCCTACAAACACCGCGGGGGATTTGAGAATTGGCTCGGGTTCAGAGATTGTTGCGGCGGTAGAAACAAGACAGCAAATTCTGGTTTTTACTGACGTTTCATTGCACTCCATGCAGTTCTTGGGGCCGCCCTTTACTTTTGGCATCAACTTGATTTCAGAAAACACCACGATCATGTCGCCGCTTGCCGCTAAGGCAAACGACGATTCGGTGTACTGGATGGGTTACGAAGATTTTTATGTCTTTACGGGTCAGGTGCAAAAGATCCCTTGCTCTGTTAGGTCTTATGTTTTTGATGACTTTAACCGGAGCCAGAAAGAGAAAGTATTTGCCGCCCTAAACGCCTCATTTAGTGAAGTATGGTGGTTTTACCCATCTACGGCATCGAACGAAATTGATCGTTATGTGGTGTACAACTACCAAGAGCAAGCTTGGTACTACGGCACACTGGTACGCACCGCATGGGTTGATCGGGGCATCAATGATTACCCGATCTCTACGTTCACCGACGGTAGGCAATACTTTCAAGAGTTTGGTTTGGACGACACTACGGCGACTCCGGTTGCGGCAATCAATGCGTATATTGAGTCCAGCCAGATGGATCTGGGGGAAGGCGAACAATTTTCGTTTATCCGCCGACTGATCCCGGACATTACTTTTGAAAACTCCACGGCATCATCACCCACGGCCACGTTTACTACCAAAGTGCGGGACTTCCCGGGAGCGGCGTATGATTCGGAAGATGATGCGTCGGTTAGCCGGACAGCAACTACGCCTGTGGAGCAGTTTACTAATCAAGTGCATTTGCGCCTGAGAGGGCGTAGTTTTGCCATAAAAATAGCGTCGGATCAGACAGAAACGCAATGGCGTTTGGGTGCGCCACGCCTAGATATTAGGCCGGATGGCCGACGATGAGCAGCAGACGCCTTGTACTACCTCAGTTTCCTACTGCGCCAAGGCAGTACGACGTTCGGTATATGTCGGAGGTTGTTCGCTCATTTTCCGTGTTTCTTCAGCAATTTAACAACCCGGGTGATGCACGGCACACGGAACTAACTTTGACGAACTTGCAGGAAAACGACTACGACCTTGAATTAGGGGCGGTTTTTCAGCAGGACGGTAATTTAAAAATAGTGGTGGCATACAAACCACATCCGGCTGGAGTATCCGGTACTGGATCCGTTGGTTCTGTCACCGTATCGACCCCATAGATAGCTTGAAAACAGGGGGTTTGATACAATAATGTATTACTATGGGATAGCCACATGAATGCAGCAGTCGCACAGAAGCCTTACGAGGTTCCCGAGGGCGGACTAGCGTCGTTTTTGACCGCTACTTCCGGGTCTTGGTCTGATGAGGCCTTGACCGGCCTTGATTACGAGATTATTCGACCCGCCGCTAATGAACTGGCGGAATTTGGTCGTGAGGGCGACAACCGGATTGCGCACGTTGCAGACGGTGAGACCGTCATTCCTATGGAGGTTTTTGAAGAAGACCCCGCGCTAAAAGAGGCGTTGTTCACCCGTATGCGAGAAATGGGCATTGAGCCCGAGCGGTATGTGGTAGGCAACGAGCTAAACAGCATTAACCCGGTTACGGGTCAGCCCGAGTTCTTCCTCAAAAAGCTTTTTAAAGGCATTAAGAAGGCGGTTAAGGGCGTAGTTAAGGTCTTCAAGAAGATCGCGCCTATTGTCCTTTCTGTAGGCCTCAACTTCATGTTCCCCGGTCTCGGAGCCATCGCGGCGGGTGCGCTAGGTAGCGGTATCGGCACGTTGGTTCAAGGCGGAAACCTTAAAGACGCCTTTAAGGCGGCGCTGATTGGTGGTGCCGTGGGCGGTATTTCGTCGGGCATTGGTAGCGTCATGAAGGGCGGTGAATTTATGGCGGGCGTTAAGAGCGGCTTGCCTACGGGGATGGGCGGGGGTGTTAATCCCACGCTTCCCGGACCTAGCGATTTAACATCTAAAATTTCAGAGGGTGTTCCCGACTACGTGGCTCCGGCTACTCCGGGGCCTGAAGTTATGCCTCCGCAAGCCGGAGCCGATGCCGTTTTGGAAGAAATAGCGGTTACGGCTAAAAAAGTTCCTACGACGACTACGTCCAGCACCGGTAATTATTTATTGGGTAAAGACGCTGCAACCACTGCAACAGATGCGGCCACCACAGGAGCAACAGATGCGGCCACTACCGCATCAACTGCGATAGACGACCTAATTACTTCGGCTCAAGCGCCACAAAGCTTTTTTGACAAGATCAAACAAGGGGACTTTGTTGATGCTTTTAGGGGTCAACAAACAATAACAAAAGATAAAATAATGGATGCGTTGCTTTCTGATGCGGGCGAAACTTTACAAAGCGCCGCAGCCAAGCCGGAGCTTCTTGCATCACTAAACGCTCAAGCAGAAGCTATATTAAGTAACCTACCGCAGCCCGGAATGTTGGCTAAATACGGGCCTATGGCAGGGCTAGGGCTAGCCGGAATGGCGTTAGCCGGTGGTTTTGAATCGCAAGAAATGGGCGAGCCTTACGACTTTTTTGGCGGCATGACACGCGATGACTACATCCGAATGTATCCAGAGCGATATGGGTACACTCCAATTGGTCGGGATGCGCAAGGAAACCTGCTTCCTAGCCGTCCGGGTTACGCAAAAGATGGGGGTGACATCAGTCATTTCCCACGTAAAAACGGGCGTATTTCGGGCCCCGGAACAGAAACATCAGACGACATTCCTGCAATGCTTTCTGACGGCGAGTTTGTCATGACAGCACGGGCCGTTCGTGGCGCGGGTGACGGAAGTCGTGAAAACGGTATGAAAAAAATGTATCAAATGATGAAGACTTTTGAGGGGAGAGCCGCTCGTGGCTGAAACAACTACCCAGATTATTCGCGAAGATCCCGCGATTGAGGCGTATCGCACTCAATTACTAGCGCAAGTCAATGCGTTCATGCAGGATCAGCTTGAACGATACAACGCTGATCCTAATGCGCAATTCCTGCCACCAATATATGAGGTGGCGGAACTAGATGACCTTCAGAAAACAGCGTCGGAAATGATGCAACGCGGCATTGGCATGTACGCGCCATATGTTGCACAAGCCGGGGAGTTGATGAACAAAGGCCAAGAAGGCATCGAAACCTATGGTTTCGGCGCTCTTGGCGAGGCTCTTGGTGCGGCAAGAGAAGGGCAAGAAAAGCTTTCTCAGGCGGCTGGTCGCCAAGCGATGTACATGGACCAGCCGTTTACGTATCAAACAGGGGCCGCAGAAGAGCTAGGCGAAACACGAGGTCGGTTTGACCCACGCGACGCAAGCTCGTATATGAACCCTTATGAAGATCAAGTGGTTCAGCAGGCGCTAAAAGATATTCGTCGCGAGGGCGACATTCGTGAGCAAGGGTTGCAGGCTCAAGCTGCCGCCGCAGGAGCCTTCGGTGGATCTAGGCAGGCTGTGGCAGAGCAAGAACTAGCTAAAAATGTCATGGAAGAGCAGGCGCGAACTGCCGGTCAACTTCGCATGGGCGGTTATCAGCAGGCCTCTCAGCAAGCCCAAAAAGCGTTTGAAGATCAACAGGCTCGCCGTCAGCAAGCCGCGCAATTGCTGGGCTCCCTTGGCCTTCAATACGGTCAGCTTGAGCAGGGCAATATCGGCCAAATGATGGATATGGCTGGAGCATCTGGCCTGATGGGCCAGCAACTTGGAACCTTGGCCGGAATGGGCGGCCAGTTAGGTGGTCAACTTTCGCAACAGGGCTTGCAGTCGGCAGGGCTTGGTCAGTTAGTACAGCAGATGTATGGTCAAGACGTAAAAGGCCTTGAGGCGTTTGGCGCAAGAGAGCAGGCCTTGGCTCAAGCAGGACTAGATGCAACTCGTATGAACCAAATGCAGATGTACCAGTTCCCGTATCAGCAACTAAGCTTCTTGAGTGACATCTATAAAGGCACTCCGGGTGCGCAACAGTCCGTGACCGTGACGCAAGGCCAAGAGCCGTCACCCTTCCAACAAGCGGCGGGCTTAGGCATCGCCGGTCTTAGCGCACTAGGCGGCGCTAAAACAGCAGGATTCTTTTAATGAGCGTATTAAGCAGACCAATGTTTAGACAGGCTGGCGGACCCGCCGAGCCCATGCCGCAAGACATGGGGCCGGAGGCCGCAATGTTGCAAGAGGCCGAAGCAGGCGCGATGGCCCGTGGTCAAGAACTGGGGGCTCAGTACGCACAAGACATGATGCAGGGCATCGATCAGGCTCAGTCCACCGAGGATCTGATCAATGCGTTGCGCGGCAACGACAAAACCTTGGACGCCCGTAGAAGCGAGCTTGCGGGGTTCGTTGGCCAAGATGACGCCAACCAGACACCAGAGTCCGTTCTCGCCATGGTCCAGCCGGTCATTATGATGACGGAAGAAGGGATGATGGACAGCGGGATCGGCGCTCTGGTTCAACAATTAGTGGGTGACGTAGAAATGACTACGGACAGCGGCGCTCCTACCGATATGGGAATGGGTGTGGGTAGTCTGATGGCCGCAGGAGCGCAGGAGGCTCCCACCCCACAAAATTTTAGATATGGCGGTGAGGTAGCACACCTACAGCGCGGAAGTCTTCCGTTTGCTACGGCCCCTACTTCGCCGTCCCTTAGTATGATGTCAGGGCCCACGGACCTCGCTTCAGAAAACGTACTAAGTTTTGGCGACACCGTTAAATCTAAGTACGAAGATTTGTTGCCGTTATATCAAGAAATTTTGGGGGCGGATCAAGAGTCGAAAGACGCTACTAAAGCGCAGATGTTGTTTGATGTTGCGCAGGGCGGATTGGCTTTGGCCGCAGGCGTACCCGGAGCAGGCAGTTCGTTTGTATCACAATTAGCCGGTGCCGCGGCACCTGTTGCGGCGAGCATTCAGCAACGCGGCGCGGCGCTGGAACAAGATCGGCGCGGGATTAAGCAGGGTGCGTTAGGCACCGCCATGCAACAAGCATTGTCGGACGAGGATTACAACCGAAAGGTAAACCTTGCCGTGTTAGATGCCAGCTTAAGTGGCACCACGACGGTGGATGACGTTATTGTAAAAATGCCGGACGGCACTACAACAGTTTTCGATCTTAAACGGCAATTGCCAGAATACCGTGCCGCCATTGAAAAAGGCGGATTTGTCACAGAGGGCAAAAAAGAAAGCGCTTATGGATCGAGCGCTCGCGGGCAGGCTTTGGAGCGTTTAGCCACTCCAGAAGGCGTTCAAGGCGCAATAATGGGCTTGCTTGGAGAAAGAACGCCAGAGGCTATGTTGGGCTTAAGTGACCTTGCGGAAATACAAGAGTTTAGCGAGCAAACGGGACAAGCGACGGCTATTGTGCCCACGCACTTACAGCCGTTTGTGCGCTTGATTAATGACCGTGCCGCCTTAACGGAGTTTCAAGCTCGGAACGCTGAAATAAAGGATGCGTTTAAGGCGGACATGGAAGCGATGGCTACCGACATTGCGAATGGCGTAAAAGATCCTTCAGAGCTTTATAACTATGTTGATAGCAGAATTGCCACTGCGGCCAACATAGACATGGAAGCCGGAACGGGCTTGCCCTCCGGTTTTTGGTCTGGTCTGGAAGGGACTCTTCAGGGGTTTGCGGATTTATTTGGCGGATACATTTTGCCTTATGTTAAATTAGGCGACGGAATTAGCGACTCCGATCAAGCTAGACGAATGTTAGATTCTGTTATGCAGAGCGTAGATCGTTATGTCGCGGGCGCTCCTGATGAAAGTCGATTGCTACAACAGCAATATGAGCGACTTGTTGATCAGCTTCCTCGACCAAGCATGTTTGAGACGGATGCTGCGGCTAAAGAGGGATTACGAAATTATCGTGACTTGATTTCCTCGGATATTGCGGTGCTTCAACAAACTCTTAAAGAAGCTCAATTGTATCGCCCCGCTACGTTAGATAGCACGAGAAGACGGTTAATGCAGGCCTTTAATTTGAAAGGCCTTCTTAATGCAATATATGAAAACTACGAAAAAGGGCCCTCGGGTAGAAACATTCCAACAAACATTCAGCAGACTCCCGAGCAGTTAGATTCGTATCTGGAAAGGACTGTAGAATTACAGCCCTCTAGTTTTGACATGAGTAAATACTACCAACGAACAGGCGGCTAATACGTGGCGACGCAGTTTAACCTTACTCAAGCACTTCAGGATCAAGTACCCCTTTCTGAGATTAACCGAGAGTTAGCCTCGCAAAAAGGGTTTGATTATGACGCGGCGTTTGCTGACATAAAAGAAGCGCGGCGCGGCGAAATCATGAAGGGCGGTCTTTCTCCAGAAAACATTTCTGAAGAAGAGCTAGACCTTTTTGCTAACGAAACAATCCTGACGGAGTTAAGCGGCGGCAAGTATGCTCGCGTGGATGATCCTGTTCAACGCGGCGTAGCAGAAGGCATGTTAATTGATGTGCCTACGGGTCTCGGTGTTGCCCGAGGCGTACAGGAAGGCTTTCTTCGCACCCCGGGACCACTCCCGGTAAAGTTGGTAGGCGCAGTTGTTGGCGGTGGAGTAGGCGGAGTAGCGGGTTATACCCCGGGAGAGATCATTGCCCGAGGCGATCCAACAGGGCTTACCGGCTTTGAAGGCATATTCCCTTCAGAGCCGTTACCCTCTCAACGCGCCGCCGTAGAAGCCGCTAGAACTTACAGTGGAACGCTTTTATCGTTATTTGCGTTGCCTTCTTTTCTTAGGCAAGGCGTCGTAGATTTGGGCGCGGAGAAACTTGCTCGTAACATTGAAAACATGGCCCCGGGCCTAAAACGAAGCGTTACGGAAGGGGGGCGAAAGGTTGTTTCTGGCACAGAGCGTATTTTGGAGGGCGTTGCCAAACCGTATGGAATGCCTACGACGCGGCCAGAAGCTTTAATGACCGCTGGCCGAGCGGCATTGGCATCGGGGGCCCCCGCAACGGGAGCGTTTTTTGCTGAAACCGTAGATCCATATGATCCTTTAACCAGAGTTAGCGCAGAAATAACAGCCAGCGCGGTGCCTACGCTACGAATTGCTTCTTTTATCACAGACAAGACTTTTCGTCCTTTAATTCAAGGCTTGAGAAACATGTTTAGCCGGTCTGGCCGAGAGGATTCTGCCAGCCAACAAATTGTTTCTGCGCTAGAAGCTTTGGACAAAAAGTATGCCGACATAGAATTTGATCGGGAAACTTTTTTGGCTGATTTAGAGGCCGCGTTAGAAGATGCTCCATTGGAAGATTTGGTTAAGCGCGTAAACGAAGGCTTGCCGGAAGGGCGACAGGAGTTGATCGTTCCTCCTTTAACCGTGGCGCAAAGAACGGCTGGCGCGAAAAAGTTAATACCGGGCGCAGAGGGACAACTTAAGCGCGTTAATCCCTTAATTGCATTAGAAGCGCTAGACCGCGGTCTTCGTAACATGAACACTAAAAACGGCGGGTATGGAGAAGTCGCGCAACAGCTTTACGATGACTTTAAGATTTTTTCCGCGCGTTTAATGGAAGAACTTCTTACCCAAGCGCAAGGTGACCCTAGAGCTTTAGCAGCAGCGGCAGAGCTTCAAGAAGCAATCTATTCTTCACTGCTGACTCAACAATTGGAGTCTGCGAAAGAAGCTGCGGTTTATACTGCGGGTAAGGTGCAAACTCCTTTGCGCAAGGCAGATCAAAGCGAGCTTTTAGTCACCTATGTAAATCAAGCGTTGGAAGATGCGGATTCCGCAACGAATGCGCTGTACTCTCGCGCAAAAGAACGTTTGGCAGGCGAAAGCATTGCGCCCACGCAAACACTTGCCGCGATTAAAGAGCTTCAAGACCAAGGTGCCACAAACTTGCCGCCTTTGCTTACGGAACTTATTCGCGTACTTAGCCCGGACGCTTCGGGCCTAGAAGCCAACATTAGCCGCTTGTCTAAACTAGAAGAAGAGGCAATGCTGGAAGTCACGCGGGCTAGAACTAATGCAGAAAACTACTTGCTTACTGCCCCTCCGAGGGTGGAAAGATTTTTAGAGCCTTTATTGGTTCGCATTGAGAGCGTTCCCTATGAGCAAAAGGTCGAAATTTTGCGAGAGCAGTTGGATTCCTTGACTGCTCCCGGAACATTTCAAGGTCGGGATGTTCGATCTGAAGCTGCGTATATTCGTAGGCTTTTGCCGGTGCTTCGTGCTGAAAATGAAATGGCGCAAATATCCAATCGAATTGCCGACGAAAGGGCGCGATTGAGCGGTATGGACGCTGCTGAGATTTCAATAGGAGAGTTGCTGGATTACCGTAGTCGTTTGAGTCGTGCGGCGAGAAACGTTACCGACCCGAATAATGCCCAGCTTGGCTTTTACTACAGCCGTATAGAAGATGGGATGGTTCGTGACCTTGAGCGAATGTCTGGCGGAAGCTCTCTTTTGGAGGGCGGAACGGAAGGTTATCAATCGTTTGAATCTTTGCTTGACCGTATTTCTGAGGAAGGGCGAACTGGCGTTGAAGAAGGGTTGATATTACTCAGACAAGCAAACGCATTTAACCGTGCGAAGCACGATGTGTTTACGCGAAGTTTTGTTGGTGACATACGCCAAAAAGACAGGAAAGGCGGCTTGCGAGTAAACCCCAAGCTTGCATTTCAGAAGTTGTTTACTGGAAGCGCTGACGAAGTAGCTATTAAGCTGGAGCAGGTAGAAGACGCCATAAACTGGATTAACACCGGCGGCTTTGATGCTCCTAAACGAGCTTTGACACAGGCTGAACTAGATCAACTTTCTGACTCTGCTGTATCGCGAATCGGAACATATCGTGCGGGGAAAAACGATTTGCTAAAAACGTTTTTCAGGAGCGTTATAGACACCGATCCTGAGTCTGAAACGTTTAACATGGTTAGCCCTGCAAAAGCTCGGACGTTTTTAGATAAAAACCAAGAAGCGTTAGGCCCCATTTTCCCGGATGTTTTCCGGGATATAAATGACGCCATTGAAGGAAGGATTCGTTTTGCCGACCTACAGGCAGAACAAAAAAATATTGAAAAAAAATTGGGACAAGAAACCATTCTTTCTCAATTTAGCGGCGTGTATGACAACCCGTCTAAACGTTTAAAGGCAATACTCGGGACTCCCGGGAGCAGACCAGATAACCCGGAACGCGGATTTTCTCAGTTACTGGATGAAATTAACCGAGCCACTACTGGAAAACCGGAAGAAAAAATGGCCGCTAGGAAAGCTCTGGTGTCGGGGGTTTTGGATTCCGCATGGATTTACGCAAACGGAGCAAACCCCGAGCAGGAACTTAACTTTTTAAAATTTAGACAATTCTTGTTTAGCCCGTTGGACAACAAACAGGGCGACTCTCTAGCGGATATTCTGTTAAGTAAAGACTTTATTACTGCGGACGCTTTTGATGATTATCAGACATTGATTACACAAGCGGCATCCATTGCTGACGTAATGAGAAAAGCGGGGCCACAGTCTGTCGATGCTTTGCGGGACAAGGGCGCAATGTTGTCAAACATACTAATTCGCGCTATAGGCTCTGTTGGCGGTAACGTCGCGCTTAATCGGCTGAAAGGAATTGTCGGAAACGTGCCCGGAGCTTCGATGTCGGTTGCTCAGACAACCTCAAACGCTACCGCAGAGCTTGGCCTCAATATGCCTGCCATGAAGGTGCAAGACATCTTTACCGAAGCAATGATAGACCCGCAGGTAATTAAAGCTCTTCTGGAAAAAACGCCAAAAACAGAGTCAGCCGCACAGCGGTTCTTTGGAAGCATACCGGCCATTTTTTACACCTCTGGTGTTCGTGGCGTCACGGAAGCCGCAAAACAAACCGAGACCGGTGCGATTCCTATCGACTACGTCGAAGAGGTTTACCGCGAGGTTGTTCCTCAACCACAACCACAACCACAACCAGAGCCCACGGCTCCCGAGCCACGGACCACGGCTTCTGAACAAGATGCTTTGTGGAGTCGAGTTCTACAACAAGAGTCTGGAAATCGGCAAATAGATGATCAAGGCCGAATCATAACCTCCAGAGTGGGGGCATTAGGCGTTGCGCAAGTCATGCCTTCTACAGCGGCAAGACCCGGATCTTATGCCCCTAGTATTTTTGAGGTTGCAAAAGACATGGGCGTGAAGGTAAACGACGTTCCCGAGCCTGAAGAGGGAGCTCTTCCCGCACCCACAATTAGAGAGGCCTCTAGACTATTAGGCATTAGAGAAGTTAATGAAGCCTTTGGGCGTAAATATTTTGACGGTCTGTATTCTTACTTTGGAGGAGACCCGGTACGCACCTTAATTGCATATAACTATGGACCGTCACACGCAAAAAAATACAACGGAGATCCGGCTACGCTACCGGCTGAAACACAAAATTATCTGGTTAAGATACTAGGCGTAGCACAAGCTCCGGCTCCCAAAGAAACGCCGCCATTGGCGCAAGCGGCTCCGCCGCCAATGCCTCCCGCGGCTCCGGCCCCCGCACCGATTACCCCACAGTCGCTACAGCGAACTGTGCAGGTGTTGGGGCCAAACGATGAGATTGGAATGCTGGCATCAGAGTTGATGATGCGACAGGGACCTGCCTAAATAAGCCAATCTTTAGCGCTTTCTCCTAAAACGTCCCCGGCAATATTTATCTTGTCGCGTAAAGCGGCTAAAATACGCTCATCAATTGTCCCGGGACTGACCAGATCAACGTAAGTCACGTTGTCTTTCTGGCCAATCCGGTGTGCGCGATCCTCTGATTGCAGCCTGATCTCTAAATCGTAGCTGTTGCTGAAGTAAATCACCGTGTTTGCTTCAGTCAGAGTAATGCCGTATCCACCTGTCCGGGGTTGTCCAACAAAGAAACGTAACTCGGAGTCGGGATCTTGGAATCTTTCGATAATATTTTGTCTGTCATCTTGGTCAGTCTCACCGTAATAGGATGCTACCACGCCACTGCCCCACTTTTTCTTTAAGGCTTTTTCTATCCTGTGGATGTCATACGTCCACGTGGCCCAGATGATGGCTTTACCATTAACCTCTTCGATGACATCCATCAGTTCATCAAGGCGGTTATTTTTAATCTCTTGAATCGGCCCTTCGTCTGGTTGAAGGTGGCCGCAACATATTTGCTGTAGCCGCATAATCTGCGTCAGCACGGACGCCGTTGTTGCCAGCTTACCCTGCTCCAACTGAGCCAGCGCTAAGTCCTTCATTTGCTTATATAAAACTACCTGCTCTTTGCTCAAGTTTACTTCGCGGCGTTGGTAAACCTTTTCGGGCAAGTCCAAGCAATCTTCTTTCAAGATTCGGGTGCTGAAACGGTCCAGCTTTTCGCCCAACTCATCCAGCCTGCGGTAACCCGTCACGTGATTAAAGCTGTGCGCTCCCATGCTCCTGCGCTGTACAACAGCGTAGCGGCCTTGAAAAGAGTAGTAGCTGGCAAAGCCAAGCGCGTCCTGATCCAAGAACATGCACTGACTGAACAAATCCATGGGGCTTTTTGTGATAGGCGAACCGGTCAGGATGCGTCGATACTTTGACGCCTGCCCCACCTTGATTAGATTCTTGGTCCGCTGTGCGCTCTTGTTCTTGATGCTGGTGCTTTCGTCCAATATCGTCAAGCAATTCGGGTTGAGCTTCACAAACTTCTGCGCGGCAGACGCGCCCTTCTGCGTGGAAAAGGCTTCGGTGTTCATAACCAGAATGTGCAAGAACCCCGGCTCACGGTCCTTGGGGTCCGCAATGGATTGAATTTCGGCGCGGAATTTTTGTGTGAAATTGGGCTGCCACTTCACCAACTTGTGTTGCACCCGGTCCGGTAAATGAACCGGTATTTCTTTTTTAACCCAGTTATCGAAGACACCTTTTGGTGCAATGATCAGGGCGGTGTCGATGTCGCCTGCTTCAAACAAAGCGCCCATCGTGTCGATAGCGACTTTGGATTTACCCGTACCCATTTCCATAAACAGCCCGTAGTACGGGCGCTGCCAAGAATCTTCAAACGTTACTCGCTGATGTTCGTAAGGCTCGGTCTTGTAGTCGTACATAAATTACCTCAAAGGCTTGACATGCGATCATATAGGACCATACACTGGTCGTCCAGCCCCCATAAAGGGCTTGAACGTGAAAGGAGAACGTATGAGCGAATTGCTCTTTGATATGGAAGCGGATCAAGCCACCGCTTCCTCCATCGAAAAGATGGATAATACTGGCTTATCTAGCGTGGCAGAAATTGCTCGCGCTGTTCGCAACCACGAAGACTTGGTTAATAAACTCGAAGACCAGTTAAAGGCGGCGAAGCGAGAACTGCTTAAACTTACCGACGAAGACCTTCCTGCTATGCTCCAAGAGCTTGGCCTCAATTCTTTTGAACTTGAGGACGGCTCAAAGGTGACGGTGCGTCCGACATTCGGCGCTCATATCAAAGCGGAAAACCGTGAAACAGCTTTTGGCTGGCTACGCGCTAATGGGTTCGATGACATCATCAAGAACACCGTTAGCTGTAACTTTGGCCGGGGCGAAGACCGAGAGGCCGCAGAGTTTATTGACTATGCGCAGGGCCTCGGTTACGCGGCGGAGCAAAAGACCGAAGTCCATCCCAGCACGTTGAAGGCTTGGGTCAAAGAGCGGGTACAAAACGGGGAGACTTTCCCCATGGAACTTTTCGGGGCCTATGTCGGGCAACGAGCAAACATTGCGAGGAAAAAGTAATGGGAAAAGCAGTAGCAGAAAAGGAAGCAAACAATGGAATCGTCACGTTTGACCCGAGCATCTTTGAGCGCGACGCGGGCAAAGGATTGGAAAACATGGGCCAAGACGACTTGGCTTTGCCTTTCCTCAAAGTTCTTAGCCGCCAAGATCCAATTTTGGACGATTTGGAGTCGGCTAAACCGGGCGACATTCTCAATACCGTATCGAATCAGGTCTACACTGGTAAGACAGGTATTCGTGTCGTACCTTGCCATTATCAGCGGCGCTTTGTTGAGTGGGCTCCTCGGGGCTCTGGTAACGGCGCTCCTTTAAACATCTACACGCCCGAGGACAGCCGTCCAAACACCGAGCGTGGCGACGACAACAAGGACTATGTGGTTGGCGGTAACGGCACCTATCTTGAAGAGACACACCAGCACTTCGTGTTGATTCTTGAGCCCGACGGAACCACCACTACCGCGCTGATCCCAATGAAAGCCACACAGCTTAAAAAGAGCCGCAAGTGGAACAGCACGATTGCCCAGCGAACTCTGGTTGGTAAGAATGGGCCGTTCACGCCGCCACGGTTTAGCCATGTCTATCTACTGAAGACCGTGTCTGAGGAAAATTCCAAAGGCTCGTGGCATGGTTGGGACATTACCCTTGAGGGTGTCGTAGATGACGCCGCTGTATACGGACAAGCCAAGCAGTTTGCAGAGAGCATTCAGGCTGGCGATGTCGAAGTGAAGCATACCAAAGAGGGCGACGACGCATCTGACGACGCGCCGTTTTAAGTGGTACGGGGGCCGTGAGGCCCCCTTTTCTGGTTTATAAAAATGTCTGATGCAAAAAGATTTGCGGCTATCTTTGATGGCCTCAAGCAAGCCTACGGCACGTTTGAAATCGACAGCACAAAAGCAAGTGGCAAGAACACCGGTAAAGCAAGAGTCGTCCGCGAACCACGGACCACGGGACATTTTGAGCAGCATTTAGCCGGTACTGGGGCAGGGATCGGGATTATCCCGATTAACGAAGACGACTCCTGTAAGTGGGGTTGTATCGACATTGATGAATACCCGTTAGACCTCACGCGGCTGGTTGAGAAAATTCGCCGTAGCAAGATGCCTTTGGTAGTATGTCGTTCAAAGTCGGGGGGCGCACATTGTTTTCTTTTCTGTAGCGAATGGGTAACTGCAAAGACAATGCAGTCCACGCTACAGCATTTAGCTAGTGGTCTGGGGTACGGGGGAAGCGAGATCTTCCCCAAACAAATTAAACTCTTTTTAGATCGTGGCGATATAGGCAACTTCCTTAACATGCCGTACTTCGATGCGGAGGACGGGTTGAGGTATGCCTTGAATGATGATGGTAGTGCGGCGACGTTACATGAGTTTTTTGCGTTATATGAAACGCACGTACAAACGCCAGAACAACTCCAAGCAATTACGCATCAAAAAGTTGAAGACACCGCAATTGTGGACGGTCCGCCCTGTCTCCAAACCCTATGCGCCCAAAAAATTAGCGAAGGGGGACGAAACAACGGACTCTTCAGCATAGGCGTCTACCTGCGCAAGGCGTACCCGGATACGTGGCAGGACGAAATCCTGCATCACAACATGGCGTACATTGACCCGCCGTTGCCCCTTAATGAGGTCAACCTTGTGGTCAAGCAGTTGGAGAAGAAGGACTACGCATACCGGTGTAGTGACGCGCCCATTCAGCCCTACTGTAACCGGGAATTGTGTCAAACCCGAAAGTTCGGAATTGGCGCGGCAGTGAGTGATATGGCAGTCGCCAACTTGCGGAAGTACAACTCTATCCCGCCCGTGTGGTTTTTGGACGTTAACGGTGTGCCGTTAGAGCTAGACACCGATGCGCTGCAAAACCAGACGGTGTTTCAGAAGGCGTGTATTGAGCAACTTAACTTCATGCCCCAGACCATGCCGAAGCGCGGCTGGGAAGCCCGCATCAACCAGTTGATGAAAGAGATGTCTGAGACTGACGGGTCTATCATGGAAGTGTCTGAGGATGCCAGCATCAACGGCCAGTTCTACGAGTATCTTGACGAGTTCTGCACTTCGACCCAGAAGGCGGAGGATCGTGAAGAGATCTTATTGCGCAGGCCATGGGTAGACGACGAAACAAACGCCGTGCATTTCCGGTTGAAAGACTTTGAAGGTTTCCTGCGCAAAAACCGCTTCAGCGAGTTCAAGACACACAAGGTGGCACAGCGGCTACGAGACATCAACGGCGAGTCTGTTTTGTTAAAGGTAAAAGGTAAACCTATACGGGTTTGGAGAGTGCCGGTCAGTGACATCCCGCACGATCAAGTAGAGTCCAAGAACTTTGGAACACGGTCCACGGACCCGTTCTGATGTTTCGTATTTTTGGGCCACCCGGGACCGGGAAGACGACCACTTTGTTGAATATGGTGGAAAAATCTTTAGCCGGTGGAATAACCCCATCACAAGTAGGGTTTTTTGCGTTCACTAAAAAAGCCGCTAACGAGGCCAAAGAGCGAGCAGCAAAGCGCTTTGATTTAGATCCAGACAAAGACTTGCCGTACTTCCGCACCATACATTCCTTGGCCTACCGCTTGCTGGGCGTTAAAGAAAACCAAATGATGGGCCCGCAGAACTATAAAGAGTTGTCAGCGGCCATCGGGTTTAACTTGAGCGGCGCTATGAGCGAGGAAGAGGATGTGTCGTTTAAAGCGACAGATCACCCAATCCTTCAGCTAATTAACCTTGCAAAAACAAAAAAGACTTCTTTGCGCACAGAGTACAACCACAGCGAAGTTAACTTCACGTGGATAGAAGTGAAGTATGTTGCGGACTCTTATGAGAACTACAAAAAAGCTTTTGGCTTGATCGACTTCACAGACATGCTGGAAATGTTTGTAGAGCAGGC
>Ga0181577_10001299_pt1 | contig 20186 bp, 32 predicted proteins | sample 101ome_21_FD_132468 | JGI IMG/M metagenome (GOLD analysis project Ga0181577, IMG submission 132468) | Coastal salt marsh microbial communities from the Groves Creek Marsh, Skidaway Island, Georgia - 101413BT metaG (megahit assembly) | ecosystem: Environmental > Aquatic > Marine > Intertidal...
CGCCGGGGGCTGCTCGCATTTTCTGCAATTTACAGGAGTACCTATTTAGGCGGTTTTGGCTATTTTTGGCCATTTTTAGCTGTTTTTGGGGTGCATTTTTGATGTTTTCGCGTGTTTTTCAGGTTTTCGCGAGTTTTGGTTTTGGCCCGATTCTCGCGCTGTCGTTAGGATTGTTCACGTCTTGCCTCGATTTTTGCGCGCGATGCTCCGGTTCGGCTCGCGCAAAATTCCGTCAAATTTCAGCGACTTTCTGGCGCGCGAAACCTCGCGCTCAAAGTTTGTGCGCGGAATTTCAAGCTGCTGACTGATCGCTCGGATTGGCAACCCGCCGAGCAAATCGGGTCTGAGAACGTAGACAAACGCGATGAATTTGTGCGCGGTTTTTTTCGCGTTTCCTGAATGACAGACAAACGCGAAAAACCTTGAAATTGCGTCTTGAGCCGCGATGGATTCTGACGCATCCGGCGCGCGGGAGGCGTAGGTACTCAGGCCGCGATCTATGGCGTCAAAGTCAAAGGCCGTCTGCCCCTCGTATGTGCGCCCGTCCTCTGTCATCACTCATCGAGCAAAAAAAGTGCGGGTTGGTTTTTTTCGGAGGCCCTTTTTTCTAGCACGGCCTCCCTTTCTTTCAGGGAGGCCAATTCGCTTTCAAGTTTTGAAATTCGCTTGCGGAGCCAAGCAAGACTTTCCTGCGGGTCTGCCTCCAAGGGGGATTTAATTCTTTCGCTCATGTAAAATCTGCCTTGCCCTCTGTCTTAATGCGTTCGGGTCTACCCGTAGGCCAGCCAATGAAATCAGCGCGTCCATTGTTGGGGATGGGCCAAAAATAAATTTTATAAGATCGTCGTTGTGCCGCATTATTGCCGTGCGCTTGGATGATTCGCATAAGTTTCGATAATACAGGCGGGTACGTTTTTGTTTCTTTAGATCGTCGAACGCTTGCACGATGATGGCGGCGGCCAATCGCTGAAATCCCTCGGCACTTGGGTCTTTCGATTCCATCCGTTAAAAGGTAAGCAGGGAGCGGGGTTTTTATGCGGTTTTTGCCCGCGAGCCACAGCATTAACCACACATAGACAACGTGCGCCGCATTGCTCTTGTCCCCTGCTCAAATTTTTTTGAAGTGTTTGCATACTCTTTGCCGTCCCTGTTTGTCAATTTCGGTTTGCTTACATTGAACCAAGTGCGTCAATGATTCCTTGAACACATCCCTCAACATCCAGATCGGTGTTGATCCTCAAGTTTGGCGTGCCAGCTTCAAAGTCGTAACAAACAAATTCATCGCCGCGCGTCCTTTCGCTCTCTAGTAAAAACAAAAAGCAATCTCTTTCGCTGTTTTGCAATTCGCGGCGCAACGCTTCAAACGGCGAAACCATTGCAATGATGACCCCGCGCCCCTGTTTGTTTTTTTGAAAGCGTGCGATGGTATGGGCGGCACAAATGTTTTCGATTCGTCCCTTGATTGAATAATCAAAGTTTCTGGTTATGGCGCGCAACTCATCGCCATCAATCACAACGAACTTTTCAGGGCCAAGCTTCTCCCTGAGACGCTTTGCAAGCGTTGTCTTGCCGCTCGCTGGTTGTCCGTACAGATAAATAATCATTTGACTCTTTCGTTTAACATACTTGCAAGCAGTTCGCAAGGGGTCACGCCTTCAGCTTTGGCTTGGTCATAAAAATGTTTGGCAATCTCTTTGGTCACTGGGGCCATCAAGACCGCACCCATTGCATCCTTGCGCCGAGGTGAAGCTGCGCGCGAATACGAAAGGGTGCGGCTTGATGTGAAAAGCTCGCGTTCTGTTTGGTCGGGGTTGTAAGGGTTGGGCGGGGTCATCCGATCATTTCCTTTTGCACTGCCTTTTTCTTTTTCTTTAGCTCGTAAAACTCAGCGCGTCCCTTGTCGCTTGACCACACAACATCGCCGCCCGCGACCTCGCTGCAATAGGCGCGGCGCAACTCTGCCATGCGCGCGTCAATCTCTTGCATCCTCCGCCAAGGTGCTGTTTGGCCCGAAAATGCGTTCTGAGGCGTTTTGATTCCCGCAGAGGGTTCGGATAGGGGTTTGCCATCTTCAGCGTGCCAGCGGGCCATTTCGCGCTGCCATTGGATGATCCTGCCGTGCTTGTTAGTCCACGTTTGCGATTCCTCTTTTTTCGCATGGTAGCGTCGCGCATACCAAGGCGGGATTCCAGCGCGGTCGGCGATAGCAATCACCTCCTCGATTGTTGGAATGTGAGCGGGCGCGGGCGCGAGCTTGCTCGCACCGTCTACGCCCTCGCCTCCGCCTTCGTCTCCGTCTCCGTCTCCGTCTCCGTCTCCGCCTCCGTCTAGGCCGACATCTGCTGTCATGTGACCGTCATATGACCGTCGCGTGACCGTCATATGACCGTCATTTTCTTGTTTTGCCTGTTTTTGTGGGCTGGATTGGCTGGCGTGACCGTCATGTGACTGACGTGTGACCGTCATGTGACCGTCATCTGTCTGACACATGACAGTCATGTGTCCGTCAGGCGTCGGCCACTTGCTGGCCTTTGCGCGAGTGCGTTGCCGAAAGTCTGTCAGTTCGATGAATGGCTTGCCTTCGGACTCGTAACGCAAGACAAGGCTGGCATTGATAACTTCATTCAGCCAGCCAGCAACGTCTTGCTCGGATACTTCAGCGATGCGCAGCGGGTAGCACTGCGCGCGTATGATTGACGCGCGACCATCGAAACGACCGTAATCGTCCACGATCGACATGACGCGCCGATAAAATAGTTCAGCCTCTAGGCTCAGGGAATTGACACGCTCACTTGTTAGAATGCCATCCCGTACAATACGGTTTGGCATGACTTAAAAAGGTACGTCATCATCTTCGGTTTGTTGGCCCTGAGTTTGAGCGGGTGCTTGCTGCGATCCGCCAAACTCTGCAAGAGGATCGCCGCCGACCTCTTTCTTGTATTCTTCAACAAGGTTCGGCAGCTTTTCCTTGGCCTCGTGTTCAAGTGATAGCCAAGGGGAACCGTCGTCGTTCCTGTTCACCCATGCTGCGACCCAATAATCTTTTCCGTCGATTGTTTGACTCCCCTTGAAATCGGGGTGCGTGGCTTTTTCCTTGTTTTTGTTTTGTCCGGCGGAGCCTTTGAATTTTGCGCCGCGCTGATTGCTGTTTTGGTTTTCGTTCATGCTGTTTTTATTCTTATGAGGCAACCCGCCCCTGTTTCTGTTTCGTACTCTTTCGCGACCTCCAACCGGGTCACAATAGAATCGTCTTTGATCACGCCTTGATCAACCAGCGCGTCAAGCACTGCCTTCGCCAGATTGTCAACGTCTGGCTTTTTCACATGATCACGCGGCGCGCTTGGCTTTAGCTCGCCGCGAGCGTTGTAATGTAATTTGGCGCGCGGCATTTTGAAAAGCAAAAAAACACTGACTTGCTCACAATCAAGCCGCACGTCTTTGAATCCATCGCGCACGCATTGTTTCCAATCGTCTGCGGTCTTTGGATTGTAAACGCGAGCAAACCCACCGCGAGCGACTGCGCGCGGCCTTGGTTGCGGCTTGGGCGTGCCTTCAATAAATCTTTGAATGCTCATTTGCGGGCGGTGAAGAAAATTGTGTCGTGTTCCTCATCTGGCTTTATGCTGCGATTCAAAAGCCGTTCAACCTTTGGCTTGAAAAAGTTGACGCGAGCTTGCAACGGTTTTGGAATGCTCGACTCGGTTTCAATCTTGTGGCGCGTAAATAATCCGGTGCTTTGCGCAATGCGTTCAAAATCTAATTTGGAAAGCTCGCGCACATGGCCGCAACGTGTAGGGGATGAAAAAGCAACCTGCAACTCTTCGCCTTGAACGGCCAGCATCCATGCGAACACGCAAGAGCGGTTCCGTGTGCTGCAAAAAAACAATCCGTTCGGCTTCAGCACGCGATGCGACTCGCGCCAAAAGTTTTCGATGCCATCCCAAGAAATCATTCCGCCATCACGTTGAAGCCAAAAATGTTCTATGCTCTCGGATGAAACAACAACGTCAAAAGTCTGGTCATCATACGGCAGCGGATCGGTTCGGATGTCTAACGTGTTTGCGTTCTCAAAAAAGTATTGGCACGGCACAACCGCTTGCGTGTATTCCTTGAAAGAATAACCTAGCTGCTTTGCCGAGTCATGGCCGCCAATGTCCAGCACTCGCGCGCCTGTTGGAATAACATCTTTAAGGCGACGCATCGCTATGAAGATGCGTCGCCGCCCGTTTGCAATGTAGTGCGTGCCTGAATCGCGAACAAGCAAGCGGGCAAGATGTTTGAGCGTTGTCATTTCTTTTTAGCAAGCATGGGCGCGCCCTGCTTTGTTTCGATATGATCCGCGCAAAAGTCGGCCACTAATTGCTTGGCCTCTTTCTTGGAAGTGCCTGAGAAAACTGCAACCTCGTTTTCAATGCTTGGCACGCTAACTTTCACCGATCGCATCATGCCTTTTACGTCTATCAAGTCGCGCTCCCGCAATTCGTCAAACAAGGCTTGAGCGTCGCTAACTGATCGCATGGTGCGCCCGTCTTTCAATTCCCAACCGTCTATGGCGTCTGGGTCATCCTGAAGCAACTCGCGGGCCTTGGCGCGTATCATGTCAACACGGGCCGAAAACGCTTTCTCAGCCGCTTTGGCCAAATCCAGCATGGCAGGAAGGTTGTCAGCGTTTAGCGCGTCAGGGGCCATTCTCGCGATCGAAATCGCTACCTCCTGCGCCTCTGGACAAGTCGGCTTGGCCTTGCAGTATTCGCACGCTTTGGTTGACGGTCTGCGCTCGGCGTCTGGCCGTTGTGATTCGTCGAGGATGTGCGTGATCTCTTCGCGTGCCTTGATCAAATCCGGTTCAAGGTACGTCGCGAAATCATAACGCGGCCCGTAGGGTTGAACGATCGCGACGCTGATTGATCGCAAGGCGGGGTTGCTTTCCTTGAGCAAACATGCAAGCGCGCGCAACTGGATGTTGCGAGTCGGCGCGTCAACGTCGCCGTGCCCGAACTTGTAGTCGATGATTAAAGCGTTGGATTGACTCTCAAGCGTGCGATCGTTTTGCCCGCTCAGTCTGCCGTCAAAACCCCAAAGCCTTGCCTCGCGGGTTTCTTCAAGCTCGCCCTCAATGCCAAACTCTTCGACCCACTGCGACACAATGCCCGCCTCGATCTCTCGCGCCAGCGTAACAGCTTCGACTTGTTCGGTTGTCAGGTTGTCCAGCTTGCCCGTTTCTTGCGCGGCGTGGCATTCGGTGCCAAAGGTTGCAACATCGCTTTGCACCTCTGGCAACCCCTCTTGCGCGCGCATTGATTGCGGGCACTGTTTCAACTGCGCCATGCGTGACGCGCTTGCTTTTCCTTTTCTGATGTCTTTCATGCTATTCCTAATTTTTGTTTTGTTTCTTTTGCTAGATCGTTATCGGCCCAGACTCCGCCAAGGCACGGGTCGTAATCGAAACCCCTCGTCAGGTTTTCTGTTGCTGTTATGATTCTTAAATTGTCTTGATGATGTGCGCCGCCGATTGATAGCGGGATAATATGATCAACGTGGTGTTGGATTCCTGTTGCGTTTGTTATCTCGGCCCTTTCAATGTAGAGTTTTTTTATTTCTTCAAGATCAGTTTTTGGAAGGATTGCTGATTTCTTTATCGCCTCTCTCTTGCTTTGTAGTGCCGTTCGGGAAGCTTGTGATGCTTTATTTCTGGCTCTGATTCTGTCTTTATTTTTTTCCCTGTAAATTTTACCTTTTCTTGCATATTCCTCCCTGTTCTCTCTGTATCTAACTTTATTTTTTTTGCTTATTTTCTCTCGATTGGCATCAGTGTAAGCCTTTTTATTGGCTGCAATGAGTTCACGGTTTTTCTCTCTGTACGCTTTATTTTTCTCCCTCACCTTTTGTTCGTTATCCTTATGCCACTGTTTTTTATACGCCTTAACTTTTTCCTTGTTGGCTTCGTAATACTCTCTTGCTTTCTGTCCCAGCCTTTCTTTGTTTCGTAATTGATATTGCGCTTTATATGCTATCAGTTCTTTATATTTTTCGGGGTCTTGCCTGATCTTCTCTCTGTAAACCGCTTGGGATTTCAATATTTTATTTCTATTTTTTCGGCGATACTCTTTGCGGTGTAAGGACAATTTTGATTCGTTTTTTTCTCTGTATTCTTTCGCTCTTTTAGCGCATCTCTCCTTATTCCTTGAGTACCATTCGCGGCTGTATTCTTTAAGTCGGTTTTTGTTCTTTTCGTAATATTGCTTTTTTCGCTCTCTGCCTTTTTCTAGCCTAAATTTCTTTTGGCAATCTCCACACCTCTTTACTGCGAAATGGGCAACAAACTCTTCGCCGCAATCCGGACAAACTTTATTTCGGTCGGTCGGTTTCATTGCTCAACCTCCCGCTCACCGTTGCAGACTCTGCAATGCCAGCCTGTTTTATCGTCCCACTCCTGGCTTCGACCAAAGGCATGGCATTCAAAGCACAAAGGGGGGTCATTTATTTCCCAATCACAAAAGTCGAAATCATACATTGCCGCCCTCCTGTACAACTTGGGTTTCAACTTCGGCCCCTGTAATCTGATCATCATCTGCGAACAGTGGCGAGGATGTTGCGTTGGCTTTGCGCGCAAAGTCTGGCGCGTCAAAATCTTTGTTGATGGCGTCGGCGATCTCAGCGGATAGAGGCCAGCGTTTAGAGTGGCGGCGCATAACAGTCTTGCGGGCCATCTCGTCAAAGTCAGTTACCCAAGGCCCAGACTTGCCCGCCTTTGATCTGGCGCGCACTGCTTCAACTTCGTCGCGCGTCATTACTTCATAACTCACAACGCGGTTGTCTCCCTCCTGCCACGTTGCGCGGCAATAAAACGCAAACGAATCGCCGCGCGCTTTCCGGTAATTGACGGCGTGATTGATCACCGTGTTGCCGCTGCCATCGTCCTCGATTACTTCAAAGTGGTCGGCCTCGCGCACAACCTTGGCGTCTGCTGTCACGCCGTTACGCTTTGCGAGGGCAAGGAGTCCCTTGTAATCAATAATTAACTGACACTGGTTGCCGTAGGGAATAAGGTGCGCGTGTCTGCCGTCTGGCTCCAATCCGGTTGCCGACAAATCAAGCATTGATTGGAAAAGACTTTCGCGCGTGCAAGCATACAGTTTGGGCGTGCGGTTGAATGCGGTTAAGGCCACGCGCAAAAAGCGGTCAGGGGTTAGGTGCGTTGGCAATGCTTTGGCTACCTGTTCACGGAATGCGTCGCCCTCAAGGAGTGCGCGGATTTCTGTCTTGGGGTTTGCTATTTGCTGTTTAGTCATTTTCTTTTGGTTCTTTCAGTTTGGTTTTTCTACAAATTGCAACGGGCCATCCGTCACAAATCAAATGCTCAATATCGTCAAAATATTCTTCAAGGGCCGCGCGTGTTTTGCCTGTCGTTTTGGGTTGATGCCCCGCCCAGATCAGCACGCCGCCGTCAACAAGTAAATCATAGCAGTCGGACAAATACTGTCTAACCAACGGCGAGCCGCCTTGAATTGTGCAGATAATTTCTGGCCGCACGTCAAACACTTGGTTGGTCTCGCGATGATATTGCGCAACCCCGAAGAGCGTTGACGGTTCGGTTATCATGGCGGCGCAATCGTTCAAGACGATATTTGCCTCGGCCTCGTTTTGTGTCCTTTCCTGTTCGGCTGCCAAGTAAACCGGATTGAACCCCATGTGATTTGCGATTATCGACATGAGGCCCGACGTGTCACCAAGGTCAATGAAAGTCGCGTTTGTTGGGTCAACGTATTTTTGGCGCACGGCATAGATGATGCCATGAACTGCGCCGCGCGTTGAGGGGTGGCCGCCTGTGCCAAAAGTAAACGAGCGATTGATTTTGATCGGGATTGCGTTTTTGCTGATTCGCTTTTCGCATTGGTCGGAATAAATCACAACCAGCCGATCGGTCAACCAGATCGGCGCAAACTCTTCGAGCGGCGACCAGTCAAAAATCCCCATTGGTTGCTTGTCCTTCAGTCCCATCGGTTAGCCTTTCCAATACGCTCGCCCAATTATCAAATGCAATCGCGCGATCATCAATGTAATGTTTTGCCCAAGGCTTTTCAGCGGTTATGTCCTCAACCAGATCGGACAAACCGTAACGGGTCAGCCAGTTAATGATCTGCGCACGCCCTTGCTCGTCCCTTGCGCGGCAGCTAAAGACAACGATGCGCCAGCCTTCAGCGTGCAACCTCTTGATCGCATCGACTGCCCCAGCGACCGCTGGCTTGCTCAATCTCTCGCGGCTGAACCCTGAGCCTTCGACAATGATCGTGCCGTCAAAATCAATCGCCAGAATGTTGTCGCCTTCGTCACTCATCGTCGGCCTGACTTTTGCGGGTGCGGAAAAACCCGTTGAGGTTTGGATTCATCGCGTGGAATTTTCGGGCATAGAACGCGGCAAAGTCGTTGTTGATCTTAAAATCATCATCGGGGTTTTCCACTGAGTGAAACCACCTGATCCGCTCAATGATCGCTTGCGCGCTGAAAGTTTTGCGGCCAGCGTGCGCGGCCTGTTGTGAGTATTGGACAAACAACCGCCACACGTTAGGATTGTTCGCGTCGTATTTCTGAAACGCCAAGGCTATTTTGCCCTTGGGTTTTTCAAAGTTAAATTCGTTTTGGTCATTCATAATCGTTCACAATGAATCCGGTTTTGATGTCTATTCGGAAAAAATGCCTTTTCACTTTTGGCCCTCTGGCCTTTCCATAACTGCGCGCCTCCATGTTCACCTTGTAAGAGCAACGCCCGCAGACGTGGCCCGTGTGAATCGTCTTGGCGCACACAACGCATAGGGGGGTTGCCGTGCCGCCCTCCAAGGAGTCGGCTGAAGATGCCTGAAAAGAGGGCGACACGGCTGGGGGGGTCATCGCGTGAGATGATTCTTCAAACGTTTGATGCCGTTGCGCGTTGCGCTTGGGCAAGCGTCAATCTTAAAGCCTCGCTTGGCGAATCCGCCGACGCCGAGATTATAGGCTGCGTAAAGCTCGAATGCGTTAGGCTCGCGGCCCATGCGCTTGGCAAGTCTGGAGTGGGTCAAAGCCATGTAAACCTTGGCGTGTTGGTGCGCAACCGATGGATCGTGCGCCCCAGTCTCCCACGGTGCGCTTTTGTATCCGCGAGCCTTCAACCATTCGGACGCATCCCACCACGCCGCGAAATGCATCTGCCATGCTCCCCTTGCTTTTCCGCCGTCACCGATGGCGTTGTGATCTATGCCGTGCGGCGGCGATTCAGTTAGCGCGAAAGCGTGAATCAGTTTGCCGTTGATTTCAACCGCCGAGACGGTTGCCGTGAGTGCCGCAAGCGCGGCTATTAGTGTTGTCTTTTTCATGCTGTTTTGGTTTTAGTTGTTTCAATTGTCGTTTCTCTGCGCGTTTCCGCATCTCTTCGCTGCGCTGTTCTGGCGTCAGTCGCGCCCAGTAAGTTTGCGCGGCCTTGGCTTGGTGCTTGTTGTTCTTGCCGCCCTTGCGTCCGATCTCTGAAAGATATTTGCGAGCGGCTTCGCTGATTCCGGTTTTCTCCATAGCGAGGGAGGTTGCCACGCTGGCGGCCTGTTTGTCAATCATCGTTCAAGTGTATTTGTAAAGCGACACGAGGGCGGTCTTGCCCTTGGTCGTTGTGAAGTGGACGCGCTTGCCCGATACGGTTTCGTAATCAACGACGCGCTTGGTTGTGATCTGGCAACGCGCGCCAGCTTCGGCAAGGTCGGTCACGGTGTATGTCTCGCCGTCGATCGTTACGGCATCGCCAACCTCGCGCATGACGCCGCCGATGTGATTGCAGCGCGGTATGGTTTCCCAAATCTGAAACCCGTTGATCTCTTCGCGCAAGATGCGCAACCCGTGCTTGGTGATTTGTTTTTTCATTGGTAGTTTGCTCGTCAAGGGTTTTTTAATCTAATCTGTATTTGGGGTTACCAGCCCAATCTCCTTTGCGATTAGGAACAATCGAGTGTTTTTCCCAATCCTCGCGGAGTTTCCAATCTGTTGTACCGTTTGAGTTTTCGAGTTTCCAAAAACGTTTGCAGTCAGAGATGCCGACTACCAGCTTGCCGTTTTCAAGTGTTTGTCCGATTTCGAGTTGTTTTTTCATTGGTCGTTTGTGTTTGGGGTTTGGTGGGCTGTGAGTTACAAAATATAACTGTTGAGGATGTAAAGACCCTGCTCTGTGCGTTCCACGGTAACGTGAAAGCCTTGCTTGGCCACGTTGCCCTTTGAAGTAATCAGCTCAAAGGAATGTTGCCAGACGGTGCCGTAACTGATGCCTCCGGTGTGGAGGTAATTCTCCAGCTCTGGGGATCGGTAATGCGTGCCTGCGATGCGCTTGTGAAGCGCGTCAAACGCGCAGTGTAACGTGTCGAAGCAGTCGTGCTGGTTTTCGTTTGCCGTTGTCATTGTCATCGCAGATTACAGCCAAGCCGCTTGCCTGTCAACGGATTATCTCACTTTTTTGAAAAAAGTTTTTGGCCCTGTTTTTTCAGGGTCAAACGGTGGGGTCAGCTTTTGATTGGCTCAATCTTGCGCAGCACGCCGCGCGGGATCGCAACGAAATCGCCGAAAGCATCTGGCCCTTTTTGGTCGCCCTCAAAAAGTGAAGTCGCGACAACAATGTGATCGCGCTTGGATGCGTGCATGATTCCTATGGTCACGCAGCGCGCAACCTTGGCCTCGCTGGCCAGTGCGTTTGTGTGCGCGCAAATATCATCCCAGTGAAAGCGGGCAAGCGTTCCAATGGGCGGCAGTCGTTTCATTTGATGCGGTAATGCGGCACGGGGTAAAAGCCGCGCGGCGTGTCGATCTTGAATTTCTTGGACTCAGTTAAGCCGCGCACTGAGAGGTCGCGCAAAATTTTTTGGGAATGGGAGACGGATATTTTTTTATGGTGAGCAAATTCCCTCGCAGTTATCCAGCCTTCTGGAATCTCGTCTGCGCAGTCTAGCGAAACGAGAGCTTTGGCAAATTGAGCGGCGGTCTTTTTGTTCATGTCTAAAATTCCTCAACTCCGGTCGGGAGCAACCAGCGCGGGCCGCACTTGCGCGCAATCCATACGTTTGCGGTTTCACCTTTCCACACTCCAAACGCAAATGCGTTTTCCCAGCCCGCAGTTGCTAGTCGGTTCTTGGCGTAGTCCATCGCTGAAAAGTTTGCGAGGCATCCCGCAGAATATCCATGAGTGCCGCCCTTGCGTTTGCCTGTCTGGATTTCCACGCGGTGCAAGTGGCCCATGATAACGCTGCCGCCTTCGGCTGCGAAATGTGTCGCGTGCTCCTTGACCGCGTTCTGGTTGGCAGAATATCCATGCGCGAAAGCCAGCTTGCCGTTTGCCTCATGATGAACTCCGTTCTCGGCGTGGTACAGATACAGCTTGCAGCGCATCCGCTTGCACTGCTTTTCGATTCGCTCGATCACGTCGCGCGCAGCGTAACGCATCACGCCTTGCGTGTGGCTTGTAGCTATGCGCCAAAGTCGATCCTCGTGGTTGCCGACAAGGTAAACGTGCGGCCTGAACTGTTCCAAGAATTTGAACCCCTGGAATAAATCCTCGCTCAGGTCATCGCACGCAACGCCGTCAGAGTCCGGGTTTATGCCAGCCCGTAAGCTGGCGAAGTCGAAACAATCGCCGAGGTGAATGCGCACGTCAGGTTTCCAATGATCGGAAAACTTTAACACCGCGCGCGCAGTGTCTTGGTCGATCAGTGCGCCGTGATTATCGCCGACGGCAACAAATTTTTTCCACGCCTTGCCCATCCCATCCTTGGGCGGTTTGTCCTAGTTTAGAACGGCGCGCCAGAGCAAGATCGCGCTTGCGATCATGGCCGCCAAAAACGAGGCGGGAACGAGTAGGCAGAAACAATAAGTCAGAAACTTAATCATTTTTTGGTAATGGGCCAGCAACCCAGCCTTCGGGCAAGGTCACTTTGTTTTTTGATTTAATCCATTCGCCGCCACGGTTGACGTACACCGTGCCGCGCACGTCTGGGCCGAGTCTCACAAGGTCGGCTTGGGTATCGACGAAGACAACTTTAGTCGTCCCGCAAGCTGTCGCGCACATAATCATCCCAGCGGCGGCGCATATCTTCAGGAGTGGTCGCATCGGTTGCTGATTTATCTTGTCGCAATAATCGAGTCAAATGCTTCAGCAGTGAATCGAAAAAAGCCGCAAGCAATTTCATTCGGCGTCGGCCTTGATTTGCTCGCGCTTGACCGCGCTGCGCCCGTAGGTATAGCCGACCGAGGTGAGCGCAACGCCAATTATCGCGGCAATCTTGTCGGCCATCTTCGCGCCGCCTTCAGGGTCTACCCATCCGCCAATGATGGCGAGCGTCATCACGCATGAAAGGATTGCAAAGACAAACTCACTTGTGAACGCGCCTTTTCGCGCGGGGTCATTTTTCGGTTGTTCCATTTTCTTGATCTCCTGCGGGGTCATTAGCTTCGCCTTTCACTTGCTCGATTATGTCCTGAACTTGATCCGCCAGTTGGTAAAAATGCGAGAGCATTCCAAAAAGAACGAACAACAATGCGGTCAGTGTCACGCCGACCAAAAAGCCAGCACTTGCGTTGATGGGGTCAAAGCTCATGTTTTCAACAGTTGGTCAATCTTTTGCTCAATTCTATCCAACCTGTCAATCAAGTTTTCGGTTTGTTGTTCCTGCCTCGCGACCTTGATTTCAAGGCCGATCAAGCGGCGCGCTTGGTCATCAATCGTGCTTTGTATTCGCCGAAAGAAAAAACCGCCCACCGCGATCGCTATCGCAAAACCCGCTTGCATAATGCTTGCCAAGTCCATCACCATTCCCTCCTGTGTCCCAACTTGCGGGCAAGTTTCGAGAAATCCGCAAACTCTTTTGACTCAACAAGGGCACTTTGTTGGGCCAACGTAATTCGCCGTTGCCTCGCGTAAGCCGCAAATCCTTCGTTTTCTGATCTGTTCAGGTGTGATTCCTTCAATTCATATCTGTCCGGATCGTATTCGTGCGCGAAATGCTGGCGCAAGAATGCCTTGAAATTATTTTCTGAAATCATCGCAAGATGGTCAACTTGATATGCCCACCGTGGCAATGCCCAAAGTGCTTTTTGATTCAAGGCAACCTCCTCGAAGAAATCGCCGAGCGGAATTTTTGAGGGATTCAATTGAGGGCCAATCGGGCATGGCTCGCCGTTCTCAATCTTTTGCAATGCCCAAAAATAGATTGAACAAATAACCTCTTCGGGGGGACGCAAAAACATGAACGACCAAAACCCTTTGCTCTTCAAGTGATCCAAGGTTTTGCCCGATACTGAAAGGTGCTGTTGGTGTATGTAGGTCTTGAAGCCTTCGCATGTGTTGGCGACGTGAATCACTTCATCCTCGGTAAAGTCTCTACCCAGGCCCATGTAAAAAGCATTGCGGATTGCGTAACCCTCACGGCGCAACATCTTCGACATATACTCGTTGACCCAAGTGCCGCCCGCTTTTCCGTAATGGCAAAAGATTATTTTTTCACGCATTCGATGAAATCAATTAAATCGTCGCGGCCTTGATATTCAAGCCAATCAAAAACGCGCTTGCGGTGTTCTTGGTATTTGACGCGCAACCCGTTGTTTGCTTTTTCGTCCAGCGCGTCGGTCATGTGCGCGTGCCAGCTTCGCACGTTCAAATCAAAATCAGGGCAACGCCAAAACCCAACATTGTGATCCGGAGAGTAAAAGCTGACATCAAAGTGCTGCGCAAAAAGTGTCATGCCCTCCTGTTCAAAAAACCTAGACTTGCCCTCGTAGATTTCACGCCAAACTTTTGGTGCGTCTGGTTGGTCGCTCCAAACATATCCGGCGTTGAATATTCCAAAGTCGCGCGCTGGCTCAAGTTTCGGGCCGCCGTGATAATGCGGCGACAGCATAACCTCGCCGCGCATCCCACCGTTTAAGTTTGAGACGGCAACAATGTCAGCATCAAGAAACAGGCTCGCGCCAGCTTCATCAATCGCCCACTGCCAAGCGTCCATTTTCGCGGCAATGCAATCGACACGGTGAAAGCTGTTTTTGGCTGCGACCTTGCCAGCCAAGCGGTCGCTATGTGCGGCCAGTGTCTTTTCGTCTGCCTCGACCTTAAACTCTACGCCATCAAAATTGTGCGACTTGATCAACGCCTTTGCGTCCTGATCGCAGAAAACAAAAATGGGGTCAGCGTGAAAGGTTCGCAGAGACGCGATCAAAATCGCGGCCTCTTGTGCGACCTCTTGGGTGGCGACAACGGAAAAAGATTTGATGCGCTTTGGCTTTTCAATCTTGCCGCGAATCCAAACAGGCTCGATCTCATAGCCTCGACTTGTGAAAGGCCGCGCTATCGTGCAAGCCGCGCCTAGCGCAACCGATTCGTCACCGCAATCAAAGCAAGCGGTCAAATGTTCTTGCCCGCGATGAGATGCCCACTGTGAGGCGTTTAATATGTCAACCCCGTTCCCACTAGCAGAGACAAACAAAAACGCTTGTGCGCCATTCTGGAGCGCGGGAAATCGTGAATCTAGAGCATCAAAGCAACGGTCGGTAAGGTCGCCCAGAATGACGACAAACAGCTTGGGGTTTGGGTGTTTCATTGGGCCTTGGATTCTAAAAGCTCAATGCGTTTTGTTAAATCCTGAATCACGTCTAAAAGCAAAGGAACAACTCCGCCATAGTTAACTGTTTTCATGCCATCATTTCTTTCGCGCACTAACTCAGGAATCACCTTTTCCACCTCTTGCGCTAGAAAGCCAAAGTCACGCACATTGCCTGTTCGTTCTCTTTCTTTTTCATCAGCCCAATCAAACTCGACTGCCCGCAATGCAGCTACTTTTTCCGCCGCACCTTTCAATGGTTGAATATTTTCTTTCAGCCTTTCATCACTTGTGCCGCCAGTGTAGTTGACTTGGATCGTATGAGTGTAATTACCGTAAATATCGGTTGCGCTGCTAATGGTAGTTCCTATGTCTGTGCCTCCAGCAATGTCAATTTGCTGCCCATCGCCTAGAGAAATGCTGCTGCCTGAGTCAGCCGAAATGTGGAGGCCAGTTGAAATGCCTCCCGTTCCTAACGCAATTTCTCCATCTGCGCGGAACACCCTGAAATATTGCGCTGCGGCATTTGATCCGTCAGCGTCTTGAGTCCATCCAAGAGCGTTGGTTTTAGCGACCTCGCGGGCATTGTTCGGGAGTTGAAGCTGGCCTGAGTTGCCTGTCGTGTGCGGGTTAATTATCTGAGCAAAAACACCGTCATCTGAAGATGGGTCTGTGCCTCGAATTGTTATGCGCCCGAAAATGTCTAGCGTGTTCTTTAGGTTGAAGCCTGTCGTTGTGCTTCCGCTGAGTGTGTGCGTGTCATGTCCGAAAGATGCCGTGCGGTAATTGCTGACGCCCGCAACTGACTTAAAAAAGTCTGCAATTACACTCCCGCTTCCAGCGTCAATCGTTATGCCTTGATCCCCGGTCTTAACTCTGCCAACTCGGTAATCATAACCATTGTTTAGGTCTATGAAATGAAAGTATTTTGTGGTCGCACCTGACCCTCCAACAGCTTTTATGTCAGCAGCACGTTGCGGATTTCCAGAGGAATCTAAAGTCACAATCTCATCCTCTGCACCAGTAATTGGGAACGCGCCTCCGCCTGAATTTGTAACAGAGACAACCCCGCTGCCGTCATCAGTCACAGTGCCGTTATCGAATTTTATTGTCGTGACATTGGAAACGCTAGGCGTGCCGTCTTGCTCTGTAACTGTAAGCGTGCCGCCGCCGTAGTCCGTATTTGTAATCGTTACCGAATCGGCTGCGGCGTTTGTCGTCAGGCTGATTCCTGTTCCGGCAATCAGCGTTAGCGTGTCGCCACACTGATCGGCTTCAACGTCATCTTGGCCCGCAACTGAAATGATGCCGAAATTGTCGCACCCTCCAGCGTCAGCCCATCCCAAGATTCGGTTGCCGTCTGTCTTGAGTACCTGCCCAACTGTGCCATCCTCATGCGGCAGCGTCCATACTAGCCCATGGTCAGCGTCTAAAGACCCGCTTCCTTCCAAGTCGCTTGCCGATGCGGTTTTGAAGCCGACGTGGTAGGGCGTTTCAGAATCCCACGCGAACAACTTGAGAATCACGCGCAGATCGTCGTCCGTGTCGGCTGGATAGTTTTGCGGGTGAAACTGAAACCCAACATCGCCCCATTGAACCAAGCGCGACAACTCTCGAAATAATACGTCATGCCCGCGCAAGTCTAGGTTTGCGCCCAGCCTCGGCTCGCGGTCGTAACGCAAGGCGGTTTGTAAATCAAGCCGCCACTTGACCGCCTCCCCATTTGAAAAATCTGCCAAGAATTGATTGGTCGCGGGCGTGCCAAGGTTTATGTCAAAGGTCGATCGAAAAACCATATTTTCAACAAACCACCTGACTCGCCTTGCCTCGGCGTTATCAAGCAGCGTCGGCGTCGTGCCCTGCGCAAAAGTGCCTCCGAACTTGTAACCCTCATTTGAGCGGGAAGATAATCCGATAAAATTTTGAACGGGCATTTATTGGGCCTCCGCTTTGAAAACTTGCTTGCGCCAAATATTCCCGCTGCCGTAACAACGTTCGATCATAGGGTCACGAATCACAATCTGCGTGCCAGCCGTAACATAGCCTTGATAGGTTGTAATTGTCGGCGTTGTGTTCGCGTCAACGTAGCCGACAAACTCGCCCCGATTGTTTTGGCTTAAAAGTTTTTGATCTCCGGATGCAAAGGGGAAATCGGTTTCAGGGTCGGTTGACTTGATAAACGTGTTCGTGATCTCGGTCACAGTTGCGCGCGGCAACGGGTCTCGGTATCCTGCGTTTGTCTCAAAGCTGTCGTAATATCCAAAAAAGGTAAATTGCTCCGCGCTAAAATGTGAAAAGGTGCTTGGCACTGTACCAAAACGGCGCGTCCATTGCACGAGACCGTTTCCAATTTGCTGCGGCTGCGTTTCCTCTATAAGAAACGCGCTTGTAAAAACGCTGTCAGCAGTATCGAGCGCGAGCGGAGTCCAGTAATCACCGTTTTGAACAAAGTCGCGCTCGTATATTTTCGCGCTGGTGTCTCCGATCCCGGAGAACGGCGTCAGTATTCTTGGCACGCTGGAAACTTCAACAGCGGTTTGCCAACCTGTATTCGGTGCGTCGTCGTTTCTTGGCATGGTTTCCCCTTACTGGTTTACAAACTTACCTTTCAAGCTGTTGTCAATCGAGCGCAAACTTTTCTGTATGTCTTTAATTGCTGTGCCGTAGAATGTGTTCATTCTCTTCATCATTTCTTGAGTGTCTACTTTGACAGGCACAGGCTTTGCAGGGCCAACTTGCCTTGGCTGAAATTGCGTGGTCGCCATTGGCGTTGTGCGTGCTGTTGGCATTGGCCTTGACAGAATCATGCCTTGCTCTGTCGGAACATTCCCATACACGCCAGACATGGGTTGGCCTAAAATTTCGGCATTTGCCTTGGCTATTTCTGCCCTGTGCATCGCAAGACCCTTTTGGTAGAGAGCGAGCATTTCCTTGTCAAATTTTGCGCGTTGATCCGCATTCAACGCCGCGCGCATTTGTGCGTGCATTGCCGCAGACGGGCCGCCCGCTTTTTGAATCATATTGAAAAAGCCTTTGCGCATATTTTCTTGCTGCGTCTCCGCGTCCTTTTGCGCGGCCTTTTGCACTTCCTTCTCCTTCCTTCTGGACTCCTTAATAAGCTCTGACAACCCTTTGTCGAAGCTCTTGATTTCTGATACAGAAAAAAGACGCCTCCGCGCCATGATTTGCTCTGGAGTCATGCCAAGGACACTCATTGCCTCATCTCGACCAACTTCAATGTCGCCTATCTTTATGCTTTTCCTCGGCCCAATTTCTGCGGCCACCTTTGAAACGTTTGCAAGATCGAGCGCACGCTTTGCCGAATCAAGCGTTTCCTTGTTGACCTGTTTCAAATCCTCTATCGTTGCCGTAAGCCAAAATGGTTTTTTAGTGAGTGCAAACATGCCTTTCCGCTGCGCATCAAGTTGAGCATTCGCAGCCTTTCTTGCTTGCTCCTCCTCTGCGGCTTTTAGTTTCATTGCCTCCGCATGTTCCTGGTCGCGAAGTTTCTTGCGTTCCTCCCAATCTTTTCGGCGACGTGCATTCTCCTCCTGCTCAAGTTTTTTGCGGCGGTTAGCCAGGTCTTTGTCTGCCTTCATCAGCGACACGCTCGCCCTGCGCATTGCGTTGGCTGCGTCCTCGTCAATGTATGCAATCGCATTTGCCGCGCCAGAAAGCAACTTCTCAAGCTGCTTAATAACAAACCGCAAAGCTTCGGTGATCACCTCGGAAATGATAACGCCAATCCCGCTCACCATATCTTTTGCGGAGGCGAGTCCCTTTACTATGGTTGAGATGGGCGACCTCATTGCGCCCAACAATTTTTTTGCCATCTCAAAGGGCCAGAAAAAACCGTAAATGAGTTTGTGGTTTTTTCTGAGGTTTGCAAAAAAGTCGTCGGCCTTTCCGGACACGCCTCCGATCGCATTTGATACGGTGTCCCATATTGATTTGATCTCTCTGACAAATACAATCGCCTCTTTAATAATCCGCACAACAGTAATTAGCGCGTCAATTATTGTTACTAAAATACTTTTTCCAGAATCGGCCTCACCGAGCAAACCGACAACCTCCCGCATCAACTCGCCGATCGCATCCGCCAACTGCATGAGAGAAGGCCCGATTGCTCGACCAATGTTTACCATCGCCTGAGAAACGCCGCGCCAGTCCAAATCTGCGAACGCATCCGCTATCCTTTGCAACGCTGGCCCCATCGAAACGAGCAGACGCGAGAACGCCGCCCCAGCATTGGTGAGGCCGACGCTAACCGTTGCCTTGAGTGCTTCAAAAGTGCGCTTCAAAGATTCGTTCATCTTTCCAAAAGCAACATCGTTTGCGCCCGCCTTGTTTGCCATCGCGTCCATTGCCTCGGCCATTATCGCCCCGCCTCGCGCAGTAACCCCAAGGATACCCTGCAATGCTTCGACGCTGCCGACCATCTTCCGCAGCTTTTCGTTGTCGCCCGCCGCCGCCTTCTCCATCATCCCCATTGCAACCGCCAGCCCATTTGGGCCAGCCAATGCTTTTTTCATCGCCTCCGTGTCAACGCCAAGTGCTTGCAAAAATTCCGACTGTCTGGTTGTAGGCGATCCCAACGCCTGAAGGGCCGACCGAATCTGAGTCATTGCCTGAGCGGTCGGGACACCCTGTTTTGTAAGCGTCGCAACCGCCGCCATGACTTGATCAAAGTCAACGCCCATTGCGTTTGCGACTGGAATCACGTTTGACATTGTGCTGCCCAGTTGCTCAAAGTTTGTTTTGCCCAGCTTGACAGCAGTAAACATTGCGTCAGCGGCTTCTTCTGCTGTTAAATTCTCCGCGCCGTATGTATTAACTGCGGTCGAAAGCGCGTCAACCGCAGTTTCAAGCGTTGACACGCCGCCGATCGCCGCTCTGCTGGCAATCTCCATGAAGTCAAAAACGTTCTCTTTTGGTACGCCCGCCGAAATGGCTTGATAAAGGGCGGGCACAACTTCATCGGGAAGAATGCCAAATTGCCTCGCAAGATTTTGCGCGTCCAGTGTCATTTTCTTTTCCGCGCTCTTACTTAATCCTGGCAATAATGTAAACACCTCGTTCATCTTTTCCTCGAACTCGACAAACTCCGCGATTGAGGTTTTCACAAAACTTGCGATGGCCGCCGCAGCCGCCGCAGCCGCCTCTGCTGCTGCCGCGCCCAATACCATGATCCCAGAACTAAGTGCGGAACCGATTGCGGCCCCGCTTGACTTCGCTGAACCTTCGGCCTTTTTCAAGCCTTGATCCATGCCAGACGAATCAAGGCCCAAGAAAGCCGTGAGTGAGATTTTATTCGCCATTTTTTTCGCTCCTTATTGATGCAACTTCTTTGAGGTATTCGGCTTTAACCCGATCTTGATGCTTGCTGAACTTGGCGACATTTGCGCCGCCCTTGCGGGCCACTATTGCGCGCGCGTAAGTGAACGCCCTTTTTATTGGCAACCGCAAAATCTCTTGCTCGCTCCATCCGTACTCGGAAGCGAGAAGATCAACTGTCGAGCAAACCCAACTTTCCGGCGCGGATGATTCCCCTCCCTTTTTTGAGTCTGCCCCGCCAAGGTCAAATTGCTC
>Ga0181577_10001304_pt1 | contig 20127 bp, 13 predicted proteins | sample 101ome_21_FD_132468 | JGI IMG/M metagenome (GOLD analysis project Ga0181577, IMG submission 132468) | Coastal salt marsh microbial communities from the Groves Creek Marsh, Skidaway Island, Georgia - 101413BT metaG (megahit assembly) | ecosystem: Environmental > Aquatic > Marine > Intertidal...
CAGCTCAGTGCCAGCGCCAAAGCGGTACACGACAAGAGCACCTACGCTGGAGACGACGCGACGCCTGAATTTTCGGCCTTCGCCTCACAAACCTTTTTCAACGACACCGTCGGCATTGCGCTGTCTGGCACATTCCAAGAGCGCCACTCCGGCATGGCGCAGGCCTTTAACACTGCGTGGCTAGAGCGAGACGGCGACGGCATCCCTGACAACGGGCAACAGACCAACCTGCCATCGGAAGGCGCTTTGGTCGCCTTACCCCAACAAATGGTTTACCAATTAGATGAGTGGGAGCGAACCCGAATCAACGGGCAGCTCACCTTGCAGTGGCGTCCCTTTGAGTCTGTCACGGCGACCTTGGACTACACCATGGCAGAGCTGGAGCTGGACCACCGCTATAACGCGATGTCTGTCTGGTTTAGCCCGACTGGCCAGTCGGGCACGTGGTCTGACGGTCCTATCGTCTCGCCACTGGTCTACACGGAAACCGACAATCAGCCAGACCGCCCCATGGCTGCTGGCGTCGATGCCTCCAAGAACACCCGAGATTCTATTGGCGTCAATATCGAATGGGACATCACTGATCGCCTGAGAGTGGCCCTCGACTACCACGACTCAACCGCCGAGCGTGAACCCAATAGTATCTACGGCAGCTCTGCGAATATCTCCATGTCGGCCTTTGGACGCAACTCCGCCAGTGTCGATTACGGTAGCGAGATCCCGGTCACCACGATCGGCATGAACGATCCTTTGTCGCCAGACGATATGCAGATTACCGGTAGTGTCTTCGGTGCCAGCTGGGCTGAGATGAACATTGAGCAGACCCAATTCTCAGGCGCCTTTGATCTGACCGACACCCTGACGCTCGATTTTGGCGGTGCCTTCACCGACATCGACAACTTCGAAGCGGGCTCCGTCGTCCAGCGCAACACCTGGGGCCAGAATCAGGCCTCTGCTTACGGATCGGTCAGTGACCTGCTCGTTCCCGCCTCTCTCCGCGGTATTTACGACGAGTTGGATGGCGGCGAAGCCGTCGCCAATAACTTCTTTATCTTCAGCATGGCCGACATCGCAAGCCGTGCGGAACAGCTCGAAGGTCTGTCCCCCGACGACCCGATGTATCTGGCACCAGCGCCGGGCGTGGTCGGCAGTTGCGGCACTGGGTTCTGCGCTGACCTTGACCCCGGCTTCGGTAATCAATTCCGCGAGGAGACTTGGGCTGCATATCTGCAACTCAATTACATGGGCGACCTATTTAATCGGCCGTTCAATTTCCGTATCGGCTACCGCTACGAGGAGACAGACGTGACCTCCAGCGCTGAATCCCAGTCTTATACCCGGATTGAGTGGGCCTCGACCAACGAATTCACTGCTGTACCGGCAGAGGATGCGATCGCTTCCGGTCTGACAGGCCAATACGACGCCAGCTTACCCAACGTCGACTTTGACATCGAAATCATCGACAACGTGGTGTTCAGAGCCTCTTACAGCGAGACTATCGCACGACCCAGTTATGGTGATCTGCGGGGCAATCTTTCAGTCGGGCAGGTACTGCGTGTAGTGGAAGGCGAACACATTGCAGACGGCACCGTGGGCAACCCTGGGCTACTCCCTCATGAATCAGAGAATATCGATTTCTCACTGGAGTGGTATTACGGAGATGCCAGCTACGTATCAGTGGGCTACTTCGACAAGTCGGTCGTGAACTTTGTGACCTCAGGCGAGCAGGAAGACGTGGTTCTGTTCCCCGACCTGGCACACCCCGCTTTGGGCCCGCTTTATCAGGCCGCTATTGACGAGCTGGGTATCACAGCCTCTAACGCTGACATCCGAGACTTTATCTTCACCCGCTTCCCTACCGAACCGGGAGTCGATGTCGCGACACAAACCATCACCGGTGTAGCGGGTCGAGATGGACCGGCCTACTACGATGTTGATACGCGCATTAACTCAGACGAAGAGGCCAATATCGACGGTTGGGAAATGGCATGGCAACACACTTTCGGTGACAGCGGTTTGGGCTTCATCGTCAATATGACCCTCGCCGATGGCAGTGCCACCTTCGACCGCTTCTCGGATGACCCGCAGTTTGCTTTGCCAGGGCTGAGCGATACGCGAAATATCGTTCTGTTCTACGAGGGCTATGGTTTCGCAGCGCGAGCCGCCTACAACTGGCGCGACACCTACTTTACGGGCGGCGTTACTCAGCCTGGCTATCAGGAAGAGTACGAGCAATGGGATGCCAGCGTTCAGTATGAACTCACCGACGGACTGACGATCTTCGCTGAGGGCATCAACATCACCAATGAAACGTGGCGAACCCACGGTCGAGACCCGCTGCAGCTCTATGGCGTGGGGCAGATCGGTGCGCGCTTTAATTTGGGCTTCCGATATATCTACTGATCGCTCGTCACGACGACTCAAGAAACCGCTCCCCGGAGCGGTTTTTGCTTTTTATAAACACGCTAAACTGAGTTCCGCGCACAGCGTTGCCCCGTATTGAGTGCCAATGAGTCAGACTGAACAACACATCGTCATTTTGGGAGGTGGCACCGCCGGCTGGCTCACAGCCAACATCCTCGCGGCGGAATTTGACCCTCAGGCGGGGATAAAAATCACCCTCGTCGAGTCACCCACGACGCCGACCATTGGCGTCGGGGAAGGCACCTGGCCGTCGATGCGCTCCACACTGTTAAAAATCGGCATTTCTGAGAAGGCATTCATCCAATCCTGCTCCGCAACGCTCAAGCAAGGCACCTATTTCAAAGGCTGGGCATCATCTGAGGGCGACGAGTACTACCACCCATTTACCCTGCCCCACGGCTTTGCGGATCTGAATTTGGCGGAGTACTGGAACGCGGGACTGTTCGGCGATAGCTGCTTCGCCGAAAGCGTGACACCCCAGTTTGCTGCCTGCGAGGCGGGCCTGGCGCCAAAACAAATTCAGGTGCCCGAGTACGCCTACACGCTCAACTATGGTTACCATCTCGACGCCGGTAAGTTTGCGGAGTTACTGCGGGCCAATGCAGTGGAACGTCTTGGTGTGACGCATCTGCTCGCCGACGTGAAGGCCGTTCAAAACGGCTGCAATGGCGACATCGAAGCCCTAAAAACCACGGCAGGCGAACTACGCGGAGACCTTTTTGTGGATTGCAGTGGCTTTCGCAGTCTGTTGCTAGGCGAGCACTTTAAAGTGCCGCTCTCGTCTCAACGCAATATTTTATTCAATGACCGCGCGCTGGCCGTGCAAGTGCCCTACAACCACCCCGGTGACAGCATTCCCACCACCACGCGCGCAACGGCACATCACGCTGGCTGGTTTTGGGATATCGGCCTGCAACACCGGCGCGGCGTCGGCGCCGTTTTTTCGTCACAGCACACTGATCGCGCAAAAATGGAGCAGGTGTTGGACCAGTATTTACGCGACACGGGCTGTCCAGCAGGTTTGGACGCTGCTGCTGCGCGCCTAATCGAATTTGAGCCAGGCTACCGGCAAGCATTCTGGCATCACAACTGCGTGGCGATCGGTTTGTCGGCCGGATTCATTGAACCATTAGAAGCCTCCGCTTTGGTGCTGGTGGAACTGAGTGCGCGCCGCTTGGCAGAACGGTTGCCACTGGCCCAGGGCCAGATGCAGGCCACGGCTTCCGAATTCAATCGTGAATTCAGGGACCGCTGGGAACAAATTATCGAGTTCCTGAAACTGCATTACGTCCTATCCGGTCGGGACGACTCTGACTACTGGAGAGATCATCGCTCTGCTGATTCCATACCCGCTGATTTGCAACGGAAACTGCTCGACTGGCAACATCGTTGCCCTTGGCATCAAGACGAACGTCGGGTTGATGAAATGTTTCCAGCTGCGAGCTATCAATATGTGTTGTATGGCATGGGCTTTAGCACAGCTGTGCAACCTCATATCTATCGGGACGCATCGGCTCGAGTGCAACGCGCCCAAACGCTGCGCTCGGAGGTGCGACAGCAAAGCGAGCAGTTTGCCACGCACTTACCCCAGCACCGACAGTTACTTGAGCAGGCCAGTCAGCAAGGCTTTGCTCGGAGGCCGGGGGCATGACCGCCACGATCAAAAAGCTCAACAACTTGGACCATGCGACGCTGACCGTCATCGACCGATATGGCCAGGAATGGGGCGACAGCCGTATGTCGTGCCTTGCGTATACCGTGGAAATGCGTCAACTACAGACTACCTACCCACTGCTATTTCAAATGACACCGGAGGCGACGCATCCCCTACCGATCGCATTGATGGGTTTTGAGCCGACTGAAAATCTGTTCCTTGATGATTCAGGCTGGGGATCGGATGTCATACCGATGATGATGCGCAAAGGGCCTTTCCTGATCGCTCAGGAAAACGACCCATCGGGAGGCGCGAGGTCCGTCATCGCCATCGACGAATCCCATCCTAAAGTCGCGCCCGATGGTGGGCAGGCATTGTTTCTGGAGTTCGGCGGACACAGTGATTATCTCGAGCAAATGATTCAGCTACTCGAACGGATTGAATCAGCTCACCAACATACCCTAGCTTTTGCGATGATCCTGAACGAGTTGGGATTGGTGAGCCCGTTGGAATTTGCGATCACCCTCAACAACGGCGAAAAGCATTCACTGCAAGGCTTTTTTGGTGTCGATGAAGAGCAGCTCGCGGCACTCCCCCCTGGGGATCTCGGCACACTGCACGCGGAAGGCTTTCTGACACCGCTGTTCATGATGGTAGCGTCGCAGTCACAGATGGCGCGCCTCATCGGCATCAAGAACAAGCGCCTCGGCTGATCGATGAGCGTCCTGCCTGCACCAGCAGCCATTCGGGAAGTCCCGGCTGAAGCCATCAGATCGGACCCCGCACTTTGGACCTCTGACGACACGCCGTGGATCGCCCGAGGCATGGTCGGCGACTGGCCCATCGTGGATGCTGCGCAATCCGGTGACGGTCCTTTTCTGGATTACCTGCTGAAATTCTACGACGGTAAAAAAGTGTCGGCATTTTTGGGTGAGCCCAGTATTGGTGGGCGCTTTTTCTATAACGAGAGTCTGGACGGCTTTAACTTCGTACAAGTCGATACGACGCTAACCAAGATCACCGACCAGCTCCGCTCGCTCACTGCCGAGGACCAACCGCCGAGTCTTTACATGGGCTCGACTAATCTTGATCACTGGCTCCCCGGAATCAGCGACGGCAACGCGCTGCCATTTTTTCTACCTGATGCGTTGGTCAGCCTTTGGCTGGGCAACCGGAGCACCGTCGCGCCCCATTTTGACTATCCTGCCAACATCGCCTGCTGCGTCGCCGGGCGACGGCAATTCACACTGTTTCCACCAGAGCAGGTCGAAAACTTGTACGTCGGTCCATGGGACCTGACACCGGCAGGGCAACCCATCAGTCTGGTGAACGTTCGCGATCCCGATCTCGGGCAATTTCCGCGCTTTGAGATGGCCATGGCACAGGCTCAACACGCAGAATTGTTACCCGGGGATGCGATCTATATCCCCAGCCTATGGTGGCATCAAGTCGAATCGCTCGCTGGCGTAAACGGGCTAGTCAATTATTGGTGGAGCCGCCAGTCCGCCACCTTTGGCACTCCCATGGATGCGTTCAACCACGCACTGCTGTCGATCAAGCGGCTTCCTCCGAGCGAGCGAGCCGCTTGGCAAAAGCTATTCGATTATTATGTGTTCTCAGAGGGCGCGTCGGACCGATCTTATTGGCCGAGCGATAGACAAGATCGGACGCGAGAAATCACAGATCCACTGGCACGACAGCTACGTGCCGAGCTATCGAACAATCTGAGACGGTAATGACCCATACGCCCGACAAAACAATCCAGCGGGTTGTCATCGCAGGCGGTGGCACCGCGGGCTGGATGGCCGCAGCAGCTCTATCGCGACTGGTTGCGCGCCCTATTTCGGTCACGCTCGTCGAGTCGGAAGAAATCGGCACCGTGGGTGTAGGAGAGGCGACGATCCCTACCCTGCTGACCATCAACCGGCTGCTGCAGATCCCCGAGCCCGACTTTATTAAGCTCACGCACGGCACTTTCAAATTGGGCATCCGCTTCGAAAATTGGCTGCGCGATGGACATCAGTACATTCACTCGTTTGGCGATACCGGTAAGGGCTGCTGGGCCGGCGGGTTCCAGCACTTCTGGCTGCGAGGCCAGCAAGAAGGCTTGGCTGGTGAGTACGGAGAGTATTGTGCGGAGCTCAAAGCCGCAGAGGCGAATCGGTTCGGCATTCTCTCGGACCACAAACTGAATTATGCCTATCATCTGGACGCGACCGCTTACGGTCAGTACCTGAGAAAGCTGGCAGAAAGCTCGGGGACACGTCGAGTAGAGGGCAAAATCCAGCAGGTCGTGCTCGAGCCTGTCAGTGGGCACATTCAAGCGCTTCAACTTGAAAACGGTAGCCTCATTGAGGGCGACTTATTCATTGATTGCACCGGCTTTCGGGCGCTTCTGATCGAGGAGTCACTCAAAACGGGCTTTGATGACTGGAGCCACTGGTTACCCTGTAACAGAGCTTGGGCGGTGCAGACCGAGCTAAATGAGGAACCGGTGCCCTACACCCGCGCAATTGCCCACGATGCAGGCTGGCGATGGCGGATACCTTTGCAGCACCGAGCGGGCAACGGTCTGGTCTACTGCAGTGACTTTCTCTCAGATGACGCTGCCCAGCAACGACTGCTGTCATTGGTTGACGGCAAGCCGCTGATCGACCCTAGGCCGATTCGATTCACGACGGGCCAGCGCAAACAGTACTGGCATAAAAACTGTATCGCGCTGGGCCTGTCTAGCGGGTTTATCGAACCGCTGGAATCCACCAGCATCCACTTTATTCAAAACGGCATCATGTGGCTATTGCTCATGTTCCCCGACCCGCTGCTATCGCAAGCCTCGATTGACGAGTACAACCAAAAACTTCGCTCGGAAGCCGAACGAATTCGAGACTTTATCGTCTTGCATTATGTTGCCAACGAGCGCACTGGCGACCCCTTCTGGGATCAGTGCCGCACGATGGCATTACCCGCATCACTTGAGCAGCGCATCGCGCTGTTCCGAGAGGCAGGGCGGGTGTTCAAACCTCAAGAGGACGTTTTTTCTGAGAACTCCTGGGTTCAGGTACTCATGGGTCAGGGCATCGTGCCGGACAGGTATCACAACATCGCCGATGCCATGTCGCGCGAGCAACTCAACGGATTCTTGACCGAGATTCAGGCAAACGTGAGTGATACTGTGAGCGCATTGCCCAATCATGGCGATTTCGTGAAGCAACTGGTTGCGCTGGCTTCGCGCTGACGCACAAATAGACGGGCAAAAAAAAGCCGGGAGCGTCCCGGCTTTTTTTTCGTGGCCTTACTCAGTCCTTGACCATCTTGAATGTCCACCAGCCTGGATCAGCGATCGGAATAGATAGCGTGATCGCGCCATCGTCTTCTTCCGTCACGTTGTAGGTGATCGACGCAACTGCCTCGTAAGGCGCCGCCAGCTCACCACCGTTATACACCTTCGCCAGACCTAGATAGGCACCCACGCCCTCCAGCGTGACCTGCTTGGCGTCTGCGTCATATGACCAGGTTGCCGGTACTGACCCGTCATGGGGCTCAACCGGCGCGCCGCAGCCCTCGGACGCACCCTGCCAGCCTTCCAACCAGGTTTCAGCACCGGGAACATTCTGGAAGGTGCCGTCCGCATTGAATACGTACAAATCATCCATCAAGCAGGCGCGGGTGTCGACATCTGCCTCACCCAGCTGCCACCAGGAACCATCGAACTCCCCCGGGCCGACCTTCAGAGCGCCCGCTTCAGGCGCGATTCGCCAGCTGCCGACCAGAGGGCTGGCACCAGGCTTGGGTGGCACCTTCCACTCGATGTTATCCAGTCGATAGGCAACGCCGTCCGTTTGGCCCGCAACGGGGAAGATCACCAGACCCGTGTTGACCTTTTCCAGATTCAGCCCGCCGAGCACCAAATCTAGCACTGAGAACTCGACGGTCTCCCAGCCATTGAGGCCGACCGTACCGATCGCCTGGTCACCTGAACTGCAGGGGTAGACACAGTCCGCTTTCATCACAAAGCCGGCGGTGTTGATACCCTCGCTGACGACTTTGATATCGAAGCTGAGCACGCCATCAATATAGTCAGATAGGTCGCGGGTCTCGGTACTACCAAAGAATAGTCCAGCAAACCCGGAGCCGTGCTCAACCTGCAGCACGCTACCGCGATCATCATCCTCAACGAACGACCAGCTGATGTTCGGGCACTCTGCACCGCCATCATCAATACAGCTCGAATAGCCAATGCCTTCGTCAAACGCAGAGATGCCGTCTTCCCAAGCTGCCGCCACTTCGCCGTTTTTCAAGACCGCATAGGGCGGCGCATCCGGATTGCCGCCCGAGCCGCCACCGTCAGAACCACCGCCTGCACTATCGGCCTCGTAACGCACATTCGCCACCTCAAAAGAGTAGCCCTGCTGATCACCCCAGGTTGGGAACAGCACCAAACCGGCGTTAACGTTGCCTACATTTAGGCCCATGCCGATCAGCGAGGCCACATCATATTCGAAGGTTTTCCATGTACCCGGCTCATAGTCTGTCAGGTCCATGGGTTGATCCCCCGTTCCGCAGGGATAGAAGCAGTCGACTTTGAAGACCATGCCAGCTTCTGCTGTATCGGCAGGCAAGCGCAGATCAAACTTGAGCTTGCCGTTGCCCACAAAGCTGCTGAGATCCACGCCGGCTGATGCAGCAAAGAAGAACACACCGTCCGCACCGTTGGTGCCGAAATTGACGTTCATGGCCATACCAATATCGGGGTCGCCCGAGTCTGACACGCTCCACGTGATCAGGTTCAGGGTGTCGGGCTCGCAGTAGTCGCCACCCACCGTCGTGTCGTAAGCGCAGGCTCCGCGATCCCAGATTGGCGCAATTTCGCCATCGGTAAAGACCGGCACCAGCACGCTGTCGACTTCACCGCCGGGAGGCCGGATACCGCAACCATTCTTCGCGGGGTGTCCACAGGCCAGCTCGATGTTGTCGACCATCACATGCGCCGAGCTCGTGGGCTCCAGTACGAACAGGCTGACGATCTCACTAGTGTTCAATGGCAAGCTACCCGCATTCTTGATCAGCTCCGAAACCGGTACGCTGACCGAGAACCACTGGTCGTGCGGCATTTCGCTGACTGCCAACGGCATCGTACCCAGGGCGGGATAGCCACTATCCATTTTGATCAGGATCTCACTCTCTAGATCAGTGCCGGCGCTGTCGATATACATGTCGAACTTCAGCTCGCCTGCGTGCTTCTCCCACCAATTTGGGCTGTTGCCAAAACCGAACAGCTCAACCACATCGCCATCGACCGCGCTGATCGAGATATTACCCATGTTCGATGTGCTGACCTCGATCACCGAGCCGCGCCCGTCGACCTCAGTCTCCATCCAGGCAAGGGACCCATCGTTGTCCCAGAAAGAGTTAACCGCGAGCTCCCTCACCAGCGGCTCGCCGGCTATTAACCACGACAAAGATTCAGCGGAGTCTGTGTAGAGCGGGAATGCGTCTACAAAGGCTTCCTGCGCACCGGGTCTCTCGAGCAAGCGATCCACGTTGCTGTTACAACCGCGTCCGCCCTCGTTGTCGTAAGTGCAACGATAAACGCGGACGTAATCGACCACCATGTCGCTGGGAATATCGGCGTTGTTCACGGATCCGGGCAAATTGCCGCCCACCGCAAGGTTAATCAGCAGGTGGAAAGGCACATCAAACGGCGCAGACTCGCCGCCATTTTGGTAACCCTCATTAAGACCTGCGTAGTAGTAAGAGTAGTAGTGCTCAGCGCCGACCGTCATCCAGTGCACATCGTCGATGAACCAGTGAATCAGGTTGTCGCTCCACTCAATCGCGTAGGTGTGGAACTCTTCTCCGGGCGAGTCGACGTCGACATCCATCCCCGCCTGCTGATTCAGCGGCCACTCAAAACCATGGTGTGCCGTCAGGAATACCCGCTCACGCTCCGTGCCCGCGTTCACCACTTCCATGATGTCGAATTCGCCGCTGCCAGCCCATACGCCGTAGGGCGAGTCCGTCGGCAGCATCCAGATAGCAGACCACAAGCCACCGCCCATCGCCGCTTTGGCGCGGACCTCGACCCGACCGTACTGGAAGTCAAACTTGTTCGCTGATCGAAGCCGCGAAGACGTGTAGGGGAAACCGGGTACGACTTCTTCAGATCGCGCCGTGATGGTCAGCAACCCGTCTGCTACGGATGCGTTCTCGGCCAGGTACCACTGTTGCTCCGCGTTGCCCCACCGATCTAGGCCATAATCCGACCCGTCACCGATTTGCGGCTCCCAATTCGCTGCGTTCAGCGTATCGCCATCAAATTCATCCTGCCAAACCAGCTCCCACTCTTCATCCTCTGAAGGATAGAACGCGTCTTCGGCATCCACGGCTGGGGACCCTGCTGAGCCGCCCCCACACGACACCAAGACGGCGTACAGCGCTGCCAGCGCGAAGTAGCGTACCTCGCGGGAAAACGGATAATTCATAGTGAACCCCAGGGTATTTTTTATCTCATTTATCATGGCGCTGTTATCCCACAACACCCGCGCGTGATTAACCCAAAAACGACAGTCTGGGCCGTGAATAAGACAAGTTGGAAGACGGCTGAAAGACCGATTAATCAGGCCAAAAGGTGCTGTATCGAGGCGCGATAATTACGACTGACGCGGACAGTCACCTCGTTATCCAGGTGCAAGAGACACTCCCCTTTGGGCAGGGTGTCGACCGCCCGGATCTTGCGCATGTTAACGATCGTTGACCGATGTATGCGCACAAAATCAGGGGACAATTTGGCTTCCAGATCCTTCATCGTCGACCTTAAGATGTGCACGTTGCCCTCCGCATGCACACACATGTAATCGCCGGCAGCATCGATCCATTCGATATCTTCGTGCGCCAGCAGTTGGGTGTGGCCACCGTCCTTGATCGGCAAACGTCCAAAGTCTTTTGAGGTTGGCGTATCGAGCTCACCCGAAACCTTTCCGTCCTTCAGGTCTGCAATGGCGCTGAGCGCGCCACCCTTGCCTGAAATCCATTCCGACGCGGCAACGCGCTCCGCGGCCCGGCCAAGCGCGACTCGTACGCGGTCAGGATCGAAGGGTTTTACGATGTAATCCACCGCGTGAAGGTCGAATGCCCGGCACGCGTACTCGTCGTAAGCCGTCGCAAAAATCAGCGCGGGTAAACGATCCGCTTGAGTCCTCTCCACCACCTCCAGACCGGTCAATCCTGGCATCTGAATATCCATGAGCACAATGTCGAAACTCTGGCGCTGCAGCGCATCAATGGCCTCCCGGCCATTGCGCCTGACACCCGCAACGGTATAGCCCGGCGTCTCGTCCACAATAGAACTCAACAAGCTGGCACTCAGCTTTTCATCATCGACTACCAGTACGCGAAGTTCAGGCTTAGCCGTCATGATGCCAACTCGTACTGCTCGGCGGCTGGAATGGCGATGCTGACTCGCCGCCCGCCCAGCGGAGAGGGTTCATGGGTGACAGAACACCGCTCGCCATAGAGTGTCGCCAGTCTGTCGCGAATATTTTGAAGGCCAATGCCGACACCTGAGACATCTTCGGAGGTCATATTCTGACTCTTTTCCTCTGGGAGATCGTCGGGTCCCGTATCGTCGATCACCAGCAAGAGCCGGTCGTCGCCGCACCGGGCAATGATTCGTATCGTGCCACCCTCCTCGGATTGTGCAATGGCGTATTTGATGGCGTTTTCAACAATTGGCTGCAAGAGCAAGCTTGGCACGCTGCATCGGTAGGCCTCGGGCGAGACCTCAAAGGACACCGCCAAACGGTCTGAAAAGCGCACCTTTTCAATGTCTAGGTAGAGCTCAATCGCCATCAACTCCTCACGAAGCGTAGTCAACGTCATGTCGTCTCGCTCAAGTGCGAATCGCAAAAAAGTAGACAGCTTCAATAGCATGCTATTGGCGTCATTTCCCCGGGCCGCCGTAATCAGCGAGCTCACAGCGTTCAGCGTGTTGAACAGAAAGTGAGGATTCAACTGATAGCGCAGCAACTGCAACTGAGCCGCTTTGGTTTGAGCCTCCGCCTTCATCCGCTTGAGCGCCTCTTGACGCTGCGCGGACTCGGCCCTCACGGCAATCTCCTGCTCCCGCTGGAGAAATTGAAAATATTTGATACCGTGATACAGCGCCGCCCAAGTGAAAAAGACAAACAAGGAGGGGAACAGCCAGCCACCGAAATCGCCCCAGACCCCGGTCTCTCCCGTCATCATCATGAAGACCTGCAGCCGCGCAGCCGCCCACAGCAACGCCAGCAGAATCGCGCTACCCAAAACCACCGCGACCCGAACATAACCGCCCCAGTTCCAGATCGCTCGGTAGAGGTAGCGAAGCGGTGTCGATAACGCGAAACCGACAGCAGACTGCGTGACGTTGTGGGCAAGATAGGAGAGTTCGTATTGGTCATAGGGCACACTGAGACTCAGATAGGTCAGCAGTGAAATGCCAACCCAGCCGACCGATTGCAGCAACCAAAACAACGTGTCGTCGTCTTTAACCAGACGGTAGTAGGTGTCTTTTCTGACTTCCAAGTGCGGCATTTAACCTTAGTCTTATAAGAGAATCTGAGTGTAAACCATTGGTTTTGAACGGCCTATTCTATCTTCAGGATGTCTTCAAAAACGGTGGTAAACTACGCGCCGAATCAGCGCCTGCTGGCGCCGATGTGGGGGCATAGAAACATGACAGAACTGCAGAACGTGGTGCAATCCGCACTGCTCGCAGAAGGCAACAAGGCCTCTGTAAGCGCGATGCTAGACAGCATACTCGAGACACCACTGACTCCAATGGAAGCCAATCAGGCTAAGAGCTATATGGAGCAAGTCGCGACGCAAGCCGCCAATGACGAGGGCGCTGAGATTCAGCTCTTTCAACTCATGGAAATGAAAAACCAGCACACCACCTACGTGATGCGCGTCGCGCTGTTCTCCAATAACAAAGCCATCGGCCTCGATGTAATGGATGCTGAAAATGGACAGTTCTTTGTTCCAGAGAGTTGCCCGGTGGTAGAGCTTCAGGCGCCTACGCTGAATTGACCCCCCGACCCCGGCTTGGGGAGCTACTAACCTACTGCACTTTGGTAGGCCTGGTGGCCTACGCAGCGATTGCGACCGATCTGTATCTGCCCGCCATCCCCTACATGATCAGCGATCTGGGTGGCACGGAAAGCGACGGTCAACTGACGCTCAGCATTTTTATGGTGGGGCTGGCTGTAGGTCAGCTGATTTTTGGGCCACTGTCCGATCATTTCGGACGACTCCCCGTTGTTCGCGCAGGCACCGTTCTCTTCGTTGTCACCTCAGTCCTGTGCGCGATGGCGAGCGATATGCAACTGATGTGGGCGACGCGCGGACTGCAGGGGCTGGCGGCGGCCAGCGGGCCGGTCGTTGCACGGGCCATTGTCAGAGATCGCTACGAAGGCAACCGTGCGGCACAGGTAATGTCGGCACTGTCGGCGGCCATGGCAGTCATCCCCATGGTGGCACCCAGCATCGGTGTCCTGATTTTAGAGTTTTTCGACTGGCCCGCGGTGTTCTTGGCGCTGGCGCTGTTTGCGCTGCTGATACTGATTGCCCTGATCCGTCTGCCCGAGTCAGCACCTGCCTCCGCGACGGAGCGACTCACGGTTGGCGGCATCCTGCGCGCCTTCGCGACGATGCTGTCGCGGCGTGCGTTCCTTGGCTACCAGATGGCCGGGTCTTTTTCTTTCGCTGCTCTTTTTTGCTACCTGTCGACCGTCGCCTATTTTTTGCCCGACGTATTCAACATCCCTACTTCCCTCTTCGGCTACGCTTTTGCGCTGACAGTCCTTGGATTTATGACCGGCAGCCTGATCAACGCCAGGGTGGTGATGCATTATGGACTCGACGCCACACTGCGCGCCGGTCTCCGTATCAGCTTGGGTTCGGCGATTAGCATCGCCAGTCTCGCGCCATCGGCCAATCAATACCTGTACACCATGGCTTGCCTGTCAGCCTTGTTCTTTCTCGGTGTGGGGTTAACGGCCGCCAATGCATCAATGGGCGCCATTTCGCTGTTCCGCATGCAAGCCGGTGCCGCATCAGCTGTCTACGGCTTTACCCATGCGTTACTCGCATCGATCATCGGTGCAGGGGCGGGGGCGCTGTATCGGGGTCGACTACTAGAGCCTGCGCTGGTTATTCTGGGTTGCTCTATCATCGCCATTTTAGGCCAGCGCCTGACGCGACATGACCATACAGAGCCCCTCTCTCAATAACACACCGTGTTTCATGTTCAGCTGTGACATGGGCCTGCCAGTCAGATCCGTTTTGGCCGCGGACGCGGGGGGCCATCGTGAGTGACACGCGGTGGGAGCAACTCCTGCGATACCGATTCATCGAAATTGTGGCGCTATGGGAGGGACGGCTCACCACCCGACACTTGTGCGACGTCTTCAATATCGGCAGGCAGCAAGCCAGCAAAGACATCAACAACTATAAACGCTCTATTGCCCCGGGGAATCTTGAGTACGACGCCACCGCCAAGGGCTACCGGCCCAGCGCGTCGTTCACGCCCAGGGTCAGCCGCGGGGAAACCGAGGAGTATCTGGATATCCTCGCTGGCATGAGTGACATGCAACAGGTGCTGGGTCATCTCCCGAACGCATTCACCGGCACCGAAGTATTGGCTGTTCCCGGAAGACACGTTCCACCGGCCATTCTCAGGCCACTGATCCTTGCCGCACGCACCCAGCGCCGGGTCGAGGTCGACTACGTGTCGCTCAACCAACCTGATCGGGAAGGACGCATCATCGTCCCGCACACATTGGTCTGGACCGGCTTGCGCTGGCACGTCCGCGCTTGGTGCGAGAAGAATCAGGACTACCGTGATTTTGTCCTCAGTCGATTTCGCGGCGAACCCGAGCTCATGGATCACTCAGCGCATTCCGTCGATCAGGATGGCGAGTGGCAGACACACCTCACACTGGAAATTGCGCCAGATCCGCGTCTGACGGCGCAACAGCAAGCGGTCGTCGCCCATGACTACGGCATGAGCGACCAGCGCTGGACACTCAGTGTCAGAGCAAAATTGCTGCCATACCTGCTGCGATTAATACAACTTGACCCTCAGGCCGAGGCCAATGCACCGCGGGCTCAGCAGATCGTCATTGTGAATCGAGACGAGCTTCAGCCCTGGCTGTTCCGCGACGCTTAAATCGGGCAAGGCAACCGCATCATACTGAGCCGCTATTCCGCCGGCGCCGGGACGCTTGATGCATCAGGGAGCGCGCCATCCGAGGTTTCTTGCCGTTTAACAGATAACGGTGGATGGTTTCCTGAGCCTGTAGCCCGGGGGTCGCCTTATTACGCGGCACCATCTCATTGTCCTGCCGGTGGTTAAGAACTCGCGCCTTGACGTTGTCGTGCCACTGCTGATCGAGAATATCTTGGACCTGTTGCTGCACCGAGGGATCGTTGATAGGGCAAAGCACCTCTACGCGATGGTCAATGTTCCGCGTCATCAGATCGGCTGAGCCGAGCAGATACTCTGGCTCTCCGCGGTTATGAAAGACATAGACGCGCGGATGTTCCAGATAGCGGTCGATAATACTGATGGCTTCAATGTTCTCCGAGACACCCCGCACCCCGGGCAAGAGCGAGCACATCCCCCGGACAATGAGCCGGATTTGCACTCCCGCCTGGCTCGCCTCGTAAAGCTTCATGGTGAATTGCTTATCGACCAGGTTATTGCATTTAAGCGTCATCATGGCGCGATAACCCTGCTTGGCATTCTCAATCTCCCTGTTGATGCGCTTCATCAGGCCGGATCGTGAACTGTGCGGGGAAACGAGCAGCTGTCGATATTCAGGCAAGCGATAGTTGAACTTGAGAAACTCAAATACCGAAGCAACGTCCTTACCGATTTCCTGATCCGAAGTCAGTAGCGAAAAATCGGTATACAACCGCGCCGTCTTTTCGTTGAAATTACCCGTGCCAATATGGCTGTAATAACGAATAGCGCCCTCTTCCCGACGTTCAATTGAGAACAACTTGCAGTGCACCTTGAGCCCCGGGATGCCGAAAATCACCTCGACCCCCGCCTCAGTGAGCCGATGCGCCATCTCGATGTTAGCTTGCTCATCAAAGCGCGCCGCCAATTCGACAACCGCAGTGACCCGTTTGCCATTGTGGAGCGCATTAATCAGCGCCTCGGCGACACGGGAATTCTTGGCAGTTCGGTAGAGACAGATTTTGATCGACGTCACATCGGGATCGAGTGCGGCAGTCTTGAGCACATCAACAATGTAATCGAAGGGGTGGTAAGGGAAATACAGCAGCACGTCCCGTTCACGGATGACATCGAAGATGCTCGCTGGGTCATCGATCTCAGGCAGATTGATTGGAGACTGCGGCTTGTACTCGAGCGCCTTCCCACCGGGGTTGGGGAAAGACAAGAAGTCCTTTGAGTTGTGGTATCGACCCCCTGCGATCATGCTGTCGTAGCGCCCAAATCCAAAGCTTTTTCGCAACGCATTGAGAAGCGCCTCTGGCATCGTTCTGTCGTAGACGAAGCGCACGGCATCTGCCTTGCGGCGCTGTTTCAAACTCGAGGCCATTTTTTCGATCAAGGTCTCATTAATAGAGGGATCGACCTCCAGTTCCGCGTCGCGTGAGAACTTGAAGCAATAGGCCTTTACAGAGCTGATATTGAATACGCCCCTAAAAACCTGAGCGAGACAAGCCCGGATGACATTATCGAGAGTGATATAGACAGTGCCTTTCCGACGTCCTCTCTGCCGCGGTATTTCAATGAACCGTCCCAGCTGCTCAGAGGGCACCTCGAGCACTGCAAAGCGTTCCTGATCAGGGCTTTGAATCATGACGGCCAGATACAGCGACTCGTCTGCCAAATTCGGTATCGCGAGAGCTTCATCGAGCATGATGGGCTCTAGTTCAGGCAATACCGTGCCCCTGAAGTAACGCTGCACAAACTCTAGCTGCCCCCCATCCAACTGCCGTTCATTGATGAGGTAAATCCTTTGTTTTTGAAGTTCGCTCATCAGGGATGCATAAATCGCATCAAACTCTTTCTGCAGAGCAACCACTTCGCGTTGTATCGACTGCAGGAGATTTTTTGCTGATTGTCGTTCCGAGCCAGTGGACACACTGATCAATCGGCGAACCTCAGCAACGCGCACGCGGAAAAATTCGTCTAAGTTATTCGAGAAAATACCCAAGTAACGCACCCGCTGAATCAGCGGCACACCCGGATTGCGCGCCTCCTGCAGCACGCGAGCATTGAACGACAGCCAGCTTAACTCGCGCGGAAAAAACAGGCGCTGATCTAAATCAGCCCACCGCGTCGCCACCGCAGCTTCGTCATTTTTTTTCACCACAGTCGGCCTTTTATTCACAGTCGGCTCGCACTCGACCCCACAAAATGCCAGCTTAACCACATCACCGCGTCATTAGCCACCACTCCACTCATCCAGCTTTTCTCGCACGGCCCTGGCGCACGCCTCTGGATGCTCTAGTGGCAACAAATGCCCTCCGGGCAGAGACTCATGGGTCAGGCGCGGACACTGTGAGGTCGCCCAGCTCAGGGTCTCCGAAGTCAGTACGTCTGACGACTCACCCGCAATGATATGTAGCCGACAGCGCAATGATTTCAATGCAGGACCCATGCGGGGCACTGAGCGATAAACGCAGGCCTCCCAAGCACCGGTATAGCGCAGCGATACACCACCATCGGCTTGGGTCTCATGTCCGGCCAGCACGTAGTCCATTAAGGCCTCATCGCCAACGTTCGAGAAAACCCGCTTGCCCCGATAAAAATCGAAGGCCTGCTGATGACTGTCAAAGTGATGAGGGCGCTTGAGCGCTCTTTTCACGATAGGCATTGCGTCAGGATTGAACCGGTTGAACACTCGCGACCAGAACCAAATCTTGGTTCGCACCATTACGGGATCCAGACCAATAATCCCAGCGAACAGGTCGGGTCGACGTGCAGCACCGATCACACCGCATGCTGCGCCCATTGAGTGCCCTAACAGCCAAACGGGCTGATCACACTGTCGCTCAATGAAGTCGATCAAGTCGTTGGCGTAGTGTTCCCAGCCCAAGAAAGTTGGGGCCGGAGAGGCGTCCCACAAAGGACGGTGTTCCAGCGCCTGCACTGCATGATCCAGCGGCTCACCCAGCTCGGCGAGCAATGCGCGATAGGATCCGGGCGGGTAGCCATTGGCGTGGGCCAGAACAACGGTTGCCATGCAGCTCACCTCTGCAATTCGATGCGACTTATACGTCTGAGGGCGCGTCCGGCTCACCGTGCCACCACCGCCATTCGTCGAAGTGTTGTGGGGCAGCGCACTCTGCTGGTGCACACTTTGCCCGTTGTATGGGTAGAGTGGGGCGCGGATACGCGTTGCAGCGCAAGCGGTTCAAAGCGCTACAGTATGGCGATCGCTTACTTTCTAAAACCTAAAACAAAAACAGGACGACACTATGAAGTCACTAAGTTCAATGGCCGTTGGGGCGAACAAAGCCTTGCTGGCACTCACAGGCGCATCAGCGCTCACCTTCGGCGCCGCTTCGGCGTCCGCTCAGACCCTCGAGAACCCGGCCAGCGGCTCGACTCAAAGCGGTATTGGGCTAATTTCCGGCTGGGTTTGCGAAGCCGAGAAAGTCGAAGTTGCGATAACCGATGGCCCCACCTACACGGCAGGATACGGTACTCCGCGGGGTGATACCTCGTCCATCTGCGGAGATTCCGATAATGGTTTTGGCGTGCTGATCAACTACAGCACACTCGGTACCGGCACACATACAGCAACCCTGTTGGTGGACGGCGTCGAAAGCGGCACAACCAGCTTTAACGTTTTGCGAATGTCTACAGGTGAGTTCGCAACCGACCTCACCAAGACCGCCACCGTTGCCGACTTCCCCTCAGCGGGCCACTCGGTGACACTTGAGTGGAGTCAGGCGCAGCAAAATTTCAACATTGTCTCGGAACTGATTCCATCGCAAGGCGAAGGCGGAGTCCTCGATGACGGCATTGTCGATGCGCAGTGGAACAACGGCATGGGCGCTTTCGATGCGGCCATCGGCTACGCCACCTGCTTTAACGATGGCGGCGAAGGGTGTCCGAGCCTTAGTTGGGCGACAGTAGATGACGAAGATCGTGGAACGGTCATAGAAGTCACCTATGCCGCTGCCGACGCTGACGTTGCTGCGCTCTTCATTGAGGCATCACCCCCGATCGACATGTCAGCCTTCGCTGGCGGTCAAGTGCACTTTGACGTCAAAGTCATTGACGCAGGCAATAACACGACCGGTTGGATCATGAAGCAGGACTGTGTTTACCCCTGTACCTCAGGTGATCAAGCTATTGGCACGGCAGGCTTGTCGGGCTGGGAGAGCGTGACGGTACCAGTATCGCAATTAACCGAAGCGGGCCTGGACCTGACCAAAGTCTCAACCGGACTGGTCATCTGGCCTGATCCGGCTGGCAATGAAGGTTTCAAGTACCGCATCGACAACGTGTACTGGGGTCGTTGATATACATACCAGCCTAAGTACTGAAAAGGCGGCCAACAGGCCGCCTTTTTTATTTATGCAACCTGTTGCGCTCTCCGGGTGTGGGGCGAGTCAATTTAGATGCCCTTCTTAAAAATGTTAAGCGACTCACCGCTGACGGATAGGCGCATCCCTCTTCAACCGGTACATCAGATCCACTGCTCCGCTAGACGGTGTTGCCAGCACCCGCGCGCTCATAGCATCACCGGAGCTGGCTGTCTCTGGGCCCAGTCAGACTGATCTGCAAAGAAGTACCAGCCTCTACGTGCCATAAAGTTGTGCAGACTTGCTACCCTGCGCAGATTACAAAAAACGGAAAAATCCCATGTCAGATCGGCGATTTGAAGTTGTGTTGTATGGCGCGACCGGATTTACAGGCGAGTTAGTGGCAGAGTATCTAGCAGAGGCCCACACAGATCTCACTTGGGCGATTGCGGGTCGCAATCAGCAAAAGCTAGATGAGGTGCGGCAAGCGCTAAACC
>Ga0181577_10001306_pt1 | contig 20118 bp, 23 predicted proteins | sample 101ome_21_FD_132468 | JGI IMG/M metagenome (GOLD analysis project Ga0181577, IMG submission 132468) | Coastal salt marsh microbial communities from the Groves Creek Marsh, Skidaway Island, Georgia - 101413BT metaG (megahit assembly) | ecosystem: Environmental > Aquatic > Marine > Intertidal...
GTCACCTTCACCAGGTTTCTGTTGCTCGTCACCCTGCATTTCATCTACAGGATTACCTTCATCGCTTTGCTGAACCTGAACTTCTTGAGTTTCTTCCTCTACCTCTTTCTGTTCTTTAGTCCATTCGTAGATAGCTTTGGCGAGTTCAACTGCTTCGTCAAAGGTCTCAAGATTTTCTGTACGTTCAACCCACACCTGCTCCTCAGCAGTGAAAGGAATCATAGCGAAGGGACCAATCTTGACGTGAAGATTGATACGGTCAATCAGATTATATTCTTTGGCGAGGTCAGCATCTTTAGTGCCAAAGAAATCTTTCTCAACCAGTTCAGAATAACCAGCACTGAAATAACGAGCAAGACCACGAAACTTACGCTTCATCATCTTCTCAATGCGAGCATCCTCAACAACATTCAAATAAGACTTAGGAAAATCAACCACACCAGTCCACTCAGTAGGAGTGAAGAGAGCATGACCCACTTCGTGAGACACAAGCATGTCATACACATCTTGAGTAGAGTCCCAGTTAGGCAGAGTCAGAATACGATCCTCCACGTCGAAGGATGCGGTAGGCACGTTGCGGTGCTCTACGACAAGGTTCTCAGTGGCAAGCAGGCGGGCGATAGCACCGTCAATTTCTTTGGTATTCATGCGGTTCGTTTCGTATGAATGTAATATGACACAAAAAAAGGAGGGTAGCAACCCCCCTTAGACCACTTCATTAACTGTCTCCTTGAGGACAGAGAAGTTTTTAATTTTCTCAGCAGTGAGTGTTCTCTCAAACTTATCGTTCATCTGTTCTTTGTGACTGATAACAAATACGTTTGTGTTGTCATCAAAGTTGCGGAGTATCCAACCTAGATCACCCGTACCCATACTATCTAGAGACCCATCAAAGATTTCATCTAGAATGAGGAGGTTAGTATCCACACTATTCTTAAGTTTAGCGACAGAACGCCAAGTAAGCAACAGAGCGATATCAATACGAGCTTTCTCTCCTTCGCTGAAGGATTCGTAAGAAAAAGTGTCCCTGAATCTAGATTTAATAGTCTCCTCAAAGTTTTCATCCAGTGTAAAGTTTACATAGAAGTCAAGGGATTGTAGATACTGATTGATGAGTTTATTCATCGTAGGCAAATACTTCTTAATGATTCTGGTTTTGATACCATTGTCTTTTAGTAGTACACCAGCAGCGGTCATACATTCCTTTTCTATTTTAACCTGTACTAGGTTCTCCTTAAGGTTTTCGTAATCTTTCTTAAGAGATTCTAACTTCTCATGTGCCTCACCCTTGCTGTTCTTAGTGTTCTGTAGATTTCTAATCTCGCTTTCCAATCTCTCGATGGAGCGTTTATTCAACTCAATCTCTTTCTTGTTTGTTTGTAGGTCAGCATTGACTTGCTGCTGCAATGTCACAAGAGATTGTAGTTCAGTCTCCTTCTCCTCCTCAATTGATATTTGTTGTATCAGTTGTTCCAATCCCGACGATAGTTTATCTACAGACTGGTTAAGTTTGAAGAGTTCGTTAGACCTAATTGTCTCTTCAATACTTTGAGTACAGGTGGGACAAGTATCATTGTCATTGAAGAACTTGACATTCTTTTGTGTCTGTTCAATCTTACCTTCAAACTTACCACGCATTGAGTTAAGTTTTTTTAGATTAGATTTATCAAACGCGACTTTTTGAATGTTGTCAGTTACTTGGCACAGGTCATCAATCAACAGATTTTTTGTAGATGTGAGTTCAATATGTCTAGAGACATTTGTATTGAGGAACTCAGTCTTGTCAAAGATAAGTTTGTCCGCTTCATCTTCTAACTGTTTGATGAACTTCTCACCCATACCAATCTTCTCCAGTGTGGATTCAGATTCATATCCAAGGTCTTTTACACGATCACTGGTGAGTTTGTATTGTTCCTTGAGTTTATTATTCATCACTGAGAAGATTTGAATATCAAGAATGTCCTCAATAATCTCACGACGTTGTGCCAGAGGCAGACGCATGAATGGAACAAAGGTAGAAGAACCAAGCACCACAATCTGTGTGAATGACTTGTAGTTCATCTTCAGGATGTTCTGCTCTAGTTGCTTCTGGTAATCCACAGCACTAGAAGATTGGTCTAACATCTCTCCGTTCTGATAAATCTCAAAGATGTTTGGTTTAATACCGCGAACAATCTTAAATTGATTTTTACCAATAGAGAACTCAATCTCAGTTCTACAGTCTGTAATGTTAATGCTGTTAGGTAGCATCGGTTTATTAATCTTACGGAATGGTTTCCCGAAGAGTGAAAAAGTCAACGCATCTAGGATGGTTGACTTGCCTGCTCCGTTTTGTCCGACGATAAGTGTAGTTTTGTTATTGGTAAGGTTTACTTCAGTCCATTGTGCGCCAGTAGAAAGGAAGTTCTTCCAGCGAATTTTCTCAAAACAAATCATAGGTCATCTTCAATGGGTGGTACGAGCAGGTCATCTTTGGTTATTATAGCATACTTCTGCTCCTTCTGCTCGCAGATCTTAATAAAATTTGTGCCGTCTATCTCAAAAATTTGAAGAGGTGGGTATTCCTTGACACCTGCTTCCAACATATAGTAGTAACGTTCAGCATCTTCCTCTTGTTCGAAAACAGGGATTACATAATCTCCATCTTCATCAAAGATAGAATACACACCCTCTTCTTTATCTTCCAGCGTAATGATATACATTAGACGACTTCTAGACTTTCAATATATAGGTTTCGCATAAGATTTTTGAGCATAGTTTTGTCTACGGATACTTCGACCTCATCAATATATTCATTGAGAAGTGTTGCAGTATCTTTGACTTCAAGGTCTGCATCATCAATCGTATCATCCTCTACAAGTGTTTCTAGAATTTTGATATCGTGTGCTCCTGCTTTCTGGAGACCATCAATCAAAACTTCAAACTGAGCGTAGTTTGTTTTGTGCTCTACGATAACTTTAACAAAACAATCTTTGTATTCATCAAAGTAATACTGACATTTCTCAGCATCATTGTAATAGAGTTTTTTGAATATCACAAATGGATTTTTGTGATACTTAAGTTTTTGTGTAGGTGGGTCGAAGGTATGAAACCCTCTAGCATCATCACAATCATTCCAGAACATCTGATAAGGATTACCTAGATACTGAATGTTTCCTTTCTTAGACTTGTGATGGAAGTGACCTGAGAATACTTTGTCAAACTTAGAGAAGAGTGATGGGTCCATACCATGATCCATCTTCATGCCAGGAGTAACTTCAAACCCATTCAGTTCTAGATGTCCCATAGCAACCTTAGCAGGTGTCTCGTCAATAAACTCCATGGTCTGATTTAGATTACCTGCGTTAATCCAGGGGATAAGAGCAATGGGTGTGTCTTCTACAATTACTGTGGTAGGTTCATTATATACAATAATGTTATTATAGTCACATAGAAGCAAATCTGGAGAGTTAACTTCATTTGTGTTTTTGTAATAGGTATCATGGTTTCCCAATATCATATGTAGGGTGATACCCATATCCTGTAGCACATCGAAATATTTTTTCTTGACGCGCTGTAGTACATTGAAGTCTACTGATTTACGATTATCAAATGTATCACCTAGGTCAATCACGGTGGTGATGTTGTTCTTTTCTAAATATGGAAAGAATACATTTTTATAAAACTTTTCAAAATAATTCCAAAATACACCAGAACCTTTACGTCCATCTAGGTGTTGATCAGTGATGAGAGCGATAGTCATGTTTAATCAGATTAAAGAAAATTTAGATATAATTTATCAATCTATGAAACAGATTGATTTAAGTGAAGAAGTAATACCAAATGTTAACGTAGAAGATTTTGCTCCTTTGTGTGTAGAGTTGTACAAACCAAGAAGTTATTATACTCCCAATTTTAAAATGGTACACATAAAAAATTATCTGACGGGTGAGATTAAAAAAAATTTAATATTGAATAATGATGTTATAAAGTTATTTGAAAATAAAGATATCTATAATGTATATTATTTTAGAGTATGGGGTGATGTACAACCTCATAAAGATCCTACTGGGTATGAATTAAACTATCCATCAACATCTTACGGTTCTATCCTAATTCCAATTGATGTTCCAAAAAATTTAGATACATTTTATAATGGAATTAATGTTTCTATAGAGGAAGGAGATTTGTTAAATTGGGATGTTGTAAATTGTATTCACTCATGGAAATTTAAATACACAAAAAATTATTTTAATATACTACATATAAATTTTAACGATTTTCCATTCTAACTTCAATGTTTTCTTTGATAGAAGTCATGTCTGAATAACTATGATTCATACCAGACATATCACCATCAAATTTATCTGTGTGCATTAAATGTTCATGACCACTCTTTTCTACAATTTTAGTTTTAATATCTAACTGACGTTTTTCTTTTGAAATGCGTCTCAAAAAAGCATACCAGATAATTTGAGTAAAATAAGCAAAAGGATTTTTTGATTTATCTGGATTAAAATTAGCAATGTATTGCACACAGTTTTCAATACCATCAGAAATCATTTCTTCTCTGAACATATAGTTCACGAAGTTAGGTTTGTATGAAAGGTGTGTAGCAATCTTCAAAAAACATTCGCCAATATAATTTGGGATACGAGGTTTTGGTTTACCTTGCTCCTCTGCCTCTTGAACTTTATTTTTGTATACGATTAGAGCTTCAAGGAACTCTTTATTGTTGACGTAATACTCTTTGCTTTTTGCTTTTGCCATGTGCCATTGCTGGTATGCTTGTTGTCTCTATACTATAACAGAGTGTAGAGCATCTGTCAAGGGGCTTGACAAACCTCAGAAACTACACTAGAATAAGTATGTCCGAGAGATAAAGAACTATAAGCTTTAAAGCTAGGACTTCTTATAGAGTTCTTCTAGGAGTTGTTTCATTGCTTCTACAGAACCTAGATACCCTTTTTCGCTCAGGTCAGGTAGAAATTGGCGGGCACCACTGTCGCCATAAGTTCCCATATCAATTTTTGTATTGTCAGGTATATTGGTAGGTGCAGATTTATTTTCTACAGTGTTAATGTAAAAGTTTTTTATATTCTCATCCAGTTCAGACATAGTTAATACATCTTCTAGACTGATAAAAAAGAAATCATCATAAGAAGCATATATCCAATCTCTTAATACAAATCCTTCTATGTTCTGGCGACCTTTCTTTTGCTGCATAGGTTCAACAACCATAGGGTCTTGAAGAGTTAGTAGTCCTTCTTCAGTAGCATAAGAAACTTGAGATACTAACTCTTCCCCTGTCTTCAGTTTTATAACTGCGTAAAATGGTTCTTCCATTATGTCAATTTAATCTTAATGATTTCATAGTTAAAGTTCTCCTCTTGATAGATCTTTAAACGTTCGTAGAGATGACGAAGTGTATAATTTTCTCTGCCTTTAGTAGAGATATTATCAGATATATCATATAGTGTTGCTATCGCTTTGCCGTCGCCTTTTCTAAGGACTCGACCAATTGATTGTAAATTTCTAACCCTGGACTTGGAAGGACTGGCGAAGATGATGTTATGTAGTCTCTTGATGTTAATGCCAGTAGAGAATGTTCCATAAGAAGCAACGATAACGGCATTGTCTTCTTTCTCTGCAATTTCCCTAACCTCTTCTCTGTCTTCAGTATCAGTAGCACCAGATACAAAGAATACTTTGCGCTCAGGGTCTACACTATTATTTATCATTTCGTATAATGGTTCCCCATGCTTCTCCACATAGTTGAATAACACAAGGGTATTACCATCTAGATTGTTAACTAAATTTTTAATAAGATTGTTCCTCTTTTGATGAGAAACAATGTACTCCATCTCTTCATGATAGTCATTGAAGTATTGATACTCATGACGGAGAACTAGACATTTAATTCTGAGGTTAGATAGATATCCTTTTTGAATTAGATCATCAGTGCGAGTTACTTTCTCACAGTGTCCAAACAATCCTTCTAGCACCCACTTGTGTGTCTTACTACCATCTAGTGTTCCAGTAAATCCAAAACGATACTTAGCATTGTGTAGTTTAGTCATCAGACCAGTGAGGGACTTTGCCTTAAACAGGTGTGCCTCATCACCAATTACACAATCAAAGTCATCAAAGTATAGTTTTGGAAACTTGTAGAGTGATTGCCAAGTAGAAATAATAATATCTTTTTTTGTGTTCTTGTCCTTACCAGAATATATCTGATGCATATGGTCGTCAGCATTCCAACCATAATCTTTGAAGTCCTTCACCATCTGCTCTACAAGAGATGTGGTAGGCACAATAATTAGAATCTTAGAACCACTTTCATAATACCAACGCACAAGAGAATAAATCATCAGAGACTTACCGGAACCTGTTGGAGATACAAACAGACCGCGATTGTTCTTGATAGCTTTATACACTGTGTCATACTGATAGTCTCTAGGTTTGACCTTAGAGATATCTTTCATAAATCCTTTGATACCGCGAGCAGTAGCATCGTTCGTCTCTACTACATCGCCGTAATATTTGTTGTTAACATACTCAATATCATATGACCTCTTCTCAGCAAAGTCTTGTATCTGAGATAAGAGACCACAATATATCTCACCTGTACCGGGGGAGTACAGGCGGATAGTTCCATCCCAGTGTCGATACCTAGGATTGCGTCTTAGAAACTTTGCCTCAGGAAGTTCAAATGTAAAGTAGTCTGATAGTTCCTGATGGACGTGTGGTTCACCTATTACTTTGAAGTAAACCTCGTTCTTTTTCTGAATGGTGATGACAGACATTATAACCCATTAGTAAATTTCTCCCATTCAATTGCGTTCTTTACCAGGTAGTTTCGCTGGGTGATCATCTTCATTACATTATCAAGATAATTAAGCATCACATCGATTAACTTAATTTTGCTTTCTATGTCCAGAATATCTTTATCTGAATCTAGATATACCCTCATCTTTTCAGAAGTCTTAATGCTGGCACCAAATGGTTTCTCAGCATATACTTTTGCGTCTGCCTCCCCTCCGTAATACTCTCGCTTCTCTCTGATGAGTTTTCTAAATTCAAATTCCAGCGACACCTTCATTAATGAAAGATCGCTATGATGGTTTAAGTATTTATTGTGTTGAAAAGGAGTGTCTAACGAGATAACACTTAGGTTCTCAGAGTATACTCCGTCTTTAATATCAAAATCAATTTGACTATCCTTCCTCCATTCTTCTTTAATGTGATCAAATAATTTAGCAAGTTTTTCAATTCGGGTCATATACGTTAAAGCTATTATCACGGAAACTCATTTGGGCATACTTGAACGATGCCTGTGCTGTAACAACACTCTCTTCTCCTATTGTAGCATCAAATTGAATTTGAGACAAGGAGAACGGGAACATGTATCTAAAATCTGCTACAAGGTTTGCATTAAAATTTGACGTAAGGATTGTAAGTTGTGCGCTTGAAAGATACAGTGGCGCTGTATTTTCAGACTGTCCGTTGTTTCGTATCCAATTAAATATCTCAGCATAGTTATGCATATCTTCATCAATAATAAAGGTAGCTTGTAAGTCCCCATAACTTACACCACCCCCACCTATAATAGGAAAAGATCTAAATCTAGTTGGAACATCAGTAAATGGAACTGAAATGTCAGGAAAATTAACTGCTTGGCAAAAGAACTCTGTGTCTGGAAAAATTTCAAAGTTCATTTTAAATCCCTGTGGGGATAAAAAATTCCTGTTTCTTGGTTGTTCTTTATACCAATCAGACATTTGTTGTACCTATAAATTTAAATGCTATCGTAAATCTGTACGCTGGACCTATACCCGTTGCTGGAGTTGCCATATGTGGAATTCTGGAATCAAATATTGCAACACGACCTGGTTTAAATTCTATCGCTTTTACGATATCCTCTCCAGAAGAATTGTATAATAATGTTGAACCTCCCCAGTTAGATTTCCACTCTATATTTGCATAATATAAAAATGTTTTAGGTACATGATTTTGTTTTCTACCCATGTAATCCATGTGGATATTATAGATATCGCTTTTTATACCTAAATTTACATATGCTGATTGTATATTGGAAGACATATCTAGAAAAGGTGAAAATATATTTCTCCTCCTTTCGTCAAGTAATCCAGATAAAACTATATCATCATCCGTTAGTTCAGAAACTAATCTATCTTGTGGATTATTTTGTACATCTTGCCGACTTTGATTTCCCAAATAGTATGAACGTTTCATACACATCATGTAAATCAAATTAATTTCGTTATAGTTAAAACAGTCGTCTAATATAATTATATTACTGCTTCCAAATACATCATCTTCATAATTTAGTTTCTGGATTTTGGGAGATATAGTCATGCCAATAAAAATTTTCATCTTCATACAGAGGACATGGTTCCTCAAAGAGGATGTCCATTTTGTATTTAGTTACCCTGCCCAGCAGTTCTATAAATTCTTTATCTTGAATACTCATCTATTTTGTCGAGAATTCTGTTTAATTCGTAGTGTGCTCCGTCATGCCACTCACCACCTTTATTAATATGTGTTCCATTATAAAGTTCATTCTTACATTTCAAAACAAAGTTTTTAATCTCGTCTCTAGTCATAGTATTTCTAGGCACAAGCACTTAAGCAATTACAACTATGTATAAAAAAAGGACCCCCTTGCGGGAGTCCTGTGTCGGTTTATGAACAAGATATCACATGAGGTTCTTGATAGTAACTCTTCTGTAATACTGGTTACGGTTTGCAGTGAGATCTCCTTGGTCAGGATCACCATTTGCCTTAGTAACGAATGGGTTCGCAACCATGCCGTAGCGGGTCTTGAACGCAATCTTGGGCTGGAAGGTGTTAGGATCGATGCTGCGTAGTTGCTGGAGGGGAACATATGGGCAGTAGAATAGACCTGCGTCATATGCATTAGAACCCTTATAACCCATTACATAGTAGTGGGTGTCAGCGATGTTAGCAGAATATGGGTCAATGTAGACAGCAATGCGTCCGTTCATTGTACCAACTCTGAGGTTACCGGTATCGTCAACTTCGCCAATACCAGGACCACCTGCACCGTTTAGACCTGAGGAATAGTCAAGAACACCTGCCATTGCCATTGCGGAAGCAACGTCAGCAGAAGTGATCATGAAGTTACCCTTGCCTCTACGGGTCTCTTGTGCGATAGCGTTAGCGTCACGCTCCATCTGGAACATTAGACCCTTCCACTTCTCAACAGACCAACGTCCGTTGGAGTCAACGTCTAGGTCGAATAGACCAGCGGCAGCAACGTTGTTCTGTGCGCCAGGCTTAGCGATGGTATAAACTGTACGAACAACTTCACGGTTGATTTCAGCAAGAATCTCGCTGGAAAGAAGGTTCGAAAGTTCTCCCTCTGCATCAAGACCATGAATTGCTCTGAGGTCTTGTGCTAGTTCTAGAGTGTACTCTGCTTTGAGTGCTCTGGTTCTTGCGAACACAGAAGTCTTCTCAATGCTGAATGACATCTCGTTGAATAGAGTTCCTGCTGCTCCTAGAGTCTCAGCAACGTCTCTTTCAATTCCACGAACTCCAGATGCTCCACCCTCGTAAGAACCACCGTCGTTGAGTAGACCAGGGTTTGCTTCTAGGTTGCCAGCTTGTTGTGACTGAACAGTTCCTAGTGGTGATAGGTTATCGCCACCGGCACCTGTGTAATCAATGTTGTAGTCTGCAATTCCATTAGTCTCTGAAGAAGGAGATGTAGCAGAGAAGTTAGGATCAGGTTCGTTGAAGAGTGCTTCAGGACCACCGCGTAGGGTAGAACCTTGCTCCTGATACTGTGACTTCATTGCGAAGATTAGTCCAGTAGGACCGTTCATGGGCTGAACGCCACAGATGTCATATGCCATTAGGTTAGGCATTGAACGTCTGATTAGTCCAATTAGAATTGGGTCGAAACCAGCAAGTCCGCCTGTTTCAGGAGTAGCTGCTAGTCCGCCACCGGATAATGCTCCTCCGGTTGCATCTAAACCACCAACAGTGTTGGGGGCTTCTGTTAACATGCCACGCTCTTGCGCGATCATGTTTGCTGTGTTCTCTAGTAGTTGAGCGGTTACTGCTTTCTTATGCTTATCTTGAATAGACTCGCCTTCGTTAAGAACAGGTGCCCACTTATTTACTAGAGCTCTTGGGGTTGTGTCCAACATTTTTTTAGCTCTGTGTTAAAGTGTACTGTTAAAAATTACGAATTCCAGTTACGAAGAACTCTTACGGTTGCCGCCATTGCTGGTGACATCTCCTCAGTGATTTCTACTGGATTTTCATCAACTGTAGACTTGACTGCCTCGGTCTTAAAATAAGACTCGCGGATAGTGGTGAGTTTCTTTGTGTAATCCTCTGTGGATTTGAAATCTACACCCTCAGCAAGTGCTGCTAGTTTTTCTTTCTGAGTATCAGCTAGACCTTCTGAAACTTGGTTCAGAATTACGACGCTTTTTACCTCAGAGAGTTGCTTACTAATTTCAATATTGCTCTTAACTTGCTCGTTAAGGCGGTCTTCCATTTCACGAATAGTTTCAGCCATTCCTTCTACGACATCAATTTTGTCGTCTGGAATATTGACGTGGTTCGCACTTAATACATTAAGGAAACCGGAAATAAGTTCCTCATTAAGTTCGTTTTTGATACCACGATCAATCGCTACTTGGTTTTCTTCCAACCAGCGGTTAATAGCGTAGTTCACTGTGCCATCAACTTCCTCGCTAATTTCTGCCTTAGCAGTCGATACTTGCTTATCAAGTTCAGTGGCAAAGTGTTCTACAAGCTTGTCGTACTCTTCAGAAATCTTAGCTTTAACTGCTGCTTCGAAGATGGTTTCAATCTTCTCTTTGTACTCTTCAGTTAATTCTAGACCTTCTGTGAGTGCTTTTACATCATCAGATACATCAAATCCTTCGAACGATGGTTTGATTGGATATGTTACCGCAGGACCTACAGATGTAGCATATGCTACTTCAGCACCGACAGTAGGAGCGGGGTCAGGGTGATGATTACCATGACGCTGTTGTGGGTCGCCAGATACTTGGGAAACAGGAGCGGCCGCTTTGGCACCAGGATTCTCTTCTCCATCTTCATCATTACTGTGAAGTGGTGCGGATGTACTTCCACCTAAATCTGTAACTGACTGTGTTCCTGGTACAACGTCGGTTCCCACTGTTGGAGCGGGGTCACCGGACATTTTATTGCGCTGCTGGGGATCACCCGAAACAGCGGATGGGTCCGAACCAGAACCAGGAATTACGTCTGCCTTCACAGTTGGAGCGGGTTCCGCTGTCATTGTTGGCATACTTTCCATCAAATTGTTCTGAGTTACAAACTCACCAAACTTTTCGTTTAACATATCTGACATCTGAGTTTCCCTCTTAACTTTGATATTTAGTGCTGTAGTTATTTATTAAATTAATTTGTTTGAGACATACGCCTCAAACGCTTTCACAATGCGCTCTTGGAGCTCATGTGATGGAGCAGTATCTATGCTGCGCTTCATTTCTGAAATGTGGCGTTCCTTTAGGATGCCACCTTCCCATACCCATTCTTTACCTTCCATGATTCCATTAACAAATGCATCAGGAGCGGAAGGATCTGCTACAATATCAGCAGCAGTAGCGAGCATAAAATCGTCACGAACATAATTAGCACCATTCTTTTCTTCTAGGGAACCCATACCTCGGGAGGAAACTCCTAGCTTCACACCTTCATTAATTAGATTCTTTGCCAATGCACCTTGTGGCATTGACTCTAGAATTTTTGCTTTACCAATAAAATTATTTCCCTCTTTTCTTAGGGATGTAATTTTATGTGAGATAAGATGTAAGTTGATAGTTGGACCATCAGGGTGTCCCAGTTCTCCAACTGCTCTACCAGACTTTACATACTCTTCGTTATATCTACCAACTTCTCTTTCTAGAACTGATAGTGGATAGACTCTACCATTACGATTTTTAATCTCGGACTGAAGAAATACTCCTTCAATATACAGATTCTTTTTGCCATCAGACTCTTCAGTGAGAATCTGAACGTGTTCAAAATTTCCTTCTGTAATTAGTTTCATTCTTCTGGTTCCTCTGTGGTATTATCCATAATCTCGTCATACATTGTTTGAGCAACTACTTGTTTGTAGGTGTCAATAACTTCTGACGATTTAGCAAGCATCACATCATTGAGAAGGTCAATAGCAGTTGCACGGTCGCCATTTGAAATGGCATCCACTGCCTTCTCTAGAGATTGATTAGTATCAGACATAACTATAATTGGTTAGCAATATTATTTATTTAGACGAAGAACTTGGTTTAGACGCTGGAGGTTTAGGCGCAGCCTTCATTTTCTTCATCTCACGCTCATGGTCTGCAGCAGCAATCTCTTGCTCCCTTTCATGATCGTCAGCATCTGCTTGTGCTTCCAACTCTGGAGCAAAAGCATCATTCTGTCTATCCATCATATCGAATGTATTAATATCAGCAGGTGACATAGCAAGACCAAGATTAATCTCAGCGTTCATTTGCTTATCAATCTCCTTATATTCTTTCTCACTTTGTTGGAGAACGTTTTTACGAATCCATTCAATAGAAACGTACTTGCCAACAAACGGATCAAACTGTGTGGCAATTTGAATTCTTTGTAAGTTAAGTTCTGCTTCTTTGAGTTCGTTGAAGTGATTGTCGAATAGAAAATCATATTGAATATGTTCCTTCATCTCCTCCCAATCATCGGGAGTAATAACACGCTTAAGAACTAGTTGCGTCTTCAACATATCATTGAAGATTTCGCCAAACCTCTTGCGGAGACGACCAATAAACTTAGTGAACTTCAGTTCATCTCTAAGTACCTCAGTTGTTTTACCAAGATTAAATCCTTTGTTGTCGTCAGTTAAACGTGAAGGTGGTAGGTTAAGTGAGTTGTAAAGTTTCTTCTTGAAATACTCAAGGTCTTTAAGTTCACCAAGATTTTGACCACCTGGTAGTACAGAGATTTCAGTTCCTCTACCACCCTCACGACGAGGAAGCCAGAAGTCTTCAAGCATACTCATATGCTTTTTGTCATCTCTAATCTCACCAGTGTTTGCATCATAAACTAATTTATTACGATAGCGGTTCATCACATCTCTAAGGTATTGCTCTGCTTTTACCTTAGGTAGATTACCAACATCAATGTAAAAAATTCTTCTTTCTGGTGCGCGTGATAAACGATAGATAACAATCGCATCCTCAATCATACGCAACTGATTATGTACTTTGATTGCCTTATGCAGGAAACTAAGAGTCATTTTCTTAGTCATATCTTGCAGTCCAGAACCGCAATATGTAATAGCATCTGCTGCAATCCTCACACCTTGACTAATACCATAGTCAGAGGTTCCAGTTACTGCAGGTAGATTGCCACCAAAACCTTTAGGATTATAGACATAGTAATCAATGTACTCACCCCAGTCATACTCCAAAGCACTGCCTTGGATAGTGTGTTTTGTTTGCTCATCTTTGCCAATCTTCTGTCTAACTTTTTTAATTTTAAGAGGATCAATCTGTCTTAGTTCAGTGATACCCTTAGTTGGATTAGCAAGATCTACAACTTTGTGATAATATAAACGACCATCAATATACCATTGCCTAATAATATTGTGTGCATTTAAATCAAAATTAAGGAGTTTAAGAATGTATTCAAACTCATCTCTAATTTTTCTTTTTAATGTTGCCCCCGCTTGTAAATTTGATAACTCAATTTCTACAGGTGCATCTTTAGCATCAGTAACTAAAAATTCATTTACAATTTCATCTACAGAAGAATCAATCTCTGGATGCAACGCCATAGCACGATAGCGTTTAATTAAATCAAATTCATTTCTGGCATTACCACCTTCAACATCAACATATGTACCAAAATAACCACCGGCTACGGTGGTTACGTCTTCATTAGAAGACGGCGGAACTGGAGATTGACCCTTCAGCTCCGCCGGATTGTTGATGAGAAATCCAAATAATTTACTCATAACATAAGGTCTATAACTGTGCTATGACCTATTTATAGAAGTAAATTAGTTAGTTACTCCAGGGTTGTTACTTGCACCTTCTCTACCACCTGCGGCAGCCTGCCAGTAGGAATACTGGAACTCAACTGTAAATTCTTCAATCTGGTCATTGCTATCATAAGCAAGATCGATTTGAGAAACTGAAGTTGGGAAAGCGTACTTAAGTTCGTATGCTCTGATGATTCTACCGTTAGTACCTGCACCCGTTACATCTGTTTCTTGTCCTCTTTCCAACTGGTTGACGACAACATCAACTGAATACTTATCATCTCCAGCAAGGTTAGGAAGATCCGCACCATTAAAGTTATGGTTGTTAATTGCATTCAACCATGCTTCAAAGTATGCTCTACTCTTCATGTCCTTATCAGCAAAGAATGTAGCAGACCATGTATCGAAGGTTCTATCACCTGCGATTTTAATTGTTCTACCACGGAAAGGAACTTCAATAACACCCAAGTTGGAACCTGGTAGTGCTGCTGACTTACATAGAAGGTCAGTTAGTTTCTTATCTTCTGCACTCAATCCCACAAATTCTGGGAATGGAATGCTCACACTGAACAGATTTGGTTTTACACCTTGTCCAATCTTTGTGATAAATGAACTCATTGATGCCATGTTTTTTTACCTCTTTTTTTGTTGTTTGGAAAAATAATTATCACTGACCAACTACTTCAGAGAATGATACTCCGGTTCTTGTAGCAGTTAATGTAACTGTAATAAAGTTAACAGAGCGTACTGGTTGCAGATAAATATCCGCAACAAACTCGTTACGATCAATAACTGATGGGGTGTTATTAGAATCGTCACAAACAACAAAGAAATCTGTTAGTCCTCTATCTGCTTGAATTTCAGAAAGGTAGGAATTAACAGCACCAGAAAAACTTGCTCTTGTAAGAGAATCATTTTGTTCAAATAATACTCCCTGGGAAAGAGCGTCAACTCGCCTCTCGATATTGAGGAACAAACGACGAACGTTAATTCTATCGAATGCTGATGGTGAAGCAAGTGCTGTCTTGTCACCAAACAGCGTAATACCACTACCACGAAGAGATACGATAGGATTGATTCTTTCAGAATATAGGTCGTCTCTATCGGATTTATTTGGGTTATATGCTAACTTAATTGCATTTCTTAGTGAACCTCTGTTCAATCCTGCAGGTGAATACCAGTCAGCAAGTGCAGCGGATGTTGAAACGCATAGTCCAGCAACGTCTCCGTTGCAAGGCACATAACGGAACACGTCATTAAAACGGTCATAAAGATACTTATAACCAGAATCAAATACTGCGTATGATGTGGATGCTAGGTTAGCAAAATAATTAAGAGTATTAGTCTTAGCAGCTGCTGCTGATAGTGGAGTATCGCCATTAAGTTGATTTCCTTTATGTGGGGAAACAAACGCTACACAATCTTTTCTTTCGGTAGCAATACTAATTGCAGTTCCCGCTTTAGCAAGTGAATCTGACTCATCATCACCTGAACCACCCATAAGAATGAAGTCTAGATCAAACTCGTCAAAAGTTCTAAAAATTTCTAGAGCATCATTTGGATATGCATAATTAGCATCCGAACCACTTGAGAGGTCAAATTGCTTAACTGCTAAACGCTTGAGAGCACCAGAAGCTGCTGAAACATCAAGATCAGCAGTATCCCAAGCGCCGCCAGCACCAAATGCATCGCCCGAAAATGGTAATGCTGCTAGAACAATATTTGCTGAAGACTGGTTGACTAGTGTGCGGTAGTATGTGTTTGCACCTTGTGGTGACTTACCACCTGTAAGTTTAGATAGATACTGGAATGATTCTAAAATAGTTCCTGTTGTTGAATCAATAACAGCAATGTGGAACTCATCCTCGCTAAATCCTAAAGTAGCGCCCTGCTCGGATGTTCCGGGACGGGGACCAATATCATTTAATTTAAATACAAAACTTCCTACAGTTACTGTAGCGTTTCTATACCAGTCGCTAACTGCAGTTACTGGGTTTGTGTCATCAACTACAGTTACTGTGAGGTCGAATGTAACAGGAGTTCCTGTTGAACCACCACCACCTAAATCTGAATCCGTAACTGCAATCACTTCACCATCAACGTATCCAAGACCACCAGTAAAAGAAGTGACTGTAACTACACCACTTGCTACATCAAATGCTAGTGTCGCGTCAGATGTTGAACTACCACCAGAAAGAGTAACTGTGTATGAATTATCACCAAGATCTGTAGTACCAACTAGATTGCTTACGGCACCACTTGCAACAACTCCAGTATCGGGAATGTCAATCTCGTCTGTGGTTACGATAGCACCACCAGATGTATTAATAACTTGTCCAGTTAGAGTAGCAGGATCCCATGAATATAGTGTTGCTGTCTTACCACTCACAAATGTTAGTACTGTTCCATCAGCAACAACACCAGGTGCTTGAGTAAAAGTTACGTTCTGGTCGTATCCTCTATCAACAGCAACAACCTCTAGGTCATTACCCCAACTACCTACTGATGCTGCAGTAACAAGATTACTATCAGTGGCAGCTGCCGCTGCAGCATCAGCAACTCTGGTTACCGCTAAACGTCCACCGTATGAAAGGAATTCGGATGCTACAAACCAATCTTCTGCAATCTCATCAATTGGTCCACCAAAAGTATCGACTAATTCTTTTTGTGAATTGATAGCAACAACTTCATCAACTGGTCCTTTTTGGAAGGCTGCAGCAATTGCTCCTCTAAGAGCCTGAGAACCCACAATAGTTGCATTTGTGAGATCGCGCTCTCTGATAATTACTCCAGGCGAGACTTGACTAGCCATGTGATACTCTCCGTGACATCCAAATTTATCTAGAATTATTTATTAAAATCAGTAGTTCCACATGTAGCTAACTTCTTCCTGAGAATCTCCATATGCCCAGAGGTCTCCATCCCCATCCATAAAAGTATCGTCACCTAATCCATCATCAATAAATCCAAATGGTGCCATGTCTTGTTCGATTTGATTACGTTGCTCCTCGTAGATTCTACGACGAACATCTTGGTCGGTCATCTCTTTAAAGTAATCCTGCATTACCAACCAGGCAAACAGAACCATACACATAACTAGGTCATCATGATAACCTTCGTCTGCTTCAAATGATTGTTTCTTTTGTATAAATGTAGTGAGTTCAGATAAAATATCATAATCTTCGAAGAGTAATTTATCTTCTTCAACAATTGCTTTAAGATTAGCGCATCCCTGTTTCTTTACAGTGATACTCATCTTGACACCTAGTTGTGTTTTGTTTCCTGAGAATCCTTGTCCCACGATTTGACCTGCCCTACCGCGCATGGCACACATAAGAACATTAGGATATTCAAGATCGTAGTTGAGAGTTGCAGCAATACTATCACCAATGTCATTTACTTCTACCAGGATATACGGCATGTTATATTCTTTAGCAACCTGGAATATAACACTTGGGAATAGTACAGGTTTAATTGTGTTGTTTCTATATTTTGCTACGATACGATATGGCATCGTAGTGATATCATATACAATAAAAGCGGAGTAGTCTCCACCAATGCCTCTTGCGACATCAACTGTGATAATGTATTCGTGACCTTTCTGTGCTTTTTCATATACATCAAGTCCTGCGTTACTTTTGATTGGTTCTGTAAATGTAAGTGCCTGAAGTTTAGCCGCTGAGATTAGCGTATCAACTGAACCCAAGAAGTTACATTCAAATTCTTGTGTGAACTGACGCTCGGATGTGTTCGCAATAGTTTGTGCTTTCCAATCAGCATCTCTACCAGGAACCTGAGACCAATGCACTTCATTATTAACGTAATCACTCTTACCTTGAACGGAGTTCTGCCACATCTTATAGAAGTGGTTCATACCATAAGGCGTTGAAATAATGATAACCTTCGTTGATTTACCTGAGGTAATCGTAGGATACACAGAAGAAAAGAACTCTTCTGCAATATGATTTGGAACGAACGCAAATTCGTCTAGGAATAGAATGTTGAATGACATCCCTCGGACGGCAGATGCTGATGTGGAAGCAGCAAGAATCTTGGAACCATTCTCAAGTTCCATACTACCTTTGTTCCACGCAACAACACCCTGCTGCATCCACTTAGGTAAGTTTTCATATCCTAACTGAAGGCGACCCAATAGGTCTCTCGCAGTAGATGCCTTGTTTGCTAGGATACCAATATTAACGTTATCGTTAAAAATAGCATAGTATAAAAGATAAGAAACCACTGTGGTAGATTTACCAGTCTGTCTAGGAAGCTTGGCAATGTTAAATCTATTTTCGTGGAAGTCTTTAATTAATTTCTCTTGAAAGTCCCACATCTTGAATGGGATAATACCCTCATCAAGAGAAATAATTTTCATATAATTTTTGGTAAAGTAGATTGGATCTGCTTTACATTTTAAATATTCACTTACTTGTTCTTTAGTAAATTCAATATCAACCCCAACTTTTTTGAGGTTAGGGTTGCCTAAGTATAAATCTTTACCACTCATTCGCTCTATCTAGATCTTCATTATATCTGTCAAGAATATTTAGACGTGCGTCCCAGGTGTCTCCACCATCACTACCCTTTACAGGATTGATACAAGTGTCATCACCAAGCTTATTACACACCAAGCCAGCAAGATCCAACTCATTTCCTTTATTCCCAGTACCAGACCAGTAGTGTTGTCCGTTTATCCAAACAGCACCGCACTTTGGACATTCCTTCCTGTCAAGTTTCAGGTCGGACATTTCCTTATCTGGCATGGTACTATTCCCAATTGTATAATTTGTATTTATCCTAGCACATTATTTTTGTATAGTGCTGTACTTAATTATACTTTTAGGTTTGTGTCAAGAAACGTGAACAGTTCCAATCATACCGGCACCTTTATGTGGTCCGCACCAGTATGTGTAATCCCCTGCTTCAGCAAAGGTAACATCAAATTCTTCGCCGGGCATCATAGCAAGACCTTCGTGTGAAATCTCTGGATGGTCCTCCACAACTACGTTATGAGGAGGAAGCATATTATTAACAAAATGAACTGACTCCCCAGCAGCAATAGAAACTTCAGCAGGTTCAAACACAAGATTACCATCGTAACCCATTTGAACGTCAACAGCCCATGCAGGAAGTGCAAAAAATAGTGAAGCAAGTAGTCCTAAAAGAAACTTCATTTGTCTTAATATATCTACATTATGTATGTTGTTACCACTCCATTCTTACATTATTGTAACGAGGATTTGTTTTGACTTCCTCACTTACCATTTCCCCTAATTCATCAGCACATTTACACCATCGCCTTCTCGCTTCCGGTGCTCCTAATGCTTTTTTCGCCACAAAGTCTCCCACTCATACCAAAGTTGGGAACACTCCGCAGATTTTTTATTGAGATGCGGTTCAAGATACACTAGCAATTCCAGGCTCGTAGTGATTTATTAATTCTAGAATCCTTATCATTAGCAGTCTTCTTGCTAGTAAGTTTCTTCTTCATTCCTTTCATTCTAGCGCAGAAGGATGCCCTCCTGGGATTTCCAACCTTCTTGCTTGGTGCTTTAAGGTCTGATCCTGGATTCTCCTTTTCATAAGACTTTCGTCCTTTTTCGTTAAGTCCTCCGGACTTATTTTGTCCTTCTTTTCTGGTCCAGGCTGATTCGTTGAGCTCATTCCTGAATTGCTTAAACGACTTCATATTTATACCTCGTTATCTACAAGTATAATATCAAAGATTGCTCCACCACCTACACCATTTTGAGATAGACCTTTTATTTCTATATCTGTTTTCTCTTCAAATCTTAAAGGAACTGGATAGTCATAGTTGAACCCAGAAGCAAATACTCCAAACTGACCTTTAACATTAAATGCTCCACCAAAAGGTCTTGCATACAATCTAAACAGAGCATCATTGTTAGCATCAATAGAACCTTGAAGTTTCATCAAATATCCTGTCTTGCCAGCAGGGATCGTATATAAGGACATCAAAGTTTGACCAGCACCAGCAATAATTACTGCTACATCATTGACACCATTTTTAATTCTAATTTCATCATCATTAGTTGTGCCAGTATTTGGAGTAA
>Ga0181577_10001307_pt1 | contig 20115 bp, 23 predicted proteins | sample 101ome_21_FD_132468 | JGI IMG/M metagenome (GOLD analysis project Ga0181577, IMG submission 132468) | Coastal salt marsh microbial communities from the Groves Creek Marsh, Skidaway Island, Georgia - 101413BT metaG (megahit assembly) | ecosystem: Environmental > Aquatic > Marine > Intertidal...
TTGGTCATTTCTCGTGTAGCATCACCGGGAGGCACATCAGCCGCACGAATCTTACGCCACTCCTTTGATTCAAAAGGAGCCAGTTCGTGAGCATCACCGTGGGTGTGTGTGTCGTTGAACTCATTGATAGCGGCGTTGATAAGTTCGGATGGGGGGATGTTGAAACCCCGTGCACGCAAGAAGTCACCCAAGCGATGCGCTACTGCGTCAATCGGGTGGTGAAAATCTCCCAGTCCAGTGCGGTAGGTCATTTGACCGTGCTCACCTTTACCCCACTCACCGGGAAGAACATTTCCCGCTCCATCGTGAGCGTGAGCGGGAAGGTCTGCTTGATGTTCGGGGCGAAAAGCCTCAATGGGGGGGTTTCGGAAAATTTGCGCTCCTGCTGGGCCGTGTCCTACAAGACTCCACGCCTTCTTGATGGGGTGGCGAATGCGAATCATCACATGTGCCCCCTTCGGCTATTGAGGATGCCCACTGGGTCAAGACCGAAGGTTTTGGCGTCAGTTTCAAGATTCTCAGTTGGTCCGTCCGGGTCTTCGTCATCACTCGGCTCAACACCCGCAGGATGAGCAGGCAAATGCCCACTGTTTGGTTTGATGCCTTCGGATTTCTTCAGTTTCGCCTCACGCTCTTTGGCTTGAATAAGCCGACGCATGAGATTAAGCAACTCAATACGGTGGAGCGTGTTGCGTGATTTCAACAACTCACTGCGATACTGCTCTTCACTCATCATGATGGTTGATGGTTGAGCAGGCATAGCAGGAACGCTGGATTGCATCTGCGGCATCATGGGCGGTGTAGGCGGCATAGGTGCACTCATACGGGGCATACGAGGTCGGCGCACTCGCATACGACGAAGTGCCGGACGAGCCATTTGTCCACGCTGTCCGGGCATCAATCCACCAATGCGTCCAGCACCCGTAGGGCCAGCATAGTTGGAGCGAGCACCGTACCGCGCGTGTGGAGAAAACGGTGTGCGAACATTGCCCAAAATTTTGCGAGCCTCGGATTGCCCTTTGTACTGCGTGTACTTCTGCGGGTCTTTGGACAGTGGTTGCTTGGTTTGAATACCACGGTGACTCATCTCAACCGACAGGTGTGGCTTCATCAGCCCTGTCTTTTTGCCGCTTTTGATACCACGCATTTGTGCTTTGAATCGGCGCATCGTAGCACCAGCCCCACCACTCATACCACCGGGTGGCGTCTTGAACTGTCCAGTGGATGGACGGAACTGTTGGCGTGCTTCACGGCGTCGTCGCCCTGCGATGGTGCGTGGCGTTTCCCGCTTGAGCAAGGACGACCAAGCATCCTCCATCGGCTCACTGGCCATGATTTCTTCATCAGCAAAGTAACTACTTGGGTCCTTCATTTGCAATTCTCGCAGGCTTTGTTGTGCTTGCTGGCGTGCATCATCAATTTGGGGCATGCGACGAGCCATACGACTCACATTTTGCATGAATTGTTGCTTCATTCGTGGGTCATATTCACCCATCCTTCGTTGCATTTCAATGTAATCGGGATTTTGCTTACCCTCATACATCATTTCTCGTCCAACATTTTCCAACTCTTGACCTTCAAGTTCCGGCATGATGAGTTTAGCAGTAGGAATACCAAGGCGTTGTAACATTTGTTGTTCTTGACGGTCGGGGCGCATCATTTGTTGAATCACATGGTCAAATTGCTTTGCCTCTTGCTTGAGTCCCGATTGTAAGAGTCTATCCCGCTCTTGAATCAAATCTTCAAGAGAAGCCTTCAACAGTGTACTCCAAGCACCTTCCATCGGCTCACTCATCGCAATAGGAAGGCCGGGACTCATGGCTGAGCCTGTGCCGCTCTTCGCTCCAGTAGCGAGGTCAAGCAGTGTACCCCGACTTCCAGCAGGACCACCAGCCAAACCAATTTCACGCTCATCATCACGCTTGTTCCCATCATCCAACGGGGATGGTGACTCTTCACCATCTAAGCCTTGCGTAGCACGAATCTTGATGTGCTTGATTTTGTCACGCTTGGCCTTCTTTTCCTCAACCTTGCGCTTTTTTTCCTCACGCTTTTGCTCGTTGTACTCCGGGTCGGACGGACTGTACTTATCTTCGTCCTCGTTGGCCGAAGAATACATTTTGTCCGACTCGCTACGAGGCGAGTACATGCGAGTATCGGAACCACGACCCATAACCATCATTCCACCCCCATGTTTTCTTGCAATTGCTTCTTAATCCGCATCCATGTGTCGGGGCTTTCCTTACCCAACTCCACTTGCAAGATGTTGAATGTTTGGTTGACCTGCTGGCCGTCGCTCTTGGCACCCCACTGGTCTTGGAAACGCAATAAGTCCTTGACAGTTTCACGGACTTCCTTGTGAAGAGCAACGGCGTCACGAACAAAACCGTCCTCATGCACCGTGCCCTCGTCCAGCAACTCACTGAGTTTGTGATTCAATTTCTCAGCGTTTGAGCGAAGGAGTGCGATTTCATGTCCAGCCGTAAGTGCGACTTCAATGGCGGCTGATTTTTGCACAAGGGGCTGGAAGTGGTGCTTCATGTGGTGGAACACATTGTCCACCGAGATGCCCAAGTCTTGAGCGATTTGCTCACTCACGCTACCGTCCTCATAGAATACCCGTTCGTACTCGGCTCGCATTGGTGTGGTGCACAGGGCACAATCGGTGTTTGCCGCCATGTGGTAGTCACCCATGTGGTTACGGAAATGGCGGTCGGAAGTGTTGGTTCGCCAACCCATGTCCTTGTCCAGTTGACGAGCGGAAATGAAACCTTGAAGCATCTGTTCCTCCAAGGTATCTCGCTCTTCGCTGGTACAAAAGGCGCAGGAACGCTTCGTTACACGCTCCCCCGCCATAGCGGTGTTAAGAAGCAGTGATTAAAAACGATTGCGAATAAAATGAACTCATGAGAAGGAGGCCGAGGGTCGGCAAGGTTCCCCTCAGTTACGACACAATTCGTAGCCTCACCAACGCCGTTAAGGACTTGGCACTGGGACGAGAAGCACCACCCATATTGCGTGAAGAGCGTGAACGCATATGTCGCAATTGCCCGTTTAGGGAGGAAAACCGTTGCCGTCAATGTGGTTGTTACATCAAAACAAAAGCGGCACTCTTGTCTTCGGAGTGTCCCATCGGAAAATGGCCGTCAGCGAGTGATGCGGGAATAAACCGCACTCAAGAAGATGACCGTGCCGAATAGTCCGACCAGCAGGTACGATGCGTTGGTTGAACCGATTTCTCCGCCTTTCATGAGCAACAAAAGACTCAGTGTGATGATGGCCGAGAGGATTTGCACCATAATCATGTCAACGATAACGCTACGATGTGGGTTGAGCACATCAAGCGTGGTAGCGGCAAACGAATTACTGATGTATTGCTTCTCCATCATCTCAACCCCAACATACCTCGTGCAACACTACCAACACCACTGCCCATCTTTTCCATCATACCTTCATCAGCCAACGCCGCCGAAAGTGCACCGCTCATCATGTTCTGTTGGGTGTAAGCGGCAATTTGCGATTGACCTTGCTCAGCGAGTGTGATGTTTTGCTGGGCACCGCTTTGGAGCGTGTTGAACTCAGCCTTGATGTTCTCAGCACTCATCGTTTGGAGGTGGGGTGGTAGTTTGGTGATGTCCATTTTGAGGTTGCCATCGCCATCTTCAACGAACACGGCGTTCTTCATGACCTCAAGCACGCTAAAACTCACAAGGTTGTTGAGCATTTGAATCAGCGTAGCCATTTGCTGGCTGGCGATGAATCGGTCCATAGGGACAATACCACGAAGCAACATGATTTGCATTTCAATCTCACTGGGCGGAGCCATAGGTTGCTGGCCCCACTGTGCCGCCGCACCGCCCGTCATACCATTCATGAACGGAGATTGAGAAGTTTGAGCGAAAGGATTCTGTTGTTGGTTGGCTGGCCATGGTTGCTGGTTGCCCGAAACGCCCAAATTGAGCGCACCATTGTTCATCGGTGCTTGATTATTATTGCCCAATCCAAGCATGTCACTCACCCACTCCAAGCGTTTCTTGTTCAAGAGCGTTTTGATTGCTCATCATATTTTGAAATGCTTGTGTTGGTTGATTCATCATGGCCAGTTCATGCTCAAAAATGCGCAGGTCAAACACCACCATGGTCACATCGTTTTGCTTGCTCACTGGGTTTTGGTAGTGAATGATGTTGATACCGTTGGTTTTCTTTGAATCACGCATCAATTCATCAAAGAACGGCTCGTACTTCTCAAGCATGGGTGGCGTGGGGTCTTTCTTGGCGATGGAGGCCACGGGGACGGTCACCACGCTCACACCACGCTTCACTTGGTCACGAAGACGGCGAGGGTTGGCTTCTCGCACCTTTTCTTCCTCCGCTTCCCACTTGCACAACAGGTGATACAGGTGAAGGTGTTCGGGACAGTAGGTACCTCGCATCTTTCGCCCGTTGGTCACTTTGTCCTTAGCGATGAAGGCTTCAGCCTCACCCGTGACGGGATTTTGCCAGTACATTTCCCACAGGCTTCGCCCGTTGTCCTCATCGCAAATCTTAGCGTACAGGTTATCGTACTGAATTAGCGTAGCACAGTCACATCCGTCCACGACGCACACATGCGTTTGCTTGTCGTAGCGGAACTTACGACCAAGGAACAAACGGAATGGATTGAAAATACTTCGCTTGGACGGTGCCAGCAGTGAGTATGCTTGGCGAATGTCCTTGCGACGAGCCTTGTGTGGGTCGGGATGACGAGAAGGGTAAAAGTTCACCTTCGGAACCTGTAGGTTCTTCTCACCAGCAACGGCTTGCATTTGTTGTTGAGCCGTTGCCTGCTCCATAAGGGCGGCGTGAGAAAGTCCTGCGTTGCCCTGTTGGGACAAAGCATACAGGTGAGCGTTGTTAGCATCACCCAAGCGTTGTTGTTGCTGAGTACGGTTAAAATTCATCATCATTCTTCACCTTTGAATTGGGCGGCGTAGCCGTGTTCTGTACGAATCAGTTCCCACCGAATCTTCGCACCTTTCTCAAGCCCCATCAGTTCAGCAATCCACATCGGAATTACCGTGCGTACACTGTTGCTTGATTGTCCTACTGAAGCCACCGTTGTTTTCGTCATTGTTTCACCTACGAAGTCAAAAGAGCAACCATCGTTGCGTCAACATTCCATCCAATCCGTGTCGCCATGAACGAGCGGCGTGTGGGCACCCCTGCTTTCTGTAGGCGAATCAAATCATCACGGAAGGCATCAAAAATCTTGTGTTCACCAATACGGTCCTGTTGCCAAAGCATCACGGCGGTTTCATCAAAGAAGCGGTCGGCTTTGTTAGCAACGAGCATGATGAGTTTAGGAGTGTACTTCTTTCCCCTTATACGACTACGGATGTTGCGGTAGCGGTACTGGCGGTGAATGATGGCGTCCACGAGATACTTGAATCCAGCAATCTGTTGCAGGGCTTCATCCCCACCTTTGATGGCTCGGTCGTCAAACATGTACACCACACATTCAACATTCCGATTCACCATATCGTCAACCCACAGGTTCCAAAACCGCTCTTGCCCGCCGACATCAGCCGAGAAGACAACACGCTTTTCTCCCTTCCACGAAACTCGCTTTCGTGTTGGTTTTGGCATGTTGTAGCGTCCAAGCATCTTGAAATGCGTCGTGCGCTCTTCTTCGGGAATCTCTTCCATTTCACCCGGCGTGGTCATGTAACGGTCAAGCGTGGTTTTGCCTGTCAGTCCAGCACCGTAAATGCCGACCTTGCGTGGCCTCCATGCGTTGAAGATGGCTTTGCCCCACACCATCGCACCGACAACCGCCGTGCCCGCTGGCTCAACCATTCACAAGCCCCCAAAGCCAGTCTGCAAAGTCTTGCGCTTTGCCCCAAGCCCATTCCACTGTGTTCTCCCATGCTGATTCACCTGTATGAAGTTCCCAATAACTCGTGCCGAGGATGGCGATAACAACGAAAAGAATGGTGCGAAGCCATCCAATGCCTTTCTCGTAGTAGTTGTCAAGGGTGTTTTGAGTGTGCATCGCACGAAGCGTAGCCTCGGTGGAATCATCCGTAGGCGTCTTGAAGATGCGACCCAAACCATCACCACTCAGTCTTTCTTGAATCGCTTATCGGGCGTGCCATCTTTCTTCAACGGCACTTCCTCATCTTGCTTGATACCAAGATTGACCGGCGTTTTGATTTCAGCCGAGTGCTTAGGTGGGTTGCTAATGAGTTTGTTTTCTTGTTGCTCAACCAGTGAAGTGGAGCCGCCGGGAACACCCCATGAAGGTGGCATCTTGCCGGGGTTGTTTTCCATCCAACGCAGTTCAGCCTCCAACTGCGCTTCCTGCATACGCAGTTCCATCTCGGCTCGTCGGTTGTCAAAAGTGTACTGCATGGAGCGGTAGCGGCCCTGTCGCTCTCGCTCAAGGTTTTGGATGCGCACACGCTCCTGCATGTTTTGTTCAAAGAACATCTTGAAGAAGTAATATGCGATACCTTGCACGAAAAATGCGGCCATGGCGTAGGTAAACCCATTCACCAATGGGTCGTCGGTGTTCAACCACATGTCTGCGTCAAACAGACCAATGGCCAGCCCGACCAATGCGGATTGGGCCAAAATTAGGCCCATCAAACGGATTTCGGCTTCGGAAGTGTTGCTACTCGCCTGCATTGTCCTCACCTATGGTCAATTTCGTGGTCAATATAAGAGTTTCGCTTTCCTCACTTACCTCAAAACTTCACTCACTATTTTTGACCCCCCAAGTTTACCTCAAAATTCACTATACCTTATACTACTATTATATTGAGAGTAGTACCTATGAGTAAAGTGACTATTTCAGTTACCTCATTTTAGGTGAAGTGAATTTTGAGTAAAGTGAGGTAAGTGAATACTTACAACTCTCTCAACATACCTATGGCTTTCTTGTACCTTTGAACAAGACTTTCATGTGGTTGTTTGTTTAAATTGGCATGTAAATCAGCCAATTTTATTTGTCTTGCTTCGGGATGTTCGTTGACTCGTTGAATGAAATCAAAATACCTCTCTCCTTCACGACGAGTCAAAGCATCAATCGCTGAGCCTACCTCCGGCCCAAAACGACTGTGTATTTCATCCAATCCTATGTCCGTATCTTCCACAACATCATGGAGATAAGCGATGCGTTGAAGGTGGGGGTCGGTAAATCCACTGGCTACATCCTCCACATGAGTCATGTAAGGTTGGTCGCCGTACATTTGGTCGCCATGTGCTTGTGTAGCAAAATTACGAGCCTCTTGTGGCATTTTCAATAACAGCCATGCCTTGTCCATCGGAGTCATGCTCACAACTCCCGAAGGGTTCCCTTGTCTTTGAAGTGCCGTGCCCTGTTTTCATGCTCACCTTCAAGAGTCAATTTGCCGCCCTGTGTGTGGCTGATGTCCTTATGGTCGTGGCTACCATAGATACCACGGCGACGGCGTTCACGGTTCAGTTCCTCCCGGTACTTTACCCGCTCCGGGCTGGACTCGTACTTCTTGTCGTACTCCAACTTGTGCCGCTTGGCTTCGGGGCTTACACGCTCTTTGAGCAGTTGGAAGGCGATGTCCATTGGTTCGCTGGCGTTCTTTGCTTGCCAATCATAAAATTGTTGAGGATGAATTGGAGTTAGTGGGTCAAGATGTATTTTTGCTGTACCGCCGTGTTTATTTGGCATTTCACGACCGGATAACATACGCCACGGATTTTTACCTGTTTCTTGTGCATATTGGTCAAGGTTGTCTTCAAGAGGAATGGTATTGTCTTGTGGTTCGTACATTTCCATCATTCGCTCCATCATTTCTTGATAAGCCGGACTGTTTTCACCCATTTTATCAGTTTCTAATTCTTCTCTTGCACGACGAGCGAGAGTATTGCTTGATTGAAGATGAAGCGGGTCTTCTTTGAGCAGTTGGAAGGCGATGTCCATTGGTTCGCTGGCCACTTTGAGGGGTAAAAATGGGCTATCAACGATGCGTTGCTCATGCGAAAGTGGCGTAATCAACCCTTGGTCAATCAGTTGTTGCTCGGTTAATGGCGACCCCATGGCTCGCCCCCAACGATGCGTTCCTTGCTCTTGGGGAAATTGTTGTAAGAAATCGGTCATTTCGGGTGAAGGCTCTTGAAAGCCCGTTAGCATGTGGAATGCCCCACCAGCGATTTCAAACGGCGAAGCGTTATCGGGACGCGGGACTTCAACAAACGATTCTTTTGGAAATCCACCGTACTGAAAGCCTTCACCTGCTTGCGATTTTGCGCCTTGGGCCTCAGTACGCCACCAATGTGGATTTTCTGTTGTACCGAGAAGAATGCCCCTTTCTTTTCTTGGGTCAAAGGTAAAATCGGGTTCCATGAGTGTACCTAAGTTGCTTGGTCCTACCCATGTTCCCGCTACATCTCTTCGGGGGTTAATCCCAGTTTTGTCTTGACTGAGTACCCCCGGAAGAGGTACACCGTGCTCTTTTTCAGCCACACCGATTTCATACGGAATAGTTTGTCCAACCCCCCTCTTTTTTGAGCGAGAAACACTGATGGGTTGAGCGAATGTTTTACGATGCCTTTCGGGAATCCATCGTAAGGATTGAATGTCATCAAGTGAAACGCCTCGCGCTTCGTCAAGAGTAGGCAAATATGCCTTTGTCACCTTCACAAATTTACCCATCATACCTGCCTCATGTATTTCCTTGGCCTCAATATGATGTCACCCTCTAATCCCGGCCCATAAATGTCATTTACATCTTCCTGCCCGGACCTCGTTTCAACATAGTCATGTTCTCTATCACTCCATTCCTCTTGAGGCACCCCAAAGTCGTCACGGGTCTTTAATTGATGAGCAAGTTGTTGTATCATGTCTTCTTTTTCCTTCTCGGTCAAAATGGGGTTTTCAAATCCAAACCTTGCGTGTCTAAACTCCGGTGGTATTAATTTCCTGTACGCTTCTTTTGCCGGACCACTTAAATCAACAGGGGATGTACCTGTTATCTTGTTAAAGCGACCTAATTTATGGTACCCACCAAGTCTTCTTTTTACATCTTCATAAATTCTTGAAGCCTCAGTTTCTTCTATTGGAGTTAGTCGCTCCGCATCTTTGCCACCTCTAAATATAGCATACATCGCCATGTCTAAGGGGCTAAGTTCACCGCGTTCGTACAAATCATGTGCCCCGCTTAGTTCATCCAAGCCTCTTGGTACCTTTCCATCATGTACGGCTTCCAGCAAATCTCTTTCGGTAAGGAATGATTTTGCCCCGGCACTTCTAAAGTGTTTTTTTGACGGGTCAACTAAAAATCCATAGTCTTCCCCCGGATATTTCTCGTTCTTTGGTCCTTGCATTTTTGTCCCAGCACCCGGTCCAAAAACGCCCACAAGCCTTTCGGGTGGAATGTTTCCACCTAAGATGGCTTCGGCACCTTCATGCGTTTGGTTTCGGAAAAATGCTTTGTCCGAGGGTGTTCCGAAGCCACGAACACCAATCACACTCGTTGCGCCCGAAGTGTTTCCTGCTGTAGCATCATTCATCCCTAAACTGGTAGCGGGACCAACAAACGAGGCACGAGAAATCGGAAACATGCCTTCAAAGGGCACATTATCTCGTTCCCAATTCAAATTTCTTTGTGACAAGTTCATCGGCATAAGACCGAATTTGCCCGCTCTTGAAAGTGCATTTTCCACATCATCGCGTGAAATAATCTTCATCGCGTTGACTGGGGGGATTTGACCGGGAATGATGTTACCTTCCTCGTCAAAATGAGGGCCTGCTGTTTGGTACGATTCAAAACCCGGCAATTCAGGCAAGGTTGTTTGACGGCTGTAATAATCACGAATGAAGGGTAGGTGCCTTACTTCATCGGTCACCGAGCGTTCCTTCAAAGCGGGGTATTGGGCAAGCATTTCGCCAGCGGCAATCGCTCCCTCATTACCCAACCCTTCAAGGTATTTCTTACCTATATTGCCGTGCCATTCTTCTGACCCCCAACTCTCACGGTCCATTAGCGGGACTCTTGCGCTATATTGTGAGGGGGAAAGGGCGATTTCGGGGTTGAAAGCCTCTAATTCCTCAATTGTGGGCACGGGCGGGCGAACTGCGACCTCTTGCCGAGGTACCCCAAATTCATCAAGAGCGCGTTGCTCTTTACGAATCAGCACCCTCGCCATGCTCGTTCCATGCTGAAATAATTTAAAGATGTAGCGTCACATGGACAAGTCATGAGCAGGCGTGTTGCTATCCGTAAGGAGTTAGCAGGCGGGGCTGGTGGGGCGGTTGCTGGAAGGGCCGCTGGTATGGCTATTGGTAGTATTGTACCCGGTATCGGTACTGCTATTGGTGGTGCTGTGGGTGGTCTTATCGGAGGGAAACTTGGCGACAAAGCCACCGATAAGTTTGGCGAAACCGACAGTAATCAAACATTTACTGATAAAGTAAAATCTCGTGGTGAAAAGGTGGCTGAAGCGGGTGCCGCTTACGCACAAGCAAATCGGCAAGCACAACAGCGTATGGCCGACCAAAACATGCAAATGGCCGAGAAAGCCAAGGCAGGCTCGCAAATTGCTACGGGAGAACCAATGGACCTCGCATGGAGCATGCTCAAAGGTGAGTTGCAGTTGCCACATCAAATCACCGAGGCACTGCGAAGCGACCTGTCCACCCTTGACCGGGCACACAAAATGACCGATACCAACGAAGGTACACTCATTGAGGGCATTCACCCCGACATGGAGCATGTCGTTAAACTGCTGGCCGAGAAGCACATGGGTGACATGACGCCGACCATGCAACGCCCGGTCATGCCGCTATTTCACGGGCCTCACCACTGAGTTTGATTTGCTCAGCGATGCGTGAGGCTTCACTTAGTGCCGCCTCGTCCACGCCAGTTTCAAAGCCCCAAGCGTGCAAACTGGCCACCAGTGTTTCGGTGGAGAGATTCGCACCGCTGTTGGCGGCGAACGGGCACCCTCCAAGGCCCCCAATGCTGGAGTCAATCTCGTGAATGCCGTGAAAGATAGCATGACGCACCAGTTCCATGGCCCGCCCCTCGTTTCCGTTGTGATGCAGGTGCAGGGCAGGTCGCACCCCTTCGTTTTTGGCCAGTTGTGCTACATGCTCCATGTCCCTGCGAGTCGCTACGCCTACGGTATCGGCAAACACCACGGTGTCACCGAACATCTTAGCGTCACGAATACAGGAAATGAGCGTAGCAAGACGAGGCGTGCCGCTATGGGGCGAGCCAAACGCCATGCTGATGTACACCCGTACCTTGTCTTTGGGCACATTTCGCATGAAAGTCTTGTACATGAGCACAATTTCACTGCGAGTCTTGTTCATGTTGTTGATGTTGAAGGTTTCACACGGGCTGAAAACGATGTTGAACTTGTCAACGCCCGCCGCCACCGCCCGGTCAAATCCACGCTTGTTCATCACAAGAGCGGCACCACGGTCGTACACATCTTCAGCATCGGCCATTTGCGGCACAAGTTTCGGGTGAGCAAAACTCACCTCTTCCACATTTTCCAGCCCCGCCCGGTACAACGCCGCAACGAGTTTTTGTTTCACGGGCGTTTGAATAAACGATTCTATAGACTGAAGGCCGTCACGAGGGCCAACCTCGTACACGGCGATGTTCACTGGATTCCCCTCCGCATGCCGTTGAAGCAGGCTTGGTGGAACTCAGCCTCGTCGTCTATGTAAATAACATCTGACCCAAGGTTGTCAAACATCGGGTTGTCAAAAAACGACCACCAAATGAAATATCCCCATGACACAACGGCGAATAAAATCAATCCCAAAACAACAAACTCTCCCATCATGGGCCGATGAAGATGGTGCGGAAAATAAACTTAGCGACGATAGTTGCGAATGTTACGCAAATCTCGTGCAACCTCTTGGTCGCTGTACGGTTTTATCTTGCGCCGATATGAAAGCGGGGCTACACGGCGGCGGGCGGCTTGCTCAAGAAATCGCTTCATTTCCTCAAAATCAAATTCATCCGATAGGCCAGTCATTTGCTCTTCGGATTGGGTAGGCTCATAGCGCGACCGTGCTTCTTCAGCCATTTGTTCAAACATGCGGGCATCAGCCGGGTTGCGAGAGTTTTCGGCTTGGAAGTTGCGGTCAAAACTCTCCGTCCACGGGTTTTGCTCGTAGTATTGCTCACCCCAAAATGGCACTGGTTTTGCGCCCGCTTTTTGTTGAATAAATTTTGGATGCGTGTTACCACGAGGCGTGTAAGCGTCATACATGTTTTGCATGTTTTGTTGGTGCCGCATCTCGTCGCTATCCGGGTCGTCTTGATACGCACCCTGCAACTCTTTGAGGACCAACCAAGCCTTGTCATGCGGGTTGGTCATGTGAATAACCTCACTCAAAACCAGCGGATTTTGCTGTAAATGGATTGAATGGCTCTTCCTTACGCTTGCGTTGGCGTTCACGAATTGGCTCAAGAACATCATTAGCCATTGGCATTCCCATGGTTGCACCCATTGGCTCGTCTTGTCCAAATGGTTCTAAGCCGTAAATGGGCGACTCACGAGGAATTGAAATGTTGGCGTAACTGGCCTCTTCACTGGTTTGTGGAACACGGGGATTACCTTTCAAGCCACGCCGTGCAAGTGCCTCTTTGCTGGCTCGCTCACCGATTTTACGGCTTTTTTCATCCTTTCCTCGTTGCATGCGTGTAGTATCATCAATAGATTGCTGAACACCCATAAGAGCGTTACTCAATGGGTACATAAACTTGTAATTGAGGTAATCACTTCCCCCATCGGGACCATATTCCCTGTCAATTTTGTCTTGAGGTATGCCCGCTTGTGATAACTGATTGCGATAAATTTGGTTCATCATTTCCATCGCTTTATCGTGGTCAACACCGAACATATCCTCTATGGCGTTGACGGCATTCCAATACCAATCAGCATCACCTTTGAGTAGCACCCAAGCAGACTCAAACGGGCTGGTCATAGCACGCACAGGGGGTTTTGCTATAAAAAATTCATTTTTGAAATTTTTTTTCTCCGAACGGTGTGTGCGACTAAAAGAAGTGCTATGGGATAGCACTGTGCTATGGCTCCTTCTAAGGGGGTGCTATGGGGCCGTGCTATGGGGTGGGTGGGGCGCAGTGCCCCGTTCTATAGACCGTGGTACGGCGTTGTGCTATGACCCACCCCCACCCCACTCGCACACGGGGGCGGGTCTATAGACGGGGGCGCAAGGGGGCGGTCTATAGAATCCGGCCCAGTCCCCCACCCGTCTATAGACTCACACGCCCGTAGGCGCAAGCCCCCATGAATAGCGGCCCTTGACCCCAACCCATATGGGTGCATGTTGCACCTGCCTTACGGGGCTATGCGCTATGTGCTATGCACACACAGGCGAGGCAAAAACGGGTCACTGAACCTCAATACTATTTAAACCGACAAAGAGAAAGAGGGCGATAACCATGAGCACAAACAGCCCATACACCCAACCCATGCCAGCCGCAGACCGAACCCAGCCCTACGCCGTGCAGATGGGGCCTGTCCTTGAGCGCATCGGAGCCTTCCTCGGCTCCCGTGCGCAAAAGGTCGTCCTCCCCATCCTCGCAGACGGAAGCGGAAAGTCGCCGATTGAGTTCGCCCCCAAGCAGGCTCACACGACCTTCAACCGCCGCCAAGTCATCGCCATTGTGCGTGAGGTCGTGTCCATCATGACCGAGGCTCCCTCCCCAGTGGCCGTGCGTGACCAAGTGCCCTCCTACGCCACTGGCGAGAAAGCGGCCCTCAAGGACATGCTCCCACTCTTGGGCATCTCGTACACCCCCACGAAGGGCAACAGTGAGGGCATCCCTCGCAACGCCGCCCTCCACTGCCTCGGTGCTTACCGTCGCAACATCGGTCGCCTCGCCAAGCGCAACGCTGTGCTCGCCAAGGTGGAAGCCGGTGATGCTTGGTTCGCTGAGGGCGTCGTGGACAACAAGGGCGTGGCCCGTGCCTTCCCCTCCGAGAAGAAGGCTCGCAAGGCTTGGTGCCGACTCACCCACGGGGACAACTGGTATGCCGACGACAAGGCCGCTCGCCTCGCCGCCGCTGAGGTGTACCAGCAAGCCGATTCGGTGGGTCGCAACAACCAGCACGCCGTCAACCAGCACACCACCGCCGTCCTTGAGGGCATGCACCATGCAACCGTGAAGAAGTTGGCTCGCCAAGCCGGTGCTCCCACCTCCGCTACCGCTTCCAAGGCCAAGGCAATCCAGTGGTTCTCCGACGACATTACCCGCATGCAGGGCATCACCCTGTGAGTGGCCCACTGAGCCGCCTTCCCTCCGACTGATTCAGTCGTACAACACCCGCCCCGTGGTTACGGCCACGGGGTGGGCTTCCGGCCCTCGCCCCCGTGGGGGGTGGGGGCCTTTTTTTATCGCCCGCACGCCCATAGCGCGACGGGAACGGGGTGCTATGTTGCCACGCTTGCGCCCGAACAAAAGGTTCAGCCTTGCGTGAATCGCAACGCACCCATATGGGTTGGCCACCTCACGCTTCGTGTTCGTGTAGCGCAACGCCCTACAAATTCCAGTGGTCCGAAGCGTGCGCATGACCAGTCCATTCGCTTATGACCGTTTCCCGCACGCCCCCTTGAGAGAAGGTACCGAAGGGCTGGGGCCATCGGGAGAGGGCGAACATGTTCGTCCCAACCGAACATGTTCGTATGGGATAGCCGTTACCTCACCCCGTGACCCGACCAAACCGTGACACTGCAAGCCTGTTACCTCACTTACCTCAAAACCCACTTCACTCATTTGAGGTGTTCGTCACCTCACTCACGGGGCCTACACTGAATAGGACTGGAGCGGGCCGGACTTACCTCACTAATACCCCCTTATACTAATTATAATAATAGAGAGTAGTACCTATGAGTAAAGTGAGTATTCGTAGGGGGGTCAAAACAGGTGAGTGAACAAATGAGGTAAGTGAGGTAAGTGACACAAGTGACATGCCCAACGAGTGTGAACCAAAAAGGGCCACTGAAAGTCAATAGTATTTAAACCAACAAAGAGAAAGGAACCGATGATTAACAAAACATCAACCGAAAACCCACTGGCCAATGCCGTCCCCCCTCACCACATGCAGGGCGGCTTCACCAAGACTTACAAGCGAACCTCATGGGGAGCGTCAGTCCACCTCGTTCACACCAAGAGCGGCGAGGTCAAGGCGTACTCGTCCGACTACACCTTTTGGGAACGCATTCCAATGGGAACGAGCATGACTCTCCAAGACATGGCTCGCCACTCCACTCGCATCAAGAACGACATGTCACTTTGGGTTTCCCATGTGCGCCTCAAGCAGTGGGCCAGCGACCACGGCATGTACTTCCGCATTTGGAAGCAAGCATCGGACAACACCTTGGAGGTGGTTGCTTGAGCACCTTCACTGTTCCCGCACCAACCTTCGCTCTCATTCGGTATCGCAAGGTTCCATTCTTCATGGTAAGCAACAACCCACAAGACTACCGCCCGTGCATCAACCCACGGGTGCGTGTCCTTCGCAAGTCCCTGCGAGAGATGAGGCATGGCCGTCGCACCACTGAAAGGTACACCGACCTTCCTAACGGGATAGTCAATGTTGCCATGCCCGTGGTCATCGGCGCAGTTGTCATGGAGGTGGGCGCATGAATTACCAAGACATGATGGGCTTCATGGCCAAGGCACGGAACATCAGCAAGGGACGACCCACGGGCCAGCGTGGTACTCGCATTCAATTGCAGGCACGCCACGGTGAGTCTGTTCCCACCATCGCGCAGTTGGTGTATCACAACACGCCACTCATCACTTGGCATCCCAGCGGGCAAATCATCTTCAGCAACAACGGGTGGAACACCCGAACCACCATCGCTCGCATGAACGAATACCTGTCCCACTACAACTACCGTATCATCACACGCAAGGGTATCAAGTACCTGCGTTGCATTACAGACACAACATCATTCAATGACCATGAACTTGGTACTGTCTTTCGCATCTTCTTTGAGCATGGTAACATGTGCCTCATAACGGACTACTGAAAACGAATGACTGAATGCCGATACTATTTAAACCAACAAAGAGAAACAAACCGAAACAAAAGGAAGTGAAAAACATGAGCCAAAAATACCAAGCCCTGCAAACCTACCAAGACCTGAAGGACGGCTACGACAGTAGCACGAACTGGAAGACGCAAGCCACCGTTGCGGTGTCGCTCGTCCCCGTTGGTGTGTCGGTGCCCAACAACACGGACACCTTCGTTGAAGAGAAAGTCGCCGAACTCTTGGCGAAAGTGGAAGACGCATTCCACTACAACGACTGGCCACTCTTCGTCCGTGCCTGTCCTCTTGTGCCTCGCCCCGGCGTGCTTGAGTCCAGCCGTGCTGACAGTATCAAAGAGGTGCGAACCATCGCACGCCGCATCATCTCCACCATGATGTCACCCGACACTTCCGACTCCCCCATGTACGAGCATGGCATCACTGACCCACACGGCACCGTCATGGTTCAGCCCTTCGTCAAAGCCACTGCTTCCGCCGTGGTCGCACCCAACAACTACATCCTCATGGGACCAAGCAACGATGGCGTTACCGCAGGCAACGCCGACAAGTTCACCGTGGCTCTCCCACTCCAGTCGTGCCAGCGCACCAACAATGACCTCAAGCGCATGGACATGAACCCCGACAACATTGAGATTGAGTTCGTGTCCGAACTCCAAGGTGACGAATCAGCCATGCGTCGTCGTGAAATGCCTCATCAACGCTGGGCTATGGTGCAACTGCGTGGCTCCGAGGGTCACCGTCCCATCGCACCCGCACCCAAGGGCGTGACCATCAGCGGCACCTTCCACGGTGCTGAGCGCATCACCATCAAGCACATTCACTTGGTGTCCGACAACACCGACGAGCAACTCAACAAGATGGAGGATGCCTTGCGTGAGGGCATGCCCGAAGACACAGTGGTTCTCCACCCCACTGGCTCCCACTTGTCCCATCATGCAGGGCAGTGCTTCAAGTACGGTGTTCCTTACATCGCATCCACTGAGCCAAAGGTTGGTGAGCAGTGGACCCAAGCCGCACTGGGTTGGGTGGTGCTTGACAACGACGGCACCTACGAGCCTCAGCCCTACGACCCGCTTGACTTCGCTGACCAATTCATCACCGGCTTCAATGTCGGCTTCACCAACTACGGTCGCCAGCAAGGTTGGCTCTCCAACCACTTCCACCAATTCATCGGCGGTCCCATTGATGACCCCGCTCGCACCGCTTACTACGCTGGTGCGTATGTCGCATGGCTCATCAACGCCAGCCTCTCGGTCGGCTTCGGTGAACTGCGCCACTTGCATTCCAATGCACAGAACTCCACCGCTCTTGCTGGTGCAACCATCGCCGCTCTCTTCGGCAAGGACCGCTGGGTTGAGGTGACCAAGTGCAGTGAGTCGTTGACCGGCAACCGCCAGTCGTTTTACATGATGCTTGAAGAGTTCCCGCTCACCACCGAGTCGGTCATTGGCTTGCTTGAGTTCGCCATGAAGTGCTACTCCTTGCCGTGGTCATCCTCCTACGGTGGTGAAAAGTACAAGCAATCGTGCGCCAATGCCCGTGACCTCTTGCTCACCGTCAATGCTTTCATGGACGAACAATCCGAAGAGAACTTCAAGGACATGCTCGCCAAGGCAAACCTCACCGAACACAATGTCCACAACGGCGGCTTCTTCTTCAACAAGTTCCTCACCAAGCGTGCGCTTGACTGGGGCACCGACTCTTCGCTCATTGACTTGCGATTCCCACCGGAGTTCTTCTCGGTGTACTACGCCGCCGAGGATGTGTACTACGCCAAGCCCCGTGAGGGCATGGACTTGATGCCCATCCTTGACTTGTCCTCTTCCATCACCGTCGCTGACTTGCGCACCACCCCCATCACCCAACGGCAAGACGCCATCGGTGAGGGTGCTCGCTACCTCAACCGATACCAACTCCACCCCAACGGTAAGTACGGTAATGTTACCAACAATGCTTTCCTTCCATGCGGTGACAACAAGTGCGATGTCTGTGGAGCGTGGAACGAGAAACAGAAGGCATCGGTGTCTTCCAGTGTGCTCGCCATCACCGAATCCTACGAAGCCAACTTCCCCGTCGTCAACGACGAGCAACAGAAGAAGGACACGGCCAAGGTGCTCAAGGGCATGGCGGCGATGGTCAATGCTGGTAAGCCACTGCCGGACAACGCACATGTTGACCTCGCCTTCCTGTTCAACGAGAACATGATTTCAACCGAGTCGCACAAGCATGTGGCTCTCATCATTTCCAACTTCACGAATGAGCAACTGCAAGAGTTCAGCAAACTCAAGGAGGACTGATAACATGGGGAAGAAACGAATGACGAGAAAACAAAAGCGCAAGCAACAGCAACAACAACAACCAAAGCAAAACAAGAAGGTGAAAGACATGAACAAACAGACGAACTTCAAGACCACGACCACGACCACTTGGAAAACATCCAAGGCTGACTGTCACTACGGGCAAAACCTTGCCTTCACCACGCCTGCTGGCATCAGCGTGTACGCTGGTGGTCGCAACCGTGGTGGTGGCTGGTGGAAATGCAACCCGATGGTGCAACTTGCCATCGGTCCCAGTGAAACCATGAAGCCGTTCAACGCATCAGCATTGTCCGGTTCAACCACTGTACCCGAAGGCTGGTCGTGTGACCAGTTCGTTGGGCGCATTGACCCACCCCTCATCATCAGCATGGACTTCCCCGACTTCGGCGTGCCCCAAGTGGAGGACTACTTTTGGTATGCACTCGTTGACGACATTCACGAACACAACATCACCACCATCTCCACGCAGTGCGCTGGTGGTCATGGTCGCACGGGTGTGCAACTGGCTATCCTGTACTACCTACTCAACGACGACATGGTGCGCTCCACCATCACCGATGCTGGTCAATTGATTGAACTTGTCCGTGACCTGCACTGCCACCACGCCGTGGAAACCAACGAGCAACAGAAGTACATCGCCCGTGTCCTTGACATTGAGGTTGGCAAGTCCGTCATCGTTGACCGCTACGGCGGTTGGGGTGCAGGCAAGAGCACCACGAACTACTACGGTGGTGGTGGCTTGGGAAAAGCGACGACGACTACTGGGGCGACTACAACCGTGGCTGGCTCGTATGAACTCAGTGAGAAATACAACATGCTCCCCACCAAGGAGCAAGACTACGACGACTTGTTCCCACCCGAAGATGGTGACGACATCTGCGAATGTTGTGGCAACGATTCCTTTGACCTCAAGACCGAAGAGTGCTACCTGTGCACATGGGAGATGCCATCAAAGGAAGAGATGCTTTGCTACACATGCGGCTCAGCAAAACCGGAGTGGCAGTTCCTTGAGCGTGCAGACGAAGAGTGTATCAACTGCATGGCTGACAAGGAAGACATTCTTTCCACACCCACTGAGGTGTACTGTGCTGGGTGCAAGTCCATGCGCCCACAAGACATGGTGAAGAACAAGAATCCCGATGGCTTCGCCTGCCTCACTTGTTGGCATGGTGTTCCCATTGTGGAGGTGGAAGAATGACCGAAGAACATTACGGAGAACCTACGGACAGCCTGCGAAGCATGATGAAAATCTTGTGGAAGATGGAGAACAACCTATACGAACTCATGGGCTACGGTAACATTGTGAACAAGGAACAACTTACCTACATGAAGAAGACGGCAAAGGAACTGGACAGGCTTACTGATTCACTGCAACACATCATTGACTTGGGGGATGAATGAATGAACACCAACACCATCCACAAAATGATTCGTGTCTTCACGGGCTACGGCGCACCGGACACCAAGGATGATGTCGGACCCAACAAAGCCGACTGGCCCTTCTTCCACAAGGTCGCAAGCCAAGACGAGATGCTTGACCACCAACTGCTGGAAGCGGCTGAGCGTTTCCATAAATACCGTAACACGCAGTTGCCTTCCATCATGCGTGACGCCGGACTCATCAGCAAAGCGAACCAAGTGGAGTCGTACCTTGAGAAGATGAAGGTGCGAGGCACACAGGCCAAGGCTGAGTACGAAGCACAGCAAGCCCGCATCAGCCAACGCCAGCAAGCACAA